>JAESFO010000277.1_pt1 | contig 83124 bp, 68 predicted proteins | sample 9269421 | NCBI WGS metagenome assembly JAESFO01 (sample SAMN14502839, study PRJNA617101) | algae metagenome | isolation source: Nostoc desertorum CM1-VF14 and co-occurring heterotrophs from rocky... | place: USA: Clark Mountains, San Bernardino, California | collected 2000-06-05 | reverse complement strand
GGGCTGACCACTGTCATGCAAGGATTTTGGGCTATTTTACCTTCTTTCCTTGCACCTGAATATACTTCTAGGGTCTTTTTATCTACAGACTGTCACCTTTTCTTTCTTTTTCAGCAAGCCCTAATTACTTGTTCTACCGAGAATTGAGGTTCCACGCGTATTTCCCCTTAAAAAATCTTTTTTAACAACCGTTGCCAAATTGAAGATGTACTCTTGTTAATCACACCACCCGCACTCAAATCTGACAGAGTGGGAAATGATGCAGACTTAGCATAGGGGCCATTTCGCAAAACTTTAGCTAGGGTATTGTTATTTTCGCGCAAACCTTCGTAAAAAAAGAATACTTCTCCTTGAATGCCAAGTTGACGATTGTATTCAATTGCCTGCACCAGATATTCTGGACTAATACAATAAGAACCAAGCTTCATCAGTATTCCCGGTGCTAACTTGGGCAGCGTCATATCTGTGAACTGCTGGTTTACTAGTTTATCAACGATCGCCTGATAACTCCTAAAGTCACGGCGATAAATCTGCGGCTGAATCATATCAACTATTCCCCGCTTCAGCCATGCGGGTGAGTCTTGCAGATATTCCTGGAATGCCCAATCATGGATATTAGGTGCGATCGCAACTAATAAATTAGGATTCACCGCTTTCACCTCCCGGTAGAGATGCGCCAAAAACTCAGTGAGAATATCTGCACGCCACTGTAACCATTGCCTATCCTTGGGGTTCTGTGGTGGATTACGATTAAATTTCTGGCGATAGCGGGTGACAGTTCCCTCATCATAGCCACCTTCAGAGGGGAATGCAGGGAAGCGATCGTCTCCTTGAACCCCATCCACATCGTAATTCTTCACAACTTCCAGCACCAAGTTCAAGAAGAATTCTTGCACCTGTAAATCGAGTGCATTCAACCACTCAAAGCCGTTTTTCTTTAGTAAGTTGCGGTTACAATCACGCGCAGTCCATTCCGGTTTTTTTTGTAAGAGTACACCACCATTTAAATTGTAGGAACTGGCAAAACCGTATTCAAACCAAGGAATGACTTTCAACCCAACTCGCCGCGCCTCAACTACCACCTCTTCTAAAGGATCACGGCCTACAGACATAGGGTCAATTTCGACTCTAAAAGTCTGCTGCATTGTTTGACTAGGATATAAAGTTACTGCCTTATTCCAAACAACGGGAAATACCACATTAAATCCCGTTTCGGCAAGCAAATCCATCGCCTCAGCAATGCGTTGCTTTGACTTGAGAACCTTACTATCAGTAGTCGTCAGCCAAATACCACGGGTTTCTATTATTGCCATTTCTATAAATTGAAATTCTCGGCGTTGCAACGTTTAAACATTGACTAGCCGACGATACCGCGCCTGTATTATTGTGTAAATGGCATAGGCAACCAAACCTAACGCCACAATACCCAAAAGCCATGCTCCGTTAGGCTGTTGCGCTAGCGTCTGTAATACTTCATCCAAACCTTGTGCAGTAGCAGCGTTCGACTGTCTTGCAGCTTCAATTAGAAACCAACCAATAATACAAAAGACTATACCCCGTGCCGCTAAACCAAATCTGGAAATCCTCATTACCCATTGGGCTTCTGTGTTGCTTAACTCAGTTAAATTGAGTTCTTTACGAAATTTGCCACTAAAAGCTTGATAAAACTGATAGAAGCCTAGAGCAATTACAAACGCCCCCGCAGTTCCAACTAACCATTGGCCAAAGGGTTGAGAAAGCAAACGTGCTGTCGAATCTTCAGTAGAATCACTACTATTTTTACCACCGCCTGTACCCATAACGATTTTCACAGCACTTAAAGCTAAACTTGCATAGACCAAGCCATTAACTGCGTAACCAATTCGCACTGCCAAACCTTTGGCATCATTACCTTTATTTTCTGGGTCTTTAATTGCCTGTACAAAACGCCAGATTACGTATCCAATCAAGCCAATTGCAACTAAAGCCAACAAAAATTTACCAAATGGCTGGTTAACAATTGTTTGGAGAGCGCCTTGGGTATCAGTTGTTTGACCACCCCTGCCAAAAGCCGCCTGTGCTGCCAGTAGTCCAACTATACCGTAAACTACTCCCTTGGAAAGATAGCCAAATCGTCCCAGTCGCTCAACCCACAATGAAGCATGGTTTGTCAACTGTTGTGTCATGGTAATTGGGGAGAAATATTATATCTACCTTCTACCAAAATTTACCCATGATTTACATCTACCGCAGGGCAAATTGTCTAATATTTTTGCAAAAAATCACTATCGTAATACTGCCTTTTAATAGATGTGAGGCTAATCAACATGATATTACACTTATTAAGTAGAGTATTACTATTTAGTGTTTTTTAATGCTGAATTTAGATTAATTATGTCTCTAATAGAAACTTCTTGGAAACACGAATATATAACTACTAATGGGGTAAAGCTACACTACGTTACCCAAGGTGAAGGACCCTTAATATTGATGTTGCATGGGTTTCCAGAGTTTTGGTACTCTTGGCGGCATCAAATACCAGAATTTGCCCAAGATTTTAAAGTTGTCGCCCTTGACTTGCGTGGCTACAACGATAGTGATAAACCAAATGAGCAATCAGCTTATGTAATGGATGAGTTTATCAAAGATGTTGAGGGAGTAATTAAAGGCTTAGGATACCAAAAATGTGTATTAGTTGGACATGATTGGGGTGGTGCGATCGCTTGGAATTTTGCCTATGCTCACCCCGAATTGTTAGAGCAATTAATTATCCTTAACCTTCCTCATCCTGCCAAATTTGCCCAAGGGTTACGCACTCCTCAACAGTTGCTACGTAGCAATTACATATTCCTTTTTCAACTACCCTGGATACCAGAATTACTTTTACAATCTTCAGACTACCAAGTAATTGAAACAGCTTTTAAAGGTACAGCAGTTAACAAGAGTGCTTTCACCAAAGCGGATCTTGAAGCTTATAAAAATGCTGCTGCAAAACGTGGTGCCCTCACAGCAATGTTGAACTACTACCGTAATATTTTTCAACAGAGAATGCTAAATCCAAATTGGGGCGTTCTAGAAGTGCCAACACTAATGATTTGGGGAGAAAATGACACTGCACTTGGCAAGGAACTAACCTACAATACCGAAGCCTATGTCAGAGACTTTCAAATCAAGTACATACCCAATTGTGGACATTGGGTGCAGCAAGAACAACCTGAATTAGTTAATCAGTATATGCGAGAATTTCTGAAGAGTAAAACTAACAGTATTTACTAAAAAGTATAAATACTTATCAAACTAGCCAAATTATGGCGAGTAATGCAAGCTCCTAAAAAGATTTAACAGTGATTTAACACTGGCAGTTTTTTAGGGATTATCAAGTAAAAATCGCCAAAAATCAGGATTAACGGCATTTGTTAGATTACCGTTATCCCTGTTTCATATCACAAGTAAGTTGTCAAGAGATGGATTGACCTCAAGAAGTTTAATGAGATAATAGAGTTGTGAGGGACAGAACGGACGCAACTTGATTATTTAAGGGGGAAAATTATGAAACTCCAGCTATTAGCGGCCATGGTCTTAGCAACTCCCCTATTTTTCGCTAGCTTGGTTAGAGCTGAGAATCCGCAGGACTTACAAAAGCTGCTTTCAACTGGGGAATGCATTAACTGTGATCTAGCGGGAGCTAACCTCAGTGGCGCTCATTTAATTGGTGCTGACTTGAGAGGCTCGAAGCTCCAAGGAGCCAACCTTGTAGGGGCTAACCTCGAAGGTGCTGACTTAACTGGTGCAAATTTGGCAGGTGCTAACCTAACATCAGCTTATGTCACCAATGTGAATTTGAAGCAAACCAATCTCAACGGAGTAAATTTTACTCGCGCTACAATTCACGATTCTAATGTGTATAAAGCATCAATGAATGATCTCAACCTAACTGATGCTGAAATATTTAACACTGGAATCGGCATTGGTGGAGAAGATGCCGAAATTCCTGATTGGGACTAGGCTAAACTAAGTAGGCAGGTTAAATAAACACAACATCAGAGAAACTGGTTTTTTGCCAGTATTAACCTTAAAATCTGCCTATACACTATACAAGAATAAAAAATGAAACCCCTCTGCCTTGTAATGACTTTAGTATGGCGAAAGCAGAGGGGATTTCTTATTAAGTTGTGCTGGTCGCTACACACGAAGCAAGGATGTTTCCTTAAGCTGTAAGCGCTATGATTGAGCTTTATTGAACGTCTTATGCATTGGTTGTTATCTGGGCCGTTGAGTATAGAAAACTTGACGGTTAATATTACAGGGTTGCCTGCATCGTTACAAGGTAAGAAGTTGGTGCAGTTGTCAGATTTTCACTACGATGGTTTGCGGCTATCGGAAGAGATGTTAGAAAAAGCGATCGCATTTACTAACCAAGCTGAACCAGATTTAATTTTATTAACTGGTGACTATGTAACTGACGATCCGACACCGATTCACCAACTGATACTTCGACTTAAACATCTGCAAAGTCGCAGTGGTATTTATGCTGTTCTTGGCAATCACGATATCCATTACAAACACGCAAAAGCAGAAGTTACCGATGCCCTTACTAGCATTGGAATTCACGTCCTTTGGAACGAAATTGCCTATCCACTAGGAAAAGAATTGCCTCTTGTTGGATTGGCAGATAGTTGGTCACGGGAATTTAATCCCGTACCAGTCATGAATCAACTAAATCCTGACATACCCCGCATCGTTTTATCTCACAACCCTGATAGTGCAGAAATACTGCAAACATGGCGAGTTGACTTACAATTATCTGGTCATACTCACGGTGGCCAAATCATGATTCCCGGAATTGGGCCTGCAATGTTTTTTTACGAAAAGCTTACTGAAAAAATACCCAGAAAAGTGCGGCGTCGAGTGCCATTTTTGCAAGAAAATATTTCTGTAGTCAAGCATTGGGAATGGGCACAGGGTTTCCATCGGATAGGAAAAAATCAGCTATATGTCAATCGTGGTTTAGGAACTTACCTCCCAGGACGCTTATTTTGCCCCCCAGAAGTTACTATAATCACTCTACAAGATGAGTAAGTAATTCAAATGTCAAAATTAAAGAACGCAATCCCAGTAGGTATTCTGGCTAATGAATCACTACAAATTAAAGCTAGTATTTAAGTTAATTAGTTAGTTATATTTGGAGTATATGACATAAATTATTGCAGTTTATCAAGTTACATTTTGATTTTTGGTAAGCTGTAAGCGCTGGTATGAGGAGTATCGGTTGCCTTATGCATTGGTTGTTTACGGGACATTTAAGAGTAGATAAAATCACGGTTAAGATTGCGGAACTTCCAGCATCTTTACAAGGTACAACCCTAGTGCAGTTGTCAGATTTTCACTACGATGGTTTGCGGCTGTCGGAAGATATGTTAGAAAAAGCGATCGCACTTACTAATGAAGCTGAACCAGATTTAATTCTATTAACTGGTGACTATGTAACTGACGATCCGACGCCGATTCACCAATTGGTGCATCGACTCAAACATTTGCAAAGTCGCTGTGGTATCTACGCCGTACTGGGTAATCATGACATCTATTACAGCCACTCAAAAGCAGAAGTTACAAAGGCGTTAACTAGCATTGGGGTGCATGTGCTTTGGAATGAAATCGCCTATCCATTAGGAACAGAATTACCATTAGTAGGACTAGCTGATTATTGGTCACGGGAATTTTACCCTGCACCAGTCATGAATCAATTAGACTCCGTTACACCCCGGATCGTGTTATCCCATAATCCAGATACAGCTAAGATATTGCAGCAATGGCGCGTAGATTTGCAACTATCTGGTCATACTCACGGTGGTCACATCGTAATTCCGGGCATTGGTCCTTTAGTATTTTATTATAAAAAGCTGCTGAAACAAATTCCCAAAAAATTACGGCGTTGGGTAACATTTTTCCTGGGAGACTGTTCTAAAGTCGTGCGCTATTGGGAGTGGGCGCAAGGGTTTCACAAGGTAGAAGAAAATCAACTATATGTCAATCGTGGTTTAGGAACTTATAAACCAGGACGTTTGTTTTGTCCGCCAGAAGTAACTGTAATTACGTTAGTTAGTCATTAGTCATTAGTCATTGGTCATTGTTCATTGGTCATTGATCTAAATAACTCTCTCCTAAGAAGAGAGATAAGTAACAAAGGACAAACGACAAAAATGCATAACACTTAAAACAGAAACCGCCTGAAGCTACGATGGATAATATCAGCAGCTTGGGGCGGTTTCTTGAAGATCAAAGAATTCAGAAGTAACTAACTCAAACTAAGGTGGACAGTATTGGCGATCGCTATACTCAGAATTGCACATCCTAACATTACAACTAGGCAGGCATTTTCTGGCAGTGCGTTTTAAAACCTCCAAAACAACTCATTGAACTTCAAGCGAGAATACATTCAATGGATGCCACAACCAATCATAGCGATCGCGAGAACATTAGAGCAGGAGGTACAGGCTCTAACTGGAAAGTTTTTCTTTAACTTTTAACCTGTTTGTACCTTGCTCTTAATCTAGCATCATGTTTGTTTAGCTACAAGGCACTTTTACTAAACTTGAATACCATTAATTTATCGCAATAATTCAGAAATATTTCTTAAGAATATTCCCACTTGTTAGATGTTGGCGTTAATGCCAGCATTATCAAGTGGGCTGATTCAGAAGTCGTTATTGAGCAGAACCGCCTGTAGTAGTATCATCTGCGGTAGGAGAACCGCTATTAGATGTACTGTTTGACTGGTCTACTCCTTGAGGTGGAGTAGTTTTAGAAGTATCATTTTTCGCACCTGGAACCACAGTATTACTAGAAGTACCACCCTCGTTTTGCGAATTCGGAGTATTACTACTTGGGCTTTGTGTAACTTTCGGTGTTGGCTGAATTACAGAAGGCGCTTTTTCTGCCGCAGGCTGCTGGGGTGGGATAGTAATGTTAATATCCGGTTGGCGAGGTGCAGATGGAGGTGTAACCTGCTGTTGTGGAACAGGAACAGCAACAGGAACAGGTACTTCCCTGGTTCTTTCGATGATCGTGGTTTTTGTTTGAGGAGAAGCACTAGGAGCTGGACTACTACTTGGTACAGGAACCACGACTGGCACAGTATTGTCAACGGCTGCGTTATTCTGCTGGTTGAAGTACCAGACGCCACCTATAACCAAACCAAGCAGAGAAGTGATGATAATACCCAATAGCAAACCACCACTAACACTGTTTTCATCACGCTGGGCTAAATCAGCTTGCTGGTAGCTACGCTCAGTATTTCGACCTTGTACGTAACCGTTAGTGTAAGAGTTGGGATTAGCTGCGTTGTTCTTGACTGTTTCAGTGGTTCGCGTCAAGTCAGTGTGAATATTACCATTAATATCTGTGTAAGATTCTTGCTTGATCTCACTGTTTTTGCTTTCGGGTTCATTGGGAATAGACATAGCTGTTGATTTCACTCCTCGATATGATTTTGACAAACTAAAGTTTTGTAAGAACAAGAGGTTTTAATGAGCTTAAAAATTTATGTTGCTGATAAATATTGAGTTTTATTTGCTACTCAACTGTTGGTATCTCTCAGCATAACCTCTGAGATCAGCAAATGGCTCTATCTCCAGGAAGTTAATACTTAATCTAAAGAAAGATTATCCCAAAGATAGATGTTTATTAAACTGTCAAGTGATGCATTGATATAAAATCTTGTAATTTGCTTCAGTTATTTAAATTTTTAATAAATAAGAATAAATTATGATTAGAGGTCATTTATAAACAATACTCAGCACAGTTTTTACGCGATAACGCATTGAAAATTTACTACTTGCTTTATGCAGTTGTTAGTGCTGAAATTATCAAATTTACTTCGATTTGTCGTTAGACATTACATCGCCAAAGCTTGATTGTCATGTCTCGACTACCACTAACCAAAGTTTTGGCATCGGGACTGAAAGCGACGGAGTTAACCCAATCTGAATGGTTGCCCAGCGTGTAAAGTTCTTGTCCGGTGTTAACATTCCATAGCTTTACCGTATGATCTGCACTACCACTAACAAGATGCTGACCATTGGGACTAAAAGCAACAGACCAAACATAGCTATGATGTCCAGCAAGTGTGTTAATTAGCTTACCTGTATTGATATTCCATAACTTGATAGTCTGGTCATAACTGCTACTAGCTAAAATTTGTCCATCAGGGCTAATGGCGACACAAGTCACCCAGCCTGAATGCTCGCTGATAGTTTGCAGCAGTTTCCTACTTTTTAAATTCCACAGCTTAATGGTATTATCCGCACCGCCACTGGCAAAAATCTGGTGTTTTGGGCAAATAGCAAGGGAGTAAACTAAGCCAGAATGACCTTTGAGGACTTGCAGTAACTGTCCCATCTCTATATGAGAAACCTTGATAGTAGTGTCTGTACCGCCACTCAAGATAGTTTGACCATCTGGACTAATGATTACAGAAAAAACTGGGGTTGAATGTACTTTGAGTGTCTTGAGTAATTTACCTGTAGACACTTGCCAAATCATTATGCTGCTGTCATCACTGCCACTAACCAGAGTTTGGCTATCTGGGCTAAAGGCTAGGCATCTTACCCATTTTGTATGACTAGTAAGAGTATGTAGTAATTTCCCTGTGTCGATATGCCAAATCTTGATAGTATTGTCACTACTTCCACTAGCCAAAATTTGCCCATCTGGACTGATTGCAGTTGTAAAAACCCAGTTCAGATGAGTCAGGGTGTGTACACATTTCCAGGATGGAAGTTGGGACTGTGATTCAGGTGGCGGTGTAGGTTTGGGTGGTGGCGGTGGCGATGTAGGTTTGGGTGGTGGTGGCGGCGGCGATGTAGGTTTAGGCGGTGGCGTTGGTGGCGATGTAGGTTTGGGTGCTGCTTTTTTCTGTTTCAGTTCCAGTTCTCTGGCATTTTTCAAATCTGACTTGGCTCTATTTTCATATCCTAGTTTTGAGCAAGCAAGCCCTCGGTATTTGTAAGCTTCAAAGTAGTTGGGGTTAAGACGAATGGCTTTGCTAAAGTCTTCAATTGCTTCACTATATTTTCCTCTTTGAGCTTTCTCCATGCCCAGTTTATAGAAACTTTCAGCATTAGATGGAGTGAAATCAATTTTGGTAGAAGTGGAACCAGATTTATTTGTCTCATCTGGCTGATAAGACTTTAATCTTGCATAAGCTTGATTGATTTCTTTGATTTTTTCTTCCGCTTCTAGCTTTTGCTGTGGTTCTATAAAACAATCTGGATGCCAAGTCTTAGCCATCTGGCGATAAGCTTGCTTGATTTCATCAACAGATGCATCTGGTTTTAAGCCCAGAATATTGTAAACATGATTTATATTGACGCGATCGCTCATACTAGAAAATCAGTAGCAAATCCAACTCTACTTAGTATTCCCCAGTACAAGTATTATCTAACTCAAGGCATGGTGTCACCGTCTGAAGCGTCTTAAACTATCGCTTTTTATCTCCAACGCCGATTTAACCGTAATATCTTTTTAATCCCCTGGCAAAATCTTTCTACTAGAGGTCTGGGTTTGGATACATATCTAGGCGATCGCACTCTCCGTGTAGCCCCCGGATTTCTTAGCTCTTCTTCTATTTGTGCAGCTTTATTTAAATCGGAAGCGGCTCTATATTCGTATCCCAATTGTGAGCAAACTAACCCACGATATTTATACGCCTCAACATAGTGAGGATTTAGACGAATTGCATGGGTAAAATCTGCGATCGCATCCTCATATCTGCCTTCTGTAGCATTTTCTACTCCTAAACTATAGAAAGTTTCAGCATCCCAACGATTGACAGATATTTTGGTGGGATTTTTAGGCGAAGATGAAGATGGATTTTCAGGAATAGGAGGTTTGGATGGACTTTCAGATTTGAGCTTGTTGTAAGCTGCGTTGATTGATTTGATTTTTTCCTCAGCTTCCTGTTTTTGCTTTTGCTCAAGAAAGCGATCGGGATGCCAAATTTTCACCAGTTGACGGTAAGCTCGCTTTACTTGTGCTTGTGATGCACCCGGTTCCAACCCAAGAATTTCATAAGCATGATTGAGATCGAGGTCATCGCGCATACTGAAAAAATCGGCAACTATTATTATAGATATATGTTAACTATTCCCCTAAATCTCCTTCAATCAACACAAACGCCCCATTCTGGTTATCACTGGGATGGTGGTGGTCGCCGCTTCTTTGAAGGCTGGTATTACCGCATCACTTTGCCGGAAATTGGGCAAACATTTGCTTTTATGTACTCCATCGAAGATCCCATTGGCGGTAAACCCCATAGCGGCGGTGCAGCCCAAATCCTCGGCCCGGATGATGAGTATTTATGCCGTACTTTTCCTGATGTGAATAAATTTTGGGGTAGTCGAGATGTCTTGGGTTTAGGTCATTGGGGTAAAACAGATTTGCAAATTTCTCCTATATACTTGCTTCCAGCAGAGTTTGAGCATCATGTTCAAGAGGGTTATCAAGCTACAGCCACTTTAAATCAGGGAGTGATTTGCGATCGCGCCAGCAATAATTATTGTCGTTGGGAGTATGAAATTCAACCAGTATACGGTTGGGGTAATAAAAACAGCGTTCAGCAATCAACCGCAGGCTGGCTCTCATTCTCACAGATTTTTGAACCCGGATGGCAGATTTTGATGGCTCACGGTTTAGCCAGTGGAAAGATTGACTGGAATGGCAAAATCTATGAATTCACCAATGCCCCAGCCTACGGCGAGAAAAATTGGGGTGGTGCTTTTCCGCAAAAATGGTTTTGGATAAATTGTAATTGCTTTGAGGGTGAACCCGACTTAGCGTTAACTGCTGGCGGTGGACGGCGGGGTGTGCTGTGGTGGATGGAATCTGTAGCGATGATTGGGTTGCACTATCAAGGTAAGTTTTATGAATTCGTTCCCTGGAATTCACAAGTAAGCTGGGAAATCCAGCCTTGGGGTAGGTGGCAAATGAAAGCTACCAACTCTAAGTATGAAATTGAATTAACAGGAACCACGGATTTACCTGGTACACCTCTGCGTGCGCCTACAGCAGAAGGTTTAAAATACTGTTGTCGGGACACCATGCAAGGAAAGTTAAATTTAGAGTTACGAGAACTAAATGGGAGAAAATCTCAAATAATTCTCAAAGCAGAAAGTTTTCTTTGTGGCTTAGAAGTAGGTGGCGGCTCTTGGGATAATTGTTGGCAGTCTCGGTAAAAGTACTGCTATAATTATATATGCTTCATAGTTGGGGTTGTAGCTCAGTTGGATAGAGCGGACGCCTCCTAAGCGTCAGGTCGTGCGTTCGAATCGCACCAGTCCCGTAGAAAAATAAATTCCTATGACTTTGATTAATAGCAGGTTGTAGGAATTTTATTTTTTACTGTAGTAGCTGAAAAACAGTAAAAATATCTTAAGATAATTCTTCTACATCATGTCATTTTACAAATGCGAATACTTTTAGATGAAATAACAGTAAAAGCTTTTAATAATTCATCTGCATATTGATTAATGGCATTGGTAATAATTTCTGCCCTATCATTGAAATCTGCTATATTTTCTAGCACTATCAACCGCTACTTTAATAATGCTTGCACCGTCTGGGCAGTGCGGCTAGAGAATCGTTGATAAACCAAGGTTTCAACTACCGAGTAAGACTACTTAGTTAATAACCTTCCTAAAGACTGAGGGTGCTTTATTTATATTTTGTCCCTAGATTTTGTCCCTAGGCAGACGAGATCAATACATAAAATAAGTAATATTTATTTGCTCCCACAAAAAAGCTTGTGTAGATTTCATCCTACCTAGTTCAAGGAGTATTTTTTTGTGAGTATTAGTAAGCACTAATTATGCGTTGGCAAATAGGTCGTCGGAGTACAAATGTTGAAGATCGGCGTGGAACGAAGATTTCCGGACCTGTCGTGGGTGGAGGTATTGGAGCAGCACTGATATCGCTACTGGTTTTACTATTGGGTGGTGATCCCAGTGGACTTTGGCAACAAGATTCCCTACCAAGTGATAGCCCGATAGCTGAGTCACCTCAAACAACAGGGTCTCAGGCTCAAGATCAAATGGCGGATTTTGTATCTGTTGTACTGGCTGATACAGAAGATACATGGAGTGAGTTGTTTCGGCAAGATGGAAAAACTTATGTAGAACCAAAGTTAGTTCTTTACTCAGGAGCGGTAGAGTCTGCTTGTGGATTTGCACGTTCAGCAGTTGGGCCGTTTTATTGTCCGCGCGATCAAAAGGTGTATATTGACTTGAGCTTTTACCGAGATTTGAAGACTCGATATCAAGCACCTGGAGATTTTGCTCAAGCATATGTAATTGCTCATGAAATTGGGCATCATGTCCAAAATTTACTTGGGATTTCAGAGCAAGTTCAAACCTTGCAAACCCAAGTGAATCAGACACAAGCAAATCAGCTTTCTGTGCGATTAGAATTACAAGCAGACTGTTTTGCAGGCGTTTGGGCAAATCATGCTCAACGCTCACGCCAAATTTTGGAGACAGGCGATATTGAAGAAGGATTAAATGCAGCTAGCAGTATTGGAGATGACCGCTTGCAAAAACAAGCTAGAGGCTATACTGTGCCAGAATCTTTTACACATGGTAGTTCAGCTCAAAGGGTTCGTTGGTTTAAACGAGGTATCCAAACGGGCGAACCTCAGAAATGTAATACTTTCGCTAATACCAATTCCTAACACATTTCGTTTATTGAACAATTTTTAGAAGAATAATGAAAAACATGGATAACAAAAACAAAGTTGATAGTAGTAAAAATAATTTGGTTCAGCATACAAAAGGTACTGAAACTGATATGGTTTTATCCTCTAATGAACCCAAAGAGATAACTAAAACAATTGATATAGATGGTCATCGTCCAGTTGATCCAAGTAACATTCAAATTCAGGAAATAATTAATATAGATGGTCAACGCCCAATTGTAAAAGATAAAAATAATTACGATCAAACAATTGATATAGATGGTCACCGTCCGATCGCTAAGAGCGCTTTTCAAGAGCATGACACGCTAAACGTAGATGGCAAACGTCCAATTGACCCTAGTGATTTAGAGGTTGAAGCTATTCTTGATATAGATGGTCAACGTCCGATCGCTAAGAGTAATTTTCAAGTTCAAGATACTCTAGAGATAGATGGTAGCCGCCCCATAGTTTCAGATAACACTGTTGATTCGCAAATACCAACAGACTACGTAGACTAAAATCACGACCTGACTTGGCTCTAGACACCGTAATAGTTTTAGATATTTTAGTAAATTCCCACTCCGCTTTCAAAACTCTATTTTTATGCGATGCCTACGGCGGTAAACTACGCATAAAGTCGAAACTATAGTACATTTGAATTACAGCTTGGAACCCTTATTAAATCGTTCGGCTTTTTTCTAACTCAATTTAAAATGGGCAAACCGTGAGTTATCAGCGACTCATTGCAAAAATCTGTTCAGCCGTTAAGGGAATGTTCGGAAACAATCTAGAATCAATTCGATCCTGCCCTCGAAACACCTTTGGGGGTAAATACTCTGCACCTTCAAGTTGGTAGATTGTAATGGTTGGCTGCTTAGGAGAGCCAATGAACCGAATGCCACCAAAAGCAGCATAGTCTATAATGATGTACTCGAAAACGCCCAAGTCTTCATATTCAGCAAGTTTTGTCAGATAGTCGTCCTTCCAGTTATTGCTAACGACCTCAATAATTCCCGGTGGTGGAATATATGCAGCAGCAGAACTAGAGCTAGTTTTCATCCTCTGCCATTCAACTCTTGCAAATATGACAATATCTGCTTTCCGACTTTTTTCCTTTTCTCCTGGTGCTGTTTTGAGCCGAACCTGCTTCGACTGGCGCGACACATAAGGCAGGTCATTTTCTTGGCAGTGATTTTCTAAATAGGTACACAGTCGCTGGATCAAATCCTCATGATTTGCATTTGGTTCTGATAATGGCACGGGAATTCCATCCAATAGCTCAAATTCTCTGCCTGAACCATCGTCCCAGGCAAGAAACTCTTCAAAAGTCAGTGGTTGTGTGACGGTTGCATACATCGCCCTCGCTCCCTTGCTGACGGGTACTTCACTCAATGTTACCAAGATGTACAGCTTTGTCTATGGCTTCAATCATCCCATAGGTCTTGGATGGACACATCTTTCTAAAAGTTTTTGTGTCTTTCCTAACAAATTATATGCAATAATACCTGATGTGATATCACCATCTAGATTATTGTAGAAGTACGAAGAATGAGCATCTTCTGCTCCAACAACCATTGCCATATCTGATTGACCCATATTGTTTAATGTTTTCTCTATTGCGTTTGCATACTGCCACACATACTGATCGCAGAATAATAAATCTGAGCTAATTTCATCTTCTATGGCAGCTTTGAGAGGATAGGCAATTAAGTCAGAGGAATGAATTATACTTACCCATCTTAACTTCTGCAATCCAGCAGTTTCTTCTTGATTATAATTTTTAAAATAATAATTGATAACCGAGAAATCAATATCTAGCATTTGCTTAAGGAATAAGAGAGGAGAACCTAGTGTCGTAATGCTAGCTAAATTTAACAGATTTAGTTTCTCACGAAAAATAAAAGCTGGATCATCATTGTCTAAAGTATCTGAAAAAATGAGATCCCAAAGAATAAAACTACCTAGAGAATGAGCAATCAAATGAATTTCTTGTTGATCTGAGTGGTCATTTAAGAACTGACTCAGTTGTTCAACGATAGTTTTACGTATTGCTTTACCGCGATCGGGATTTTGATAGATTAAAAAATCACTTAAAAAATTATTGATGATCTCATTTCTTCGTTTTTTGTATCTGTAAATATCATCATACGAACTTTTATATTCTTTATGTTGTTCACAAAGTTTAGAAAAATCTTTTTCAATACATCCAATAGTTTGATGTTTCTTATTATTGAATAAGTTTCCCCAGAAACTTGAGTAAAAGTTTACAGGAGTTGCTAGTTTTTTGTGGATTTTTTTTATGAGTACGTCAGCATATCTAGAATTATGAGTGTTGACACCGTGGATAAAGAATACAAGCATACTCATGAATAATTACAGTTATAACTGCTAGAAATTGTATTGTTATATATTTCCCCATAACCAACCTCAAATCACTGCGTTATAGAACAATTGTTATTTGATGTTGAACCGTACAAATTTCGGGGAACACTAAACTTGAAACCCCAATAAGTTTGTTATATCAGTATTTACTAGAGAATATAGTATGGATGAATTCGTAAGGAAAGCAGCTGGAATAGGTTTGCCTGCAATTGTACTTATAATTACGATGGCTACTACAGGTCTTACCGGAGCCGCTGCTATTACAGCAGCTTTAGCAATATTGGGGCCAGGAGGGATGATAGGTGGTATAGTTCTGCTGGGAATAATAGGCTTGGCAGCTGATATGTTATCTAAGTTTGGCCTAGAGACATTGTTAATAGCCATCTATAGACAGCGCCTACAAAATGGGGAAACTCGTAACAATATCTGCCAAGAAATTAACTGGCTACCGATCTCTGGAGATTTAAAGCGCAGGGTTAGAGAAGAATTTGGGTGCTAATTGCTTTAAGTAAGCGATATTTGTTAGTGAGTATTGCCCCATCTGCTAAATTAAGGAGAGCTTTTGGTAATGCGATCGCCTATGAAAGACCCATTATACAAATGCTACTCATCCTCTTTCACATTGGCAGAATAGCGCAAATAATCCCTCACGCAATTTAAATTAACTATTTGAATGGGAACAAAATCTCTATCACCTACCAGAACACAAGGCGCGATCGCCTCTGGCGTTGGCGGAGCCAGACGCTCGCGGACTTGCTAACGCTGTGCTATCGCCCTTCATTACCTTCTGATTAGTCTTCAAATAATCATGTAGCAAATTGCAACCTCGTGCCAGCAATTTTTCTAGTTCGATATCTGCCAAATTCTGGAAAATTACTGTGCCATTACCACTACCCGCAGCCAGAGTCTTACCGTCATTACTGAAACTGACGCTGGTTAACTCTTGCTTATCACCTTTCAAAGCAATCAGTAACGTCCCTTCTCGGCTCCAAATTCTCACTTTGTCATCACTGCTAGCTGCCAAAGTTTTACCATCGGGGCTAAAACTCACACTGATGAAACTATCACCATCGCCTGTAAGATTATTTAGCAAATGACCGTCCCGGCTCCAAATCTTCACCGTGCTATCAATACTAGCTGAAGCGATAAGCCCTTTGGGCATGGCTCCGCTTACCGCCTGACCATCAGGTGACCAAGCAACCCCATTTACTCGGCGGCTATGACCATTTAAGCTGTATAGTAATTTACCCTCTAAACTCCAGATTTTCACAGTTTTGTCATCACTGGCTGAGGCTAGCAACTTACCATCTGGGCTAAAACTTACCCAATTCACTGCATCTTCATGTGCTTGCAAAGTGTTGAGCAGTTTACCATCTTGACTCCAAAGCTTTACTGTTTTATCTTTACTAGCCGAGGCAATTACTTGACTATTAGGCGACCAAGCTACACTCAAGACGGTACTAGTATGTCCTTGTAAGGTATTGATTAGTTTACCGTCACCACTCCAAAGCTTCACCGTTTTATCTTTACTAGCCGAGGCAATTACTTGACCATCTGGGCTGAAACTAACGCCCCAAACTTGACCTTCATGCCCCGTGAATGTACGTAGTAATTTACCGTCTCGACTGAAAAGTTTTATAGTTTTGTCTCGATTTGCTGCTGCCAAGGTGCGATCGTCTGGGCTAAAACTGATGCTAGTTACCCAGTCATTGTTATCGGCTTTGGGCTTTCGTAGTAACACCCTGTCCAAATGCCAAAGTTTAATAGTTTTATCCCGACTTGCAGAAGCTAGGGTGCGACCGTCTGGACTGAAACTGACGCTATTAACCCAATTATTATGTCCCTTCAGGGTTCCGAGCAACACACCTTCAAAACTCCAAAGTTTGATTGTCTCGTCGGTACTTGCGGAAGCAATCATGTTACCATCACGGCTAAAGCTGACACTGGTAACTCCAGTACTATGCCCCGATAAAGTTCGCAGTAGTTTACCCTCCAGATTCCACAGTTTGATTGTCTGGTCTAAACTAGCTGATGCAATAGTTTTAGCATTGGGCGACCAAGCGACACTTAAGACTGCATCATCATGGCCCTGCAAGGTTTTAAGCAGTTGACCATCTCGATTCCACAATTTCACCGTTTTGTCAGCACTCCCGGAAGCAATGGTCTGTCCATCGGTTGACCAAGCGACACTTAAGACTGCACCATCATGTAAAAGCAAGGTTTTGAGCAGCTTACCATCACGATTCCACAGTTTTACTGTTTTGTCTGTACTCGCCGAGGCAATAATCTGACCATCTGGGCTGAAACTGACACTATTCACTACACCCTGATGTCCTAATAGGGTAGCAAGCAGTTGACCCTCTCGGCTCCAAAGTTTCACTGTTTTATCTTGACTGGCGGAAGCAATGATTTGACTATCTGGGCTGAAACTGACGTTATTAACTACATCTTCATGCCCAGATAATGTGTTGACCAAGCTACCATCAAGATGCCAGAGTTGGATTGTAGTATCAGCACTGGCTGACGCAATTAAAGAGCGATCAGGGCTAAATGTAACACTATTTACTCCAGATATATGCCCGTCCAAGCGGTTATATTCTCTTAATCCTGAAACTGCTTGATATAGTGCCGTCTGTACTTGCTCTCTGGTATTGGAATCTACCCAGATTGTCTGCTGTAATTTTTTTCCCGCCCTTAAACCTTCTTTTAAAGCATCAATACCTTTTTGAGATGCAAATAGAGCTTCACTAGATGCGCTAAGAGTTCTAATTTCGCTATCTACTGCTGTCACGATGGAAACACTTAATCCCAATATGGCTAGAACAGAAGCAGTCAGGGCAATTTTTAAAGAACGATTTAATTGAGCTTCACTAAGTCTTTGTTTCTTTTGACTTTCTGCAAGTTTAGCTGTTAATTCTTTTTCTTTGAGTTCAACTCGTAATTGCTCAATTTCTAACTGACTCAATTCTTCGCGCTTGTGTAACTCCCGTAATTCTGTTAATAAATCCAAACCCTGTTGGGGATGATGATCTACCAATTGCGATCGCTGCTCATTTTGGCTAAGTTCACTCTTCAGCCGTTCAATCTCTGCTTGACTCTGTTCTACTTTGTAGCGTAGTTGGTTAAGTTGTACCTGTAAGCTCGATTCTTGTTGTTGCAGGTAGCGAATCAAGTCTACTAAATAATCGTGAATCAGTTGATAGCGTTCTGGTACATCAGGGAATAGTACTACTAAACCGGAGCTAACTAAAATTTCTAATACTAATTCTAATTTACTAGCATCTTCTAACTCTGCTAGTTGCGCCGCTAACTCAGCACGAGTTTTAAAAGGTCGGTTGTTACTTTCATCTGTTAATAAGTATAAGACAAGTAACGCGGCTCGCTCGTTTTCTGGGCCGCAGTCTTTAATGAGTTCTTTTAAATATCGCTCAATGAGTTTGTTGGGTCTATATGGCTGATATTCTTCTAGTGTAGTAATTCGCTCATCTTGAATTTGCGCTCCTACAACTTGCAATTCAATGGGGCGGACTTCTCCAAATCCTGTAGATAAATCTTCAATTAAGGCATCAATTAAAGCAGGCTCTAAATTAAACTGCGATCGCTCTGTCAATTTTTGGATAATTGCTTTGGCATATTCTGGTGAAAAGTTATTTAACTGGTAGCGAATATGCTTGTCGAGAATATTATTATTAATCGCTTCTAGTGCCGAAAGATGTTTAAAATCTAATAAACGGTGTAAATAATCTTCTCGCAAGGTAAGGATAACTTTGACAAAGGGGATATTCAGGCAGTCGCTAATAAATTTATCAAATTCTTGCTTTTGATTGCGATCGCTATAACCAAAGAAAAATTCTTCAAATTGGTCAAAAATTAAAACTGTGATCAGATGGTTATCAGCATTTTCTTTTAGTTGCTGTAAAATTCTGAGGATGGTAATAGGTGTGACAGAGTAGAGCACAGCTTCCGATTCAATAGCTGCTTCTGCCATGATGTCAGCATATATGGCAAGGGATGCGTCATTAGACATCGCCTCATCTAAAGATTTCCCTAATTCCCGCGCCCAATCGGTGTAAACTTGCAGCACCACAGGTATAGCTATTTGATCACCAATGGCTCGATTTTGCAGTGCTGGAACTAAACCCGCAGTTACAATAGAACTTTTACCTACCCCTGATTGACCGTGAATCACCGTCAATTTTTGATCAGCGCGGCTAATTCTGCCAATTAAGTTATTAATATCACGCTCTCGACCGGAAGCTGCAATTTCTAAAGCAACGCTGCTACTCCCAGAAGATGACATCAATGCTGGGTTTGTCACCTGTCTTCGCGGTTGCAAACGCCCTGCACCGATAAAAGCTCGAAAACCATACTGCTGCTCAACAGAACGCCGTTTTTGTCGAATGTAATAGGCTTCCAAATAACGCCCTTCTTCAAAATAGAGCGATCGCAGTGTCCGCAATAAGCGAATATAACGATGGGCATCGTATTGATGGGCACTGCTTTCTAAGGCTGCTGGTAATTCTTTTGTCGCCTTGTCTAGATATTCACGAGCTACTTCTAACTCATTTAGATTTCGCTGTGCTTTCGCTAAAACTAAATAGTAAATTTGTCCCAACAGTAATGGAAAGAAGCAATTAGAAGGGTCATTGTGCTTTTGCGCCTCACCTAGTTTCAGGAGTGATACGTGTGCTAATATACTCGCCTGTACCCACCGTGACTGCTGCACAGCCACTTGCGCCAGAAAACCGTAGTCACAAGCTAATTGAATTTGAATACCATAAGTTTGATGTAACTCCAAAGACTTTTGAGCAACAGTTTGCAACTCTTCCCACTCTTGGAGATATTGCAGAACCTCTGCAAGTTGACCAATAAATCCAGCAACTACATCTGAACGCCCAGCCACCTGCAAGATATTCAAGCACTGCTGAAAATAAGATTTAGCTGTGTACCAATGGCGACGGTTTTCTGTTTGATTTTGCTCTGCCAAACGGCAATAACACAGCCCAATATAAAATAGCAAAACTCCTTCTCGCAAAAGTAGCAAAGATGGGGGAGATGGAGGAGATGGCGAAGAAAATACTTCCTGATCTCTCCCGGCTCCCCCATTCCCTCTTTCTTCTAACTTTTGCCAAACTTGCAAGCTTTGCTGAAAATGGTTTAAAGCTGTATTGATGCGATCGCTAATATAATTATCTAGACCAAAAACAAATTCTAAACTAGCGTGTAATTCTGGCTCTAAGGTGATACCACGATTGTGCAACTCTCTAATGGCAAAGTGGAGTTCATAGCTATGTTCCCAGACTTGCTCCACAGTGAAATAATGCTTTGCAATTTGAGGAGTTTGATGTTGTGCAGCATCGGTTGGTAATACCGTAGCAAATAGAGAGTCAGTTTCCTGTTGCAAAAATTGCAGCAATGATTCAGTTGTCATTTCAAACCGAATCGGTGTCGCTGCCCAACTAGCAAAATCTGGTGCTAAACGCACAACCTTTTGCAACACTTCCTCATTCATCCACACAATTAGAGGAAATGGGTGGCGTTTGCGAAATTCATCACGAATATGATTGATCGAGCTAAGTAGATCATCAAGTCCATCTACTGACTCTAAACCCAAAATCATCAACGCTGATGGCGGATTATCTTCCGTTAGCAGTTGTAAATGAATACTTGTGTAAAGGCTTCTAGCATTATGCGACAGAACTACCTTTTCAATTCGGTGTACTCCTGAAGAGATTTCTTCGAGTCGTTGCAGCATTCGCTCTTGCAAAACTCGATAATTGCAGCACACCAAAACCAAAGAGAATTGACCGCTAGAGAGGGCAATTGCTCTCCCCAAACTCCGCAAAGCACGCTCGTTAGCTGCTCTTATATCTGCTTGTGGGTGTCCTTCAACCATGATTTGAATTTTTCTGTCTCTGCTAAAACTGGGTTGACGGCAAACCAGGCTCCCTGATGATCGCGGTATTCAAATATAAATAAACTTCGCAATAGAGTGTGGTATTGGATATCACCTCTAACTCTTTGCTGTTGCACCACCTGAAAGATTAGTTCCCACTCATGAGGGTCGATAGCGTTAGCTCGGTAATCCCGCTGTCTTTGAATCACCAATTCGACACACTCCCGCTCAAAGGGTGGATCTTGTTCTCGCAGACAGTCAAATAGTAAACCTAGCAAGTCGCGTACATGACCACCACTAATCAGGCACAATCGATCTAAGGTTTCCTGACTATCAAACACTTCTGTAATTAAGCCTAACCGATCGCTAGGCAGAATGTCTGGAAAAGCTCTAGCTAGCACCATTTGCTGCATCATTGCTAGCCCTTGGGTGAAAATCTCCCCAGAGCGCAGACGCACAGGTATCATCGGTAACATTTTTGGTGCAACTCCTCCCCCCAAACGATGCTGAAGTTCGGCGCTATCGTTGGAGAAAGTCAGAGCTAGGGGAATGGTGTAGACTACATGACAATTCAGTTTGCGTAACTGTTCACCACGTTGAATAAATAAGTATTCTGGCAGCGATCGCCCCGATGGTAAAGGTCGAATTGCCACTCTATCTAAGTTATCAACAATAACTACCAGTCCTTTTTTACCCCTGGCTTTCAGTTCTTTGTTGGCACGTTCTAGCAATTCTTGATTAATTGACTGTAAAATATTTGCTGTTCGCGGTTCTAGATAATCTCTTAACCGCCGCCGTAATTGGGGACTTTCTTTAGTTTTAGCTGTAATTTTGGCAATCCCCACAGACAACTCTGCTTCTACCCCAAGATCAATTGGCGTTTGCAGAAAATCCACAAGTTCACCAAATAACTTGGTGAAGTAAGTAGGTTTGAGCCTAATTTTCATTGCTTCTAGGCTTTCACTCACCTGGCCTGCGATCGCTAACAAAATATCAGTCACATCCACATCTGCCATTTCTAAGACATGGGTAGACTCAAAGTAAACTACATGAAATTGCTGTACTTCCAACTCAGCTTTGAGCCGCAACAGCTCCGTTGATTTTCCACAGCCGAGATGTCCTGTAAATAGCTGACAAGTTGGTACATCCGGCGATATCCGAGCGATCGTGCGTTGCAAAGCCTCAATGATTTTACCACCCCGCACCGCAGCAAAATCGATATAGTACCTGCGATCGCTGGCATTTCCTATGATTAGAGGTCTGCTTGGATTGCAAGCCTGATAAAATCTTTCTAAATCTAGGAGCATAACTAATCGAGTTCACTCAGGAATAGGGATGACAAAATATATTGGCTAAATATTGGTTTTAGGGAATTGATCGCTTAATTTAAGTACATTTCACCCAAACTACTAACTAAACTAGCAGCATTTCGGATAATTGTTCATATATAGGTTAGATGTAGCACATCGCAATGCTGATATTTAATTTTAAGTAGGCAGAAATACTCCTATAAGTACAATTAGAAAAAGTATTCACTATTTAATAAGCTACTCTTATGAATATTAAAAATATCTAACACAAAAAAAGGTACTGTTGAGTACAATTTTGTCGTGCACTTGGACATATAGCAGTTCTCAAGAGATTTCCAAATAAAAAAATACTCAATTACTTCTTGTGGGGTGGGCGTCTCGCCATTGATGTTAAGTTAAGAAATAAAAGGATTGATCTGGGTAGAGGCAACATTTGTGAGTCGGCTTTGATATTCCAATTAGTTGGGTGCGATCGCTTTGAATGGTCAAATTATTTGAGTGCGACGCCGAATAGCCCGTCGTAGACATCGCAACCCTTAAGATAACATTCATTCACGAGTATAAAAGACTCATTCACGAGTATTAAAGGTGCGTTACGCTTTCGCGCTAACACACCCTAAGACTACGATCGCTTTATAATTGCGATGTCTACGACGAACTACGCCTACGCACCACCAACGCTACAGGCGATCGCCTTATGGCATACATTGAATATAGTTAACAGTCGGCAATTCCATGAATATTCGTCAAGAACTTCTAAGTCTGATTGAACAACTGAATGATGAGCAGTTATCAGCATTGCTTGATTTAGCTCTTTCTTTCAAGAATAGCGAAAAATCTGTTAATCCTGCTGTTGAGTCTCAGGCTTATCAAGATTGGGTAAGCCCTGAAAATGATATTTACGACGAAGTATTTGCTGATGAACTTACAGCGCGGTGATATTGTGTTATGTCGAGTGCCCATGCCTTCAACGGGATTGGCACAGTTTAAAGTTCGTCCTGCTGTTGTAATTTCGGCAAACCACTTGAATCAAATTCTTGATGATTTGATGGTTGTGCCCTGTACTTCCAACACTAATCGCCCTTTAACTGTTACGCAATACTTAATAACGGGCGATGAAATTGGCAGTGCAGGTATTAGAGTTGAGTCTGTAGTTCGCTGTGAGTCAATTTTTACATTAAATAAATCTATGATTCTCAGAAAGCTGGGTTCTCTTTCGTCTGAGACAATTAATCAGGTGAATTTTTGTCTAATAGCGGCCTTGGAATTATAAATTACTACGATCGCTTTATAATAGCGATGTCTACGACGGGCTATTCGGCGTCGCAGCTATAAAACCAATCCATAACTACTTATCCCAATTCTCTTGATGGAGAGACGGTTTCGTTAATTTGAGAAGATGGTTTACTCAAGAAGAAACTCCAAATTCTTTGAATAGCTATTATTAGAAAACCAATCACAATCACTCCTGCTACCACTGGTAAAGCTAATGCCAGCACAGACAGTCCGATTGCGATGACCAACTCAATGGTTGATACAACTGGATTGGTTAATCCACCAGAAACGCCTGTAGAACTTATCCGCAATATATTTGTTAATCCCTGAGTTAATCCTGCGGTTCCACCACCAGCAACTAAAGCTAACGTCCATTGCACCAGTGGATTCATCTCTGGAGCAACAGATGCTGTGACGATTGTCCCGGCGATAAATGCCGCAGGAGTGGCGACAATATCCAGCAGATGATCCAACCAAGGAATGTAATAACCGATAATTTCCAGCAAACAAGCGGCTGCAAAGACAATTACAGCTTGAGGTGTTTCCAGCCAATCAAAGTCAGTCGGCAAATCTAAATGTCCAAAAACTGAAGCCACACTCAATGCTAACAGTGGTACAAATACTCTCAAGCCAGCCGCCGCGCTCAAACTAATCCCTAGTAATAATTCAATAAATGTATTTAGATTGAACAAAGAATTTAAATCCATAGTAAAACTCAAGTAATACTCCTGGTGTTTTTCCCATCTTTGAGCTGAACGGAGTGACAACTCTAAGTTGTGATCCCAAGATAAGAAACTTGGCGAAAATATTTCATCTTACTATGTGTAGAATCAGTTAACTTAAGCCTTGGCGAACGGGATTCGTAGCTACACAGGCGAAGTCCGCTTCCCCCTGCTCCCTGCTTCCTTGTCTCTTGTTCAAGTCGGCGAGTCTGAGGGCGCTTTTGGATAATTCTGCAATCGTCAACCTTGAGAAATCAAGTCAAAATGAGCCAATGGTGAGTTTCAGCAAAACAGACTTTATTAAAAGGATGCCAAAAATATCATAATTTTGGAAAATAATAAAGTAAGTCGAGTATCAGAAGACTCACTTGATATCCTCATTTCTTCTAGGAAAAAATGACTCATCCTTTCCTTGAACGCCTGCGTAGTCCAGATAGACCAGTCCTCGTCTTCGACGGGGCGATGGGAACCAACTTACAAACCCAAAACCTTACTGCTGAGGACTTTGGCGGCCCACAGTATGAAGGTTGTAACGAATACTTAGTCCACACTAAACCTGAAGCTGTGGCTAAGGTTCACCGTGACTTTCTCGCTGCTGGTGCAGATGTCATTGAAACGGATACCTTTGGCAGTACGTCCCTTGTGCTGGCAGAATATGACTTGGCAGACCAAGCCTACTACCTCAGCAAGACAGCCGCAGAATTGGCCAAGCGTGTGGCGGCGGAATTTTCCACGCCAGAAAAACCCCGGTTTGTGGCAGGTTCCATCGGCCCCACAACGAAACTCCCAACTTTGGGACATATTGACTTTGACACTATGAAAGCCACTTTTGCTGAACAAGCAGAGGCGCTGTGGGATGGTGGTGTCGATTTATTTTTGGTGGAAACCTGCCAAGATGTACTGCAAATTAAGGCGGCGCTGAATGCCATTGAAGAGGTGTTTGCCAAAAAAGGCGATCGCCGTCCGTTGATGGTGTCTGTGACAATGGAAAGCATGGGCACAATGTTGGTTGGTTCAGAAATCAGTGCTGTGCTGACAATTTTGGAACCTTACCCAATTGATATTCTCGGTCTAAACTGCGCCACAGGCCCAGACTTGATGAAACCACATATCAAGTATTTGGCAGAACATTCACCTTTCATCGTTTCCTGTATACCCAACGCGGGTTTACCTGAAAACGTCGGTGGTCAAGCGCACTACCGTTTGACACCGTTGGAATTACGGATGTCGCTGATGCATTTTGTTGAAGATTTGGGTGTCCAAGTGATCGGGGGTTGCTGTGGGACGCGTCCAGAACACATTCAACAATTGGCAGAAGTTGCTAAAGATCTGAAGCCAAAAGTTAGACATCCAAGTTTAGAACCAGCAGCAGCATCAATTTACACCACTCAGCCTTACGATCAAGATAATTCCTTCTTGATTGTTGGTGAACGTCTTAACGCCAGTGGTTCTAAGAAGTGCCGCGATTTGCTAAATACCGAAGATTGGGATGGACTCGTTTCAATGGCGAGGGCGCAAGTAAAAGAAGGCGCACACATCCTTGATGTCAACGTCGATTATGTCGGACGTGACGGCGTGCGGGATATGCACGAATTAGTTTCGCGCATTGTTAATAATGTGACATTGCCCTTAATGCTTGATTCCACCGAATGGGAAAAGATGGAGGCGGGTTTAAAGGTTGCCGGTGGTAAGTGTTTGCTGAACTCCACCAACTACGAAGATGGGGAACCGCGCTTTTTGAAGGTGTTGGATTTAGCGAAAAAGTACGGTGCTGGTGTAGTCATTGGTACTATCGATGAAGACGGGATGGCACGGACAGCAGACAAAAAGTTTGCGATCGCACAGCGCGCATACCGTCAAGCTGTAGAATATGGCATACCAGCCACAGAAATATTCTTTGATACCCTCGCGTTACCAATTTCCACTGGGATTGAAGAAGACCGAGAAAACGGTAAAGCTACAATTGAATCCATCCGGCGGATTCGTCAAGAATTGCCTGGATGTCATGTGATTTTGGGTGTTTCCAATATTTCCTTTGGTTTGAATCCAGCCTCGCGGATGGTGCTGAACTCGGTGTTTTTGCACGAAGCGACGGCGGCGGGAATGGATGCAGCCATTGTTAGTGCTAACAAGATTTTACCGCTATCGAAAATTGACGAACGTCATCAAGAAATCTGTCGTCAGTTGATTTATGACGAACGTAAATTTGAGGGTAATGTTTGCGTTTACGATCCCTTGGGAGAGCTTACCACAGCGTTTGCTGGGGTAACAACTAAACGCGATCGCTCCTTAGATGAAAGTCTCCCCATCCCAGAACGTCTCAAGCGTCACATCATCGACGGTGAACGGATTGGCTTAGAAGAACATCTGAAAAAAGCCTTAGAAGAACATCCCCCCTTGGAAATTATCAACACCTTCCTACTAGATGGCATGAAAGTTGTCGGGGAATTATTCGGTTCTGGACAAATGCAGTTACCTTTCGTTTTGCAATCAGCAGAAACCATGAAGGCGGCGGTAGCATTTTTAGAACCGTTCATGGAAAAATCAGAATCAGGCAATAATGCCAAAGGAACCTTTATCATTGCCACAGTTAAAGGTGATGTCCACGACATTGGTAAAAACTTAGTGGATATTATCTTATCCAACAACGGCTACAAGGTGATTAACCTGGGAATTAAGCAGCCAGTAGAAAACATCATCAACGCTTACGAACAGCATAAAGCTGATTGTATTGCTATGAGTGGTTTGCTGGTAAAATCCACCGCCTTCATGAAAGAGAACTTGGAGGTATTCAACGAAAAGGGAATTAGTGTCCCCGTGATATTAGGTGGTGCAGCGTTGACTCCTAAGTTTGTCTATGAAGATTGCCAAAATACCTATAAAGGTAAAGTTGTTTATGGCAAAGATGCCTTTTCTGACTTGCACTTCATGGATAAATTAATGCCAGCAAAGGCTACTGGTAACTGGGAAGATTTGCAGGGATTTTTGAACGAAGTTGAAACTGCTGAAGTTTCGACTAATGGTCACAAAGAACCAAAAACTAAGACTGCTGAAGAAACATCTGCGGAACCAAAAGTAGTAGATACGAGACGTTCCGAAGCCGTGGCGATAGATATTGAACGTCCCACGCCGCCTTTCTGGGGAACGAAGTTATTGCAGCCTAGTGATATTCCCATTGAGGAAATATTTTGGCACTTGGATTTACAAGCTTTAGTTGCTGGACAGTGGCAATTCCGTAAGCCAAAGGAGCAATCTAAGGAAGAATATCAGGCTTTCTTAGCAGAGAAAGTATACCCAATTTTAGAAACTTGGAAACAGCGGATTCTTGAAGAAAATCTGTTGCATCCCCAGGTGATTTATGGGTATTTCCCTTGTAAGTCTGAAGGGAATTCTCTACATATATATGACTCAGAGAACCAATCACAACAGGTTGCAACTTTTGAGTTTCCCAGACAGAAGTCTTTAAGACGGCTGTGCATAGCAGATTTCTTTGCATCAAAAGAATCGGGAATTATTGATGTCTTCCCAATGCAGGCCGTAACTGTAGGCGAGATTGCGACAGAGTTCGCCCAAAAGCTATTTTCTGCCAACCAATACACTGATTATCTGTATTTTCACGGTATGGCGGTACAGGTGGCTGAGGCTGTGGCTGAATGGACACACGCCAGAATCCGGCGAGAGTTAGGTTTTACAGCTGAAGAACCCGACAATATTCGGGATATATTAGCACAACGCTATCGTGGCTCACGGTATAGCTTTGGGTATCCCGCTTGCCCAAATATCCAAGACCAATACAAGCAACTGGAGTTATTGCAGACTGACAAGATTAACTTGTATATGGATGAAAGTGAACAACTTTATCCAGAACAATCTACCACTGCAATTATTGCTTACCACCCACTAGCCAAATACTTTAGCGCTTAATCTATATCCCCTCTCCTTAATAAGGAGAGGGGTGCCCGAAGGGCGGGGTGAGGTTACTACTTCTACTGGACTGGCGCTCTAGCTGTGCCCCACTAAGAAGCGACTGTATTTGACTCAATTGAGAACCTCTACGGTTTTTACTGAAGCACAGCTATTAATGGGTAATTCATAATACAGCGAGTAAAATAGCAAGAGCAGATTTACTGTCCTCGAGGCTCCTACTATGAAAGTAATTCAAGCTCTTGCTCGTTACTTCCCAGATAAATGTGGTGGTATTCAAGTAAACCTCACCGAGTTACTGCCAGAATTGCGATCACTCTTAGCGTTGGCGGAGCCATCGCATGATATTGACATCCAGATAGCAGCAGCTAGTAACGGTTCCCAAAAAGAAGAAACTTATAAATATAACGACGTAGAAGTTTATCGATATCCTGTATTTCCTGCACCCAAAACAGAACCAAATCATGGACAATTCCCGCATGGTAAATTTGAGTATTTCGCTAATTGGTTAACTAATCAAAAAGCAGACATATATCATCAGCACCATTGGGAAGTATATTGTGGGTTGCCTCATTTGCGATTAGCTAAAGAATTAGGCATGGCAACAGTGTTGACAGTACACTATGCTGTACCAGTTTGCCAGAGAGTTACTTTGATGTTCAATGGACAGAAAGTTTGTGATGGCAAAATTGATGTGGTTCGCTGTTCCCAGTGTGCTGATACTTTGAGCAAAAAGCTACCTGCTGCAATGGTCAATAGTTTGAGCCATTTGCCCTTGGATCTTCTCAGTCGCCTACCAATGCCTGCAAGTGCATATCTTCCAGCCTCAGTAGACGATGGCAATCTAGGAAGATTTGTACGCCCTTTTGTCGTGCCTGGTTATGTTGCTGCACGCAAAAAAAGTTTGCTAAAAATGGCAAAATATGCTGACCGCATTGTGACAGTATGTGATTGGCTTTATAAAGCTCTACTCATCAACGGCATACCTGAAGAAAAGCTCATTCTCTCTCGACATGGAATTTCTTATACAGCACAAGGAAAAGTACCAAAGACAAAACACCAATCAGACCCTTTAAAAGTAGTTTTTTTAGGACGTTGGGATATATATAAAGGTATCGAAATTTTAGTACAGGCAGTTAAAGATTTACCTCAGCAAGTAAAGATTGAGTTGACCATTTATGGAATAACGCAAGATGAGCGATATCGTCAAAAAATCTTTAATTTGATTGCAAACGATGCTCGAATTCGTGTAAATAAACAATTAACTAGAGTTGAGCTTCCCCAAACCCTAGCTAGCTATGATTTACTGGCTGTACCTTCCCAATGCCTGGAAACTGGGCCTTTGGTTGTATTAGAAGCCCACTCCCTATCTGTACCTGTTATCGGATCTAACTTAGGGGGTATTGCTGAACTTGTTAGACATGGCATTGATGGTTGGTTAGTGACTGCTAACGATACAAAAGCTTGGACTCAAGCTTTTGTATCGTTAGCAACAGATACTAATTTACTTAATAAATTACGCCAAGGTATTAAACCTGTTCGTACAGTAAATATGCAGGCAGCAGATTTAGCAGCCATATATAAAAACCTACAACAGTAGTTTCTCTTTCTCCGTAGATAAATCCGAATAAAATATAACTCACGAGTCAATATTGTAGAGATGAATGAAACCGATTTTCAGAGATGCAATAAAGGAATTAAGAGAATGCTGAACGTTAAACATTTCCTTCATCGAGTACAAAACAAGATTTGGCGACTATACAATCATAAATTGCCAGAATTTCTGAGTAGCGTGCAGTTTCTTTGGCTATTGCATATTGGTAGTAAGCCAATGAAAGTTAATCAGAAATCTGCGATGATAATTGCACCACACCAGGATGATGAAGTTTTGGGGTGTGGTGGTTTGATTAGACTCAAGCGAGAACAGAATGTGCCAGTCCAGATTGTTTTTGTCACTGATGGAGCAGCAAGTCATGGCAAACATTCCAAATTTCAATCTGGTGAAATGGTTCCAATTCGTAAGCAGGAAGCGCTTTGTGCTTTAAGCATCTTAGGTGTAGACAAGAGCCAAATTTACTTTCTCGACAAACCAGATAGTCAGCTTCAATATCTAGATGCAAGCAAGCGCCAACAAACAATTGAACAACTTGCCGGGCTTCTGAAATCCTTCCAGCCTGGGGAGATTTATGTTACTCACCGCCAAGACCGGATTAAAGACCACGAAGTAACTTATGAATTACTGCTAGCGGCAATTCAACACTCTGAAATTGAGGTTGACATTTTACAGTACCCTATTTGGATTCTCTGGAAATCTTTACTCTTCCGTGACCTGAAATTAGATGAATTAGCATCTGCTCACCGTATACCTATTCATTCTGTTCAAAGCAAGAAGATAGAGGCGCTTGAAGCCTACCGCTCCCAGTGCCTACCTATTGATGCTGAAACTTCTGCTGTATTAAAGCCTGGCTTCCTACGGCGATTTTTCGTACCGTATGAAATTTTTTTCAAGCCGACTTCTTTGTCGTCAAATCAATAATCTAATACATAGCTTGTGCAAACAACAGTGTAATTCAGCTATCCACTATTAAACCTAATTACTGCGTATTTGCTTGAAATTAAGAATATTCACTCTGCCGCCTCCCCACTACAGGGAGGTTTTAAATTTTTTCATATTATTTTGCCCCTCACTGATATTTTTACTTTAACAGGTGGGTACTATAACTTTAGTATGCTGACAACATCTTCATCAAGCTACCTTTGAATGAAATAGATTTCTACAAAGTTAAGTTTAAATTATACTATTTCTCTAACAAAGTGAGTTTAATTAGCCTGTGCAAATGCAGGTTCTGTTTTGTAACCTCAGTATTCCATAGAAGGATAAGTTTTATTTAGCAAACAGGCATAAATTAAATAATTTCGATAATTTCAGTATTTTTCGGTATTAACCAAAAAATGAACTCATGATATAAATTGAATCAATAGTATTTGTTAATTTACTACTGCATTTTTAACAATATTTAAGCAAGGTTAGGTTTCACATCAATAAAAAATCTCACTTTTAGTTAAAACTTACATAATAGGTTGAATTAGCTATAAAATCAACATTTTCAAATCTGTAAACAAACACTTGGCAGGGGAGCTTCTATGTCTGTAAGACGCAAGTTATTCAAGGCAGTAATATTTAATTTAAAAAAACTTAGCAGCCAGCTTTTATCTACAATAAAAAAGCAAATTATTTGGCTACTAAGAACTATTTTCACCACTAATAGAAGACGTGGTACGGCAAATGCTGGGTTTGTTTTGCCAACGGTGGCAATGGTATCTTTAGTTGTTGTACTCTTAACAACTGCAATTTTATTTCGCTCTTTTGAACGTTCCAAAAATGCTAGCAATGTTCGAGTAAATGAGGCTGCACTTAACGCCGCAACTCCAGCAATTGACCGCGCTAGAGCTAAAATAAATAAGCTATTTCAAGATGGACGACTACCAAGAGCCACACCAACAGATGATGCGTTGTATTCTACTTTGAAAGGCAATATCAATGAATATACATTTGGTGATGAAACTCAACTTCAACTGGCTTTAAATATTGATCAACAAGCAAAAAGAAGCGAAGCTGCTGAAAAAGCTAAGACACTAGATACTGCATGGCTATACCCTCTAGATACCGATAACAACGGCAAATTTGATAGCTACACACTTTATGGCATTTACTTTAGAAATCCCCCTATAAACTCTGGTGTATATAAATATGCCAGAAATCCATTAGAGGCAAGAACTCTACCAATGACTGCTGGTAATGTCAGTGGAGATTGTGGAGATACGCTAGGCACAAGCGCCACCTTAGTAGGTAATACTGGCTGGTTTAAGGTGGGTAATAAGTTGAAAAAAGCCTTCTTTGTCTACACAGCAACTGTTCCTATTACTACTACACCAGCTTCTAATACTAAGTACGAACTTTACAAAGGTAATAAAAGCTTTTCTGCTCTAGAGTATCAACAAGAGCGTATCCAAATTCCTGTAGTTAATAATGCTGTTCTTTATGAAGATGACATAGATATTAGTCCAGGCCCCGCCTTCAGATTAAATGGACGAATTTTTACCAATAGTAATTTTCTCACTGGTTCACCAGGAAATAATGTCAAGCTATATCAAGTTAGCAGTAAGGAATCCTGCTTCTACGATGATGAAAATGCCAAAATAGTAATTGGTGGAAACTTGGGTGCTGGTGGCTTCACAGATACAAGTGACTCATCCAAGGTCACCCAAGTGGATTTATTTAGAAAAGGAGAAGCTACCGATCCTGTTGTAGTCGATTTTGCAAAATCAACTACTCCAGCAGCAAATCAAGCGAATTTAATCGCTTATAACAGTCTCGCCTATGAGCAACGCATCAATCGCCTAGTTAGCGCCCAAATAGCTAACACTACAAATCCTGATCCTACAGAAGTAACCAAAGGTATTCAACAACAAAAAGATAAGCTTGCTTTAGCAAGTTACACAGCAGCAGAAGAACTCACACTTCGCAAACAACAGCTACAGCTATATTTTAAAAAACGCACGCGCCGCGTACCTTACAGAGAAATTCCTGCTGGAAGTACTGAATCAGTCGCATTAGGTACATACGTCACAACTACTCCGCTTCAAGGCAGTGGCGATACCCTACGCCCTGTAAATGCTTGGATGTATCCTACCGATCCGACGGATGGTAAAACGGGTACTGGTTATACTAATTTGACACTAAGTATAAGCAGTAATAAACTGACACCTGGTGCAACGGAACCGATTAAACTACAAAAAGACTATGAGGGAAAAGAACAATCCTTGGGTGATAGGGTTGTAATTGGTAATAATCTACCTCAAATCTGGTGGGATAGCAATCAAAGCCAATTTGTAGGCCCAAATCCCCAAGATACCCAAAATATTAGTGATGTTAACTGGGATCTACCAACAACACCTTCTACACCTCGCACTCGCCGCTCTCGCGTACAAATACTAGCTGATTTAGGCTCTACAGACCGAGATAAAGATTGGGAACTAGCAGCAGCTCAAGTTCCGAGTACCATACAAGATCCTGTTGGTGGTTTACGAGTGGTAACTGGTGCTGGGATTTATTTGCCTGACACTTTCACAGCCGCAAGTACTATCTTCACTTCAGCTGCCAAAGAAATTTGGTCTGACCTGATGCCAGTGCCTCAGTCTCCAGCACCCACACAAAAGACTATTAAGCCATATTGGATGTATGATTACTCTGCTGTAACCACAACTAATTACTCCTCAATACAGTATAAATGGCCCGAAATTACCGATCCAACTAAGACACCATATCTGCGGATGCGAGCTACAGCTGTTTATCACTACAAAGCTACTAGTTACGACCACCAAAGTCCACAACCTATAGCTTGTGTAAGCAGCTTTTACGTCCCTACTAACAGCACTACTGCTAAAAATCAAACAGGACTTCCAGCTTGGGCTTCAGATGCTAATAGTTCAAATCCACCTGGTTTATCCAATAACGGCATAGTTTACGGGCCTCCAACCAAAACAGTTACTGATTATCAGGCGCTACTGACTTATCAATCCCAATTAAAATATCCAAAAGGAGATATAAAAGGAGATCCAAAACGTCCAATAACTGATGCAACTAATACAGATTATTTAGCTGGACGTTCTATAGATGATGGACTGTTAGCAAAAGCTTTAGCAAAAACAGCAGCAAATCGTACTCTTTCGGAACAATCTACAATTCATTCTGCAATTTGCGCCCTACAAATTTTAGACGGCAGTATTTCTCCAATAACCAGTGCACCTCCTATTCCTCACGGTGCAATTCGAGAAACTGCCTTTTTAGATGCGAGACAGGTTAAGGCAAATCAAACAACTACTGCAAGTACTGATTACGATCTTGAAAAAAAAGACAGACAACCTTTAGAAATTCGCGCCACAGTATTAGATATCAACTCGCTTCGCACTACTACGTATGGTGCAGCAACTCCAGCCCAAGAATACTTACTGCCAAATAGTGGCATTATTTATGCTACTCGCAATGATGCACTGCCAGATTTGAGTTCAACAAAGACAGATCCAGAGGCGCAAAAACTTGAAAGCCCAGTGGATTATACACTTGATCCAACACGCCGTCCTAATGCCATTATGCTCATCAACGGCTCAAAAATTGGTCGCGGCACAAGTAATAATTATCGAGATGTAGAGAAAGGGTTAATTTTAGCTACTAATTTGCCTGTTTACGTTAAGGGGAACTTTAATCTTCACACCCAAGAAGAGTTCACAACAGCATTGTCAGATGATTGGAGCAATTTCTATACTCGCGCCAAAGCACAGCGCAATCCGAATTTCGCGTGTCGTCCAAATGACACAAGGCTACCAAACTGTACAACTGGGGATGAATGGCGTCCCGCATCTGTGTTGGCAGATGCTGTTACTTTACTTTCTAATAACTTTAGATTGGGCTACCGCAATGAGGGAGATTATGACTGGAGTAATAGCTATAATCCTCCATCCCCAATACCATCTGGTTTCTCACAATTCTCACAATACAATAGCTTTGTCCCCCTAGCTCAATGGCGTGATACCACTACAGGCATACCCAAAGACCTTGACTCAACTACAACAGGGTTTCAAGGTAGTTCCTACCTCAACAACTTTGTGACACCAATTGCGCTACAAATACCACCAGGGTCATATTTGACAGAAGTTTGCTCTGCAACTAACCAAGCAGATTGTAGCGATCCTACAAAAGCGACGACTGCATGGACAATCCAGACAGCCTGTGGAGGTGGAGGAGGTAATACGTTTTATAATGGTCAAATTGTTGGTAAAAATGGAGACCCAGGCAATAATCGAATAAAAACAGGATACATCTTTGATGATCCAGCAACTTTTGATCAAGATAGTCCAAAATGCTTTTCTGCAAACGCTCCTCGGAGAATTGCTTTTGTACGTAATGCAACGACTGGTCAGTTAGTTACTCCTCTTAAAGTCCTAGCAGTTGATGTACCTGGTAAGGTACAAGAATTTCCTCTAGGGTCAACAACATCCACTACGGGGACAACACTATTACCGCCACCAAACGATGCGTTCATGCCCTGGCTGAAGCCTGTTGTAGTTGCTGGTATTGTTACTAAATTTGAACCAGTTTTACAAATTAACCAACCTTTTGCTACTCCTCAAAGCCCAGATAACACTAATCAGATTATCTCTGGAACCCACAATAATTGGTTGCAAACAGCTACTGAAACTACCTTTAATTTGATTGCTGTGGCTGGAGATACCCCAGCGCGTCCTACAGAAGACAATGGTGGTCTACACAACTTTGTGCGCTTTTTAGAAAACTGGAACTCAACTGGTACACAGCCAACTGATGCTATTAAAGCTAGGATTAGTGGCACTTTCGTCCAGACTAAACGAAGTGCCTATGCCACTGCATCATTCAGCACATCCATATCAACTCAATCCAGTAATTACCAGTATCCGATTCAAGGCAACGACAGCAGAACTCCTTTCTATCTGGCTCCTACACGGCAATGGGGTTATGATGTAGCACTGCTATCTCAGTCGCCTGACTTATTAGCCCAAAAACTGGCAACCATACCCGATGACTTGCCAGATGAGTACTTCCGGGAAGTTGGTCGAGATGATGCATGGGTGCAAAGTTTGTTGTGTGCGAAAAAACCCGATACTAGTACTCCTCCTGTATATACTCCTGCAATCGATTCCGATCAACGTCCTAGTAACTGCCCATCTTAAAATTTCATACTACTCTCCTAAACTGTAACTTTCACTTTAGGGGAGTAAAATTTTTCAATTACGTTTTTGAATGCAAATTGGTATCAAAAGCTGGTGATAAGTTAATGATTAAGCACAAACTACAGCAACAAATCATCCCTGCCGATGAGCCTGGTTTTACGATTATTGAGTCGTTGGTAGCAATAGTTGTGGTTGCTATTTTATTAGCAGCGATCGCACCTGCGATCGTCATCTCAACAGCAACCCGCGTTCAGTCTCGACGAGTGGAACTTGCAACCCAAGCAACAAAAACATTCATTGATGGCGTTAGAACTGGAGCAATTACTGCACCAAGTATAATCATTGCACGCGATTCTGCAAATGCAACTACAACCCGAAATGTTTCAAATTCAACTCAAGCAGCAGCCTATTTAATTAGCAGTACAGAGATGCCTGTTCCACAAGCAAGTGATACGAATTTGTATTGCTTTAAGAAAGATGGCACTATTACTATTACTAGTACTACAAATTGTAGGGATAAGCCGTTTGAGCAGTTTTACATTCAAGCTGCTCAAGTTAAAGTCACAGGTAGTTCAGTAAACGACGGTTACCGTCTGGCAATTCGGGTTTATCGAACAGATATTGACTTTAGTAAAACTATAACAGCCAACACTGGGAACTCGAATGATGATAAGAAAATACAAAAAACTTTCACAGGCGGATTGGGCGATAGCCAAGCACCATTAATCGAAATGACAACCGATATTGGCAACAGCAATACTACCTTTCAGGCTTTATGCCGAAGACTGGGTATTGCAACAAATCAAACTTGTCAATAAAAATTAGCAGTTTCATACTATTACGATGCTCACTGTGCATTTATAACTAAAGAGAATTCCACAATATGGTGAGGACACTAAAATTCTTACTCAGAAGCCAGCTAAAACGCTCTAGGCCAGTTCAGCAAGTTAGCGGTTTTACCTTAATTGAATTGTTGATTGCCATGATCATGGCATTCCTTATCATCACCCCGTTGCTAGGGTTTATGGTTAACATTATGGAAACAGACCAAAAGGAGCAAGCAAAGGCAAATTCTGAGCAAGAAACTCAAGCTGCACTAGATTATATTGCCCGTGATTTACAACAGGCAATTTATCTTTATGATGCTGACGGAATTGAAGCTATAAAAAACCAACTACCTAATTCTAGCGCGACAGATAGAGTCCCTGTTCTTGTCTTTTGGAAGCGAGAAATAGTTAACCAAGCACTTACAATTACAGGAAACGAAAAAGATGATACGTTTGTATACTCATTGGTTGCCTACTATTTAATTAAAGACGCTACATCTAGTTCTACTTGGTCTAATGCAGCTCGTATCGCCCGATGGCAAATTAAGGATGGTGTACCAGCTAGCACTGGTGTTGATTGTACTGGTTATACTGGCAAATATATTAGTGGTAATTGTCCTAGTCCAGGTTTTACTCTATTTAGGCTGGATGGAATAGGCACTCTCAAAGATAAGATGAATGCTTGGGTAAAAGCCACAGCAGATTATACTGCCGATACCACAGTACTTGTTGACTTTATTGATCAAAGTAAAACTGACGACGTACCAGCAGCGCCATCACGAGTAATATGTTCTACTGACTCTGTTATCAACGCGCAGTTAACAGTACCACCAAATACAGCTAGTTTTAATACTCGTAATACGTATAAAATGACCAGCTTTTATGCGTGTATTGATAGGGTTAACACAACAGCACAAGTATTTTTACGAGGCAATGCACTCACGCGGTTAAAAAGCAATAACCAGAATTATACAGATAGTAACAAAACTTATTTTCCTAATGCAAGTATACGGGTACAAGGACGCGGATACTTATTTACTAAATAAGTGCTGAAAATTCAAGGATTAATTAATGGCAGCTAATTATGGGAAAGTTAAGTTTGAACTTATTGAACCCTATTCACAGGAATGGAAGAAGCCAACAGCGATGTTTAGTTAATAGGCTACGTTGTGGTTGTAGATACGCTCAACAAGATGCTGGCTTTACTCTGATAGAATTAATTGTAGTAATGGTGATGATAGGAATTCTATCTGCGATCGCAGCTCCAGGTTGGCTTGCCTTTGTGAATCGACAGCGAGTAAATAAGGCGAATGATGCCGTTTTAGCTGCACTGCAAGAAGCACAGCGCGAAGCTAAAAAGACAAAACTTAGCTACAGTGTCAGCTTTCAGAAAAATAGCACAACTCAAAATGTAGAGGTTGCTATTTATCGTACCGATATTGGGATCAGCACTTGGAAACCTTTAGGGGCAGATGTGGGAGCCGATTCTGATAAATTTCTGCTAGGTGCGAATCTCACCAGTCAAAACACTGCTGGTTCATCTGTATCTTATACTTTAAGTACATCAACAAAAATTACCTTTGACTATATGGGGATTTTACCTAATGCAAACTTTGGAACAGCTACAGCCCCTTCGACAGAACCACCTGGGTTAAAAATAGTGGTAGCTGTACCAAGCTCTACAAATTCTACATTGGCTAGTAGCGTAAAACGATGCGTGATTGTCAAAACTCTTTTAGGCTCAATGCTCACAGCAAAAGACGCTGAATGTAATTAAGTAGCTTAAGTAACAAATTTTATCAAAGAATACGTAATAAGACTGTATATAAAACTGCACGCTAATAGCAAAATTGAAACATCATGTGCAGTTTTAATGTTTGATAAGTTTATTTAAGAGCTACTGATAAATTAGCCATTGGTTCAACATATAAAATAAAAAGCGTCCTAATCAAAATGTAACTTTTGTCAAATGACTGATAACCTTGACTTTACTGTAGCTATCCCAACTTATAACGGTGAAAGTCGTTTGCCTGAACTACTGGAGCGCCTACAAAACCAACTTTACACCGAAAATTTATCTTGGGAAATTATAGTTGTAGACAATAACAGCAGTGATAACACAGCTAAAGTTATTCAAACCTACCAAAAAAATTGGCAGTGTCCTTACCCTTTAAAATATTGCTTTGAAGGGCAACAGGGAGCAGCTTATGCCCGAAAAAAAGCAGTTGCAGAAGCTAAAGGTAAATTCATCGGTTTTCTAGATGATGACAACTACCCAATATCTAATTGGATATCCGCAGCTTATGCCTTTGGTGAAAAGTATCCCAAAGCAGGAGCTTATGGCAGCCAAATTCACCCTGACTGGGAAGTAGAACCACCAGAAAACTTTCAGCGAATTGCTCCATTCTTGGCAATTACAGAGCGGGGTAATTTGCCGTTATTATATGAAGCAGCCAAAAAATTGCTACCACCCTCAGCCGGACTTGTTGTCCGTAGACAAGCTTGGTTAGAAAGCGTACCAGAAAAGCCTATTTTAACTGGTAGAGTTAAAGGCAATATGCTTACCAGTGAAGACTTAGAAATGTTGGCTTACATCCAAAGATCAGGATGGGAAATCTGGTATAACCCCGAAATGGAAATTTTTCATAAAATACCAAATTCTCGGCTACAAAAAGATTATTTAATTCCGTTTTTCAGAGGCATTGGACTTAGCCGTTATGTAACTAGAATGGTTAACATAAAACAGGTATATAGACCATTTGCTCTTTTACCTTATATGATCAATGACATACGTAAAATAGTTTTACATCTACTCAAATATCGAACTAAACTAAAAAATGATTTGGTAGTTGCTTGCGAAATGGAACTTTTTTTAAGTAGTTTAATTAGCCCTTTTTATCTTTGGAAAAATGGATACTTTAAAAAATAAATTATCAAAAAGTTAGTTATTATGACCGAATTAGCAGTTGAAAGTTTAGATATTAGCGTAGCCATCCCTGCATATAACGGAGCAACCCGTTTACCAAAACTTTTAGATAAGCTATTGACCCAAACAGGTGTAGAAAAACTGAAGTGGGAAATTATTATTGTAGATAATAACAGTTCTGATAACACATTTGAAATAATTCAGAATTACCAAAAAATATATGATGGAAAATTTCATTTAAGATATTTTTTAGAAACGGAACAGGGAGCCGCTTTTGCACGGTTGCGGGCAGTACGTGAAGCCAGAGGTGAGCTAATAGCATTTTTAGATGATGATAACTTACCTGCTCCTGATTGGTTAGCCGAAGCATATGCCTTTGGATTGGAGCATTCTCAAGCAGGTGCTTGGAGTGGACAGATTCATGGTGATTTTGAAGTAAAACCGCCAGAAAAGTTTGAAAGAATTCAAGCTTTTTTAGCTATCAGAGAACATGGGCCGAATCCACATTTATTTGATGCAGAGAATTTAAGACTTCCTCCTGGTGCGGCGCTTGTTGTCAGGAAAAAAGTATGGCGCGAAAATGTACCACAACGGCCTACTTTAAGCGGGAAGTTGCCTGGTATTTTGGTGCAGGGTGATGACTATGAACCATTACTTTACATACATTATGGAGGTTGGCAAATTTGGTATAACCCTACCATGCACACTTATCATCAAATACCACATTGGCGGCTTGAAAGAGATTACCTACTAACTCTGGCACGCGGCTGTGGGTTGTGTATTTTCCAGTTACGCTTGATAAATACTAAAAATTGGCAAAAACCAATAGTTTTTGTAAAAACTATTTTAGGTAATTTCCGCCGAGTATTACAGCACCTTATTCAGTATAGAGGGGAGTTGAAAAGTAATCTAATTGCACTTTTTGAAATAGAGTTTTACTTGGCTAGTATGATAAGTCCTATTTACTACTTAAAATGTAATTTAGGTAAAGTACTGAAAAATAAAATGGCTCTATAACTATGATTACAATCAGCGAAAAGTTACCAAAAATTTCTGTAATCATCCCTGCCTATAATAGTGAAAAGACTATTGGACACACAATTCAATCTGTTCTAAATCAAACTTTTACTGATCTAGAATTAATTGTAATTAATGATGGTTCACAAGACTTAACATTAAAAATTGTTACACAAATCAAAGACCCACGAATAAAGGTATTTTCCTATTCTAATGCTGGCGGAAACATCAGCCGTAACCGAGGGCTACAGCGTGCAGTTGGAGAATTTGTTAGTTTCTTAGATGCAGATGATCTTTGGACGCCTGATAAACTTCAGTCTCAGTTAAAGGCTTTGCAAGAAAACGCTACTGCACAAGTTGCTTACAGTTGGACTGATTATATTAATACAAATGATGAATTTATACTTTCAGGCAAGCGCGTTAATGTAAATGGAAATGTTTATGAAAATTTACTACTAAATAACTTTCTAGAGAATGGTTCCAATCCTTTAATTTGTAGAAAAGCTTTAATTAAATTAGGTGGCTTTGACGAATCTCTTAGTGCGGCTCAGGATTGGGATATGTGGCTGCGATTAGCTTCTAAGTTTGATTTTATATGTGTACCATCTGTACAAATCTTATATCGTATAAGTGCTAATTCAGTTTCTTGCAATCTTGTCAGGCAGGAAAAATCTTGCTTGCAAGTGCTTGAAAGAGCTTACAAGGAAAGACCTTCCGCACTAAAGCATAGTTGGAATCTAAGTTTGGCAAATTTGTACAAATACTTGGTCTGCAAAGCTCTACAAAAGCCGTTGAATAGACAAAAAGGTTTAACATCTGCCATATTTTTATGGAAGTATTTCCTTCATGACACCTCAAGACTTCAGAATATAAATTTCACCTTAAAACTGTTACTTAAAATTGTCATAATCCTTATCCTGCCTACCTTGCTAGACAGTATTACTAACCTCAGAAGGCAAAAAACTGAAACATTGCTCAACGGCTAGGTAGTTGAAAAGCAATCAGAAGACCAAAATGGATACCAGGGTGCATTTACCGTCTCGAATTAATAAAAAAAAGCTTTTGAATAAGCACTCCAGTAGTGGTTTTACACTATTAGAAACTTTAGCAGTGATTTCATTAATTGGTATATTAGCTACACTGGCAATACCCAACTGGCTAGCTTTTGTGCAGACTCGCCGTCTCAACACTGCCCAAAACGAAATTCACCTTGCTATGCAGCAAGCTCGAAGCCAAGCCAGTAAAGAAAAGCTAACTTGGCAAGTCAGCATTCGTGAGCAAAACAGCATTGTTCAATGGGCGATTCATCCTGCTACAGTAAACCCATCTACGGCTAACTGGAATAACCTAGATTCTAATGTGCGCTTAGATTCTGAGACTACTTTGCAACTATCAAATGACATACGCAAAGTTCAATTTGACTACAGAGGTAATGTTAAAAGCGTTGGTGATATGGGACGGATCACGCTATCCAGTAGGTCTGGTGGTAAAGTTAAGCGTTGTGTTATTATTTCAACGATTTTAGGAACAATGCGAACTGCAAAGGAAAATACTACAGCCAACGAAAACGACAAGTATTGCTATTAAGATATTTTTAGTTCATTTAAATAAGGTATTGTGTGCTGAATTTACCAGCAAATCGAAAACAGCACCTGATTATTTTCACTCGCTATCCAGAACCTGGGAAGACAAAAACCCGACTTATTCCTGCTTTGGGAACTGTTGGTGCTGCCAACCTTCAACGGGAAATGACTGAACATACAATATTTCAGGTTAAAGAATTGCAAAAAGTCATTGACATATCTGTGGAAGTGCGGTTTGCAGGTGGCGATTTGCAACTTATGCAAGACTGGCTAGGGTTGGATTTAGTTTACCAGTCTCAAGGTGAAGGGGATCTAGGTTCGCGGATGGCGCGATCGCTTTTCGATGCCTTTCAATCTGGTACAGAAAATGTAATTATCATCGGTACAGATTGTCCTGGAGTGAATGCCCAGATTCTAGCGACAGCCTTTGAAAAGTTACACACCTCTGACCTGGTACTTGGCCCTGCGATCGATGGTGGATATTACTTAATTGGTTTGCGCCAACCCATCCCGGAGTTATTCGTTAACATCGAGTGGGGAACTGCTCAAGTATTCCAGAAAACCGTGGATATTGCCCAGAAACTGAATTTATCACATATAAACTTGTCGCCTCTAGCCGATGTTGACCGACCGGAGGATCTGCCGGTTTGGGAACAGGCCCTTGCAAGGGAGATAGAAAAATGAGCAGATAAGGAAGATATAGCAATTTTTGTATGGATGCAAGATACGCTACAGGCGCACAGCTAGTTGTATGACCCGACATAAGGCCCGTGTTACGACCGATTGAAAACTGCAATAAGGGAGATCGGGTAATTAATCAGTCTTTTCTTACTACCCCGCATTAGCTTTGTATCTTCAAATACCAGGAATTTCCTGAAGACACTATACATAACAAATGCTACTGTGGCCTAGTTGAAAACCAAGAGGCAGATAGCCTTTACCAGTATTGAATCTGCTTTGTGTTTCTACACAAAAGTTACCATCATAGGCACAATATTCAAGTAGCTTGAAATATGAAAATCACTCGTATTCACCGCCAGTTTGAAAAACTATGGTTAACCGTTTTGCTTCCGTGACTACTGCCCTCACACTTAAAGTAGTTGGAATAATCTGCATTTTGTCCTTTTTCGTTGACTTTTTTATTCTATTGTTACCCTTTCAACCAACTGATCGGGTATGGCAAATCAACTTGGCAACAGCGCTAGTTGATCGCGGAATTGTTCCTTTAGTAGGTTTGGGGCTTCTATTTGCTGCCTATTGGGTTGATAGTGCTGATGCAGGAGGCGATCGCCCCCAAGGTATCGATTTAAGATTTCCCGCCCTGATCATCTCAAGTATTTTAGGGTTGATGTTCTTGCTGATTTTTCCCCTGCACCTCAATAACGTCAATCAAGCTAAGACTCAAACACTCAACCGCATCACCCAAGAAGCAGATCAGGCAGAAAATCAACTGAACGCTCGGTTATCCCAATTGCAAGCACAATTGAATACTGAGCAAGGAAAAGCTCAACTAGAGCAACTGCGAAACCAAACCAAAACTCAGTTTAGTGAAATCCTTAAGGATGAGCAGAGATATAAGCAAGCACTTGAGAGTCCTCAAATTCCTGCAAATATCAAAGATTTGTTGAGGAAGGCTAAAACAGATCCCCAAGCACTTAACAAAGCTATTGAACAACAAACAGATATTAAGACACTGCAAAGTCAACAACTAAGCCAAGTTCGCCAGCGCAGAGACGAAGCACAGCAACAAGCTAGAGATAATGCTTGGAAGTCTGGACTGCGGATTGGGATTAGCAGTTTGCTGTTGTCTATTGGTTACATTATCATCGGCTGGACAGGCTTAAAAGGCAGGGGTGCTGTACAAGCTGGTAAACCTAGAGCTACTGCACGCTAATCTACTATCGGTATGGCAGTAGAACGTATCTAATAATTATTGATGGCTTATACTGCCATGCGCCTAGTAGTTAATAACAATAAAAAAGCAATTATCGCTGAGTAAAATCGCTATAAAACTTGGGTAATGTTTTCAATTTACATACTGACATATAACGAAGAATTAGATATTGCTGCTTGTATAGAATCGGCGATGCTATCGGATGACATAATTGTTGTGGATTCATGCAGTAGCGATCGCACTGTAGAAATCGCTAGTCGCTATCCCATCCGCGTCGTCCAACACGCTTTTGAAAGCCACGGACGCCAACGCACCTGGATGTTAGAGTCTATCCCTCCAAAGCACGGATGGGTTTATATTCTCGAAGCTGACGAGCGCATGACACCAGAACTGTTCGCGGAATGCGAAAAGGTAAGTCAGAATCCAGATTACATCGGTTACTACGTGGCTGAACGTGTCATGTTCATGAATCATTGGATTCGCTACAGCACACAGTATCCCCGTTACCAAATGCGCCTCTTTTGCCACGGTAAAGTCTGGTTTACAGACTATGGTCATACTGAGCGGGAAGTTTGTGAGGGTGCAACTAGCTTTTTAAAAGAAACATACCCACACTACACTTGTAGTAAAGGTTTGAACCGTTGGATTGACAAGCATAACCGTTATTCTACAGATGAAGCTCAAGAAACGCTGTATCAGTTAGAACAAGGAAAAGTTAACTGGCGAGATTTATTCTTTGGCAAATCGGAAGTCGAAAAACGCCGCGCTCTAAAAGATTTGTCTTTGCGTTTACCCGCCAGACCGTTGCTACGGTTTGTATATATGTATTTTATCTTAGGCGGATGTTTAGATGGACGCGCCGGACTTGCTTGGTGTACATTGCAGGCATTCTACGAATACCTGATTTTGCTCAAAGTCTGGGAAATGAAGTATCTACCAAAACCTAATTTAGACACAACGGCAATTCTGGCACAAGAGAGTACACAACAGGTGCAGGGCGCGGATTCTGAAATTACGCAGGCTGATGTGGCCTAAAATTTGAAGCAGCGATCACCTACGATGGACGGATACGCGATCGCAAAATCAGAATTCAGAAGTGGGGACGTACAGTTAGCTATGCGTCCCTATCGCGTTTTCCACGTTAAACGAGAACCACCATAATAAATTAATATTTTTAACGGAGCATTTCATAAAAGCCGCACCTGCTCAAATGTCAGTGACTGACCAAATAAAATAATTCTTCTGTTTATGCGCTCTGGCTTTTACAATCACGAGCAGCTTTTGATTGAGCGCGATAGATTAGTAATACCTAAGAGACTTGCAACAATCATTTACAAGTCTTACAAAGAAAAGTAACATCCTTTGAGAATAACCAGCCGACATTGGATTGGTTAGTGTCTATGTGTATGCTTGTAGGAAAATAGCTGATTTCCAGCAACAAGTACGTGTTTTTGCGGCGGCAGCAAGCTGCTAGCGTTTTGGACAGTTACTTGCGGTAAAAACTGCCTAAAGTTAAAGTCTTCGGAATTTAACGAATCTGCTGGTATGAATACCAATAATAAAAGTTCCTCTAGCTTAAAACAGGAGAATCGGGGCTTGGTAATCGATCGCCTAAAACAGGACATAAAAAACGACCTGATCGCTGGTTTGTTGGTAGTAATTCCCCTTGCAACCACTATTTGGCTAACGATTACCATTGCTACTTGGGTAATCAACTTCCTCACCCAAATTCCCAAACAACTAAATCCCTTTGATGGGTTAAATCCATTCTTAGTAAATATACTGAATCTATTGGTAGGTTTAGCTGTACCACTACTATGCATCTTGTTGATGGGCTTGATGGCTCGGAATATTGCTGGTAGGTGGTTATTAGATTTTGGTGAGCGATTTTTACAGGCAATTCCTTTAGCAGGACAGGTATACAAAACTCTAAAACAGCTTTTAGAAACAATATTAAAAGATTCTAATGGCAAGTTTCGTCGGGTAATTTTGGTAGAGTATCCCCGTCGAGGCATTTGGGCGATCGCTTTTGTCACCGGTGTAATCAGCAGTGATATCCAAGCCCAGATGTCTCGCCCCGTGCTAAGTGTTTTTATACCCACTACCCCGAATCCGACTACTGGATGGTACGCAGTCGTTCCTGAAGACGAGGTGGTAAACCTCTCCATATCAATTGAAGACGCATTTAAAATAGTTGTATCAGGTGGGATTGTCGCCCCCAATACACCCTTACTTTTCCCTAAAGAGTCCACACTAGAAATAAAACACGACGAAATCAAGCAGCAGGTTATTCCCGTTGAAGAAACTTAAAATCAATCTGGCAAAGTCACAAGCAAATGCGTAATGTTGTTGTTTGACTGTGCCAAAGTTGATAAAATTATAAGTTTGCCCTGCCTAGTTAATCAGTTCTTGCACAATCACCCCTCAGTTTTATGCAACCTCGTAAACCCCAGCAAATTGCTCGTGAATTGGCACTTTTAAGCCTTAGCCAATTGCCAGTAAACCCCAAAAAATTAGATAAATTGGAAGATGATCAACTAGTATCTAAGTTGGTGCTAGGAGCAGTACGCACTCTGACTTCAGAAGTGCAAGATACCCTCGATAATGCCGCAGGTGAACTGCAACGCAGTAATGACCGCCTTTTAAGTAGCCAAACTCGGGCCTCCGACCTCAATTCTGCTAGAACAATGCTCCAAGAAGCGATCGCCTGTACCCAGACAGCAATCAATCAGTTGGGTACAGCAATGGATTTCCCAGTATTGATTCAGCTAGCTAATCAGGATAAGGGAGTTCGTAATTACGCTAAAGAGCTTGTGATTACCGTCAACGAAAATCGACACATTATAGATGAACTCATTTCTACTGCCTTAGTAGATTGGCAAGTAACTCGCCTCGCCCAAATTGACCGCGATATCCTGCAAATCGCTGTGGCAGAAATGAAGTTTTTAGGAGTTCCAGACAGCATTGCCATCAACGAAGCTGTAGAGTTAGCCAAACGCTACAGTGGAGACGATGGTCATCGGTTTATCAACGGTGTTTTGCGCCGAGTCACTGAGCAGAAAAAAACAGCATAATTCTTATATTGCTATGGAGAAAAGTCTGTAGCCGCTTCTGCGGCTTCCTCCGAGCGAACGTTCAAAGCGAAGCTCGTAGTTATAGCGATTCTTTTCAAACTAGCGTTGAAAGGTGAGGATAACCGGGAAGTTTTCACCACAAGAAAAAGTGCAAACTTAAATTAAACTCATAACTTATAACTTATAACTCATAGAACTAATACTGCTGCAATGGTTTTTAATTGGTTCCGTCGTCAATATAACGATTCCTCTGAGACTCCCTCTGATAAAAAACAGCAAGAAACTCCTCCTGCACAAGAACCCCAACCAGAGCTAGCCGAAACGTCAACACCAACTGCTGAAACTGCACCAGACTTGTTAGCGTTTGCTAAAGCTGCCTACAAAAATATTCAGCAAAAACAACAAGTTGAGGTAGTAGAAACTCCGCCTGATTCAGCAGATAACTCAGCAGAACCTGAAACCTTAGAAACGGCAATTACGCAAATCACTGAGCCAGAAACAGCTGAGGAACTTGTTACTACAACCCCAGAAACAGCACCTCCAGAAGTTATTCAAGCTGCTACTGAAGAAGAAAGCACAGAAGATTCCTTAGTAGCAGCAATTGCTGAAGCTCCAGATGTTGAAAGCCCAAAAATAACGACAAGCGAAACTGAACCAACATCTATTGAAACACTAGTTACGCCAGAGGCAACACAGCCAACAGCACCAGCCACCTCATCTTTCTTACAACGAGCAGCGGCAGAACGCCAAGCCAAGCTGGAACAACTAATAGCCACCGCGATTGAAGTCCCAGAACCGGAGGTAGTACAGCCGGTAGCTGCAACCTTGGAGACAGGAGAGGAAATTCCCGGACTGGTATTTGATGATGGGTTTGTCTGGTCCGCGAAAGTTTTAGCAGCTCAAGGTAGAAGTCCAGAAGACGTTTCTATTGAAGAAATTACCTGGCTGAAAAAGCTCCGGCAAGGGTTAGATAAAACTCGCCGGAGTATTCTCAACCAACTGAAGGCGATCGTTGGTCAAGGGCCGCTAAACCAAGCTGCTGTGACAGAAATTGAGGCATTGCTGCTGCAAGCTGATGTGGGTGTAGAGGCGACGGACTTTATTATTAATGCCTTACAGACAAAACTTCGGGAAGAAGTTACTGCACCTGAAGAAGCGATCGCTTATCTGAAAAAAATCCTCCGGGATATGCTGGATGCACCAAGCATTGCATCCCAAAAAACTAGCTTTACCCCAGACAAAGAAATCCTGAATATTTGGTTAATCACTGGGGTGAATGGTGCCGGTAAAACCACCACCATCGGCAAAATTGCCCATTTGGGACAAAAATCTGGCTATAAATGCTTGATTGGCGCAGCAGACACCTTCCGCGCCGCCGCCGTGGAACAGGTGAAAGTTTGGGGTAGTAGAAGTGGTGTAGAAGTAATTGCCAATCCGGGAAAGAATACAGATCCGGCAGCAGTTGTATTTGATGCGATCGCAGCAGCTCAAGCGCGGCAAACAGAATTACTTCTGGTAGATACAGCTGGGCGACTGCAAAACAAGAAAAATTTAATGGACGAACTCGGCAAAATCCGGCGAATTATCGACAAAAAAGCCCCAAATGCGAAAGTAGAATCTCTTTTAGTTCTAGATGCCACTTTAGGTCAAAATGGACTGCGGCAAGCCGAAGTTTTCTCCCAAGCTGCCCAACTGAGTGGCGTTGTCTTAACCAAGCTAGATGGCACTGCCAAAGGCGGTGTTGCCCTTGCCGTTGTGCAACAGCTAGGTTTACCTATTCGCTTTATTGGTGCTGGCGAAGGAATTGAAGATTTGCGCCCCTTTTCTAGCTATGAGTTTGTCGAAGCTCTATTGAGCGGCTAATTAAAAAATTGGGAGTTAAATATTTTTCTTGACAACTAATAAATTTAGGGATGACTGATCTGGTATTATCACTTGAACTAATTAGAAAGAAAAGACTAGAAACAGATTAAGTTCTATAAATCATGAGTTTGTCAGCATAAATGGGTAACTTTTGTTAAAATCTCAAGCTAATGCCCTTTTTTCACGCTCTGAATGGGCATTTAGTTGCAACACGTAAAACTCTGGAAGCTTCCATTTTGTAGCAATTTAAAGGGCAAGCGAGATGCTCACCCCCACAAATACAACTACTGGAGGATAGATAGCAGTCTAACGGTAAGCAATGCGTTGGGGAGCCAGCGCGGATGAGTCTAGCACTGTGGAATGGTTTGCCTCCACAGGTTGGTTGTGTTGACTATAGCGACTTGCTTGTAATCCTCGCTGAACAGAGAAGCAAGCTACGCACACGGGCAACTACAGGAGAAGGAACTGCGTTCGGGAGTTGGGAGAGCTGTACACTGCACGTAACTTACTTAAAAGTAGGAGTACGAGCTTCATCTGTTTGCCCAGCGCCGACATTAGGAAAAAGACGCCTTCCAACATCATAACTTCGGAAAATCGTCCACTGTGGACTTAAAAAGTGAATTGGTGTAAGTAAGCTGATTCAACACTCTCAGGTGTATTTTCAGTTCCTACTTGCAAAAGTATCTACAAATATTTTCTGTAGTCAATCGAGAGGTTTTAACTCTGATGGTTAAACTAAAACCCTCTTTCTCGCTTTTAACTTAAACTTCTTGGAGGATATTTTTTTAGATTTAGTGTCATCCCTTCTATTCATATCTTACACTTACCAAGTGACTACTTTTAAAATCCAATATAGGTTAATGGTTTGAGTCTGTCACCGCTAACTCAAAAGATTGGGTCATCTCACTTTTATTCCGTTTTAATGGGTTGAATTTTTGCATATTCGGCAACTCAAAACGAGAAATTCAAAATTAAAAGCTCAATCTTGGCGATTATCCCGGCAATTATGGTATACAAATTAAGTATTTGAATGCTTATTTACAAATTATCAGGTATGGAAATTCAGTTTAAGTCTATTTTTACGAGACCCAAGCTCGATTTGAGCGGTTATAGAGGTTTTCACTCAAAAAACTTCCAGCCTCCTAGTTGCCTCTGCCCAAACGGCTACTCTGAAAGCGCGATGAACTATTCTTTTAATAAAGTATTTTTATGACTATAGAGATATGCTTTGGGAATTAAGTTATGAAAAAATGAAAGTCTTTCTTAACTATCACCGAAATTAGTAATTTTTACGGGTTGGCTTTTGACTAAAAATACATGATTTTAAATTACTAATATTCCATCAAAAATACAATAAGCCAATAAAATACTGATAAAAGTTGCCTGTTACGTCTTTATACTCTTGCTAAAGTGACAAGTCTTGTCTAAATATGGTTTAGCAATGTCAAAGCCAAAAGATTTATAAGTAATCTAAAATCTGCCAATATAAAGTGCAATAGTACCTGTGCCTGTGTCTCAACTGCCCTCTCAACCCACTGACAACAATAGTAGTGCCGCGACAGATGTCACACCTGTCGTAGCACTTAAAGAACTCGTGGCAAGGTTGCACCGGGAACAGAACAAAATTCAAGATTTGCTAAGTTCTTTAGGATTTGCCCTGAGAAGTTTCAATAATTTGAATCAGTTTTTGGAGCTGATTCCGCTGATGGCAACAAGAGTGACAGATGCAGACGGCAGCGCCCTGTTTCTCTACAAAAATGGTCAAGTCAGGCTAGAGCAGTTACATTGGCAAGATAGTGGCCAGCGCAAAAATATCCGCAAAGCGCTAGAAATAGCCAGCAGTCAAATCCCGCTTGTATCCAATACTGCCCCTCTAGCCAATGCCACCGGGATTTTGGATGACCAGATGCATCGCTATCTGGGGACAGATGTACAAATCTTTGGTACAGCGATTCTGGTAAAGCATACAGAACGGGGATGGCTCTATGTCTTGAGCCGTGATCCAGAATATAGTTGGACAGAAACCAGGCAAAAGTTAGTTAGGTTAGTAGCAGACCAAACAGCGGTAGCAATCGAAAACGATGAACTAGCTGTAGAACTAAGAAAAAAAGAACGCCTAGACCAAGAACTAGAAATTGGCGCAGAAATTCAACGGCGACTTCTGCCACGTCAATGCCCCATAATCCCTGGTGTAGTATTAGCGGCACGCTGTAAACCGGCCAATCGCGTCGGCGGAGACTACTACGACTTTATTGCTACCAATCACAATAAGATTCAATCCAAGGCCAAAGACGGCACGGAAACTGGTCGCTGGGGTTTGGTTATTGGAGATGTCATGGGCAAGGGTGTCCCCGCAGGGCTGATTATGACGATGATGCGGGGAATGCTACGCGGTGAAGTGCTACATGGTAATTCCCCAGCCGGAATTCTGCAAAACTTAAATAGAGTTATGTATGCGGATTTGGAAAATTCCCACCGCTTTATAACGCTATTTTACTCAGAATATAATCCCCACAACCGAATTTTGTCTTATAGCAATGCGGCACACAATCCTCCCTTATGGTGGCACGCAGCTACAAAAACTGTCAGCCGTTTAGATACTCTAGGAATGTTAATCGGTTTGGATGCTAACAGCCAATATGAAGATGCCCAGGTACAATTAGAGCCTGGGGATACAATTATTTATTATACAGATGGCTTGACCGATGCCGCCGCCGCTAGTGGCGATCGCTTCGACGAAGATAATTTTGTTACTGGCTTCAATACGGCTTGCAAGTACTGCAATGGGCCACAAGAGATTGTGGATTACTTATTTGACCAAGTTGAGCAATTCATCGGTGCTGATAAGCAAAACACTGATGATATGACACTAGTTGTTCTACAAATTTTATAGTTATTAGCCATTTTTGCTTGGTCAAGTCATGATTAAACAGATGGTAACTGAGGATTCATCATACTAAATTTAATTTTTTCTTTATTTTTTCTTTGACTTGCCTTAGCGATCGCCCAAATGGTCGCACATCAACCTTTTTTGAGATTCGTTTATATTCAGCCTTTAGGGGGATACATAAAAAATGATCCTTACAATACTTTTCTCTTAAAGTAAAAACTATATATTTTGCACATCTAGCACAGTAGGAAACGCCGAGGGAGAGACTAGGTAAAAGGTACAAGGTAAAAAGTAAAAGGTAAATTTACTTCTTCATTTTTGCTTTCTTTCTATCCTTGTGGCGCAAGCATTTCGCCTGTTCCCCCTTAGCGTTTTAATTTTTCTTTTCTCCGCCGTAGCAAGTTCACAACAGCTACGACGGAGTTTTGCTTTCTTTATCTCTTACGCCTAGACTTGGCTTTTAAATCTCCTTGGTATTTAAGTAAATAACCTTCATTTAATGATTTGTCAAGATATTTCTGAAAATATTTTAGTTAAAGAATTCAGATAACTATTCTTGCGCCCCAGCTTTTTGCAGACTCCGCACTATATTCTTATAACCATTAAATTCTGCAATCATCAAAGCAGTATAACCACCCCGGTTTTTCAAATTCATATCTGCCCCAGCTTGTAATAATACGTGTACAATTTCGCTGTAACCTGCTGAGGCAGCCCACATTAATGCTGTGGCCCTCGCTGAGTCTTGAAAATTCACATCTGCCCCCTTTGCCAGCAGCAAATGTATTATCTCTATGTGCTTGCGTTCGGTTGCCTTGCTCAAAGCAGTTTTGCCATCATCGCCCGGAGTGTTGGCATCAGCACCATAGTCTAGCAGCACTTTCACTGTTTGGGTGTGCCCCTGTGATGCAGCCAGCGTCAAAGGTACTTCGCCAAGGTTTTTCTCAGTAATATCTGCCCCAGAACGCAGCAGTGCCTCAACGATATGGCTGTGCCCCTGCAATGCTGCTACAAGCAGTGGCGTATCACCCAGGTGGTTCCTAATTTGGACATCTGCACCCTTGTTAAGTAACACTTGCACGACATCAATATAGCCTTCTACAACGGCAAGGTGTAGGGCAGTTTCACCATCTTGGTCTTGAAGATTAATTTCAGCACCTCGATCTAGTAAAGCTGCTGCGATCGCACTATGTCCAGCCGCTGCTGCTGCCGATAGGGCAGTTCCACCATCAGCGTTTTTCACATTCACATCAGCCCCTGCTGCTAGCAGTGCTTCCACAACCTTCAAATGTCCCAAATCTGCCGCTAATGTTAAGAGTGTCTCACCCTCCTGATCTCGGATATCGACATCGACACCAGTTTGGAGAATTGCTTGTAAAACTTCTATTTTTCCCTGCTTAACGGCAAGTTTCAAGGCAGTATCATCATCTTGGTCTGCGATATTCACCTTTGCGCCAGCAGCCAATAAGGCTCGCACTATATCGACATGGCCTTTGAGTACAGCTGCCATTAAAGCTGTGCTGCCATCTTCATTAGTGGCATTTACATCAGCACCCTTAGATAGTAAAAGCTGTACAATGTCAAGCTGTTTGGCACTAGCCGCCAACATTAAAGCCGTCAAACCATAGAGTTTTCTGGGCAAGTTGATATTCGCCCCAGCATCTAATAGCGATCGCACAATTTCGGTGTAGCCTAAATTGGCAGCAAACATTAATGCTGTCGTGCCTTGGCGATCGCACGCGTCCACACTCGCACCAGCAGCTAGTAGGGCACACAGATGCTTAATATCCCCGCTTTTAGCCGCTTTTAGCAGCAAAGTATCATTGTTTTCAGTCATGGATGAGATCCCCCACAGGGGTTTTGTTCGTCTACCCTCAAAATTTAGTCTGAGATTGTTTATCCACTTTGGCAAGAGGGTTATAAAATTCAAAATTCAAAATTTTAATTTAAAATTTAATAAATTCAGTCTTGGCAACCATTGTGGCTATTGACTTGATGCAAATTAAACTGAGGGAGGCTTCACTCTTCTGTTTTCTCGTCTTTCTCAGCCTCTTTTAGCTTGTGCAACTTTAAGCACAGGAAATAGAGTTATGCTAATTTTTATGAAGATTTAATGATTGGGCGAGAACACTATGAGTCTGGAACTTTCTGCATCGGTGAAATATTGGCTGAACTTTTTTCATCCGGTGCTCATGTGGGCGCTATTAGTACTCTCAATTTATGCTGCTTACTTGGGGCTGCAACTACAGCGTACCAGAAATGCTCAGGGGGAAGAAAAGAAAGAACTGGTTAAAGGTAGATATAACGTTAGACACTACCAAATTGGATCTATACTCCTAGCTTTGATGGTGGTAGGTGCGATCGGAGGGATGGGTGTCACTTACATCAATAATGGCAAGTTATTTGTCGGACCTCACCTGCTAGCAGGACTAGGCATGACGGGTCTGATTGCATTTTCTGCTGCTTTGTCGCCTTATATGCAAAAAGGGGCAAATTGGGCGCGTGCAACTCACATTTTGCTAAATTTCACGCTTTTGGGACTTTTTGCTTGGCAGGCTGTTACTGGTGTGCAAATTGTCCAAAGAATTCTCACTAAAGCTTAGTCATTTGTCATTTGTCATTTGTCATTTGTCATTAATTTTTGACAAATGACAAAGAACTGTTGGCTCACCGTTTTTGCTTAGAATTAGCAGGAAATGGGATTTCCAAAGATTTATGAAAATCTTCTTGAACTTTGCGAGTTAAGCGGCGGGAGACTTGACGGACAATTTGGTTAAGTAAGCGATCGCCTGTAGATTGAATTATAGATTTGGGTAATCGCTGAATAAACTTAGGGAAGTGCAAATCAACTATTAAATCCAATTCCCATTCAACTCTTGTAACGTCACCAATGCTAGTAGAAGTATCGTTTTCTACTAACTGTAGAGATGCCCGATAGTCTACGTCATAACCAGGTGGTTGGTAATCAGGAATAGGGATTGTACGGATGCGGTAAATACCCTCATCCGGGGGCAACAATTCCAAACCAATTTTTGGTTCTACATCATAACCAAAAGCACCAAAACGACCAATTACTAAAGCGTAGCCATTTTCCCCAAGTAATTGCACCTTCATGGGTTCAGCGCAACGGGAAAACCATGAGGCGTGATTATTAAGATACTCAGCAACCTTCTCTGCTGAGGCAGGCATTTCCATAAAATCTTGATAACGACCATAAAATTTTGTGGCCGTCGCTACATTTGCTTCTATTAATATGTCCTCTGCTTCTTCTTGGCTGGAGGCTACAGGTAAAACTGCTTCTGTTATTTCCCAGGATTTATATTCGGCTTTTCTTGAAAGCATAAATGCATTAATGTATACTTTTACGTTCGTCTATATCAATAATTCCCCACGTGCCTGGGTGATTTCGTACTCATATATCATTTTTACCGAAACCTCATTAATCTGCCATCAGCTCCATAGAATTACTAAAATAAAGAACTGAACAAGCACACAATAGTTTCCCAGGATAGCATTTCTCATGAAAGCATTTGTAGCAGGGGCAACGGGTGAAACAGGTCGCCGGATTGTGCAAGAGTTGATAGCGCGGAATATTCCCGTCATAGCCCTGGTGAGGGATATAGAGAAAGCTAGGGGTATTCTGTCTCCTGAAGCCGAATTAGTAGTAGGTGACGTGTTACAACCACAAAGTTTAAATGCTGCGTTGGGAGATAGCACAGTTTTGTTGGTTGCTACTGGTGCAAAACCTAGCTTTGACCCCACTGGCCCCTATAAAGTAGATTTTGAAGGGACTAAAAATCTAGTAGAAGCTGCCAAGGTAAAGGGAATTGAGCATTTTGTCTTAGTTTCTTCTTTGTGTACTTCGCAGTTATTCCATCCATTGAACTTGTTTTGGCTGATTTTAGTGTGGAAAAAACAAGCTGAAGAGTATATCCAAAAAAGTGGTCTTACTTATACGATTGTGCGGCCTGGTGGGTTGAAAAATGAAGATAACACCGACGCGATCGTAATGCAGAGTGCTGATACACTGTTTGACGGTAGCATACCCAGGCAGAAAGTCGCCCAAGTTGCTGTTGAGGCGCTTTTGGAAGCAGATGCACGCAATAAAATTGTCGAGATTGTTGCCAAACCTGAAGCTACTTCCAAAACTTTTGGTGAGTTATTTGCTAACGTCGCGTAATCAACCAGTGGGGAGTTAGAGTTAAAACTCTTTTGCTTGGACAACACGCGCTTTGGGCACAGCAATTCTGTGCCCCTACGAATGTATTAGAGTGAACTTTGCCAGAATGAGTTCGTCGATAATTTTTGTGAGCAAAAAGAGCGAATTTGAAGGAGTCGGACTCTGAAAGGCTTTAAATTCAAAGGTGTTGAAAAACTTATTGGGCCAATAGCCGCGCTTCTTGGCTTTGTGTATTTGTTGCAATGGTATATTGGAGACTTGCGATCGCCTTCTGATCCCATCTTTGCAGTTAAACAGCCGCCTTTGGTAATGAAAAAGGGCGACCCTTATATCCGCGCTTTAATGCGAACCATCTCGGCGAGTGAAGCGAGTGGTAATCGTCCCTATTCGCTGTTATATGGTGGACAGCAAGTGAACGACCTTAGCCGACATCCTGAGATATGCGTCACAATTGTTACAGGGCCAAATACAGGTAATTGTTCTACGGCTGCTGGCAGATATCAAATTATCAATATTACTTGGTATCGTTTAGCCCCTCTTTATCACCCAAATCCAATGCAAATGATGTTTTGGACTGCTTATAGTTTTGAAGCAGAATATCAAGATGTAGTTGTTTACCGTTGGCTAAATGATTCTAAAGTTTGGGGAACAGATATTTCTCAACTGTTGCGTCAGGGAAAGTTAAATGATGTTTTGCGGCGGCTCTCTCCCACCTGGACAAGTCTAGGATATGGTATAGAAACTAATTCTGTTAGTAGCTCTTTACCTAAGATTTATCAGAAAATGTTGCAAGAGGAATTAACCGCAGTTAATCAACTAAAAACCCCGAATTCGACACCATCCCCAACTTCTTCTAGCAATGCAGTAAAGAAGTTGCCAAAAAGCCAGTGAAGTTATCCTAATTTTTAACTTGCTGTATACAAAAAATCTTTGATATTTTCCACAAATGCCAAAGTATTTTCAAAGTGGATATTATGTCCAGCATTACTAATTATTTTTAGTTGAGCAAATTTACAGATTTGAGCCATTTCTGTATTAATAGATATAAATTTTTCATCATATTCACCGGCTAGTAAGAGCAGAGGTATTTTATTTTTTTGTAGCTTTTCCCACAAAGAAGGTTGGCATCCAACACCCATGAAGCGCAATGATTTATCTAATTCTTGTGGATTATTTTGCAACCGACTTTCTATCATGCGATCGTATTCTGGATGATTTTTTATATAACCAAAAATTGGTTGATTATACCAATTTGATAAAAAAGTTACAAAATCACTTTTTCCAATGCTTCTTGTCAGTTTTCTACCTATTTGTGTATCAAGTTTAATGCGTTCTAACCTTTCTAATTCTGTTAGCAAACCTGGGGAAGCTGACTCTAACACAACTTTATGAAAACGTTCTGGGAAATGCAGAGTCAGGTATAAAGCCAACCTACCACCCATTGAATAACCAATTAAAAAACATTTAGCAATTTTTAACTCATCCAGTAAGTTTATTAAACCATCGGCAATGTTTGCCATCGTATAGCACTCGTCCCCACCCAAAACTTGAGTTTTGCCGTGTCCAGGAAGGTCAATTATTAAATAATAAAACTCGTCAGATAGTAATTTTATGGCTTCATCAAATTCATCTATATTGCCCATAAAACCATGCAAAAAAAGAATTAGTGGTTTGTCTGGGTTGCCAATTAAAGAATAGTAAAATTGATAGTTTTTTACGATCATAGTCTAGCTCAAAACCATCGTTGCTATACAGCAAATTTTCTTATTAAATAAGCTTATTTTCTCGTTTACCCTTTTTAGTAAGGAACGAGGAAAAAGTAGGGAAAGCCTATTAAAATATATTGGCTATCAGTTCACAAGATGATATTGCTATTGTGAATATTATGATGCACGATTAAATTTTAATGTATCGCTGTTAGTACATGACCAATTTTGCAAATCTATGTCACATTATTCTTCTAATTTTTAAGGCAAAAATCGATCTAAAGCAGCTTTTAACTGTTTAATTTCAACCTCAATATTACCCTCTTGTGCGGCTCTAGCAATACACTCAGTTAAATGTTCATCCAAAACAATTCGTGCTACCTTATCTAATGCGCCCCGCACTGCGGCAATTTGCAGAAGAACATCAGGACAAGGGCTATTTTGCTGCACCATTGTTTTGATACCACGAACATGACCTTCTATCCGTGATAATCGATTGGCAATTCGCCGTAATGACTCTTCGCTATGGACGTGAGGATGAGCCTGCTCTCCAGTTTCATGAGTATGATCTGTATGCTCGTGGTCTGTATCGTGATAATGGGAATGTTCTGCTTGTTGGGATATTGGCAAGGATTCCTTGCTTAATCGCTTTGATCCATTCATGGGTTATCAGAAAATTTGTATTACTAAGATCCTAGCCTAGTGCGTTACAGGAAGTGGGGAATAAGGAATGGGAAATAAGGCATTGGGCATGGGTAAGAGAAATTGGGGACAAGTCCTTCCCCTTGCCCCCAATTCTTCACTCAAGTCACCTTGTCCCTAAGTCCCCTTTACTCCCTACTCCCTACTCCTACTCCCCACTCCCCATTGCCCCTAACTCTACTGCTGACGATTGGCTCTTGCTTGGGGAATAATTTCTGTTACTACCCTACCGCTAGAACTGCCACCTTTGACAACAATATTTTCTGTTTGCAGATTACCAACGGCTGTTTCACCTGTAAAATTTAATCTTGGGTCAACTTGCTGATAAACAACATTTCCCTGAGCTTCAACTAACTTGTTGTCTAAATACCAAGTTAATGTATTAGATTTCAAAGATTGGCGACGCTGACCAATGGCGTTGACGTTACCTGTTAAATAAACCGTTTTTTGCGGTATCTTCATTTCACCTTGATTGGCGGTCACGGTAAGATTCTCGGCACGTTGGAACATCCGCACGGGGGAATTTGTAATAACAGTTTCTGCGTTCATGTTCCAAGTCATTGAGTTACTAGTTATTTGCACTGGCGGGTCTAGTAATTCTAATTGAGCATTTTTTTTAATAGTGGCAATTTTCGTTTTTAAGTTGACTTCGGCAGAATTTCCTTTACCGCGATCGCTAATTTTATTATCTTTATAACGGTCAATTTCTAAAGGGCGATCGCCAATCAGTTTTTCTTCTTTAATATTCCAAATTAAATGCTCTGTTCTTACTTGTAATTGGGGATCAGAGGAATTTGCTACTACCCTTCCAGAAAATTCTATACGCTGTTCGCGGGTTTTAACTCGCGCTTCTTGCGCTACAGCTTGGAGTTGTTTATGATTACCGTTAATTTGGTTACGGACAATCAACAAATCTTCTTTGGGACGCCATTCTAATTCATTACCTTGCAATATAATTCCATTACTGGGATCTGTAGCAAATATCCTACCTTTAAGAAATAACTGCTTCCCATCTTGTTCAATATCTGCAACATCTGCTTTGATTTGGTAAACTACTTTGCCATCTTGGTATAGTTCACCATAAGGACTTTCAGCCTGACCAATTTGTTTTTCTTTGGTGTATTTTGCCTTTTTAGCTTGGACTTTCCAAATTGGCCGTCCCACTTCATCTGCTTGTTCTAAGGTGACATCAAAGAAAGTCAAATTGCTATCTTCGTTAGATGAAGCCGCAGACTTTTCTTGAGAAGCTAGGGGAGATTTATCGCTGCAAGCAACTAAACTAAATATCAATAAAAAAATCAAAGGTAAAAAAAGGAAGGGAGAAGTGGGGGAGTACTTTTTAATTTTTCTCTCCCCCTGCCTCCCCCTTTGATGAAATTGATAAGCCATTATTCTTGGATTTCTAGGTGTCCATCACTAGTTCTTGGATCTTCCAAAAAACCGATCCCAGATAATGGTCGGTATGGATAGCTTTGGCGAGGGGTTTTTTGAATATCTTCTTTGATGGCTTCTAAATCAATGTAGCGATCGCTTACATTAATTAAGCTATCGCTAGTCATCGAACGCAAGCTCACTACTTCTACGCGCACGCCACGATAGCTGACTGAATTTACCGCATATGCCAAATCCCCATCACCGCTGACTAAAACTGCGGTATCATAAGAATCTACTAGCGCCATCATGTCTACTGCTATTTCTACATCCAGGTTAGCTTTTTTAGAGCCATCTGGTAGCTGGACTAAATCCTTAGCAATGACTCGATAGCCATTGCGACGCATCCACAGCAAAAATCCCTGTTGTTTCTCGTTTGTCCGGTCTACACCAGTGTAGAAAAAAGACCGCAGTAGTCTAGAACCACCAGTTAATCTACATAACAACTTCGTGTAATCGATTTCAATTCCTAGTTGCAGTGCAGCGTAAAATAGATTTGAGCCATCAATAAATATAGCGACCCGACCCCGATTCTCCAATACTTGTTCCGGCGTAAATATTGAATCGGTTTCAAAATTATTCAACATCATTGTGATACCTCAATTTTTATCCCTGTTATTTTTGATACAAATTACCAACTTTTAGATGCTAGTCACAGCGGCTTATGATAATGTTCCGGGACTAATTTAAGTTCAGCCCCGATAAATTTTTATCAGAGAAATAAGAAATTGAACAAAATCAGATTTTGATAAGGACTACTCGTTTTTTGGGGGTTCTATTCGCTTAAAAATCGGTTGGGGTGTACCCAACTGTTGTTTACTAGATAGTATCCCCCATGTTGCATGAGTGGTAAAAGGAGCGCTAACTGAAATTTGTATTTGATCGTTAAAGTTTATTCCAAAGCCCAGCTGCTGATAAATATCGCTACTGATGTTGGGAATAATTGGGGATAGCAGATAAGCTGCTAGTCTAACCGATTCTAGAACTGCGTAGAGAACTTTTTCCACAGACTCCTGCTGTCCCTGTTTATATAATGACCAAGGAGCTTGTTCATCAATAAACTTATTACTGGCTTGCACCAGTGAAAGGATAACCTCACAGGCTTGACTAAAAGCTAACTCTTCATAGGCTTGTTTTACCTGTTCTCCTAGACGTAAACCATTTTTTTTCAAAGGATTTTCGTCAGGAATTGCTTCATTGCCGATTGAAGGTACACTATTGTCAACGCAGTATTTCTTCACCATGTTCAAGGTGCGATTAAGCAAATTACCTAAATCATTTGCTAAATCTGCATTCAGAACATTAATGAACCTAACTTCATTAAAATCTCCATCCTTGCCAAATTCGATTTCCTTAAGGAAGTAATAACGAACGGCATCACTACCATAGCGCTGAACTAACGCCACAGGATCAAGGGTGTTACCCAGACTTTTACCCATCTTTTGACCATCTTTGGTCAAAAAGCCATGCCCAAATACTCGTTCTGGCAAGGGTAAGCCAGCCGACAATAGCATTGCTGGCCAGTAAACTGCATGGAAGCGCAGAATATCCTTACCAATTAGGTGCAGGTTGATTGGCCACCATGTTTCTAAAGCATTTGCTAAAGTCGGTTCTGCATCTGGTTCGAGTAATGCCGTTACATAAGCTAACAGCGCGTCAAACCAGACATAAAGGGTGTGCTTGGGATCAACTGGTACAGGAAAGCCCCAATCTAAATTTACCCGCGAAATTGAAAAGTCTTGCAGCCCTTGATTTACAAAGCTGAGAACTTCGTTGCGCCGACTTTCTGGTTGAATAAAATCCGGCCTAAACTGATAAAATTCTGTCAGCTTAGTTTGATATTTGGATAAGCGGAAAAAATAGTTTTGCTCGTCTCGCCACTCGACTTCTTTGTTAGTATGAATCGCGCAACGGTGTCCTTCTAGTAGGTCGCGTTCTTCTTTAAATTCTTCGCACGATACGCAATACCAGCCTTTTTGTTGTCCCTGGTAGATATCACCAGATTTCCATACTCGCTCAAAGAATTCTTTAACGATCGCTTCATGACGAGCAGCAGTAGTCCGGCTAAAACGATCATATTGAATGTCGAGTAACTGCCACAAATTAACGAAGCTAGGGACAATTTCATCACAAAATTCTTGTGGCGCTTTGCCTAAACTTTCTGCCGATCGCTGAATTTTTTGCCCGTGTTCATCTGTACCTGTAATCAGTAATACTTGATGCCCCAGGAGTCTTTGAAATCGAGCTACTACATCTGCTGCGATCGTCGTATAAGCACTGCCTATATGAGGGACATCGTTTACATAATATAGTGGTGTTGTTAGTGCAAATGTCTTTTGTGTTTTTTTCACTAGATTCATGCAAAATAAAAATTAACTTATAAAATCTTTTACTTTTATTGGAAAAACCACGCAATTATACAATATTATTTTTATTTTTTCCAATGATACCTTAATGTTAGCAAATTTTTCCGGTCAAAAATTGTTTTGTAATATGCATCAATTCAACTCATTTTTACCTACGAGAAAGGAATTAACTAATGATAATTTTTTTGAATACTTTCTATTAGAAAATATTGTGATCAAAAATACATAATCTAGGATGGTGAAAATTTAGCTGTTTTTGTAGATTAGACATTTCTATCTTAAGACGGTCATGGCAGTGGTAAAGAAATGTAAAAATTAAATTAAGATAAACTGCCACCCTTAACGGAAAATATATTGATTAGGTATGAGTCGAAATAGCCCCCTGGAGATTTCTCGCACTTTGGTGGCGGCACTCTCAACGCAAATGTTTCGTTATTATGAGGATCGCATTCCCCAGGATGCTAGCGTCTTGGTAGTCAGTAATCATCGCAGCTTTATGGATGCGCTGATTTTAATGGCGGCGTTATCAAATCCGATTCGCTTTGCTTGCCATCACTACATGGGACAAGTGCCAGTAATGCGGGAAATTGTCACCGGACAATTGGGGTGTTTTCCTTTGGAGGAAACTCAAAACCGCCAGCAAAGCTTTTTTTCGCAGTCGCAGGTGCTATTGCAGTCTCGGCAGATGGTGGGAGTATTTCCAGAAGGAACTGAACCAATGGTGAAATTTACTCAGCCAAACCATGTGGGTGACTTTCAGAGGGGTTTTGCCCATTTGGCATTACGGGCTGATGTGCAGGATTTAGCTATTTTGCCGATCGCGATCGCCTCCTTAGAAGAGGTAAATACTTCCGGTTTCCCCTTAAGGCTTTTGAGCCTATTTGACCCTTCAGAACCTTTATTTAATCAAAATGGTTGGCATCCTCTGGTACTTTATCGTCGGGTTGCAGTGTTAATCGGTCGCCCTTATTGGATTACGCCTCAACATCAAAAACAATATCACGGCAAACAAGCCAGAACTGTTGTGGCTGAACTGACAGAACACTGTCATGGTGAAATTAGCACCTTACTGCGTCAAGGTTGCTATTAGAGCCATTCGATTTAGACTTTCCTCCGGAACGCTACGCGTAGCTTGCTTCTCCGTTCGCGTAGCGTCCCATAGGGAAGGAGTACGGCTTTGCTCAGTCGAACAATTTTGGATTGTCCCCATAACTTTCAGTAGCTTGTTCCAAGACCTTTTTTATTTTTGCTCAAAAGTACCGAAGCTCTTAACAGCAACAATCAGCAATCCAAAAGTTTTATACCATTGACTAATGACCAATGACTAATGACCAATGACCAATGACTATCTCAGAAGTTGAGCTAAATCCTTGTTTCCTAACTCCTAAACGAGTAAAGCCAGAGTATCCACTGTTGGTATATTTGCCAGGAATGGATGGAACAGGTCAACTATTGCGATCGCAAACCGCAGGATTAGAAACTGGCTTTGATGTCCGTTGTTTAGCGATCCCACGCAAAGACCTTAACACTTGGGATGTACTAGCTAAGAGTGTGTTGGACTTAATCCACGCCGAGTTAGAAAAAAGCTCTCAGAGGCCAGTTTACCTATGTGGTGAGTCCTTTGGTGGTTGCTTGGCAATGAAAGTGGCGATCCAAACGCCACATTTATTTAAGCGAATTATCTTAATTAACCCAGCTTCGTCCTTTCGTCTTCGCCCTTGGTTGAATTGGGCATCTCAACTTACTTACTTGGTGCCATCAGAGTTGTATGATGTTGGCGCACTGGGATTGTTGCCGTTTTTAGCATCTTTGCAACGCATTTCTCGGAGCGATCGCCATGAACTGCTAAAAACTATGCGTTCTGTCCCTTCAGAAACCGTTCTTTGGCGGTTGTCTTTACTGCGAGAGTTTGAAGTTGATCAAGAACAGTTAAGTCGCTTAACTCAACCAGTTTTATTGATTGCCGGTGGTAGCGATCGCCTTTTACCTTCTGTAACTGAAGTGAAGCGGATAGGGAATATTTTACCAAATACCAAAATTGTGGTATTGCCCCATTGTGGACACGCTTGCTTGCTAGAAGAAGATATTAATCTCTATGAAATTCTTAAGGATAATGACTTTTTAGAAAGTAATGCTGATATAGGTAGGGGGCTAGAAGTCAGAGGATAGGGTGAGGCGCGATGCCTACGGCGAGCTGTGCGATCGCATCAAATAGACATTAATTAAACAAACTCAAAACCCACTATGACCACAACAACTATCAAGCTGGAAATTCCTTTTGAATCACTTCTAGATGCCATTGCCAACCTTTCTTTAGAAGAAAAACATCAATTGTGGCAATTATTAAATGACGAAATTAATCAAGGCGAAGGAAATTTACTTCCAGAAGACTCTTATGATTGGGGTTCCCAAGGACAGCCAAAAGGCAAGCCAGTAGAATATATCCCTGGAGTTGGGCTAAAAGTTGTTGGTGGCAAGAATGCTCCAACCTGATTTGCTTGAATGTGGCGACGTAGTTATAGTAACTTTGCCTACTAGTAATCCTAGAGGACGTGAACAGCAAGGAACTCGACCTGCTGTAGTGGTAGGTATACCTTGGGGAGAAGTCCGCTATCCAATGCTAATGATTGCACCTTTAACTACCCAGAGCGGTTCTTGGGTGTTCAATAATCCCAGCTTATATCCGCGTTTGTCAGCTGGTGCTGGTGGTTGATCTCTGTCTTCCATTGTCTTGTTAGATCAAACGCGGGGATTGGATATAAATCGAGTTTTGGCGTATTTGGGAACACTTATCCCTGAGCAATATATTCCTATTGTTGATGGATTAAGACAGTTATTCAGAAAAGAAAATAGTTAATATGAAACTGATATTTACGTTTATAGAGGGATGTAGAGCCGCTCATAATTTCGCTACAACCAAAAGAGAGGCTTTACAAGATGGTGTCAAGCAATGACAGACAAACCCCAAGAAATCGAGGTGAATAAACCAGTTAATTCACCGAGAGAAACTTCAGAAAGAAAAATACAGGCTCAATCATCAGTAGAAAATCAACCGTCTATATTAGAGTCTTTTTTTAAAACTGTTGCTGAGACTGGCAAAGCAGTTTTAGACACAGCAATAGGGGTGGGAGAAACAACGGCGAAAGAAACGCACAAGTTAATTGAGCAAACAACTCAAACCAGTGGTCAGGTTGTGAATCGCCTCAGCGAAAATTGGCTGATTAGAAGGCTATCTGGAGTATTAAATCTAAATTGGCTAATTGGTACTACTGACGCTGTTGATTTAGAAAAAGCAGAAGTTGCGGTAAAAAAGCTCAAGCAACAGTATCCAAATGAATCAGCTAGCCAGATTGCTCACCGAATCATGGTGGAAAAAGCGACTCAAGCAGGCACAGTTGGACTAGCAACAAGTGTTTTGCCAGGAATAGCAGTTGCATTGTTGGCAATTGATTTAACAGCCACAACCAAATTGCAGTCAGAAATGCTTTATCAAATTGCATCTGTCTACGGGCTAGATTTAAAAGATCCTGCCCGTAAAGGTGAAATTTTGGCAATTTTTGGTCTAGGCTTGGGTGGAGGCCGTCTATTGAAAGCTGCGGGATTAGGCTTGCTGCGAAATATACCCTTGGCGGGTGCGGTAATAGGAGCTAGTTCGAATGCGACGATGATTTATTCATTAGGTTATGCTGCTTGTCGATTTTACGAAGCCAAGCTAGATGAATCAACTTCGCTTACATCGCCACAGACACTAGCAACATTAAAAGCAGAGAGTGAAAAATATCTAGAAACTGCGATCGCTCAACAAGCTGTCATGGATCAAATTTTAGTTCACATGATCCTCGCTAGTCATCCAGAGAAGACTTGGAAAGAAATTTTGCCAGAATTACAAACTCTAAACCTTACTCCTAACTCCTTGGATGCCATTGCCCAAAATATCAAATCACCTAAGTCTTTAGATGTACTGCTCAATCAGTTGAATCGTGATTTTGCCATACCTTTGCTAGCTCAGTGTTACAAAATTGCCCAGCTTGACAATAAGACTACACCAGTTGAGCAAGAAATAATCGAGGCGATCGCCAGCAAATTTGATATTGACAAAAATGGAATTGGGGCATAAGGCATAGGAGGTAAAACAGTGAAGTGCATAGCTTTATTAACGAGTATCGAAAACTCGTTAATGAGTGCTATTTACACTAATTAGCTAAATATCTGCTTAATTCAGCAGAACAATTTTTACATTACTCAAGTGTGTGAGATAGTGAGGTACGGGTAGTCGAAGTTTCGATTGAGGAAATGCATTCTACCTGTTATGCCTTCTTACCTGCTACTGGTTCAGCTATATTTTCCATATCAACCAGATTCCACTTTAAGCCTTTGCTCCTATATATACGCTTTTGCAAATTTGGATAGTCACCGATATCATAGTCTAGCCTTTGACCAACTACTATACATTTGAATATAGAATTACCCGTGTTTTTCAGCTTGTGCGGCTTACCACCAGCGCGATATCCAATAAAATCTCCTGCTTTAACTGGATAAACGCTTTCTCCAATTGTTGCCTCAGCTTCTCCCTCAAGAACGTATACGCACTCTTCTTCGTGATAGTGCATATGAAGCTCCGTTGATTCACGTCCAGGCTCTACTTCAATGATGTGAAAACCGATATTTTTTAAACCTGTCAAATCTCCTAAAGACTTATTCAGTCTGCGAGCATTGGAGTTGAGAAAATGTGTTTTTTCTAGTCCTTCATAAGACTCAATCTCTTCTTTGGTGACTAAATACTTTTCCATTTCTTGATACCAAAGTGCTAAGAAAATTTGATGGTGAACAAGCGAGAGTCTTAAAGATGAATTAAAACGGAAGTTAAAACAGGTTCAAGGGTTCCATCTCAGCAGAAGTGATTGCTTCTATTTGTGGATGGCATTATATCATCACCTCGTTATTAAGCACAACTTCATAGAGAATTGGTATAACCCCTGCTCCCCCATTCCCCATTCCCCGCTCCCCTCAGCCTGAAACAAGAAATTTGAGCAATACTGGTACAAGAAGGAATATTTACACAAAATCCCAACATGACAATTCAACTTAGTGATAAGCCTTTGCTAGAGTGGGCAGGCGATAGTTTGGCAATTGGATTATTTGAAGATGCAGTAGAGTTAACTGGAGAATTGGCAACTTTAGATCAAAAGTTTTTCGGGGTCTTAAAAGAACTAATTGCTGAAGAAGAATTTAAAGGTAAAGCCAACACTACCATCTTTACTCGTGTGAATCCTGGTAGCCCAGTGCGGAAATTGATTTTGGTAGGCTTAGGTAAACCAGATGTACTAAAACTCGACACTTTGCGACGTGCTGCTGCTGCTGTAGCCAGAGTAGCAAAAAAACAAAAAAGTAAAATTTTGGGATTTAGTTTCCCATTGTGGAATAACGATCCAGCCGCAAGCGCCCAAGCGATCGCAGAAGGTATAGAATTGGCGCTTTACCAAGATATTCGCTTTAAATCAGAACCAGAAGATAAAGGTTCTCAAATAGAAACCATAGATTTACTAGGATTCAGTGGGCAAGAAGCAGCCATCACCCGTGCCAATCAAATAGTGTCAGGCGTAAACTTGGCACGGGAGTTAGTAGCAGCACCAGCTAATGCAGTAACACCAATTACTTTGGCAGAAACGGCTCAAGCGATCGCAAAGGATCACGGTTTACAAGTAGAAATTCTGGAAAAAGAAGACTGTGAAAAGTTGGGTATGGGTGCATTTTTAGGAGTAGCGCAAGCTTCCGAGTTGCCACCTAAATTCATTCACCTGACTTACAAGCCAGAAGGTACACCCAAAAAGAAATTAGCAATTATTGGCAAAGGTGTAACTTTCGATTCCGGTGGACTGAATATCAAAGGTGCTGGTAGCGGCATCGAAACCATGAAAATTGATATGGGTGGTGCAGCTGCTACCTTGGGCGCGGCAAAAGCAATTGCTCAAATTAAGCCAGATGTTGAGGTTCACTTTATCTCGGCGGTGGCTGAAAACATGATTAGCGGTCGTGCTATGCACCCTGGAGACATTCTCACAGCATCAAACGGCAAAACAATCGAAGTGAACAACACCGACGCTGAAGGGCGTTTAACCTTAGCGGATGCCTTGGTGTTTGCCGACAAATTGGGATTAGATGCGATCGTGGATTTAGCCACCCTAACCGGCGCTAACGTTATTGCCTTAGGTGAAGATATTGCTGGTTTGTACACTCCCGATGATGCTGTAGCTTCCCAGCTAGAGAAAGCTGCCCAAACTTCAGGGGAAAAGATTTGGCGGATGCCAATGGAAGAAAAATATTTTGAAGGGCTAAAGTCTGGCATTGCGGACATGAAAAATACTGGGCCGCGTCCAGGTGGTTCTATTACCGCCGCCCTTTTCCTGAAACAATTCGTCAAAGAGACACCTTGGGCGCACTTAGATATTGCTGGTCCAGTGTGGACAGATAAAGAAAATGGCTACAACGGCGCTGGGGCAACTGGCTACGGCGTTCGGACGCTAGTTAACTGGGTGCTGGAGTTTGGGGATTAGGGAGAAGAGGCAGGGGGCAGGGGGCAGGGAAGAATAAGGGAGATGAGGCGAATTAATCAATCCCCAATCCCCAATCCTCAATCCCCCAATTCGTGCTATCTTGAGCTTGCCAGCAAAAATTGTTGCAATAGTAACAGAAATAACTTGGCAGTCAGAAAGTTAAGCTTTTTCGGCAAAGCCATCTGGTAAAATTTGTAAGGTTTCTAAAAGCTCTGAGCAATGGGATCGACTCGCGTACGGATCGCAATTGACGCAATGGGAGGGGATCACGCACCCGGTGAAATCGTTGCTGGCGCACTGCGAGCAAAGGAAGAATTGGGTGTAGATGTATTACTTGTTGGTGATCCCCAACAAATAGAAGCTGCCTTGCCGCCAAAAACGAATTTAGGGCAGGTGGAGATCGTTCCTGCTGAGGAAGCGATCGCTATGGATGAGGAGCCTTTAAATGCAGTTAGACGCAAACGCAAGGCTTCTATCAATGTGGCGATGGATTTAGTCAAGCAGCAAAAAGCAGATGCCGTATTTTCTGCCGGCCACTCTGGGGCAGCTATGGCATCAGCTTTACTCCGCTTAGGACGATTGCCGGGAATTGACCGCCCAGCCATAGGGACTGTTTTTCCAACAATTATTGCTGGTAAGCCAGTACTGGTACTTGATGTCGGCGCGAATGTAGATTGCCGTCCTAAATTTCTAGAGCAGTTTGCCGTCATGGGATCGGCTTACAGTCAATATGTTTTAGGTACAACCGAACCTAAAGTGGGTTTGTTAAATATTGGTGAAGAAGACTCTAAGGGTAATGATTCAGTCGTCCGCGCCCACCAACTGCTGCGCGAAAATTCTCAAATTAATTTTATTGGCAATGCCGAAGGGCGTGATGTACTTTCCGGCCGCTTTGATGTGATTGTCTGTGACGGCTTTGTGGGCAATGTATTATTAAAATTTGCCGAAGCAGTCGGAGAAGTAATTCTGCAAATTTTGCGGGAAGAATTACCCCAAGGATTACACGGTCAAATCGGTTCAGCACTCTTAAAACCAAACCTGAAGCGGATTAAGCAGCGAATGGATCACGCAGAACACGGCGGCGCTTTGCTGCTAGGCGTGGCAGGAGTCTGTTTTATCGGTCACGGTAGCTCACAAGCTCCTTCAATTTTTAATGCAATTCGCATGGCCAAAGAAGCCGTTGACAACCAGGTGCTACAACGAATTCAGTCCCAATATATCCTAGAGCGCGAGAGCGGTTAGTCATTAGTCATTAGTCATTAGTCATTAGTCATTAGTTATTAGTCATTAGTCATTAGTCATTAGTTACGAGCAACAAAAGACAATTGACAATTGACAATTGATAAAGGACACAAAAGACAAGGACAAGGGACAAAAGACAAAAAGCTGATAGCTCAGGAGATTAGGAGTGCAAAACTTAGGCGTAGCAATTACCGGAAGTGGCTCGGCAGTACCAGCAACTTCCCTACACAACCAGATATTGAGTGAAGTAGTTGAAACATCAGATGAGTGGATTGCCACAAGAACGGGAATTCGTCAACGACGGTTAGCTGTGCCATCTGAATCCTTGAGTGACCTCGCTACTGCCGCCAGCAGTCAGGCGATCGCAGCTTCGGGAATTAAACCAGAAGACTTAGACCTGATTCTGCTAGCGACTTCCACCCCTGATGATTTGTTTGGTACTGCTTGTAAAGTACAGGCGCAATTGGGAGCCACCAACGCAGTAGCTTTTGATTTGACAGCAGCCTGCTCTGGCTTTGTGTTTGGTCTGGTTACAGCAGCCCAATACATTAGAACAGGTGTCTATAAAAACGTCCTGTTAATAGGTGCAGATATCCTCTCTCGCTGGGTAGATTGGGAAGATCGGCGCACTTGTGTATTATTTGGCGATGGTGCAGGGGCAGTCATATTGCAGGCTGACAAAAGCGATCGCTTATTAGGATTTGCCCTTAAAAGTGATGGTACTCAAAACCATCATCTCAACCTTGCTTATGCAGGCGCTTCCCAAGAATTGCTCCCCGGTGTAAATATCACTAAAGGCACTTATCAACCTATTACTATGAACGGCAAAGAAGTCTACCGCTTTGCTGTCCAAAAAGTGCCAGAAATCATAGATAAAGCCTTATTTCAAGCCAACCTCAGCGTTGACCAAATAGATTGGCTGCTGTTGCATCAAGCCAATCAGCGAATTATTGATGCTGTTGCCCAACGCCTGAATATCCCAGAACATAAAGTTATAAGTAATCTCGCCCAGTATGGCAATACCTCTGCTGCTTCCATTCCCTTAGCTTTAGATGAAGCGGTACGACAAGGTAAAATTAAACCCAATCACATCGTTGCTACATCCGGCTTTGGTGCCGGTCTAACCTGGGGCGCGGCAATTTTCCAATGGGGAAGGTAGAAGAATTAGGAGTTAAGAGTTATGAGTTAAGAGTTATGAGTATGAGTTATGAATTTTAATTTCTAACTCCTGATTCCTCACTCCTCACTTCTAACCCCTAACTCCTAACTCCTCACTCCTAACTTTTCACTTTTCTGACTAATGACTAATGACTAAAACTGCATGGGTGTTTCCTGGACAAGGTTCTCAAGTATTGGGAATGGGAATAGACTTATTAGATATACCATCTGCTAAAGACAAATTTGCCCAAGCCGAGGAAATTTTGGGCTGGTCTGTAACAGATATCTGTCAAAACGAAGAAGCAAAGTTATCACAGACGCTATACACTCAGCCAAGTCTTTATGTGATCGAAAGCATTCTTGCCGACCTGCTTCGAGAACGAGGACACCAGCCAGATTTAGTTGCTGGGCATAGTTTGGGAGAATATTCTGCCCTTTATGTAGCGGGTGTCTTTGAGTGGTCGGCTGGTTTATATCTGGTGAAGCGTCGTGCAGAACTTATGGATAGTTCTATCGATGGGATGATGGCAGCTTTGATGAACTTTGACCGCGAACAGTTAGAAAAAGTCATTGCTGAAACGCCTGATGTAGTGATAGCAAATGATAATAGTTCGGCTCAGGTGGTAATTTCAGGCACGACTGAGGCTGTACAAGCGGTGATGGCTCAAGTTAAAGCAAAGCGTGCTATCCCCCTAAAAGTTTCTGGAGCATTTCATTCACATTTAATAGCACCAGCAGCTGCGGAATTCCAAGACATTCTACAATCTGTGGAATTTCAGTCAGCTATTGTACCAGTGTTGTCTAACGTAGAACCAATTCCATCTATTGATGCGGAGATATTAAAGCAACGCCTGAATAAACAAATGACTGGTTCTGTAAGATGGCGAGAAATTTCTCTGCAATTACCAGCCAACGGCATCGAGCAAGTAGTAGAAATTGGCCCTGGTAAAGTGCTAACTGGTTTAATCAAACGTAGTAGCCCTGATTTAATATTAAAAAATATCCAGAGTGTTGCTGATTTACCAAACAGAATTCAGTAGTTAGGAGTCAAAATTAATTCTGAATTCTGGCTGATAAAGCCGATAGCGCAACGGTAGCGAGTTCCAAGTACCCTTACGGCAATCTTGCTACCCGCAGCGTTTCTAGAGAGTTTTCCAGATGGGCGAAGTAATTTATATCTACTGCTGTTTTGGGTTTGCTCTGGGCCTGGCGATCGCGTATGCTAAATTCAGTCTGATTTGAATTATCTTCTGTGGACAGAAACCGCGAACCGTTTATCAGTCTGGCACTTTACCACGCCTTTAAATGGTCGGTCGTCAGCCCCATGCTTCACGCTTACTTTCGGGGCCAGATTTATGGTACGGAAAATGTCCCCCAATCAGGGCCGTTGCTGGTAGTGAGTAATCACGCTAGTTATTTTGACCCGCCAATTGTCTCCAACTGTGTACGTCGTCCAGTGGCGTACATGGCTAAGGAAGAGTTATTTAAAATCCCAGTTTTAGCGCAAGCGATTAAACTGTATGGCGCTTACCCAGTGAGTCGGGGAAATGCCGATCGCAATGCCATCCGTTCCGCCCTAGAATATCTTAATAACGGTTGGGCTGTCGGTGTTTTCTTGCAAGGTACTCGCACCCCAAATGGCCGAATTACAGACCCCAAGAGAGGCGCACTGCTACTAGCGGCGAAAGCAAAAGCCCCAATATTGCCGGTGAGTGTCTGGGGTACTGAGGAGATTTTACAAAAAGGCTCGTCCCTACCTCGCGCAGTTCCCATCACTGTGAGAATTGGGAACTTGATTGATGCTCCTAATTCCAGTAATAAAGAGGAATTGGAAGCATTGACACAAAAGTGTGCCACGGTAATTAACGATATGCATGATTTAGGAAGATAAGTTAAACAAGTAAGAGATATATGCTTTAGGGTGGTAGCGATGCCTACGGCGGTAAACTACGCGCCTTAGTCTCTGTATGTTTTATGCCAATGTGCTCTAGCAATGAAGTGGGACTTTGTGCTTAAATGCAGCTGCTAGGCAAATCTACCATCAATTTCACCCTAAACATTATATGAGCGGCTTTGAAGCCAAGAATTTTTGGGAGCGATTAAATAATCTGGCGTTAGTCCGCTTTTTGCTTTTGGTTGCTTCCGGCTGGGCAATTGTACAGCTTTTAGCTTACTTTGAAGCGGTCATTGTTATTTTCACATTTGCTGCAATTTTGGCTTTTTTACTCAGTTATCCTGTGCAATGGCTGCGACGTTTTTTGCCCCACGGTGTAGCTGTTGTTGTAGTTTTCTTATTCAGCATTGTGATTATTGGCAGTCTGATAATTACCGTAGGCTTAACAGTTTTATCTCAAGGACAACAATTAATTGACAGTATAACTGGCTTTGTAAATTCTTTAATACCTTTATTAGAGCGATTAGAAGTGTTTTTGCGGAGCCGTAATTTGCAGATAAATTTAAGTTTTCTTCAAGAACAATTGCGAAATCAAGCCGTATCTAGTCTTGTTACTAGCTTGGCTGTTTTACAAGGATTCATGACGAATTTTCTTACCTTTATATTGATTGCAGTTGTGGCTTTTTTTATGTTATTAGATGGAGACAAACTGTGGAACTTTACCATAAAAATAGTACCAAAACATCGCCGCAATAGATTTACAAATATAATCAGACGCTCCTTTCTAGGATTTTTTAGAGGTCAGTTGTTATTAAGTGCATTTCTCACAAGTACGACTTTTTTAGTTTTTGTAATATTAAAAGTACCTTTTGCTTTAATATTGTCAGTGATAGTCGGAATTCTTGATATCATTCCTGGCATAGGAGCAACATTAGGAGTAAGCACAGTTACTTTAGTTGTGTTGTCTCAAGGTGTTTGGTTAGCATTGAAAGTCTTAATAGCCTGTATTGTCCTCCAGCAGATACAAGATAACTTGATTGCGCCTCGAATTATGCAAGATGCGCTAAATCTTAATCCTGTAGTAGTGTTCTTTGCTTTGCTAGTAGGAGCTAAAGTAGCAGGATTATTAGGTGTTTTTATATCTATTCCTATAGCTGGAGTAATTGTGTCTTTATTTGAAATCGATGAAATGAAATCAGAAGTTTAGTAATTGGTGATTTGTCAGGAAGTACCTTTTAGTTAATAATGTGAAAATAGCTATCTATAAATAAACATTAGGGAATGATGTCGGATTTAAGAGCGGAATTAACGGAAATTTTGGATGAGGCAGAGTGGGAGTGGCTAATTCCTCATGTACAACGAGATGCAGTAATTTTGGTGGCACTTGAGCTAAACTTGGTGGATGTTGGAGTAGCGATCGCCAGTGATAATATACCATCAGTAGAACAGTGGATTGATCAACAATTGATTGTCAAACCCACTACAGTACAGGTGGGAGAATGGAATGGTGATCGCACTAAGCGATTTAACACTCTTATCGTTCAGCCTTACGTTCTGGCGCAAGAAATAGTCGCTACTTAATCAGTTTCTATAGCGTTTTCGATCAGAGTTGGTGTTGTGATAGTTTTTAAGGACAGATAGCTTTTTGTGTCAGTTATTACTTGGTTATTGCCATGCACTAACTGGCTGATTTGACCAATTAATTGGCCTAGTTTGCCTTCGTCAAGGAAGATGTTGATTAAGGAAAGTCCACTGGTAGATAATAGTAATTTGTTAATATCTTGGCTGCCACTACTACCGTTTGCACCAGGAAATGAATAGATCCGAGTATCTCCTAAAACTCCTGGTTGTGTTGCTAAAGCTCTGCATCAACGTCTGCACCAATATCTTCTCCTCCCCCGCCAGAAATTATTATAAATAAGAGCAGCAAGACTCCCATCCCTATAAATATCTAATAGGGCAAGTTGGCTGGGCTGAACAACATAATATTTCGTAAATTATATGTGCTGGTACTTTTATAGCATCTAAGCCTATTTAAATCTATGTTAGTACTACAATATTTAATACAAAAAATTACATATTTATCCTATGAGTATTTGTCTATAAAAATATTTGTAATTTTTATTTAAAATAAAATATAATTATTAAGCAAAAATTCACTAAATTAAGTAAATAAAAAATTATTTGATTACCGAAAAACTTCTATTTTTTACAATAGAGCCGCATTACATGGTTATATGAAGTCAACAAAAATGTTTAATTTTAGACTACGACGGTATTTTATGTAGCATAAAATACACAGGTGTACAAGAAGTGGAGGTAACAGAGGGCAAATATACCTCTCGACTATTGATTAAACCAAAATTTTCTCCTTTAAGATTTATCCATCTAGGAGCTAGAATTGTTACGATGATTTCAGATTAGATGTTGAAACCTTGATCCAATCTGAAACCTTAGAACTATTAGAATGGCATCGCCTCTGCCAGCATCTTGCCACCTTTGCGGCAACTAAGCTGGGGGCGACAGCTGCGCGTCATCTGAAAATACCTGATTCTCAGATTCAAAGCGAACAGTTGTTAGAGCAAACCAAAGAAGTCTACCAACTAGAAACTCGCCTCACTACGGGGCTATCATTTGAAGGAATTCAAGATATTGGCGATTCCCTAGAACGGGCAGAACGCAGTGGAGTTTTGGCAGGGGATGAACTGTTAGCGATCGCCACCACCCTCGCTGGTGCTAGAAGTTTGCGCCGTGTCATCGACAATCAGGAAGATTTGCCGATATTGACTGAGTTGGTTGCCGATTTGCGGACTTATCCAGAACTAGAGCAAGAAATTCACCGATGTATTGATGAACGGGCCCAGGTAACTGACCGCGCGAGTCAAAAACTGGGAGAAATTCGCACGGATTTGCGGCGATTACGCAGCCAAATTACTCAAAAGCTGCAAAATATCTTACAGGCCAAATCTGGAGCAGTTCAAGAACAGCTAATTACGCAACGGGGCGATCGCTTTGTCATCCCCGTAAAAGCACCCCAGAAAGATGCCATTCCCGGTATTGTCCACGATACTTCTACTAGCGGTGCCACCCTGTACGTGGAACCGAATTCAGTAGTGCCTCTAGGCAACCAACTGCGGCAGATCATTAGAAGAGAGCAAGCGGAAGAAGAAGCGATTCGCCGCGTTTTGACAGAACAGGTAGCCGCAGTCAAACCAGATTTGGAGAGGTTGTTAGCGATCGCTACCACTTTGGATTTGGCAACCGCTAGATCACGATATAGTTACTGGCTAGGAGCGAATCCTCCGCGATTTATCCGACGAGAAGCCAAGGAAATCATTACCTTGCGGAATCTACGACATCCATTGTTAGTGTGGCAACAACAGCACGAACAAGGGCAACCAGTAGTTCCTGTAGATTTGTTGATAAACCCGCTAATTCGGGTAGTGACCATTACCGGGCCCAACACTGGCGGTAAAACTGTAACCTTAAAAACTTTGGGATTAGCCGCATTAATGGCCAAAGTAGGTTTATTTGTCCCCGCCCGCGAACCAGTGGAAATTCCTTGGTTTGATCAGGTGTTGGCAGATATTGGCGATGAACAATCTTTACAGCAAAGTTTATCTACATTCTCTGGACATATCCGCCGGATTAGTCGCATTTTAGAAGCATTGGGAAATGGGGAATCGGGAATCGGGAATCGGGAAGAAGAGAATTTAGAAATCCCCACTCCCCAATCACTCGTTTTACTCGATGAAGTCGGTGCAGGAACTGATCCGGTTGAAGGTAGTGCCTTAGCGATCGCCTTGTTGCAATATCTCGCCAACCATGCCCAGCTAACGATCGCCACCACTCACTTCGGGGAATTGAAAGCCCTGAAATACGAAGATGAGCGGTTTGAAAATGCCTCTGTTGAATTTGACGAAAGTACTCTCTCGCCTACTTACCGTCTCCTGTGGGGCATTCCCGGACGTTCTAATGCCTTAACCATTGCCCTGCGCTTGGGATTAAAGCCAGAAGTGGTAGAAGAGGCGAAAACTCAAGTGGGAGAAGCCACAGATGAAGTTAACCAAGTGATTGCAGGCTTAGAAGCGCAACGCCGCAGCCAGGAAACCAAAGCAGCCGAAGCCCAAAGTTTGTTGCAGCAAGCGGAACGTTTATACAAAGAAGTATCCGCAAAAGCTGCAAATTTGGAGGAGAGGGAAAGTAGTTTGCGGGCTTCACAGGAGATAGCAGTCAAAGAAGCGATCGCCCAAGCAAAAGGTGAAATTGCTCAAGTGATTCGCCGTTTGCAGAAAGGTACGCCCACAGCCCAAGAGGCGCAGCAAGCAACCAATGCTTTGAATCAAATTGGCCAGCAATATCAGCCAGCAACGCCAGCAAAACCAAAAGCTGGATTTATGCCCAAAGTAGGCGATCGCGTCCGCATTCCAAAATTGGGACAGATAGCGGATGTGATCACCGCCCCGGATCAGGATGGCGAGTTAAGCGTTCGCTTTGGGCTAATGAAGATGACGGTGAAGTTGCAAGACGTAGAATCTCTAGATGGTCAAAAACCCGAACCAATCGTCAAACCCAAACCAGCCCCAGCAGCAGTAATCCCCCCACCACCAGCTGTCCCAGAAATTCGGACTTCCAAAAATACCATCGATTTACGTGGTAAACGGGTGGCTGATGCCGAATACATTTTAGATAAAGCCATTTCGGAAGCTACAGGCCCAGTCTGGATTATTCACGGCTATGGTACTGGGAAACTGCGACAAGGAGTTCACGCATTTTTGCAACAGCATCCCAGAGTGAACAACTACGAACCAGCAGAACAAGCAGATGGCGGCACTGGTGTTACCGTTGCTCACATCAAATAAAAAGCAGGAATGCTATGTTACTTGAACTGAATCAACTAATTGTTAGAGCCGGTCATCAGTTGTTGATTAAAGATGTCTCCTGGTCGGCATACAAACGCATTTTAGCAGAATTAGGAGACAATCGCAGTTCGCGGATAGGTTACAGTCAAGGGATGCTGGAAATAATGGCTCCATGGCCAGAACATGAAGTAGCTAAAGTTCTTATTGGGGATTTGGTAAAAGTTTTATTAGAAGAACTCGATCTGGAATTTTGGAGTTTAGGCTCTACGACTTTTAATAAGGAAAGTATGGATGCTGGGGTAGAACCCGATGATTGTTTCTATATCCAAAATGAAGCTAGAATTAGGGGCAAAGATAGAATCAATTTAGAAACCGACCCGCCTCCAGATTTGGCTATTGAAATTGATATTACCTCCCGCACTCGGTTCAATAATTATCAAGCTTTAAGAGTACCAGAACTGTGGCGATGGAACGGCAGCAAGTTGGAAATCAACGTGTTGTTCGATGAAAAATATGTAAAATCAAATATCAGTTCTATTTTCCCCAATCTCCCAATCTACCAAGTTATTCCCGAATATTTGATGCTGAGTAAAACCAATGGTAGAAATACGACAATGAAAGCATTTCGTGCGTGTATAAGACAGCAAATTAGTAGCTAGATTTAGTTTAACTTGCCATAAATTTCTACTTAAAAAAGTTTATGGCCAGTGCTATAAAAGCATGATTTTATCGTTAAAGTTTAAGATTATTCTAATGCCATTTACGGCAATAATTGACGATTTCTACGTAATTTATATACCATCAGACAAGATGAACTAACTAGCAATAAACCTGAGATTGATGGTTCTGGAACCTTGGTGATTACTAGCGAAAGGTTTACTTGGGCAGTCTTCCCACTGGTGTAATAAGATAAAAATATATCTGCCTGCTTTGTTTCTTCTAGAAAGTAGACTAAATTATTTTTGCCATTAGGAACTATAGGAGCGTTAGGATTACCACCTACTAACTGCAAGGCTTTATCCTTCAAAATTTGAGAGCTACCAGGTGTAACCTGATTAGCTTTATCAAATATCTGCCATGCATAGAGTTACCCGATGGATCTGCTATAGGCGTTGAGGTTCCCAACTTGATTAATGTTTGAGGGTTCTCAATATCTGCACTAGCAAAAACATCTGCGGATTTTCCAGTTTCGGAGAATTCTTGTTCTATAAATTCTCGTGTTAAACCAGATGGGCCAAATCTCGTTTCTACTGGAATCCCATATTTCTCGTTAAAAGATTCAGCTACTTCTGTGAGGCTATCACGTAAACTACCAGCACTGTATAGCTTAACCGCCAATGCCTGAGTTGGCAGAGTCACACTGACAACGCAAGCTATCAGTGAAAAGGCAAAAAAGTGCTTTTTCATAGTTGTTATATTGCGTTACTATTCTTACCAGTGAATTATCTTTAACCCATACTAAAGCATGGGTTTTGGTAAAAGTCTAAACTATTACCTCTACCCATCAAGTTTATAAATGAGTTTTGATATGTGCGTGATTTACGGTTAAAGCTATAGTACCAACTAAGTTGGAAAAACTCAATTAACCAACATTTTCAAACGTTGACTTTATCAAATTTTTCAGTTTGTCATTAGTTTCAAAGAGGCATCAATCGTCCTGATGTTGTCCAAACTGCCCTGAAATAAAAGGCTACACACAAGCAAAACTGGGGTGTCATGATATCTAGCAGCAAGAAGCACCTTTTGCAAATAGGGAAAAGATTTGTATAGTAATTATGTATACATAAAGACCAAATAATAAACATCAAAAAATTCCAAAATTTAAAACCGCAAAGAAATTAGGAGGTATTCTACATAATTACTTGACGATAATTAGCGGTTAGCATTCAAAATAATAGTTTATTTATACTCTTGTACGGAACTAGCAGCGAAAGCCGGGTAAACCTTAACTAGAATTGATACTTTTCTACTTTGTGGAAAATAAATTTTCATCTAGAGTAGGACAAAGATACCTTCTGTTTACCACATAAAAAAGCTAGATGAAGCCTCTGGCTCATCACTACGGGAAACCAAGCTTGATGCTTGAGAGTCTGGTTTCAAAATGGGTAACAGCAACATCCTCTATCAGCTTGATCACCTATGCTAAAAGTTATGCACTCGGCCGCCAACTCAGCCACTCCAAATTCCCAGTGGGAGGATCTAATCAAGCTTCCAGCCCCAAACACAGTTCAATGGGACAATATCAAAACCCAATTAGACTTGGTGCTGTTGGCGCTAGAAACTTTGACTGGCATTGGTTCAGAGGCTATGCTTTCGGCGGCAACTGATCTGAATTTAGAGTCAAGAGTGCCAGACCGCGTAGCTTTATGGCGACTGCGCCAATCAAACCCCCTACGCAAAGGTCAAGGAGGGCGAAAAAAGCTAGATGTCGAAGAAGCGCGATCGCTTGTTCTGATCATCTGTTACTTAGCCAAACAGCACCAGGAATTGATTCGCCGTGCCGTCGGTCTGTTGGAACAAATGGCAGAAAATAACCGGGAACCTCACCAGGCTGCTTTACTTGGAGATTATATTGATGCTTTTTGCAACACCTACCAAGAGCGGATGGAAGAGGACGAGCAAATCTCAACAGATTTACTAACCAACCTGGCATTAAAACTGCTTGTAGATTTACTTTTTTACAGTGCTCCTGGTGGGCATCGCCGTCTCTGGCTAGCACTTATAGATCGTTCTACAAAATTTTAGATTTGAAATTTGAAATTCCTCAACCAAAATTCGCTTGTGATTTGTTTACTAGATTAGGAAATCTTTTGGATGGTTGTGAGCTTCTTGGACGATGCACTATCACCTGGATTTCTCCTTGCATAACGGAAAGAGCCTGACAAAATTCTGAGTGGAGGAATCCGCCGTTTCAGCTTTTCTTTGCAAGCAACTAGCTCAACTTTTGCAAAATCCCAATATAGTCTTCCTCGCCGTTCCTGCTATGCCTCTATCAAATTCTGTTATTCGTTGCTACACACCCCCTACTTGCACGCTAGAAGTATTCGCGCAAAGCTCACCTTTATCCCGTTGGATGGGCAAAACTGTCCTCAAGCACCTAAGCTTTGAGCTACGTTTTGATGATCCCCGACTCCCAGAAGAACAAAGAGTTCCAATTCGGGGCGATCGCGAACAACTCGAAGCCTTATGTGATGCAGTTACAAGCTACGTACAGCAATTCCTCCAACAGTCTCCAGAAAGCTTTTGCGTCAATTTCTCCGACACCCAAGAGTCAAGCACAGCATTAAGTGAGCCGGAATTAAAGTCTTCAACAAAAACATTAAATTCTTTTAGTACCCAGGTTCCTGGGGCAAATATCCGCTTAGAACCCAGTAGCCATTTAATTCACAACTTATTTCTCGGTTCCCTCGCCAACCACTCATCTGGCCCCGTAATTAAACTCAGTCTGCTGCAACTATTCGATTTGGCCAGTGCTTTAGATGAGTACTCAACTGATGTCATGGCACTGCCAACTCTCAACAGCACTTCGACTCTGAGGTTCCCTGCTTGGGCACCTGTTGCCGCAGTATTAGTATTAGGTGTAGGTTTATTACCACTTACTTGGCAATATGCTAACAACATTAGACAAAACCAGCAGCAGACTGCTAAAACAGCAGATCCAGAAGCGGTAAAGACTGCTCTAGAACCTTCAACCTCACTAGGCTTTCCTACGCCTGAACCTGGACTCACCACTCCATCAGATAATTTGTTAGGTTCTACCCCTCCACTTTCCACATCCAGTTTGCCCCAAGCACCTCTAACAGCCCCTAGTTCCAGTTTATCTATACCGCAACCTCCAAATAATGCACTGACACCTCAGGGGACGACTGCAAGCCTTCCTACTAATCCTGCGATGCCTTCTCTGGGAGACGCTACGCGAACGGCGAGCTTCTCTACGCGACGCTCCGCGAACGCTAACGCAGCATCCAGTAAAATCCCAGGACAGGAAATTGCCATATTACCAAATCTTGGGCAGAACCCTACAGGGTCAAGCCCCCAAGCTGGTGCTCTCCCTCAGCTGCGGAATTTACCACCCAGACTATCTTCTAGTACAAGCAGCTTACCAACTAATATCTCACCAGTCCCCCCGTCTATTGGCACTATACCTAATACCAATAGTGCCAATACTTCTACCCAGCCCTCCCCACTAACCTCACAACAGTTAGAGGAAAGAATCAATTCCCTACAGCCACCTTCTCCTGGAGAAAAACCTGCTTCCCAACTTTCTTCCTCTAGAACTGCGGATAATAATCCCTTTATCGATCAATTAGGGGACGGACGCAAAACCCCTACATCCAGAGAAGTGGCTACTGGTACATTATTTGATACACCTCAAGTAGTAGAAGCTAGAGAATACCTGAAAAAGCGTTGGCAACCACCCAGTGGACTAGGACAAACATTAGAGTACAGTTTGATAGTCAGTGTTGACGGCACAGTAGAACGAATTTTTCCCCTTAATAAAGCAGCAAGAGAATTCGTTGATAATGCTGGGATGCCTGAAGTTGGTAAACCTTTTGTTTCCGCCAATACACGTGGACAAAATGTCAGGATTCGAGTTGTTCTTAGTCCTGATGGCAAGGTACAGACTTTTCCAGATGAATAAATCAGTAAATTAATCCGTTTAATCTGAGATATTGCACTAGTACACCACGGCATAAATAGAACAACCATTTAAAATCTCTAAAGAGCTTATTCCATAACACTTTTGACTTCCGCCTTGCGGTATTAGTCAAAACAACAGCCGAGTAATTAGTAATTCATTACTCGGCTAATAGCTAAAGTTGTCTTTAGAGAACTAGTAATCGCCCAAGCACTACTTAGGGCTTGCTGAAAAAGTCAGAAAGAAGCAATTTCAAGGGTTGACTAGTTGTTCAGCCCCAGTCAATCATAAGTTTTTGTTGACTATAAATTTTACAATGATAAACTGCAATTATATTATT
>JAESFO010000276.1_pt1 | contig 83914 bp, 75 predicted proteins | sample 9269421 | NCBI WGS metagenome assembly JAESFO01 (sample SAMN14502839, study PRJNA617101) | algae metagenome | isolation source: Nostoc desertorum CM1-VF14 and co-occurring heterotrophs from rocky... | place: USA: Clark Mountains, San Bernardino, California | collected 2000-06-05 | reverse complement strand
AACTGTTTTGGGAGCGATCGCGTTGCGGGTAGATTCATCGGTTAAAACTGCTCAAATGCTTACCATATATACATTTTATCAGTTTGAAGCTCCGCTTTTTTCTGAGTTTGTGAGAAATCCGGGATAAAATGCTCGTCGTTGACCTTGGTCTGGATAAACAAAGAAAAACTCCTCAAACTGGTCAAACATTAAAACTGTTAACAAATTCCGGTCAGCATTTCTCCGTAATTGTTCTAAAATCGCTGCCGAAGAATCAAGATTAGCAAATAATTCTTTACTTCTGACTTCCTCAAAAGCCTTAGCTAAACACTGCCCCAACATCCCTACCCAATCTGTATAAACTCGCAACAAAAGGGGTAAAGCATCTCGCTCGCCAATTGCCTCTTGTTGCAGCGCCGGAATTAAACCACCCTGTAAAATTGAACTTTTTCCCACTCCTGACTGACCATGAATTACAGTCAATTTATGCTCAGTCCCACCAATTCTTTCTCGCAACCGCTTCACATCTTGTCCCCGTCCAGAAGCGGCAATTTCTTGAGCAATAGTTTCCGGGTTCTCGGCTTGCGACTGTGCAGAATTAATTGCCTGCCGTTGCGGGTTAAGATAAGATGCACCAACAAAGGCGCGAAAACCATACTGCTGTTCAATTTGTAGTTGTTCTTGCTTAATATAAAAAGCTTTGAGATATTCACCTTCTCCAAAGTAGAGTGAGCGTAACCTCTCTAATATGGATATATATAAATATGGGTTGTAGTGATGATTACTTTCTTTTTTTGCCGTTTCTAAATTAGTAATTGCTGCTTTAACTTGACCTAAAGCCTGTTGCTATTTAGCTAAAATAAACCGATATAATCCAAATTCGTCTGATTTAATATTAGGAATATCAGCTAATATTTGTAATGTTTGCCCTGCGAGTTGATTAGCTTCATTCCAGCGTGACTGCTCTAAAGCTACCTCTGCCAAAAAACCATAATCTTTAGCCAATTGCAACGATGTGCCATAATTCTGATGTAGCGGCAGAGATTTTTCCACAAGGCTTTGCAACTCTGTCCATGCTTGCAGATGTCGCAGAACTTCACCCAGTTTAGTAATATGTTTTGCTACTAAATCTGAACGTTGCGCTAGTTCAAAAATCTCAATAGCTTGCTGAAGGTAATTTTTAGAGTCTTGCCAATAGCGTTGATTTTCTGTCTGATTTTTTTCAGCTTGGCGGTTATAGACCAAAGCAATATTAACAAATAATATACCTTGTCGCTCTAAATAGTTACTTTGCTGCCAAAACCCCAAACTTTGTTGATAATCTGCCAAAGCAGAATCTATCTGGTCATGTAGATAATTATTTAAACCAAGCACAAACTTTAAACTTGCTTGAAGCGCTGGTTCTAATACTTCTCCTCGATTTTGCAAATCTTTACGAGCGGTTTCTAATTCCCGGCACATTTGAGGATTAGGCGTTACCTCATCAGCAAAAATTTCATCAGTCTTTTGCTGGAGAAGGTTTACTAAATCATCAGTAGGGTTTTCAAACTCAATAATAGTTGCCCAATTCTCTAAATCAGTTGCCAATCGAATAAACTTTTGCAGAACTGAATCATTAACCCACAACAATATCGGAAACGGGAAATTTTTTTTAAACTCCTCCCGTACTTGGTTAGCCGAAGCTAGAACTGTCTCAACATCTTTAACCAACTCTAAACCAAAAACCATCAATGCAGGTGGCTGTTCATCTCCAATTTGTTCGCGTATATTTGTGTAAAGCGTTTTAACTGATGCAAGTAAAATAATTTCGCTAATATGTATAGGAGATAATTGGTGCAGACGTTCCACCATACGCTGACGTAAAGCAGCATAATTACAGCGCAGCAAAATCAGCGAAAATTCTCCTTGAGAAAAAGTAATTGTTCGCACCAGAGTTTGCAATGAATGCTCATTGTCAAAGGGTAAATTTTCTGGCTCTTGCTGATTACTCATAACATAGATAATTTACCTTATATTAGCTGTTTGTATAATTACATCATGCAAGTAGGGGGCAGTCGGCAGAAGGATGATTTTTGTTAGTTGTAGGCTGTAGTTGTGAAAATTACAACTGGCATTGCTTCTATGAAGACAGCTACGGTGTACACACATCTTTTTGCTGGGTGCAAAATGTGTATTGATCCCCCTAAATCCCCCGATAAATTGGGGGACTTTGAGAGCTTTTTGCCCCCCTTTTTAAGGGGGGTTGGGGGGATCAAAAGCCTGTGGTGCAACTCTAGAAGACTTGTGTGTACACCTTAGCATGAAGACAGAGACCGCTCCCGTGAAGACGGAGACCACTCCCGTGAAGACTGAGACCGCTCCCATCACGACAGAGACCACTTCTATTACGACAGAGACCGCTCCCGTGAAGACAGAGACCGCTCCCGTGAAGACAGAGACCGCTCCCGTGAAGACAGAAACCGCTCCCGTGAAGACAGAAACCGCTCCCGTGGAGACAGAGACCGCTCCCGTGAAGACAGAAACCGCTCCCGTGAAGGCTGAGACCACTCCCGTGAAGACAGAGACCGCTCCCATGAAGACAGAGACCGCTCCCGTGAAGACTGAGATGCTTAACGTTATAGCATTTCACAAAATACTCGATTTATAACCTAAATTCCTTGGCCTCAGCCAAAATTGGATTGATATCAAACCAAGAACCATCCTGATTCCGGTATTCAAATACAAACATACTGCGGAGCAAAAGTTCGTATCTTTCATGACCTCTTAAATTTTTGTCTTGCGCCACCTCACGCAGTAACTCCCATTCATCGGGCGTAATTGCCAAACTTAGCTCATTGCGGCGTTGTTTAATCACCCTATTTACACACTCCCGCGACAGAGGTGGGTCTTCTTGTTGAAGACAGCGAAATAATAACATTAGCAAATTACGCAAATGACCGCCGCTAACTCGGCAAAGTCTCTCTAAAGTATCAGGACTATCAAAAACCTCAGTAATTAAATTCCGACTTTGTTCCCAACTAACACCAGGAAAAGCTCTCGTCATAACCATCTGTTGCAGTAGCGTGATTCCTTGTGAGAATTGTGAACTATCTTGTAGTTGTACGGGAACCATCGGCAAAACCTTGGGGTCTACGCCAAAGCGATTTGTTAACCTACCTAAAGCGTTGGAAAAAATCAACACTAACGGAATGGTATAAACAACATGACAATTTAGCTGATTTAACTGTTCGCCGCGTTCCACAAAGAGATATTCTGGCTGGTAATAACCCGAAGGCTTCAAAGAATTATCTACTCTGTCGAGATTATCTATAATTACCACCAGTCCTTTTTTACCTTCTTGCTTGAGTCTTTCTCTCGCAGGCTTGAGCAATTCTTTGTTGATTGATTCTAAAATGCCATTAGTGCGCGGTTCTAAATATTGTCGCAACTGACCGCGAAGTTTGGGACTATCTTTAGTTTTGGCAGTAATCTTGGCAATACCTACAGATAATTCAGCCTCTACCCCAATATCTAAAGGCGTTTGCAAAAACTCAGAAATTTCCGTAAACAGATTTTTAAAGTATCCTGGTTTAAGGTTAATTTTGATTGCTTCCAGACTTTGACTCACCTCACGAGCTACTGCCAATAAAATATCTGTAACATCAATATCAGCCATATCCAGGCTTTGGCTAGACTCAAAATAAACCACATGAAATTCCTGCTGCTCTAACTCTGCCTTTAGCCGCAGTAACTCAGTAGATTTGCCACAGCCTATATGTCCGGTAAATAATTGACAGGTAGGTTCTTCAGGTGAGAGGCGGGTGATAGTTCGCCCAAGTTCCTCAATAATCTTGGCACCACGCACTTTAGAGAAATCAATATAATATTGTTTATCCTCTGGTTTGCTTACAACTAAAGTCTTGCTAGGGTTGCAAGCTTTAAAAAACCTTGTTAAATCCAGTTTCATTACAAATCACCTGAAATTAGCCTGACACTCTTGCCCATCTCAGTAGTTATACAGACGGCAAAACCGCTATTTCGGAAAAAACTTCTTCAAAGCGGCTATCTCTATATAAAACCAAAGTCTTGTTAATCCTTCTAAATCCTCCTTAAAAAGGAGGACTTTGAAAGGTTTTTGCCCCCCTTTTTAAAGGGGGTTGGGGGGATCAAACCTTGTGCGGTAACTCTAGAAAAATTGTGTGTACACCGTAGCCTTTTAGGAGAGAGAAATAGAAGTGAGGTTTTCCAGATGCCATAAAAAGTCAGAAATGCATATAGGTTGATTGGAAGTACAAGAACCACACCCCAACCCCTCCCCGCTCTTCGAGAGGTGGCTATGACATTAGGAAAAACTATAACGCAACAAGCAGATGTCTACAATTACAATTCCAGCTTCTCACCCCGAATCGAATAATCTAACAACTCCATCGGGTGAATAACTGAAATTTTCTTACCTTGCAACTGCAAATGTTTAGTAATTTGCAAAGTACACCCCGGATTAGCAGAAGCAATTAACTCAGCACCAGTATTCAACAAATTCTGCACTTTTTGCTGACCCAATTCCTCTGAAACTTCTGGTTGCAGCATATTATAAACCCCAGCGCTACCACAACATAAAGCCGCGTCTACTGGTTCTCTTAACTTCACCCCTGGAATTTGTCGCAATACCTGACGCGGTTGCACGCTAATCTTTTGTCCATGCAATAAATGACAAGCATCTTGATAAACTAAATTCAAAGGTTTATCCGTCAATGGCGAAAGTTTTGCTGTAAACCCAACAGTTGCCAAAAACTCTTGAGCATCTTTAACCTTAGCTGCAAAATCCTTTGCCTTTTGCCGATATTCTGGGTCACTTTCTAAAATATGCCCATATTCTTTTAAAGTATGACCGCAACCAGCAGCATTGATAATTACGAAATCTACATCCTCGTTGGCAAAACTATCAATCATCTGCCTTGCTAAAGCTTTCGCCTGTTCTGTTTGTCCTTGGTGTTCGGGAAGCGCTGCACAACAACCTTGAGATTTCGGAATCACAACTTCACAACCATTCGCCGTTAAAACCCGCACTGTTGCTTCATTAACTGGAGAGAAAAATAACCGTTGCACGCAACCCAAAATTACCCCAACTCGGTAGCGCTTTTCACCTTGAGCGCGAATAACAGTAGGCAAATTATCCTGAAAAGATTTAAGAGTAATTTCTGGCAGAATTGATTCCATTGCTGCCAAACGGGGCGATATTTTATTGAGTAAACCTGTAGCGCGAAAGAATTTAGCAAAACCTAACTTTTGATAAACCAATAACGGAACTAATAAAATCCGTAAAAGATTGGGATAGGGAAACAAAGAAAATATCAGTTGACGAAAAAATTGGTCTGGCAAACTGCGAGGATAATTTCGTTCAACTTGGTGACGAGTTGCAGAAATTAACTTGTCATACTGCACACCAGAAGGACAAGTACTCACACAAGCAAGACACCCCAAACAAGAATCAAAATGTTCTACAGTTGCCGTATTTAGAGCAATCTCACCCTCATTTATTGCATCCATTAAATAGATGCGTCCTCTAGGAGAATCCATCTCTTTGCCAAGCACCCGATAACTGGGACAAGTCGAAAGACAAAATCCGCAATGGACACAACTATCAATCAACTTTGGGTCAGGCGGATGATTCTCATCAAACCCCTTCAAATTCTTTAAACTAGCCGTATTATTAACAGAATTTTCTGAAACTTGCATATTTCTATCTTTCCCCTCTTCCTTTGCGTCCTTCTCTAACGAGACGCTGCGCGAATGCGTCCTTTGCGGTAGCCTGCGGCAAGCCGCGTCTCTACGAGACGCTGTGCGAACGCGTCTACGTTCTCTTAAAACTAAATTCCACCAACAAACCGACCAGGACTTAAAATATTCTTACTATCAAACTGTTCCTTAATACGGCGCATCAAAGGTAAAGCATTACCCGTATAACCCCAAACATCTATTTGTTCTTTAACCGCCACTGGTGCTTCCAGAATTGTTAAAAAACCATTACTCGCTTGAGTGCTATTGCTTCCAGCAGAGCGTAGCTCATCGCGCACTATCAAAACTTGATTTTTACTCTCTAATTGTAACAAACCTAACCCACTACTAATATGAATTAAACCCAACTCCACCTGAGCCAAAATCTCCACAGCAGCAGTAGGTAACACTCCTATTTTGCAGGTAATTAGAGATTCTGTAGCAGTAGTATGTATTCGTTTTTGCAATCTCTGCCATAGATTAGCTTCATCATCATCTGCAAAAATTGCCCCATTTAAACCTAACTTTTGCCCTACTTCCAAAACTCGATTTGACTGTTCTTTAACACTCTCACTAATACTTTGAAAGCGAGCAATTAATCCCAGTCCTTCACCCAAACCTAAGCTAGACACCAATTTAGTTGATAGCAAATCAGCCTGAACTGGTGTTAACGCCGAACCTCGAAGGATATCAGCCGCTTGAGCTACAGCCTCGGCTTTACCAGTTAATACTACCGTCCCCGATGCCTCTGGTAGCGGATACAAGCGGAAAGTTAGTTGACTAATAAAGCCTAATGTGCCATAAGACCCAGTAAATAACTTCATCAAGTCATATCCGGCGACATTTTTAACTACTCTTCCCCCAGCTTTGGCGATTTCTCCATCAGCACGCACAAAGGTAATACCTAGTAACTGGTCGCGCACACTACCATAACGTTGCCGTAGAGAACCTGTATCACCTGTGGCAACAATACCGCCAATGGTTGCTGACTCTGGTGCTGTGGGGTCAAGGGCGAGAAATTGCCGCGACTTTGCCAAAAGTGCTTGCAAATCGGAGAATTTCATCCCAGCTTCTACTGTGACAGTTAAATCACCAACCGCGTGTTCAATCAGTTGGTTCATGCGTTCTGTACTGACTACAACATCAATGCCCTTAGCTAAACCGCCCCAGCTAAGTTTACTGCCACTACCACAGGGGAGGATGCGCCAGTTATTTGTGTGAGCGATGGCGATGACTGCGGCTAGCTGTTCTTGAGTGCGAGGATAGACAATACAACTGGGTGAATTTCCAGAAGCGTAGACGCCTTGCGGCTTCTCGTTAGAGATCGCCTGTTGAATACGTTTTTGCTGACCGAGTTCGATATTTTCCCATAGACAAACAGCATTTTCTTCGCCGACGATAGATGCAAAATCAGAAGCGCAGACGGCTTGCGGTCTGTCATTAGACATTGCTTTCATTAAGTTTATTTTTTTACGCCCTACATCTAATTTACTGGCTAATCTGGCCAAAAAGCGCATTGCTACTAATATCCGATGGCTTTAGCAATGCCTACGACAACTGCGCCAGCGCTAGCTTGTAATCAGCACCAAATAAAAGTAACGTGAGTTCGACAGCGATCGCACCCATAGGTGTAGCACGTTCAAAGTCCAATCTGTGCGTTGGGCTATTTTGCTGACAACCAAACCGCCACTGACGTTAAGAATCCAATATGCAAACTTGATATCCATGTTTTATACCTTTGTGCGTGATGTGAACCTGTTAGTTATTTATTTAGTTTTCAAGATGCGACTGTAATCATCTAATTCCTAATACCTTTTTAGAATGTTTCAACTGCTTCCAGATAATGTGGATTTGTTTATAAGCTTCTTCTGGAGAAAGTTTGCCACCAGTTTGTAGGTTACAGATGTAGCTAACACGTTGAGAAAACTATTGGAGATTAGCGTTAAACGCTAAATACTCCGGCTTAAACTGCCCGTAATATGAACTACGAGGATATAGAAAATCGCACAGTTCCGATAGAAAATCAGATTTCGGATTCATAGATTATGAGGTAATAACAAAATTATCAAAACTCTTTTATCTCATGATTGCTATTTTAAAATTTCAGTAGGAAAGTAGTAGATGAGTAAATTGGACTCATCTACTACGAGTAGAGTTAGGAGACAATTTGCATATATACAACATCTTGTTGGATATAAAAAATTAGAAATTACAGCAGTGTTAGTTGAATAGACTACAAAAGTTTGGAGAGAAGTCTATTAATTTGAATATTGCTATAAAGATGCAACTTCTGAAACTAAATTTATGTAGCTCTGATAATTTTTAGAGAAAGGTAGCAGATGGATAAAATTACCCCTCTGCTACAAGTATGCGGAGGTATAAACTTGATTATTTAATTGGCATGAACCAATTCTTGAGGCGCTGCGGCATCATATTCTACAGCTTTAACAAATTCCTTGAGAACGTCTTTGAGTCTTTGCTCAATTTCTTCATCTAAGAGAACGCTGTTATCAGCTTGTCGTTGAACTTGTTTGTCTACTGCATAAACAGTAGCTAAGATATGCCGCGCTCCTAATTCAGATAATACAGGTTTCAGGGCGTATTCAATTGCCAATAAATGAGCGATCGTTCCACCCAGAGCAATTGGTAACACGGGTTTACCTGTCAATGATTTTTGTGGCAGCAAATCTAGAAATGTTTTTAGCACTCCTGTATAAGCAGCTTTATAAATTGGGGTGGCAATAATCACACCATCTGCCTTTGCCAATAAAGCTTTTGGCTGTTCTAAAGCAGGACTGTCGTAACGTCCAAAAACTAAATCTTCAGCAGGCAAATCCCGAACTGAAATAATGTCTACATGCAAGCCTTCTTGTTCTAAAAGCTTGGCAGTGTATTCGACAAAACCGTAAGTTCTAGATGGATGGGTTGGACTACCTGCGATCGCTAGAATATTTGTCATTCAATTAAACTCCCAATTTCTAAAATGGGTTTAGTATGTTTTGTGGTTTTGGTCTTCATAGCTGATGCTGTGTTGACCTGATCACTCAGACGTTTGTAGGGACGGCGCAAACTCATACTTTCTACTTCCCAGATGTAGCCATGAATAACTACATCTTGGGGAATTAAAGCAGAATTACGCAGTAATTTTACCTGCTGTATGCAGATTTCATCTACATCAGTAAACGTTTTAATCCATTTGGAAAAAACGCCTTTTGGTAGCTTTAACTCTGGCAAAGCAGGATCGACACTAACTTGATCCACATCAATACCTTGGTTATGCAATATCTCAGTGAGAAAATCTCCTGATGCTGTCATCATGCCACATTCGGTATGATTAATAACGATGATTTCTTTAGTGCCAAAAAACTGTGTAGTTAACATTGCTGATCGAATCGCATCATCCGTCACTAAGCCTCCAGCATTACGGAAAATATGAGCATCTCCTTCACCAATTCCTAATGCTTTTTCTATCGGTAAACGTTCATCCATGCAAGCCAGCACCCACAAGCGTTTATTGTTAGGTATCCCTAACTGACGACGCAATGCCCACGCTTCTTTTTCTGAGATTTTTTGGTCAATTTGTTGGTGCAACATGGCTGATAATCTTCTAGTTCTTAATTACTAGGATATGGACGTTGCTCTTTCCTGATGCTGTTGCTTAGGGAAATCTTCATTTGCGACAATCTCGCCAAACGGACTTAAGATATGTTGCTTCTCTAATGCGGGCAAATTCTTTAATTGCAAATGGAGAAGTAGAAGTTCTGCAACTCGATAAGCTTCTTCTAAATGGGGATAGCCAGAGAGGATAAAGGACTCAATACCCAAATCTGCATATTCCAACATCCTGGCGGCAATGGTTTGAGGATCGCCGACTAAGGCTGTTCCTGCACCACTCCGCACTAAACCGACTCCCGCCTAAAGGTTCGGACTAATCTCTAATGGCTCACGATTACCGTGGTGTAATTGAGTAATCCGCCGTTGTCCAACTGAGTCCATTCATCTGCCGGGTTAGTGATACCAACGTAGACGCGACAATCCAAGCATCTTCGCAAGATCGGCCTATGAACAGCAATGCCCCTGTATAACCAAGGTCATCCACTGCTTGAGCAATCTGCCGTAGATAAGAAAAGCCTACTGCCCGTCCGCCTGTAGCAGTTGCAAGGTAACGTCCGTCGCCGTGGGTTGGGATGAACCATAGAAGCTGCATGAGTCTTATCCTTTTAAACTCCGGCAATTCGATAGAAATACCGTGCTTTGTTTGTAGTTTTTAGAGTATCGCATATTCTACTGAACCAAGCAAGAAGTTTTCCATAAAACTCCGGTATCTCTATCAAACCAATGTATATTAAGCCGTGTTCGATCAGTTAGGAATTGAGGATTAGCGATTAGCATAGTTATTCTCCCCCTACCCCTTTCTGTCTCTAGGGAGAATACAGCAATGGTGGCTTTGTGTATACTTGTTTACTTATTCATAACCTTTTGTTAAATCAACCTTAATGTACTGAAAACCTATTGATTTGCTGTGCTTAAGTTTTCAGCTACAAAAATGGGTAGCCATCCATCTCACTGGCAATAGGTGCAAAATTCTGTTCTGTACTCTAGGAGAAATAAGGCAATGGGGCCGATGTTTATTGCTGCCAACGATTGGCCACATATAGCGTTTAGATTATCTTTGGCGCTCCTGGTTGGTTGCTTGATTGGATTTAACCGTCAGCAAGGAGGAAGGCCAGCAGGGATGAGAACATTCATGCTCGTGAGTATGGGAGCAGCACTATTCGTGATGATTCCTTTGCAGGCTGAGGGTGAGAGTCCTTATGCTTCTACCAATGCACTGAGTCGCACAATTCAAGGTGTCGCTACCGGAATTGGATTTCTCGGAGCCGGATTGATTTTACAAGAGTCTCCAAGGAAATCTGCAAGGCCAAAAGTAAAAGGTTTAACTACAGCCGCCTGTGTCTGGACTGCTGCCGGGTTGGGAGCTGCAATTGGTTGTGGTTTGTGGCAAATGGGATTATTGGGAGGCTTACTAACTCTGATTACCCTCAGTGGGGTAAAGCGGCTCAATCGCGCATTTGTCTTTATGACGAATCATGGTAAACACAGGACTACTAGGGATTTCACCACCTCTGATGAAGATGATGATTGACCATATTTGACGCTCCAATTGAAAACTATACTTGCTATTGTCTAAAAATATGTCAAATAGATCGGATTCCCGCCTACTATTTGTTTGAAAAATAATTTGTCGTTTCTTAGCTGATTTTAATGAGTTTATCAGGGTTTATTCAGAGCGATCGCTGATTATAGTCATTAATGTAGGGAATCCCGTACTGGAGTTGATTGTCCAGTTAACCCGAAAATACAAAATAATAGATATATGGACAAAAGGTATTTTTTACAGGCTAGTGCAGTAATAGTCGGCACAGCATTGCTATCAAGATATATCAATTGGGGGTCACAAGCAATGACAACTTCTCAAAGTGGATTTGAAGTTACCAAACCGGAGTCAGAATGGCGCACAATTTTAACGCCAGAACAGTTTAATGTATTGCGTAAACATGGGACTGAACGCCCTCACACCAGTCCATTGGATAAGGAATACGATCAAGGCACTTATTTTTGTGCTGCGTGTGACCTACCACTGTTTACATCTGATACCAAATTTAACAGTGGTACGGGCTGGCCCAGCTTTTTTAACCCAATTGAAGGTGCGATCGCTACTACTGTAGATAGATCGTTGTTTATGACCAGAACTGAAGTGCATTGTAGTCGTTGTGGTGGCCATCTCGGTCATGTTTTTGATGATGGCCCTGCACCCACTGGCAAGCGCTATTGCATGAACGGGGTTTCGTTGAAGTTTACTCCTGCCTAATTTAGTAGCCCAATAAATAGCTCATCGTAGACATCGCACGTATTAATGCCACACTCCTACACCGATTGCAAGCAATACGGTGTAGGTAACTGAAATCCTCTAAATTCTCAGATTTTGAGGCTTGACATAATTTCTCCTACTTAATGCTATTGGACGAAGTATTTTCAATTTTAAGAAATGTAACTCTTGCTCTTCGCTAAAGCTATCTACCTAAATCGTCCTATTTCTTTGGGTCGTTTTTATCCTTTTTGTCTTTGGGATCTTTTTTAGGTTTTTTAACTTCTTTATTACTTTTTCTTTCCTTAGACATCAGCGTTCTCCAATTAAGTTAGTCAGTGAAAACTTCCACATTCTGCCATCAGTAAATCAAGAGATGACTTACCTGATATTTTTTTAAGGCAAAAAAGAAAGTATCAGACATAAATGTTACTAACTATCATGATACGGTGTTGTTTGATTTAATGTAGCTTGAATCTATATTGCCAGAGCTTGCCCAAATTCCATAAAGACTTAGGTTATAGGGTGCAAAGCATAATTTTCTTTAGTGTCGTAACAATTCTCTATGAAGATGCACAGAATACAAGACTTGAAACTCCATCCCAGACAAAGGAATTATTCTATGCAGGCTTACATAGGTTTGGTATCACCTATAACCTATTCCGTTTTGAATTCCTAACTCCCTTTACTATTGCTCCAACAACTTCATCCTCTGCCACCAACGATTTAGGGGATAATAGACAACAGGTGCCCACAGACTACTAAGAATGGCAGAGGCTAGGGCGACACGTTGATAATATGTCCAAATATCTGTGAACTTGCGCTCATCCCCTATCAAAGTTAATTGCAACCCAAAGATGGTTTCTGCTAGAACTGCCATAACAAAGACAATGACAGCGATCGAAATAAAATCTTCTTCGATAAAACGCTGTTTTTGCAGCAGAGCAGTTAAAATTCCCACTATACCTAAACTGAGGGCATGAGTAGGGTTAGGTGATGTCATTGAATCTTGAAGTAGCCCTAGAACTATACCTGCGAATGCGCCAGCAAACACCGTGCGTTTTACACTCCAAGTTACCACCCAAATTAGTAGCCAGTTAGGGCCAATTCCCAATAATTCCATACCTGGCAGGCGAGTTGGTAATAACAGTAAACATAACAGTACAGAACTAGCCGTCACTATCCAACCCAGCAACTGACGTACACCAGGATGCCAACGAGAAAGTGGCTGGATTTGAAACTTCGATTTTCGTTCTAACGATTTTGGCTTTTTCTGCCTGCTGTGACTAAATGCAGGAATCTTCATTTTTCTATAGATTTTTTGAAGAATTTACTTAGACTTTTGGGTTTCCGACTCTTGGTTTTCTAGCTTTGGATAAACAGCTACCCAATCGAGAGAGCGAATTGGTGGAAAAAGCTCAATTTTCGCTACTGATGCGGGAAGTTTCTTTAAATCTAGTGACTTGATTCGTCCTACAGCCAAGCCAGATGGATATTTCTGGCTATAAGTAGATGTGGAAACTAAATCTCCTACTTTGACATTTGGGACTTTTTCATAAAACTCCAGCACAGCTTCGGCAGAAGAATCTCCTCGCAAAACACCTTTAGCTGCTGTGCGACTAACTGATACACCCACTTTACTTTTGAGATCACTGATTAACAACACGCGGCTAGTATTGGGAGTTACACTCTCCACCAGACCCACCAATCCGCCATCTGCCTTGACTATAAAGCCTTCCTGAATCCCTGCATTCATACCGCGATTCAGGGTAACCTGTTGCCACCACTGATCAGCACTACGTCCTATCACCCGCGCTGGAATTGGCCGTGATGCCAACGGCTCCTTTTCTACATAGCCTAATAAATCTTGTAGCTTTGTTTTTTGACTTTCCAAATCTACTATACGGGTTTGCAATTCCAATATCCGGGCATCTCTGAGACGTTCTTCTCGAGTTGGCCCTGACTGCAACATCTCTAACGGACGGGTAATTGCCTGGTATGTCTCAAACACCAATTCACCTTGAGTTTGCCGCAATACCCAAGCACTACTAACTACTAAAGCTAACAACCCAATTTGTAACCCTTTATGATCCCACCAACGCCGTATTGTAACCATATATACCTTTAAGCACTTACATAATTAAGTTCTACTTGGATTCTCTTTATATAGAACCCAAATAGAACTCAAATAGAACTCAAGCCTGATATTTTTTTGCTACATATTGCGAGAGCTTTCAGTGACAACTCGTTCTAACTGTTTGAAGTTTTCTAACACACGACCTGTTCCCAGCACAACGCAGGAAAGAGGATCGGCAGCAATGTGGGTCACAATTCCCGTTTCATGGCTAATGAGGGTATCTATGCCTTTGAGCAAAGCACCACCACCAGCTAACATAATACCTCTGTCAATAATGTCTGCCGCTAATTCTGGAGGTGTACGTTCGAGTGTCCGCTTCACGGCTTCTATAATTACTGATAGCGGTTCCAACATACTTTCACGGATTTCTGGGCCTTTGATTGTTACAGTTCGCGGTAGACCAGAAAGCAAGTGTAAGCCTCGGATTTCCATCATGGCGTCATTATCATCATTAGTAGGATAGGCAGAACCAATCCGAATCTTGATGTCCTCGGCAGTACGTTCACCAATGACTAAGTTATGAACTTTCTTAATATACTGAATGATCGCTTCAGTCAGTTCATCTCCAGCGATGCGTACTGATTCGCTGATTACTGTACCTTGAAGACTCAGTACTGCAACTTCTGTTGTGCCACCACCAATATCAATGATCATGTTGCCAGTGGGTTCGGCAACAGGTAGTCCTGCGCCAATTGCTGCGGCTACAGGTTCATCGATTAAATAGACTTTTCTTGCTCCTGCTTGGTGAGCCGCATCCATCACAGCTCGCCTTTCTACTCCTGTGACGCCACTAGGAATACCAATGACAATCCGGGGTAAAATTAAAGATTTACCTTCATTTACACGCTGAATAAAGCTTTTGAGCATCAGCTCGGCTATCTCGAAATCAGCGATTACACCATCACGCAAAGGGCGGAGGGCAATCACATTTCCAGGTGTGCGACCGAGCATTTTTTTGGCTTCTTCTCCTACTGCTAGTGCTACCTTTTCGTTGACATCGATAGCAACTACAGAAGGCTCTTGCAGTACAATACCTTTACCAGATACATAAACAAGGGTGTTAGCAGTACCGAGGTCGATACCCATATCCCATGATGTGCGAAAGTTCCTAAAAATACCCACGCGTTTCTAAGCCCCCTATGTGCGATACTTTTTGACTACAACGGTAAGAGTTGATTTGATTATGTTTGTATCCTGAGTTGAGTAAACTAGACTATATATTTATATGATTCCCAGGAATATTTACTATGTCTCAGGTGTGTATGTTTTGATATTCTCTGGTTAACTTAGTATATCCGTATAGTTTTATGTGTTTCTCCAAGTAGTATGTATAATTTTTCAAGTCAACTATATTGTTAACTGTTTAATACATTATTTTCAAGTGTTTCACAATTCGCTATGATGAAAGTCGGAATTAATAAGTACGCCTGTACTAAGAGGTAACCCACTATGAGTATTAATATTGTCACCCTTGTGGGCCGTGTAGGTAGCGACCCTGATATAAAATATTTTGAGTCTGGTAAAGTTGTGTGTAAATTAAGACTAGCTGTTAAGCGGAGATCCCGCAACAGCGATGAACCTGACTGGTTCTCTTTGGAACTATGGGGAAAAACGGCAGAAGTAGCGGGTAACTATGTACGTAAAGGCAGTCTAATTGGAGTTAAAGGCTCCTTGAAGTTTGACACATGGAGCGATCGCCAAACAGGAGTAAACCGATCCTCACCAGTTATCCAAGTAGATCAGCTGGATTTATTAGGCTCTAAGCGCGATGGAGAGGGTGGTGCAGGAGATATGTCTTCAGAACATTTTTAATTGGACATTGGCCATTAGTTCTTAATAATGCTAATGACCAATGACTAATGACTAATGACTAATAACTAATTTGCAGTGTCACGGATGCTTCTACTTGCTGTTCACCACCAACAACAGGGGTGGAAGCATCTGCATTGGCTAACTTTGCAGCCTCAGCCCTTAAAAACATCGGTGGTGGAGGCGCACTGGCATTATTAACTTGAATGCTCACCACTGCTTTGGATTTGAAACCCAAGGCACTGAAAACCGCATCAGCTTGCTGCTGGGCATCTTGAGTAGCTTCTTTTAATGCTTGTTTTTGAGCAGCCGCGATCGCTTCATCATTTGCAACAAAACTAATACCGTTAATTTGTGTTGCACCCGCTTTCACTGCATCATCCAATAATGTACCAGCTTTCTCATTGGGAATCCTAAAACTTACAGTGTTATTGGCAGCATAGCCTGTAATCCTCTGCACATTATTGGTGTAGCTGTAAACTGGATTAAGCTGAATACCAGTAGTTTGTAATTTTTCGACATTTTGGCTTTTGAGGAACGCAACTACAGCCGATGACCTCCGGGCGGCTTCTTGCTGTACCTCTTGGGCTGTTTTCCCCTGAATCTCCACTCCTAAACTGACTTGCGCCAGGGTTGTAGGAATTGTTTCAACTCCGCGGCCATTGACAGTAAGAGTTTGCCACAATTTATCCTTTTCTTGGGCCAACGCAGGCAGGGTAATAGTTACACAGAAAAGCATTGCTAAAGACAGTGTTTTCCACAGGTTTCCATTGGGAAACTGAGAACCGAGTAAAGCGGCTCTAGTCATAATATTTGCACTCCTCAAAGTATCCACAGATGTTTTAAATAAAGGTATGTAGCAGTTTTATGATGACTGTTGAGAGTCAACAGTCATCATAAGTTTTTCACAACTTAAGTGCGATCGCTAGATACGATTTGTATGTTCTTACTTTGACACTGCCATAGTTAAAAGCTGAAATGGTTACATTTTTTGAAACTAAAAAATATTGCTTAGTACGCCACGGCGTAAATCAAGTCGGAAAATTATTTGGAATAGGACGCTTAATTAAGCTCATCCCATCTTTATAAAGAGGATGGGATTTCACGTTAACCGTGAACCGTCAACAGCATCTCTTAGGCACAAATAGATTTATGCAAGCTGCCAATGGCGTCTCCACAGATAGACGTTTTTCAGAAACGCGTCAAAATCAAAGAGAAGGATTTTCACGGAACCCATGTATTTGTTAAATCCAATCAACTTCTCTTTTCCTCTGCTGGCTACCGCAACAGAAGCCGCAGACAGTTCAATGGTAGTAGCAGCAGTGTTACTAAGCTTAGTAGTAGTTTATCTCGCCAGCAAAGTTGGTGGAGAGTTATCAAACCGAGTGGGTTTACCGCCTGTCTTAGGCGAACTACTAGGTGGTGTGGTAGTGGGCATTTCTGTTTTCCACCTTTTAGTATTTCCAGAAGGCAGCACAGACAGTTCTAACTCTTTGATCATGTCCTTCCTGCAAATCACTGCTGGTTTAACTCCTGAAGCCACTCCAGCGGTGTTTGCAGCTCAGTCTGAGGTGGTTTCGGTTTTAGCAGAATTGGGTGTGATCATCCTACTGTTTGAAATCGGCTTGGAGTCGAACTTAAAAGATTTAATGGCAGTTGGTATCCAAGCCACCGTTGTAGCAGTAGTGGGGGTAGTAGTACCTTTTGCCGCTGGTACTGTGGGACTGATGACTTTGTTTGGTATTGGTGCTGTACCCGCAATTTTTGCAGGGGCAGCTTTAACTGCCACTAGCATTGGTATTACTTCCAAGGTGCTGTCAGAGTTGGGGCGACTCAATTCTAAAGAAGGGCAGATTATTTTGGGTGCAGCCGTAATTGACGATGTACTAGGAATCATCGTTTTAGCGGTAGTTGCCAGCCTAGCTAAAGATGGCGTGGTGGATGTCAGCAAAGTCATTTATTTGATTATCAGCGCCACTGGTTTTATTTTAGGAGCAATCCTACTAGGCAATGTTTTCAATAATTCCTTCGTGGCGATCGCTGATAAACTCAAAACACGCGGTGGACTGGTAATACCAGCATTTATCTTCGCCTTTGCTATGGCATACCTTGCCGCCGTCATCCACTTAGAAGCAATTCTGGGGGCTTTTGCGGCGGGTTTAGTCCTAGAAGAGACAGATAAGCGCAAACAACTGCAAACCCAAGTCTGTCCGATTGCCGATATGTTAGTGCCAATTTTCTTTGTGACTGTTGGGGCAAAAACCGATTTGGGAGTATTAAATCCAGCAATTCCCGACAATCGAGAAGGTCTAATTATGGCAACTTTCCTGATCACAGTAGCCATTCTCGGTAAAGTAATCACAGGCTTAAGCGTGTTTGGTCAACCGGAAATCAACCGTTTAGCGATCGGTGTGGGGATGATTCCCAGGGGCGAAGTCGGATTAGTGTTTGCTGGTGTCGGCGCAGCCAGTGGCGCTCTCTCGAAACCATTAGGGGCGGCAATTATCATGATGGTTATCTTGACAACCTTTTTAGCTCCTCCCTTGTTACGATTTGTATTTCCAGATCCAAAAACTGTGGATACAGGCTCAGATCAACTAATTTTAGACGGTTCCTCTGGAACCTCGTTGGTAATTGAACCACCTCAGTCGAGAGTGCCAGCATCAAACGATAGTGCCAATTTGGAAGTAACTCCAGAATCTGGCGATCGCTAATCAAAGTCTTGGGTAAATTCTTACTGAGTTCTGAGTAATTTTCGCTCAGAACTCAGAACTCTGAATTCAGTACTATCACCGTACTTTGAAGATTTTGTGATCGTGCAGTGGAAACTTCCCTTCCCAAATTTCCGTCCCGTGTGATTGTAGAATAATCGTTTGTTTCTAATTTTTACTAGCATTCGGAATGTTATTTATCTCTAGTCTCCCTTGGCTTGTTAGCCTTTATCTGAATATTTTTTACGTAATTGGGGAGTAACACCCATAAATCTTGCTAGATCATCTCACAGTAATGGGAATTATTTACTTAGCGTATTGATGGCAACGAACAAAAAACAGTTATCAGAAAACGGTTATCAGTTATTAGTTTTCTAGCTTCTTTAGAAGTCAGAGTTTCTACCTCTAAAGGTGGAGGTTTTCACATGGGGATTTAAACCCAACTATGAAACCTAGTACTGATTTAAGTATGTGTTTATACCAGCTTAAAAAATCAAAAAAGGCATCAAAGGCGGAGTTTAGGTGGTGGTGGTGTGATGATTTACCAATGAGTTGAGATATTGACGGCTCCCATGAACTTGAATTAGGAGAAAGGACTGTGAAATTACACTGGTTACTACCCAGCACTATTGGAACTATCTTCATGCTATCGTCGCCTGCAATGGCCGCGAGACTTGAATTTTGGCGCTTTGATGCCAATCAAAACAGGCTGGAAATTAATACTGTGGGAGCAGTTCAACCCCAGGCACAACTAATTTTTAACCCCACTCGTCTGGTAATTGATTTGCCAGGAACCACATTTGGGCGTCCGCAGGTAACACAACAGGTAGGCGGTGGAATTCGCTCGATTCGAGTTGGGCAGTTTGATACAGAAACAACACGTATAGTTGTCGAACTGACACCTGGTTATACTTTAGACCCCAAAAGAGTAAAATTTGTTGGTACAACTGGCGATCGCTGGACGGTGCAATTACCTAGACCAGAAGTGGATAGAGTAGCCTCATCTCCCACCTTATCTCCCAGAAGTGCTTACAGTGTTGTTACCCCAAACTCTGAACCTCAACCTCGTATTTCAAGGGTTGCCACTACTACACGAGGGGCGACTCAAATTGAGAGCTTACAAGTCACAGGCGATGGGTTGTTCATGCGCACCAGTGGTGGCAATCCTCCGATTCAGGTAATTCGCAGTCGCGATCGCGCTACTATCTTCGTAGATATCTCTGGCGCATCTTTATCATCACGTTTGGCGCAACAGAATAATATACCCGTTAATAAACATGGTGTTAGCCGTGTTGAATTCACCCAGCTACAAACCCAACCTCCTGGTGTCCGCTTGAGTTTACGGGTAGACAAAAATAGCCCAGACTGGCGAGCAACTAATAGTAATGGTGGTGGTTTGGTAGTTCTGCCTAGTCGCGTTGTTACATTGCCTGGAAGTAGTACTTCAAACAATCTACTTGACAATGAGTCACAACCACCCTCCTTACCTAGCAGATTATCTACTAACAACTCCCCAGCAATAATTGAATCTGTACAACTGGCTGATAATGGCACACAACTGCTAATTAAAGGTAACCAAACTTTATCTGCTACGCGAACCTGGGATAGAAATTCTGGTTTGTTTCGTATCACAATTCCTAATGCCAAATTAGCTCCTAGAGTTACAGGCCCTACTTTTGCTCCCAATAGCCCCATTCTCCGGGTACGTCTGCAACCGCAAGAACCCAACAGAGTGGTTGTCTTAATTCAACCAGCAGCAGGAGTGCAGCTTGGACAACCCAGGCAAATTGGTGACCAGCTTTTGGCTCTACCAATCCAAGGCTCTCGTCGAGTTGTCGCCCTTCCCGGAAGACCTCCCTTTGCTTTACCTGGGCTACCACCACCAAACCGGGGCCCATTCCCAGACCCCAATAATCCCAATCCCCAGCCCCCAAGACAACCACAGCGTTCAGCTATTAATGGACGAGTAGTAGTCCTCATTGACCCCGGACATGGCGGTAAAGATCCTGGAGCAGTAGGTCTTGGGAGACTACGCGAAAAGGACGTTATTTTGCCTATTAGCAAAAGAATAGCTCAAGTTTTGCAACAAAATGGCGTACAAGTCGTTATGACGCGAGATTCTGACTATTTTGTTACCCTTCCTGGACGGGTGCAATTAGCAGAGCGGGCAAATGCTGATGTCTTTGTTAGCATTCACGCTAATGCAATTGGCCCGGGTCGTTCGGATGTTAGTGGCTTAGAAACCTATTATTACGACAGTGGTTTGGGTCTAGCTCGCACTGTGCATAAGAGTATTCTCCAAAGTGTAAATGTCAGAGATAGGGGAGTGCGGCGAGCCAGATTTTTTGTCCTTAGAAAAAGTTCTATGCCTTCTATTCTCGTAGAAACAGGTTATTTGACTGGTCGAGATGATAACGCTAAACTCAGAAGCTCTGCTTACCAAAATCAAATGGCAGATGCGATCGCTCGTGGTATCCTTCAGTATCTAAAGAGAAGATAAGTAATTTAATCTGAATCATTGAGTAAATACATCTAATCTTTACCATTTTTATCCAAATTTAGTAGTAAAACAGTTTAAGTATTCTTGCTGCGGGATATAAGTAGCTTCTTTGTTATTGTCATCTGATGTTTTGCAAGTCAAATTTATATAGGCTCATAGCATGGCAAAATCAGAGCAGCGTGCTATATTTTACGCCATTAGCTGTGTCTTAATAACAGCGCAAAACTCAAGTGTGCGCGGTGGCGGTGTGAGGATTTGCCAATATGTTGAGATGTTGACGGCTCCCATGAATGTGAATCAGGAGAAAAGACTGTGAAATTACGCTGGTTACTATCCAGTACTATTGGAACTATCTTCATGCTGTCGTCGCCGGCAATGGCCGCGAGACTCGAATCTTGGCGTTTTGATGCCAACCAAAATCGTCTGGAATTTAATACTTTGGGGGATGTTCAACCCCAAGCACAATTAATTTTTAACCCCACTCGTTTGGTAATTGACTTGCCAGGAACCACATTTGGGCGTCCGCAGTTAACCCAACAGGTGGGTGGTGGAATTCGTGCTATCCGTGTTGGGCAGTTTGACGAACAAACAACGCGCATAGTTGTTGAACTCACTCCTGGTTATAGTTTAGACCCCAAGCGAGTGCAATTTGTTGGCACAACTGGCGATCGCTGGACAGTGCAATTACCTACGCCAGAAGCCGAAAATGCACCCTCAAATCCTGGGGGGCAACAAGAGCAAGCTATAGCAGCAGAAAGTTTACCGAGAACATCTCCACCAGTATTCTCTCCCAGAAATATTTACAAAGTGGTGAGAACAGGCCCTGTCAATCCACCTAAAAGCGGAATGCTTGCGGCCAGGGTTACTCAAATTGAAAACTTACAAGTCACAGGCGATGGTTTTTTCATCCGTACCAATGGTGGTAATCCTCAGATTCAGATAAATCGTAGCAACGATCAAAGGGCAATTAACATCGATATTGCTGGCGCTACTTTATCACCAAATCTAGAACAGCGCGATTTGCCGGTTAATCGCTTTGGTGTCAGCCGCATTCAGTTCAGCCAACTACAAACAAGCCCATCTGCTGTTCGCATGACGTTACAGGTGGATGAAAATAGTCAAAATTGGCGAGCAACTACTAGCAGTGTTGGTGGTTTTGTGGTTCTGCCCAGTCGTGGCATTGCCCAGCTGCCTGGAAATACTAGTCCACGCCCTATACCATCTCCTATACAATCTACTAACACCTCACCTGCTACTATTGAGTCTGTGCAATTGGCTGGTAATGGCACACAATTGCTAATTAGAGGCGACAAAAATTTATCTGCTATAGGAGGCTGGGATAGAACCTCTGGTCTATTCCGCATCACTATCAACAATGCTCAGTTAGCTCCCAAGGTTATAGGCCCTACTTTTAATGCTAATAGTCCTATCCTTCGGGTTCGCCTGCAACCACAAGAATCGAATACTGTCATCGTCTTGGTTCAACCAGCAGCCGGAGTGCAAATTGGGGAACTCAATCAAGTTGGCAACCAGCTTTTGGCTTTAGAATTACAAAGCTCTCGTAGCCTCACACCCCCCATTGCTTTACCTCCTCTGCCATCGCCAAACCAAGGTCAATCTCCAAACCCCATAGATAATCCCCGTCCTATCTCCCAACCACAGCCAGCCCCCTCGGTCAAGAGGGGGAAATTGCTAGTAGTTATTGACCCAGGGCATGGTGGAAAAGACCCAGGTGCTCCTGGTCTGGGTGGACTGTTAGAAAAGGATGTAGTCTTGCCTATTGGTAGAAGGGTAGCAGCCATTTTAGAGCAAAATGGTGTACAAGCACTGCTAACGCGGGACGCTGATTTTTTCGTAGAACTTCAGGGACGGGTAAATATTGCCGAGCGAGTTAATGCGAGTTTGTTTGTCAGCATTCACGCTAATTCGGTTGATCGTCGTCCTGATGTGAATGGGTTAGAAGTGTATTATTACGATAGCGGTTATGCTCTGGCTGAAGCAGTTCGCAATAGCATCCTCCAGAACATCAATACAATCAAAGACCGGGGAACCCGCAAAGCCAGATTCTACGTTCTCAGGAAAAGTTCTATGCCCTCGATTTTAGTAGAAGCAGGCTATATGTCTGGTCGAGAAGACAATCCTAGATTGGGAACGCCAGAGTATCAAAATCGGATGGCAGATGCGATCGCTAGTGGCATTTTAAAATACTTACAGCGTTAATATAGTACAAATTACTAATTAAATTAATAGGTGGTATTTAGACTCATTTGGCATCCAGAATTTAGTGGTCAATTAGCGAATTGTCTGCTAAATTCTGTATTTTAAATCCCAAAACCTAAAATAATATCTGCCTGTGTATTCATCTTCGATCTTTGAAGCGAATCTTGACGATTTTTCTGCTCAAGAACCCCAACGTGCCCCAATTGGCATCTTTGATAGTGGTGTGGGTGGGCTGACGGTACTGCGACAAGTATATCGGCAACTCCCCAATGAATCAATTGTTTACTTTGGGGATACAGCTCGACTTCCTTACGGAATTCGTTCACAAGCAGAAATTTTACAATTTACGCGTGAAATTATTACCTGGCTACAACAGCAGCAGGTAAAAATGGTAATTATGGCTTGCAATACCAGTTCTGCCCTAGCCCTAGAAACGGTGCGTCAAGAATTCAACATACCCATTTTGGGAGTAATCCTACCGGGTGCAAAAGCTGCCGTGCAGCAAGGAAAGCGGATTGGTGTTATTGCTACTCCAGCTACGGCGAAAAGTAATGCTTATAAGCACGCCATAATTGAAATTGCTCCTGATGTCCAAGTGTGGCAAGTTGGATGTCCTGAGTTTGTGCCACTCATCGAGCAAAATCGGATTCACGACCCCTACACTGCTGAAGTTGCACGAGCTTACCTAGAGCCTTTACTAGAGCAGGAAATTGACACCTTAGTTCATGGCTGTACCCATTATCCCCACCTGACACCAGTATTGCGATCGCTCCTCCCCCCGCAAGTCCAACTAGTTGATCCAGCTGTTCATGTTGTGGCAGCTTGTGCCCAAGAGTTAGATTTACTAGGCTTAAAAAATACCCACCTACCACTGCCAACTCGCTTCGCCGTCAGCGGGTGTCCACAACAATTTTCCCAGTCAGGAGTGCAGTGGCTAGGCTATACCCCAATGGTTGAAGAGGTTTGCTTCACTGATACTGCTATTTCCCAACTCCAATAAAACTAATTTGTCCTTAGTCATTGGTCATTTACAAATGCCCAATGCCTATTGACTATTAACTACTTCAGTTACCTTTGTCCTTATTGGTATCTCCTGCTTGTGTTTTCCTTCGCCAGATGGAGGGATTGTCGGAACAGTTTTTGTACCTGTTCGCTTCGCCAGTGCTAATAACAGGTAAACTGTGAACAAATATCCAGACGCTAAAATAAAAATCATCATCGGTATACTTCCGTAAATCATTGTTTTACCAGCACCGTTTCAAACGAATATAAAATTCCATAAAATTAGTAAAACCTCAGCTAACCAAGTACATTCTTGATTGCTGTAGTTTCCTATGGTAAAATTACCTATAGAGACTCTCATCTCTATACGGTTAAAGAATTTATTGTCTAATGGGCTTCTTGCAGACTATAAATCCCACAGCAGTTAAATTGCTAAACAGCAATCTAAAACTACGGTTCTTAGCGATCTACTTGATCTGCGTTATTTTTGTTAACACTGCTATGAAAAGAGCAATGCTTGCGCTTAACATACGCTGAACACGTGTAGCGACTTCCCATAGGGATATCGCATAGCTCCAAATCAGGAGTTTTGCATATCGTAACAAAATTCAAAGGAATTATTCCCTTAATCTCAACTACGACTAATTATTTTAGACTTACATCACCTACACAGTAATATCACCTATTAAGCGACTTACTTTTGGGGTGTGACTATCTGAAAAATTTAAAATTCCTATATTTTAGCGTAACACAACGACCCTGATTTTGAAGCCTACTCGACTGCTAAATTTCAAATTTTTTGAATAGTTAGACTTGAGTCTTAAAGAAATTTAGTCTTACCTATTGGCCTCGTATTTAAATTTTACCCATTTTGTCAATAAGTAAAATTGCTTAATTTTTTCTTCCAACTGTGGCGGAAAACGTGTAATAGGAAACTACCTAATACAATTTAAGCTAATATTTGCTTTCGTGTACTAAAAATTTACATTTTAAGTTAGTTTAAAACCTGACTTACCAAAAACTAAGTACAATTGCTTATTGACAAATATGCTAAGAACTCTAATTATCACCGATATACTCATGAAAATGGGATTAACTTATGAAAACTTTGCGCTGGCACAGGGTTATCTTAAAATGAGTGTAGGATATGTAAACTTTCGTAACCTAAGTCAGAGTCCGCCCATCCATGACCCCAGCCACCTCCCTGTTTACCCCTGTGGAAGCAGACCTGCGACTACTAGCAGATAACCTAAAACAGCTAGTTGGAAATCGCCACCCCATTTTGTTTGCAGCAGCCGAACATTTATTCGGAGCTGGGGGAAAGCGTATCAGACCAGCAATTGTCCTGCTAATATCGCGGGCAACAATGTTAGATCAAGAGATTACACCGCGTCATCGCCGCCTAGCTGAGATTACAGAAATGATTCATACAGCAAGTTTGGTACATGACGATGTGGTAGATGAATCAGATGTGCGGCGAGGCGTCCCTACCGTTCATAGTTTGTTCGGTAATCGCATTGCCATATTAGCAGGAGATTTTCTTTTTGCTCAATCATCCTGGTATTTAGCAAACTTGGACAACTTGGAGGTGGTGAAACTCCTCTCAGAAGTCATTATGGATCTGGCTACTGGGGAGATCCAGCAGGGATTGAATCGTTTTGAAGCTGGCATCTCTATTGAAAATTATCTCCAGAAGAGTTATTACAAAACAGCTTCATTAATCGCCAACAGTTCTAAAGCTGCTGGATTACTCAGTGAAGTCTCGCGAGAAACTGTTGAGCATCTGTATAGCTACGGTCGTCATTTTGGTATAGCATTTCAAATTGTTGACGACATTCTAGATTTCACCAGTACAACAGATACCTTGGGTAAACCAGTGGGGTCGGATCTGAAAAGTGGTAATCTGACTGCACCTGTTTTATTTGCTTTAGCAGAAAAACCATCCTTGGAAGTGCTGATTGAGCGAGAATTTGCTCAATCAGGTGATTTAGAGCAAGCACTAGCACTAATTCAAGATAGTCAAGGTATACAGCAGGCGCGAGAGTTAGCTGCTCACCATGCTAAGTTAGCAATTGAACATCTTGCAGTTCTCCCACCCTCAGAATCTCACCAAGCATTAATTAACATAGCTGAGTACACACTGAGTCGCCTTTACTAAATCATTTACTAGCTAACAGGTAGATAACAGGACTTTAGACCGCAAGCGAAATCTCACAACTGTTCTTAGGTAGAGAAATTTTGCTCAATTGTCAGCTAATTTTTGAAAAATGTTCACTGATAACTGTTTGTTAATCAATTTTAGATTAGGCGGAAAATTAAGCCGATCGCTTGCTTCTTTAAAGAACTAAAAGGGTAGTGACTGGCATTAATTTCTTTTCATGAAAAACTTTTTCAAACAAATTTGAGATTTAAAATTTTGGATGTGGGATTGTATCTAAAAAATCCCACATCCAAATTTTTTCTATGCAATATCAGGTGGTATCTGTTTAGGCGATCGCTGTTGTCGCAGCTGTTTCTGCATAAGTTTCTCTAGATCAGTTCGCCGAATTTCAACGGTATGAGTGGTCTTACCCGGCGTCTCCAAAAAAACGATACTATCTACGGGTTCCAATGCCACCAGTTGGAGCAAAATATGGGTGACAGGAATAATTTTAGCTAGCATTTGAGGGTCAAGCCCAGCAGGGGAAATTAGAGAGACATCCTGTATGGTAGGAAAAGCGTAAATAACACGCTTTTCCAATCCTGGATTAGCACGATTGCTCAATGTAGTTAAAACCCAGCTTGACTCTGAATTTTGAAGAATATAGTACTGGGAGTAACGTAATTTTTGAGCGATCGCTCTAAGGGCAGGAGCAATTGCTGCAATCAGATTTGGTGTTATACCATCGCGGGGTGCATTGTCAATCAGCAATTGAATTTGTGCTTCTAAATCCATAATGACTTGTATACGGCTCTTGGGTAATGGCAATAACATCTATCAAAGTGTGAACAATCCCATCCAAGTTGGGAATAATAAAATCAGCCACATCCTCAATGTTGGATTGGTCTGCGTTTAGCTTATACGTAAAACTGAAGCCAATACCCACGTCGTACAGGTTGTATTTAAATACTTAGGGTCTTTTGAAAACCGAGACTATGAATTCAGCCGCAACCGCAACTATTCCATCTGCAAATATTCTGGGAGAAAATTCTAAAGGCGTGGAGGTGATCTTTCAACTCCTATCCAGGGAGTTTCAACAATCAACCAAAGCTTCGGAACAGAATTGCCATGATGTAGCAACACGTATTACCACCGAAGTATATCGGATTTGCCATGAAAGCAAACGTATCCAAGCTTCTGGAACTGTAGAAAGCTCGGCGATGACCCTCGCTCGGCATCGGCTGCAACAGTGTCTCAGGTACTATCAGTTGGGTTCCAATCGGGGCAGGGTAGAATTACACAGCACTCTGAGTGCAATTATTTATCGATACATTAATCCGCCTCAGAAGCAATTGAGTTATCAAGGGCGACTGACTATAATTGAAGATTTTTTACAGAGTTTTTATCTAGAAGCATTAAACGCTTTCCGCCGAGAAAATCAACTCGGTGCTACTTATCGCCCTCAGACACTTCTAGAATTGTCCGAGTACATGGCATTTACCGAGCGCTACGGCAAGCGACGCATTCCGTTACCAGGGCGTCAGCAGCAACTAATTATCTTGCGAGCACAAACTTTTTCTCAACAGCAGCCCCCAGAAACCAGCGTAGATATAGAACAAGCCGCAGAAGGCAGTAATGGAGAAGCCGATGGTTCTTGGGAAGAACCAGCAGTGCATCAATTGCGCTCCACAATGGCAACGCAAGCCGAACCCGAACCTGAAGAAGATACCTTGCGTTCCGTTGTGGTTACAGAATTAATGAATTATCTCGAAGAACGGCAACAATCTGACTGTGCTGATTACTTTTCCCTCCGCCTCCAGGATCTATCAGCGCAGGAAATTGAGTCGATTTTAGGTTTAACCCCTCGTCAGAGAGATTATTTACAGCAGCGCTTCAAGTATCATTTAATTCGGTTTGCATTGTTACACCGTTGGGAATTAGTTCACGAGTGGCTGGAAGCCTCTTTGCACACCAATTTGGGCTTAACTCCCCAGCAATGGCAAGTATACACAGCACAGCTGGACACTAAGCAACGGTCTTTACTAGAGTTGAAGCAACAAGGACAAGCCGATGAAAAAATCGCAAAAACTTTAGGGCTGTCAATGGCACAACTTCAAAAACGATGGTTTAAGATTCTTGAGCAAGCTTGGGAAATTCGTAACTCATTAGTGTCCGGATCAGGTGCATCTACTCATGAATAGTGACTCAGAATCCTCACAATATCAGTGTCTCGGTTGGTTATTGACAGATGATGTCAAAAATAACGGGCAATCTGTAGAATGTGAGGAAAATGACGGGGTAAAAAAACTCCTCAATGAAGCCACTGCTTCAAAAAGCAGCGAGCCAAAATTGGGAGGAACGCCCCAGACCTTTAAATTGGGAGAAATTCCTACTGTGCAAGATCGTTTCCAAGCCGTCCTTAAGCGTCGGTTACAAATCCAAGTCCAAGAACACCCACCCTTATTTCCCTGGGAAACACAATTAATCGACTATCCCGATTTTGTTGACGAGCCGTCAATGACGCTCGTTCCTAGCTGGGGGTGGATGGTACAACAGTCGAAGCTGAATCTGCCACGTCCTTTACCGGAGAGAGTTTTTCAGCAATTGCTGGAAAAATGTCAAGCGATGGTGACATCTTCCGTGCCTCTGGGAGCAAAATTAGTTCAAGTGGTGGAGAACTTTTTCCCTAACGATTCTCAAGCACTAAACGATATAGCTGGATTGGTGCTAAGAAGCACCTATCGGTCTGTAAGTACTCTGGAGACAATTCCCAATATTCAGAGCGATTATCCAGATTTACAACCGCGTCAACAGATGGCTTTGTCGTTGCTAGCAGCTAAACAACTGCTGGAAAATTTGACTCTATCACTTTCAGCAACCAGTCCAGTGGTAGAAAGACAATGGCTAACCACTGTCGGTAATTTAGACATCAGAGTAGAGTATCAGTCTGTAGGTAAACTTACAAAGTTACTTGTTCAGGCTGAGTTACCCGTTAAGGGAACTTTGGCACTTCGGGGAAGTGGTACCTTAGCAATGGCAACATCTTCGACTTCGGGACACTTAAGTGTGGAGTTAGGCTGCGAACAACTTAGCCCAACTTATACCCTGGAAGTTGAGTTTCCAGAAATAGATCAACAGCCGCTTTTGTTTGTCATTAATCTCACTATGTAACCCTAATTGCCACCGCTAGTACGTAATGCTGAATATCTTAAGGTAACCATTGCCTAACTGTTGCCTTGTGGCTTTTTCGTCCTCTCGACACTATTAGCAACAGGGTGCTTACTTATATCGTTTGCGGAACTTAAGGCGTGGTTACAACTAACCAGTAGGAGTAGACTTACCCTCTACCTCATAATTGATTTTTTGTGGGTACTCGTTAGTCCACTCGGTTACTAACCAAGCTTGGAGAACGAGTAAATTTCTTGTGTTGTGCTGATTTCGCCTCGCCTCTATTTTACCAAGACACCCTTTTTCACAACGGATTTATTCGTTTGTGTTGTTTTTTATACAAAATTATGTTCACTCTTGCCGTTACAGGTCGCGGTAACGTCATATCATGTTTGCTTGATTACTTATTTAACTTGGAGAACCTCACCCTGTCCGATAGGACAGGGTGAGGTTTTTCTTTCGCTTTTGTTTCGAGTAATTCAATAACTTATGTGTACATCGTAGTCCTGCGGGGAGGGGGGTGGGGTTTATGTACTTCTAAGGGAAAATCGGTGTTCCTCTGGCGCAGAGTCTTCGTCAAAATCAGCGAAGCAACGGTTGATAACAGGGTTTTGAAACTCCTGCAAGGGCTTTAATTTGTAAAAATAGGCGCTAAACCTTCATAGATACTTAAAGGCAGGATAAGAAAGCTTTCTGTAACGGGAATACTTTAAAGTAGGACGAACAGTTTTGTCCTCAGCATTGTTTCCGTGGGATTTTCACTTAGACTCGAAATGCTTAACTTATCCAGGATGAATCGGTTTTGGCGTGTCTCTATAGGTAATTTTCCGCAGCGATCGCCTTTGATAAAAGTGGAAGATTCAATTTCCTTGCGGGTGCTGGTGCTAGCGTTGGTTATTTTGGGAATTGTAGCGACGGATATCGCCGCCGAGACTTCATTCACTTTTTGGGCGTTACCCCTAAGTATATTGGGTGCGATTTGGAGCTACTATAGTCGCCGCGATGCCAACGTTGCAGTTAAGTTTTGCATCGCTATCGGAATGTTAGTAGCACTGGGTGCTTTCTTTGGGCGGTTAGTGGGAGAGTTGAATGATACGCGGTTGAGTTTGGCAGAGTTATTAATTCAACTCCAGGTGTTGCATAGCTTTGATACACCCCGCCGGAAGAATTTGGGTTATTCGATCGTTATAGGACTAATTTTATTGGGTGTGGCAGCAACGCTAAGTCAAACTTTAGCATTTGCACCTGTGTTGCTGTTATTTTTAGCGATCGCTCTACCAACTTTAGTACTAGATTATCGCTCACGCTTGGGTTTGCAGCCATTAAAAACTCAAAAGGAAAAATCCAATAAGAAGAGTTCCTCAACTCTTAATTTTAAATTTTTAACTCTGACTTTTTTGCTAATTGTCGGTCTGGGGCTAGCAATTTTTGCTGTTTTACCCAGATTCCCTGGCTATCAGTTACGGAATTTTCCTGTAAGTTCTCCTATTCAAGTAAAAGGCAGTTTCACTGGACGTAGTATTATAAATCCCGGTTATGTCCGCCAAGGTAAAGGTGATAATCAAGGCAGTGGTACGGGACAAAATCAAAATGGTCAACCAGGTAAAGTAGATAGTAACTTTTATTACGGTTTTAATAGCCAAATTAACCAAAACCTGCGGGGCGAGATGAAACCTAAAGTTGTGATGCGGGTGCGATCGCAAGCTGAGGGTTTTTGGCGAGTATTAGGATTTGACCGTTATACAGGTAAAGGATGGGAAGTATCGCGTAATGAAGAAGTTACAACCATCAAGCGATCGCCTTGGTCTTACCAAATCTTCCTGAACCGACCTCTGACTACTGGTAAAACTCAAGAGATAGTCCAAACTTATACAGTGGTGGCGGATTTGCCTAACCTAATTCCGGCGATGGCTTATCCCAAAGAGATTTACTTTCCCACACCAATGGTCGCAGTTGATACAGAAAATGGATTGCGATCGCCTGTGGAATTATCAGAAGGACTCACCTACACAGTAGTGTCTGAAGTGCCATACCGCGATCGCACCTTATTAAGTAAAGCTTCTACTAATTATCCCCAACAGATTAAGAAGTATTATCTGCAAATTCCTCCCGAAATCACCGAAAAAGTCCGGCAACGTACCGAAGAAATTCTTGCTAACTACAATCGGGAACGAATCGCAAAGTCTTCTAAAAGCCTAGATTCAACCTATGAGCAGGCTCTCTACCTAGCTCAATACCTGAAGCAAAACTACTCCATTCCCCAAAATCCCTTCGATTTGCCTTATTTGGGAGAAAAAGATGACTTAGTAGAAGCTTTTCTATTCAAATATAAAGGTGGTTATCCCGACCATTTCTCAACAGTTCTCACGGTAATGCTACGTTCTATTGGTATCCCAGCGCGGTTAGTAGCAGGCTTTAGTCCAGGAGAATTTAATCCATTTACAGGCCTATATGTTGTCCGTAATACTGATGCTTATGCGATGACGGAAGTATATTTTCCGAAATATGGCTGGTTTACCTTTGACCCGATTCCTAATCATCCCCTCATACCTCCATCAGTAGAAGATACTCAGACTTTTAGCGTGTTGCGCCAGTTATGGCACTGGGTTGCTGGATGGCTACCATCTCCAGTGACAGGTTTCTTGAATAACGTATTTGAGACAATATTTAGGTGGGTAGTTAGAGCGATCGCTTGGTTCTTAGCTTTATTCTCTCAAGGTTGGTTTGGTGTATTAACTGGCTTAATTTTGACAACTATAGTAGCTTTCTTCGGTTGGCTGGGTTGGGGTCAGTGGCAAGAGTGGCGCAACCGCCGATGGTTAAAGAAATTGCCAGCAATGGAGAGCCTTTATCAACAAATGTTGCAATGGACAACCCAAAAAGGTTTAGGTAAGCATCCAGCGCAAACACCTTTAGAGTATGCCAGAGGATCGTACCAGCATCATGCCCCAGCGACTGCTGAGGTTATAGATGAGATTAGTCAAGCTTATGTTAGTTGGCGTTATGGTGGTCATACTCCTAACTTGAAGCGACTGCGAGAAAGATGGCAAGGTATCAAAAAGACTGCTAAGACTCCTAAGGACTTGTAAAATCTTCCTTTCTCTGCTTCCTCTGCGTTTGGAGTGGTTAATAAGTAATTTATTGAACCGCAGAGGCACAGAGAACACAGAGATAAAATATTAGAGAGGAATTGATTTTCGAGAGGTTAATCTTCATGACCTCACTTACCTCACTTAGAGGTACAAAATTGTTCGCAGTCCTTCGTCTATTTCTTCTTGTAGATGTTCTGGTAATGATCCAACGCGTTCTACTAAAAACCTTTTGTCAACAGTAAAAATTTGAGACACATTAGCTACAGAATCTCTGGGTAAACCTGTAGCTTCATGCGGTAACAAAACATTGCCTGGTGCTTGTGCTAACAGAGTGTTAGAGGTAATAATTACAACGATTACGGTGCTGATACGACTTTGAGTAAAAATATCATCTTGAACAATCAAAATAGGGCGACGATACCCAGGTTCTGAACCGAGTGGTTCAGGTAAATTTGCCCACCAAATTTCTCCGCGATACACTACCAATCCTCACGCGGTAAGGACGTAAATTGTAACTTTGCCAATACTGGATCTAGTTCAGATGACTCTTCAGAATAAACTGTATTCAGTTGGTTCAACATCTGATTCCGGTTGTACTTCCGCAAATATGCTTTCAAAGCTTTTGTGTAAAGTTCACTACGAGATACCCCTAACTCTCTAGCCAGTGCTTCTGCCTCTTCAAAAATTGAATCTGGAAGCGAAATTGCAGTTTTCATAACTCTGCTGCTTTTGGTCAGTATACTTCTAGTTATACCCTAGTTATACCAATCTTAAAAATCCAAAATTGAGTTACAAGATGTTTATTAGCTATTATTTTGGATTTCGTCTAACTTGGCACGTACTGCCTGGATATCCTGCCACATCAACCATTTAGGCGCACCTCTTTCTTTAGAAGGATTACGCAGCAAGTAGGAAGGATGAAAAATTGGCATACATAAACGCCCTTCCCACTCTAGCCATTGTCCGCGAATTTTCGTAATCCCCCGCTTATCGCCAGTGATTCCTTTGACAGCAGTTGCACCTGTTAACAGGATTATTTTGGGGTCAACTAGGCGAATTTGTTCTAGTAAGTAGGGTAAACAAGCCGCCACTTCTGTTGGTGTAGGAACTCTATTATCTGGTGGGCGACATTTGTTAATATTGGCAATGTATACATGATCCTCAGTAGTTAGATTCACGGATGCCAGAATTTTCTCTAACAACTGCCCCGATCTGCCTACAAATGGTAAGCCAGTTTCATCTTCATTTTGGCCAGGCGCTTCCCCTATAACCATAATTGGTGCTTTGAGATTACCGCGTCCGACGACAGCATGAGTCCGAGTGTCTCCCAATCCACAACGGTGGCAGCTATTGCAATGCTGTGCCAACTCCGTCATGTCAGAATAAGTTCCCGGAGCGATCGCAATTTTAGCGTCTGTGGGAATCAGTTCTCGTTGGTTAAGGGTTGAGTCGTCGAAAAGGCTGAGTTGGGTTTCGCTGCTCATGAAAATTAGGATTTTGGTATTAGCACATCTGTCTTATCTGAGTTAAATACTGCTCTATTTGGAGATTTATCAAGATAAATAGACTTTTGCTGAATACTTAATTATTTATACAAATCTTATTGTATCAGTTAATTTGAGACAAAATTCAGTCATGATAAAAGCAATGCCGTCCTAATATGCTGGGGGGAAACTATGTCACATACCCCACTTTTTGCCGATCGCACCCATGCGGGTGAGGAATTGGCGCGAGTGATTCATGATGTTTTGACTCAGCAAACTATTGATTCTGGGGTAAAGCCTATACCAATTGTTTATGCTTTGCCAAGAGGCGGTATACCAGTGGCAGCACCAATAGCCCGTCTTTTGGATTGTCCGTTAACAATTGTGGTGGCGAAAAAGATCAGTCATCCAGAAAACCCAGAGTTAGCTATTGGTGCAGTCACTACTTTTGGAAATGTTCTTTGGACTGAGCAAAAGCTATTTCGCAAATATGATGCGCGGGGGCGCGAAGTAGCTTTAAATAAAGCAATCAACCAAGCTAAGTCTCTTGAGGCCCAATTAATTCCTGCTTGTCCGCAGGTGGATGCCGAGAATGCTACGGTGATTTTAGTTGATGATGGCATTGCTACAGGTATGACAATAGCGGTAGCGGCAACTGCTATCAAAACGCTTTCTCCAGCAGCAGTTTGGCTATGTACTCCAGTAGCGCCACAAACATTGCTACCTTGGTTAGAACAGTGGGGCGATCGCACAATTGTTTTGGAAACACCAGAACCTTTTTGGAGTGTGAGTAATTTTTACGCAGAATTTCCCCAAGTAGATACATTAGAAGTTATTGAATATCTCCAGCAACAAAATGCAATGAGGTAAATGGATTTATCGAGTAATTTTAATTTTTGAATAAGTGAATTTTAAATTTTTACTCTGCCTTACTTTTTAAGTATTTTGAGATGTACCTTGCTGATATTGCATAGCTTTGGCATAATCACCCAAGGCGTAACAAGCGACTCTCAAACTGGCAAGAGCTTGTTCTTCACTACGACGGTCTTTAATATTCCTAGCTAACAGTAAGCGTTCTTCATAATATGTAATTGCTTTGTTATAGTCACCCAAAGCTTCACAAGCAACTCCTAAACTACCTAAAGACTGTTCCTCGCTCCGCTTGTCTTGGATTTCTTTAGCTAAGTGCAACCGATCTTCATAATACTTAATGGCTTTAGCATAATCACCTAAGGCATAACAAGCATTCCCCAGGTTTTTTAGCACCTGAGAAGCACTACGAACATTTTTTAAAGAGTGTGCTAATACTACACACTGCTCATAATAGGCGATCGCTTTTGGGTAATTGTCCAAAGCATACCAAGCATTACCCAAATTCTTGAGTACCTGTTCCTCGCCCCAGTTATCTTTGAGTTCCCGGACGATTTCTAGGCTTTGCTGCTGATACTCAATTGCCTGTATAAAGTTGCCCAAACCTTTATAAACCAATCCTAAATTATTCAGTGCCGCTACTTGACTCCGTTTATCTTGCAGTTGCTGCGTTATTTTCAAACATTTTTCTAGAAATTCAATTGCCTTTTTATGATCATTCAAGTGACGGTAGGCATTGCCTAGATGGGAAAGTGCCTGCATCTGCACTGCTAAATCTGAGGTATTGTTGAGCAAAGACAGACACTGTTGGGAGTAAGAGATAGTACCTTTGTAATCTCCAGCGCTGTAAGTTACCAATCCTAAAAAAGAAAGTGCCTGTGCCTGTTTTTGCAAATCCCCGACTGCCTCAAACAGTCCCAAAGATTGTTGTAAGGATTTCAAGGCCGCTATTAATTCACCGCTTTGCTGCTGTTGAATTCCTTGCCGTAGTAATTTGGACGCTTCCGATAAATTATCGTCACTTTCCTGTATAGGTAGTATTTCTGCGTGTGAACCAGAGTTGAACTCATGGGTAATCGTATTACGCTTCACTGGTTTTAAATATGTTATGGGTAATTGCAAGGGAAGTGTGTTTTTCGATCTGTTATTCCATTCACTGTTAGACATCAACCCCTTCCTGTTAAGTCTGGTGGTAAATTTAGTGTTCCCAAAACCAGAATGTATCTTTCATCAGCCTGGTTTGCTACAGGGTAGGCTTACCAGAGGTTGGGAACGGGCAGACACCATGTGACTCGTTGAACTTACTTTGAGATTTAGCTAACCAGTTATAAGATTTGTGTATAAATAAATATAAGTATTTTACAATCATGGCTGCGATCGCTTATTAATAATTAATCCCCCCTTTTCTCCTGAAAATGGGGGGCTATGCCCCCTATTTCTGAGAGTAATTGGGAGGATATTCAAGAGATAAATGTCACTAATCTACAGGTATTAATTATTTATTCAAGTTAAACGCACCTGCTCAAAGCTAGGTATTGATTCAACCAACAGGTACAGAAACATTGGCCACAGAGCCATTATTTAGGATAGGCTGGCGGGTCTTCAAGTCAAATTTAAAGCCATGTGGCAAAATATGAAGCTTTGCTCCGCAAATCGCCAAAGGCTCATCCTTCAAAATTTCGCCCATATTGTTATATGTAGCCTCTGATTCATCAACAATCGTAACCGCACCTTCACCAATTACTTCAATTTGATTATCTGTGACTACCATAGCGGTATTCTCGTCAATACCGAATCCCAAAACAGCAGGTTCTAATATTAAAGCTGAAATTAAGCGTCCCAAGCGTCCACGCTGAGAAAAGTGCTGGTCAATTACCACTCCTGGTAAAAAGCCTAGACCGGGACCCATTTCGACAGTTTCAATCCGAGGGTTTGTCTGCGAATCACCCTCCACTATCATTTTATCTGGCATCACAGCAGCACCGGCGCTTGTACCTGCGATAACTACACCTTCAGAGAATCGTTGATGAATCGCCTTATCTATTTCGGTACCCTTGAGGATGTCGGTGATGCGAGCTTGGTCTCCCCCAGTAAAAAATACTCCAGTTGATTTATTAATTGCTTCCAATGCGGTAGATGAAGATGCATCTTCGCGGGTTTCTGTATCAAGAATGCGAACATTCTCAGCTCCGAGCCGCTCAAAAACTCTAATATAATTTTCTCCCACTTCTCTTGGTAATTCTGTCGCCGCCGTCATAATTACAATGTACGCCTTCGTACCCCCAGCACGACGCACAAAGTCCCGCAGAATTAGGGAATCTCCTTCCTTGTCCTCAGCTCCCCCAATAATTACTAACTGCCGTTTGGTATTATTTTCCACGATGATGCTTCCTGATGTAAGTTAATAGACTTTACTAAATCATGACAATTCAACTATCAAATCATCCCTTTGGTAGATCACTTGATAGAACGTAGGGTTATAGTTTGCGTAGACGCATACTCCTAGGGAGAAGCAAGCTACGCGTAGCGTCTCGTAGAGAAGTAGCTAGCTTGTCATTAGACATCGCAATGAAACGAAGAGATTTTCCCAGAACATGACAAAAAAAATAACTATTCTCAAAATTATTTTTTTGAATTAATAAAATCCACATATTAACTGCCTCTAGAGAGATTTTCTAGAGGCATTGTTAACATATTATTAATTGCCGATTAAAAGTTTATCGCGCAATTTAATAATTGGTATTAACTCTAACTAAGTGCAATTAGATATCTGGTACTAAGCCCTAATGAATGCGACTTCTGTAAAGCAAGTTAGTTAAGAAAAAACGTGCTTGTTCTAGTGGGAGATGCCTGGGTTTGCCTTGGTAAACAATTTGATACTCATTTATGTCCGGGCCATCACCATGCCCAGAGATCAGCTTTTGGTGAAAAGCTTCCTCAGCAAGTTCTCGAATTTCATCTCTTAGAGTAGCTTCTGTGCTATTCATAACTTTGCTGTCTTTTAAATACCGCATATTTATTTATACCAATTCTTATGTGGGTGTTGTACCTTTCAAAGGTTATAACTTTGACTATTCATGAGGATGAAGTGACTATACTTTTCGTTTGCTGAAGTAGGGAAATTTAATTATGCCTTGAGATAGTTGAAAATGCTTACTAATAGGGTTAATGTAAGTTCTGATTAGATCAATGGCTATTGCCATCACTCTCCAAAATTAATCTCAATCAATCTACAATCAATAAGTCTGAGTAACCATAACTCAGCATCAAAATTTCAGGGTGTTTAGCCAAAGGTTTGTAATCAATGGTTCTACAAAAAAGCAGTGATTTAGTCCGCGTTAATGCTAGAAGAACGGATGTATTCGATATTTTCAACTTTAAACATTATATTGGGCCCAACCCCTATTTAGATATAGGGGCGCTAGTATTTGACTTTGCTCTAGTTGACTCTAGAAAGCCTTTGCCCATTGAAGATTATGTTGCAAGGATTGGCACAGACGCGGAGCGGCTTGTCGAGAGGCATCGCTATCGAAATCTAAGCGACCAAAGTTACGAATCTTATGCTCATCTCTTTGCCCAAGTTGTGTCCGAAGTTGCAAAACTGGACATGGATTTGCACCTTAACCATTGGAGTGTCAAGCCATATCCAGATTTTGTGCGAATTAGCGTCCAATCACTACATGAACGCACAACTAGAGAGGTAGTTTATTTTGTTTGGGATTGGTTTGAAGCTATTACCCAAGACGAAGATTTTCCCTTTGATGAACACTTGGTGAAGCTGCAAAATAGATTTCGCGCATCTGTCTATGGTGGGCCCACAGTTTACGCCCTATTGCGAACAGCCTATGAAAAAGGTATTCCTACCTTTTATTTATGGGAAGAAGGATTAATGCAATACGGTTTAGGAAAAAAACACGTCCGGGGGGTAGCAACAACATTTAACTGTGATAGCCATCTAGATTCGGAGTTTACTACCCGTAAAGATGATTGCAAGGCATTTTTAAAAAGTTTGGGTTTTCCAGTCCCTGAAGGCGATATCGTTTTCTCTGAAAAGGAAGCCTTGGCAGCAGCAAGACAAATTGGCTACCCAGTGGCAGTTAAGCCAGTGGTAGGCCACAAAGGAATTGGCGTTACGGCTGATGTGCAGGACTCAAAAGAACTGGTAGCTGCTTATAATAGGGCACTGGCAGCGATTCCCGAAGATCAGTTAACTCGGATAATTGTTGAGAAAAGTATTTCTGGATCAGATTTTCGCTTGTTGTGTGTCAATGGCAGATTTGTCGCTGCTACAGAACGCCGTCCAGCATCGGTTGTTGGTGATGGTTATTTAACGCTTGCAGAATTAATCCGCCTAGAAAACCGCAAACCTGCACGTTTAGATACACCTACCTCGCCGATGAGTAAAATTCAAATAGATGAAGCGATGGAACTCTACCTAGAGGAACAACGCTTATCATTGGATAGCGTTATTGAGAAGGGACGCACTGTTTACCTTCGTAAAGTTGCCAATCTTTCTGCTGGTGGTATGAGCATCGATGCAACGCAGACGGTTCATGATGACAATATTATCTTGGCACAAGATATTGCTCAACACTTCCAGTTGACTTGCCTTGGTATTGATGTCATGACCAAAAGTCTCTCAGAATCTTGGAAGTCGAGTAACTTTGCCATTTTGGAAATCAACGCTGCACCAGGCGTTTTAATGCATCTTAAACCTTCTGAAGGTGAAAGTGTTGATGTGCCTTCTCATATTTTAGAAACCTTTTTTGAGTCGGGTACAGACGCTAGGATACCAATTATTACCTTTAATAAAATCTCAGTTGAAGAATTGCAAGAAACCATTGACCATATTCTTTTGCAACATCCCAACTGGATAATAGGCGCTGTTTGTCGTGATGCAGTTTTTGTAAATCGGTCTAAAAAAGTATTAAGTAAAGATTACAATAGCAACGTCCAAACTTTGCTGCGTCATCCAAAACTTGATTTGTTGATTGCCGAGTATACGGGAGACATCCTAGATGAAGAGGGTATGTTTTACCGGAGTAGTAATATGGTAGTTTTGGATAATCCCAGCGAAACTGAGATGATGCTAGTGCGGGATGTCTTTGATGGTTCTACTGTGGTGATTAGAAAAGGCAACGACATTTCTATCCGTCGCAGAGGGTTGATTGAAGATTATACTCTAACTGAAAATGAACCATTTACACGGGTTTATTTGAAAGAAACCGGAACCATATTGTGAGCTAGGTAAATAAGCACTCAAACCAATTTTTCTGAGTCCAACTAAAAAGTTAGAACCCCGACTTTGTAAAAGTTGTCGGGGTTCTTAGGAATAATTTAAAATTGCCATTTATCTGCATTGATTAATTTTTTAGAAATTTAAAATATCTAATGATTCTTCTATTTGTAAATCTAATATAATTTCTCGTGTATCTTTGAGTGCTTCTAGCTTACCTTCTTTACGATATATGTCTGCCGCTTTTTGAAAATCTTCAATTGCTCCCTGTTTATCGGCTATTTCTAAACGGATATTGCCACGATTATAATAAGCATCGGCATAATTTGAATTAATCTGTATTGTCTGAGTATAATCTTCAATTGCTCCTTCAAAATCTCCTAAGTCAGAGCGAACATTACCACGATTATAATAAGCATCAGCATAATTTGAATTAATCTGTATTGCTTGAGTATAATCTTCAATTGCTCCTTCAAAATCTCCTAAGTCAGAACGAGCATTACCACGTTTTTTATAAGCTATGGCATCTTTAGGATTAATCTTAATTGCTTGAGGAAATCCCGGTTGAGAGCTTAATAAATAACGAGCAATCCCACGATTTTTATAAGTATCAGCATAATGGGGGTTAATTTTAATAGCCTGGGTATAATCTTCAATTGCTCCCTGATTATCTCCTACGTGAGAACGAGCTTCAGCCCGGTTTTTATAAGCTACGGCAACATTAGGGTTAATTCTGATAGCCTCGCTATAATCATTAATTGCTTCTTCTAATCTTCCCAGTTGAGACAGAGCTAAACCTCGTTTATTGTAAGATTTAGCATCATGAAGATTCATCTGGATTGCCTGAGAATAATCTGCGATCGCAGCTTCATAATCGCCTACTTGATAGTAAGCTAAACCTCGTTTATAATATAAATTAATGTCACTAGATTTGACTTGTAAGGCTTGGTTATAGTTAGCGATCGCATTTGTATATTCTCCTTTTTCAAAACATTCATCGCCTAATTTTACATAAAATATATTTAAATCTTCATCGCTATATTCGGCTTTAAAAGAAGATTTGAACACCTGATTAATAGTTGGCTTAGATAGAATTTCTTGTTTCGGAAAATATTTGTGAATTGATGATTGTTGCCTAGAATTATTTATAGAAGATTGTAACTGTTCTAGATAACACCATAAACCACCACCATACAGTAATTGTTCTATGCCAAATGAAATTTTACCAGTCTTCAACTTAATCATCCGGGTTGGGAGAAAGCCAGCCAAAAAAAGATGATACTCAGATTGTGCTTCACTTACATCTTCTTGAATCAAAATGCAAACTACAACTGCATTTTTTTCAACTTCTTCAGAACTGATTGACCATCTAACTCTATCAATCCGACCGTGACGAGATTTAACCTCGATACCAATAGATGGGTCAGAAGTCAAGGTAAAATCTATATTGCCATCGCCGCCGAATCGCTTTTCATAATCAACTTCGGTAATAAAATCAGCTAAACGTTCTTTGACAACTTCCTCACCCAACTTCCCTTTGAGATAGCTAATAAAAACGTCACGGACTGGTAAAACACGTTTATATTTCTCAGCCATCAGCCAGCAAAATTCCCGTAGTGCCCTTAACCTTTCTCCAGAGATTATAGTTAATTCACTATATTGACCTTCTGTTTCACAATGAAGCAGACAACCAGATGCTAACCTTTTAATAAAATCAGATTGTAGCGATCGCAGTAGTGTAATCCAGTCCATTTATATTTCTGCGAATCTGTTGATGAGATTATTCTATTAAAATATCCAGTTGGCGTAAACCTTTCAATTAGCTTTTTAGGTGCAGCCATATCTGATTATGCCAGAGTTTTAAAGAGTTGGGAGAGTGCGTAGTTTACCGCCGTAGGCATCGCTGGGAATAATACATGAAATATTAGCTAATCACCAATCGCGCTAATGATCCAAAATCAAAACTCCAACCCAAACTTCATCCCCGACTCTAGTCCCGCCTCTCGAAGAGCGGGGAGGGGTTTTAAGAACAAGTAGTAAGAGCTGCACCACATTGATCTTTCCTTGTCAACCAACCTTTAACACCTTGATATTCCACCTGCGCCCAATCTCCCTGACAGCCTAACAACTTAACAACCGTATTAGCAGGAATTCTTCGCACTTTTAGGCTTTGTTGATTGGTACTAGCATATAAATCCACGCTATTAGTTCCATAGCCCCGGGTTGTTAGTCTTAACTTTGGCACGGATACCCATCCAGTTCCTTGAAAACCATCGCTAGCATTAGTAATCTGTACCCAATTTCTAGCAGCACCAATAACCTGAACTGTTTCGTTGATGGGGATTTGCCCTAGAATCGTGTTATTTGTACTTGCACCACTCCGCACATTTAAACCTTGCGGATCTGTATCGGTGACGTAAGCAAAAATATCGCACTTTTGTGGATTAATTGATTTCGCTAAAGCTATTTGATGAGCTATGCCACTATTGAGTATGACACTAATACAACTGAATGCCAATCTTATCACTAAATTTGATGCTGGATTTTTAACTTTTATTGTCATAGTTTGCTCAAGTTTTTTGCCTCAGTATCTAAAATTGGAGCCTTATTTCTATCTCATAATCTACCCAAACAAATTAGGGCTAACTTTGTAACACAGTTCTATAAAAGGGATTTTAGTACTGTAATAACACTCCTAATTTTACAAAATTTAGCCCTGCGATGTCTACGACGGGATACGCCTACGCAGATGGATGAAACACAACTACATGATGTGTACTCAAAGTTTATTAATAGTCGATTGCCTACAAAGCAGTTGAGCCAAAACATCTTTAAATTTGAAGATGATTCAGATATTTCTGAAGAGGTTGTCTCTGAACTGAATAACATTGCTGAAAAAATCACCACGGAAATTTCGTGGCGTAAAGGAGATATTTTAATGATTGATAATACTAGGATACTTCAGTGTAAGCTGATAGCCAGCATCGATTTTTGCCAGTTTCTACCTAGCATGTTATCTCATATCATAGCCAAACAAATTCGGGTCTACTTCTCCTAATTGCAACTCTGCCAAACCATATTCCGCCCATCGCCTTTCTACCATCGCCGCCACATCTGGGTCAGATTCCAAAGGCAAACCCCATTCATGGTCTGTTTCCGGCGGAATCTTTGTAGTTGCATCAATTCCCATGCGTCCACCTAAGCCAATCTTTTCACTGGCAAAATCTAACGTATCAAAAGGCGTATTCGGCAAAATAAAGACATCCCGCACTGGGTCAACTTTAGAACTAATCGCCCACACCACTTGACGCGGATCGCGAATATTTATGTCTTTATCCACAACAATTACAAATTTTGTGTATGTAAACTGTGGTAAAGCACTCCAAAATGCTAAAGCTGCTCGTCGCGCTTGTCCCGGATATGCTTTATCGATGGAAATAATCGCCGCTTTGTAACTCAAAGCTTCCATTGGTAGGAAGAAATCGACAATTTCTGATACTTGTTGTCGCAGTATGGGGGTATAGATGCGATTTAGTGCGATCGCCATCATCGCTTCTTCTTTAGGTGGACGACCGCTAAATGTTGTTAAGTAAATCGGATTTTTCCGATGCGTCATACACTCAAAGCGGATCAACGGCGAATCCTCAACGCCGCCGTAATAACCCATGTGGTCGCCAAATGGCCCATCTGGTAAAACTTCCCCTGGCGTAATCGTCCCTTCTAAGACAAATTCTGAATCTGCGGGAACTTCCAAATCGACGGTTTTACACTTGGCCAACTGCACACCAGAACCACCGTACAATCCAGCAAACAGCCATTCTGATAAATCTACAGGTATAGGTGTGGCAGCTGCCATGATAATTAGAGGATCTACACCAAGTGCGATCGCAACTTCTAATTTCTTCCCACATTCAGCTGCTTTTCGCAAATGCCTTGCCCCACCCCGCACCGATAACCAGTGAACCGTCATTGTATTCTGAGATTGTAGTTGTAACCGATACACACCTACATTTGGTGTACCAGTTTCACAATCCTTGGTAATTACCAGTCCCAGCGTAATAATCTTGCCAGCATCACCAATATAAGGACGTATTAAAGGCAACTTATTTAAATCTAAATCATTACCTTGAAGCACAACTTGCTGACAAGCCGGGAAAAAGTCCCGTCCTGGTTTCGCTTTCACGACATCAAACAGTACTTTCCCAAAATCTATCGCCTGGGAAATTTTCTTCGGCGGTTTTGGCTGTTGCAGCATACTCAATTTTTTCCCCAGAGTTTCCAATTCCTCTGGATGCTGCATATTCATCGCCCAGCAAATCCTTTCCACAGTTCCCATCAAATTCACCGCCACCGGGAAGGAAGCGCCTTTGACGTTTTCAAACAACAATCCTGGGCCACCTTTTTGCAGCATACGGTTAGAAATCTCAGCAATTTCTAAATTTGGGTCAATTAAAGCTGAAATCCGCCGTAATTGTCCTCTTTCTTCCAAAATTTTAATGAATCCCCGCAAGTCTCTTGCCATTGTTCTAATAAAGCTGATTATTTAAGAAGTGTGAAGCGCTTTCTTATATTATGGGGCATAGGGCACTTATACTGAGCTTTGCCGTAAAGCCTACGGCATAGCAACTCTTAGAGACGCTACGCGTAGCTTCGACCTAGGAGTACGCTTAGGGCGCAGCCTCTCATAGAAAAGTATTGGACATGGTGCATTGGGAAATAGTTTTCCGTGTTCTCTTCTCCTAATTTGATAAATTATTGGGTTTAATTGGAAATTAACCTATTTAGTAGCTGTTCTTAACTGTCTTTTCCAAAGTATTTAGGTATCTTATTTAGGGATACGCAATTATTTTTGATAAATAAGCGCTAACCTAATCAAACATGGCCAGAATATACTATACCTTCCTGGCAGGCGGCCTTGTTATCTGGCCTCTGCTGGGATTATTTTTTACAAGCTTTGACTGTGTTTTGCTTCTGGGTTTTTCTGAATTTTTCTAACCTAAGCATTGCGACATAAGGGACTTCTAGTTAAAAAATCTTTGCAACAAATGCATCAGCTATATAGGCGTACATCTGTACGCCCCCATAAATGTTGACAAGAGGATTTTTTAAATATTTTCTAATATCATTAGGACTTACGCACTGTACAAATACATCGTGATATGCATTACCTAAAATCGGGAGTTTTTAGGCTTTTCTCAATTATCCTGCGATGCCTACGGCGGTAAACTACATAAATAGACAATGCTGTAGGGGCACAGCATTGCTGTGCCCTTAGGAAAGATATGGTTTTTAACCTTAATTCATATTTAGTATTTCTTGTCAATGCGTCAGTCCTAATCATGTCTGCTTGATTGTTTATTAAACCCGAAAAACTTCACCCCGCCAAAGCTGTGCTTTGTCTCCCGAATACTTGTGTGTACACCGTAGCCTCGCAAGCGGGGAGGGGTGCAATGACTGTGAGAATCGTAATTAATTATGCGGACATGATATAAGAAATAATTTTGTAAGTTTCAAGATTATCAATAAAAAATATTTTATACTAATAATTTTTACAATATTCTTAAACTAACATTTTAGACTAAAACGTATCAGATGCTTAAATAATATTGATTTTACCAGTGTCAATATCGTAACAAGCTCCAACAATTTTTAGTTTACCTTCACGGAGCAATTTAGCTAAAATAGTTGAGTTTTCCTGCAACTTTTGAGTCTGATATTGAATATTGGCAATAACCGCATCTTGCATACTATCACCAGTTCTTAGCTTTACCCTTTCTACAGATGGTTTGATGCCTTCAACAATCAAACCAATTCTGCCAGGAAGTGGTTCGTTTTTGATTGCTTCTGCGACTGCACCGCATCTTTTATGACCCAAAACCACAATCAACTGCGAACCCAATACTGTTGTAGAATATTCCAGACTGCCTATAACAGTGTCACTGACGACATTACCAGCAACTCTAACGACAAATAAATCTCCAAGTCCTTGATCGAAGACAATTTCCGCAGGTACTCTAGAATCTGCACAACCTAATATGGCGGCAAACGGATACTGAGCTTTAGCAACTAATCGTAGACGTTCTAATGATTGATCGGGATATTTGCGTTTTTGATTGATAAATCTTTGATTACCATCCAGTAAACGTTTGATAGCTTCATTAGGACTAACTGGATTAGGGTTATCTAGATGAATATCAGCAACAGCAGTTTGCTCTGTACTCCAAAAGCTATCACCAAAAGCAGTAGCCGCAATACCTACTACACTTGCAAATTTTAAGAAATTGCGTCGTCCTATAAATCCATTAATTCGACTCATCAATCTACCTGGCAATAACAAAGCTGTTATCAGGAAGATATCAGACTTAACTAAGATGTGAGAGTACCTTATTACACGGTTTAAGAGTCATTTAATCTTCACATTGGATCGTAATTTATAACTTAAGTAGATAGGCATAATTAAACATACAATAAAATCTTAGTTCGTAGTGAGCGATTCATCGCTCATAGCAAATTTTATCAGGACTAAAGTCCTTACTATAAACTTTAATTTATTTACGCTTGTTTACTTTTTTAGGACTTACGTACGATTACGGAATAAGGAACCGCAGAGGTGTAGAGAAGTCAGTGCGCCCTTGGGGTTCCCCGACTTGTAGCAACTGGCGCGACACGGAGAAAAGAGAGTCTGAGAGGTATTTTGCGTAAGTCCTATTATTGTATGTATTCTCAGTGTTGTTTTGGGAATAATCAACACAGTACTGACTATATTTATGGCTTTTTTAAACAAAATAAACTTGGATTTTTTGCGTAAAAATTCTCCAAATACTTCTGGGATAAATCCGTCTGCCCCCAGCGTACAATCTGCAACCCCCAAAAACCTAGCTAAATTAGAGCATGAAATGGAGTCAGAAAGGCAGGCGCTCAAGATATCTTCTCAGCAACTGCATAGCAAAGCCAAGCGGGGTATAGGTAGTAGACTTATTTGGATAGCAATACTTATAGGCATTCCCGTTGGTGTAATTTGGGTGGCTAACCAGCCTTACCCGGTGATTCGCCGTCCGGTGATGCTCCATGCGCCTTTTTTGTTGCTACCCAGCTACATCAGCATGGATAATCATTATCGGCAGGCGTTGGTATCAGTCGAGCAAGCTGAACAATTGATTGACAAAGCTACCAGTCCTGCTGATTTGGCTTTGGGAGAACAGAAGCTACAAGAAGCACAAAAACATCTAGATAAGTTACCAACTTCCTTTGTTAATGATTGGTCTGAATACAGATATTGGTGGTACAATTCGCGCTTTAGTGGCTACAGTTTCAATGCATTCCGTAGTCAAGTTGGACAGCTAGAAGCTAAGGTTTTTCAGGAAAAGAATGCTCAGTCTTTGCTTACCGATAATATGCAGACCCTGTTAAATGCAAAACAGCAATATGAACAGGCTGCAACAGCAACTGATAAGCAGACTCGAACAGCTGCTTGGCAAACGGCGCTGAATCAATTAGAGCATATTCCTGGTCAAACTCTGGCAGGAAAAACTGTCCAAAATCAATTAGATAATTATAAGCGTGAGTTTCAGGAAGTTGTTGGATTGGCAGCAGGGAACGATCGCATCACTGCTTTAATCACCGCAGCACGGCAATTTTCGTGGCAAGCTGCTAAAGCTGGTCAAAATCCGCCGCATACTGTAACTGAATGGCAACAGATAGAAAATTTGTGGATAGAGGCAATTGAGCGGCTCAAAGAAATTTCTTCAAAAGATGTGGCGGGTTATACTGAGGCACAGAAGTTACTAGCAATTTATGAGGCTAATTTAGGTCAAGTTAAGGTAAGGCGGCAATCTGAAGCAGATGCTGTGGAAGCTTTGGAGACGGCGCAACGAGAAATTGAAAGGTTGCTTGCTTCAATTCCTACTGATGCTCATGATGTGGAGATAAATCAAGTGTTGAGTCAATTGCAGAGTATTATTAATCAATTAGAAAAGGTGCAAAATGGCACAACAGCCTATCTAAAAGCTCAAGATTTACTACTATCAGCAAATAATAAACTAAAGCAGCTTCAAGTTAAATAAATAGTAGCGATCGCTTTGGTATGCTAATATCTCCGCCAAAAATCTTTGCAACATAATGAATCGGATATAGGAGCGTACAGCTGTACGCTCCTATATCTGTATAAGATATTTCATGAAATGGTATGAGTCCATTTGTACTATTTGTTTTCTGTTTGATTTCTAGCCAGTTGTGGTGAAGCGATGACGCTTTGCTCTGCTTGTTTGCTGCATCCACCGTTTAAGGTAGTTTACAGAGCGTGAGCGTCAACAACTGGCCATTGGGTGGGATTTTTGAGACGGGAATTAATCCCTTGTAGAATTTTCTCAATGTCCCTGTAACCCTGTTGATATATCAATTAAAACTGCAACATGAAAATTTTGGATGCCAAATTGCCAAAAGCACTCAATCAATTTTGATTAGGGTAAACATAGACGTTTTTATACCATGAAAAAATGCCCCAGGTTCCCTCTGGAGAAGCTTTACAGAATTTTATGTAACTCAGCAGTATATCAAAAAGTGACGCAGAGCTTTATATATAGGAAGTTCAATATGCCTTCCTGTTGAATCGGGGTTCTGGCAAATCCGATTAATTTGCATTTTGATCATTTTTTCCTGAATGAATGTCCTGTTTTGCCTTTCTACTCGCTGTAGATGTGATTAGAAAGGCGATTATTAGGGAGAATTCTTTGAGCATGGAAAACGACGGTCGCGGCAGTGGCAGGAATTTTTATTAGCTTTTGTATTAGTTATATAGATAGCGTAGGCGCAGTCCAAACTAGGCATCGCTATCGCCTGGTGAAGTTTCCTTATTTAAACTGGTGTTATGTTGAATGGGAGCAAGAGTGATTAAAGAGGATTAATGTCTTTTACCTGCTCCCAGATATAGCTCACCCACTTTAGGATCATTCAACAGTTCTTGACCAGGGCCTGAGATAGCATCGCGTCCCGACTCCAGTACATAGCCGCGATTGGCCATCTCTAAAGCCTTACGGGCATTTTGTTCCACTAATACGATCGCAGTTCCCGCCTGATTAATTTGTTTAATCTGCTCAAACACTTGTGTCACCAAAATCGGGGACAAAGCAGCAGATGGTTCATCTAAAATCAGCAAACTAGGTTCTAACATTAAAGCTTTGCCCATCGCTAGCATCTGGCGTTCTCCTCCAGAGAGAGTACCAGCGCGTTGACGACGGCGATCGCTCAGTCTGGGAAACATACTAAATATTTTATCTTTGATTGGTTTCAGGGGAACGTTAAGCACAAACGCGCCCATCTCCAAGTTCTCTTCAACACTCAGAGAGGGGAAAACATTGGCGATTTGCGGTACGTAGCACATTCCTCGTTGAACGATTTGATTGGACTTTAGCCCCACAATATTTTCATCTTTGAAAGTAATTGTGCCTGTGTGGGGGATCAAAAGCCCAAAAATTGCTTTTGCTAAAGTAGATTTACCAGCACCGTTCGGGCCAATCACTGTTACCAATTCCCCTGGTGCAACCTGAAAATTTACACCTTGCAGGATATCTACATCTTTGATGTATCCAGCGTGGACATTTTGAACATTTAGTAAATAGTCATTTGTCATTGGTCATTGGTCATTAATCAACAGTCAACAGTCAAGTTAAACATAACTATTGACTGTTGACTATGGACTATTAAGGAGTTTTTTGCAACTCCGGTCGTTCTTCTGCAAGAATCGCCCCTTCTACTGGGCAAACTTGGACACATATACCACAGTCGATGCAAGTGGCAAAGTCAATCCAATACCAATCTGTTCCCTTGGCATTCTTGCCTGGGCCATCATGAATACAAGCTACTGGACAGGCATCTACGCAGTCAGCTACGCCTTCACAGACTTCTGTAACAATTGTGTGCGGCATATCCTCAATTCCCTCTTTTCTGTATCGGCTATTTCTAGCCTAGCAGGGGAGTGGGGAGTGGGGCAGGGGAGGCAGGGGAGGCAGGGGGAGCAGGGGGAGCAGGGGAAGAAGCATTTATTTATTAATTGTTCACCCATGCCCCATGCCCCATGCCCCATGCCCAATGCCCAATGCCCAATGCCCAATGCCCAATGCCCAATGCCCAATGCCCCATGCCCATTAACGCAATGATTCTATTTTTGAGGAGCCATCAGCTTTAATCCAAGCAATTTGGGCAATGCCGCGATCGCTTGCGTATTGGCGAATAGCGTCTGTATCCCTTCCCCCCAAATCAATTTCTACCCGCACAAGATGGGTAGAATCTCTGAGCTTTTGCGCGTAGGCAAAGGCAGGGGCGTTAGCACTCGCCGTTTCTGGGACAACTAAGCAGTTACTCGCTGGGGTTGCCTGTGGTAATTGCTGAGTAGATAATAAAACTTGGTATAAATCTTCGATATTTAGTACAAAACCAATACCGGGGATGTTTTCTCCTTGGGGATGATATAACCCCAAAAGCTGGTCATAGCGACCACCGCGCCCTAAAACTCTAGCTTGGGATTCGGTATCGTTGACAACTTCAAAAACGATACCAGTGTAGTAATCTATGGTTTGGATAAGGCTGAGATCGAGGATTAAGGGAAATTTTTTCTCTGATTCCAGTAATTCTACTAGGGATTTGAGATTATTTACTGCCTCTCGCTGTTCTTCATCTAGATCCAAGCTACTAACTTTTTGTAACACGTCTGCACTGGGGCCTCGCAGATCCAGCATGATTCTGGCGCGATCGCGCAGTTTGTCACTTAGGGGTAAACTATCTATGGTAATACGGTCGAGATGAGCGATCGCACTGCGAACTTTATCCTGTAAATTAGTAGGAAAAGCACTCAAGAGCGATCGCGTAATTCCCGCCTCACCTAAAATTAAATGCCATTCTTGCAAGCCCAGTGCTGCTAAACAATCAGCTACTAACAACAGTACTTCCGCATTCGCCAGCAATCCCCCAGCACCTAATAATTCCACCCCAGCTTGATAAAACTCTTGCTGGCGATTGTGTCTACTTTCCCAAGTGCGGCGAAACACATTAGCGTTGTAGTACAACCGTTGCGGATAAGTTGTATTTGCCATCCGAGTGACAACAGTACGAGCAATGGATGCTGTTAATTCTGGACGTAGCCCTAATTCATCATCCTCGCCATTTTGTTGTAGTTGAATCACCATCTGGCGCTGGATTGCTTCTCCTGCCATCAGGGTATCCATACGCTCTAAAGTTGAGGTGATAATCCTGTGATATCCCCAACGGTGAAACACCTGCTGTAACCGATCTTCAATCCAGCTTTTTTTCTCCACATCCAAGGGCAATAAATCCCTGGCTCCTGCTGCTGGTTGATACACCATTATTTTTTCTTCCCACCAAACAAACCACCGAACAAACCACCACTACCAGATTTATCTGGTTGCTTATCTCCATTATTGGGGGATGAAGTCACCTTATGATCATTAGGTTGTTGTCCTATAGCTCTATCTATTTTCGGTTTCCATTGCAGAGCTGTTTGGTCATGGGGGTCTAATTTGAGAGCATTGTCGAAGTGGATTTTCGCCATTTTTAGCTGATTTTGCTTTAAATACACCATTGCAATTAAGCTATGGCAGCGACTATTTTTCGGTTCTAGCTTCAGGGCATCTTGCAACTCTACTTTGGCTTGGGCAAATTGGTTTTTGTCAATCAAAGATTGAGCGCGACGCACATACTGTTCTACAATTGATTCTTCTTTTGGTGGCGCTGGCTCTGGTGATGTATTCTTTGGTGTATTCGGCTGAGGCGTACCTGATTGAACTTTGGGTTGAGCAGATGGCGACGGCGCTGCGGATGGTTTGGTTGCACTCCGCATTAAATACACTAAATTCAATTCACTAACTTGGGCAATGACTTGCGGCGCTTGCTCTAAAGAATCATATTGGGTTTCGCCGATTTTAGCGATCGCACTTCTATAGAAATGATCGACATTAGGTGATTGGGCTAACTGTTTAGCCAAGTCAGTATTAAGAGTTACCGAAGTAGACTCTTGTACTAGGCGCCTGCCAATTTGCGACAAAATTAAAATATATTCCGTGCGAGTGCGCTCGCCATACAGTGTTTCGTAAGCTGGGTTTACTAATTTTGATAACAATTCGTTCCCTAGCTGTTTTTGTTCAGCACTTTCAGTAAAACTACTGTCCGGGTGTAAGCGGCGGGCAATTTTGAGATAGCGTTTCCGAATCTCTTTGGCATCCGCATCTATTGGAACGCACAATACTGCGTGATGATCTATGAAATCATATTTAAATAGTCCACGGTCTATTTTGAAAGACATATAGAAGTTTTGCACCAAAGGAGCAGTTAGATTCTTTTTAGTTTACCCAAAGTAGACGAGAAAGCCCCCACTTGCTACACCCATGCTGACAGTGGTGGAACTTGTAAAAGTTCGCTACTGAGGGAACCGTGAATATAACTATTTGTAGCAAGAATTCTACCTGACTCAATTTTGACGGGAGTACCATCGTAAGCGGTGACTTTGCCTCCAGCTTCTTGTAACAAAATTATTCCGGCGGCAATATCCCAAGGAGAAAGTCCTCGTTCCCAGTAACCATCGACACGTCCACAGGCAACATACGCTAAATCTAACGAGGCGGAACCGCTACGTCTGACTCCTTGGGTAAGATGAGTGAGGTGACTAAATTCTGCGTAGTTGTTATCAGAGGTTTCGCGGCGATCATAAGCAAATCCTGTCACTAGTAGGCTTTTACTTAGTTCAGATGTTACCGAAACCTTGATGGGACGACGGTTACGTGTTGCTCCCAAGCCAGCAGCAGCACGGAATAGCTCATTGTGGAAAGGGTCATAAATCACACCAAGTTGGGGAACGCCGTTAATTAACAGTCCGATGGAAACGGCAAAAAATGGGTATTGATGAGCGTAGTTGGTTGTGCCATCTAGGGGATCTATTGCCCAAAGGTATTCATTCTCTTGATTACCTAATTTCCCTGATTCTTCAGCAAGAATGGAGTGATCGGGAAAGTGGCGGCGCAAAATTTCTAAAATCACCTCTTCTGAGGCTTTATCAGCAGCAGTGACTAAATCACCAGGGCGACCTTTTTCAATAATTGCGTCTTCTAATTTACCTAAGTAACCTTGTAAAATGACACCAGCAGCTAATGCCGCTTCGGTAGCAATATCTAGAAAAATTTGTAGATTAGTCATTAGTTATTAGTCATTGGTCATTGGTCATTTGTTATTGGGCATTGGGCATCATTGGTTATTCCCCTTGTCCCCTTGTCTCCCTCATCCCCATTCCCATTCTTCAAAGATTTTGGCGGCGAAACTCGGCGGGAGTGAGGCGCATGGGTTTTTCTGAGTTCCAGATTCCTTGGCCCATGAGCCTAGCCCATTGTTGGGCACGTTCTAAACGCAGGTCATATTTGTGGTTGGGCGATCGCCCAACAAACAACACATTTCCTTGTTTTACTAACTCTTCATTTAACAACACCTTATTTTTCCACACATAAGCTAGAGTTCGCCCGATTTTGTCTTTTGCTTCTAAATCAAACTCCAGGGTTACCGATTGTTCTACACCACCAATTAGATTCTCTAACTGTTCTTTTGCTGCTTCCCCCCAAGGCCGCTGTCGCAAATCTGGTGCATCAATCCCAACTAACCGCACTTGGGAAATCAAATTTGGTTGTTCAGCCATACCTAATACTTCCAAACTTTGCCCACTAACTACCCGCGCTACTTTCACTTGAGCCTCATTATTGGGCAGTTGGTTTTTACCTTGGCAACTTACCAAGAGCAGTAAGCAAGCCAAAATCACTATTTTTCGCATCAAGTTACCAAGACTCAAAACCATCACAAATTCTCCTATGGTCGCTGCCGCACATAGCGACCAGAACCTCTTGCCTCATGCCTCCTGCCCCTGCTCCCCTTTGGGGAAGCAAGCTACGCGTAGCGTCCCGCAGGGATGGGGTATTTTTTTAGTTGGAAGTCCCTTATTCCTCATCTAACGGTAAACCCGCTTTAACTTTTCCCCTAGCAAAATAGCGGCCAAACTGGAGTTCGTAGACTTCATCTTCGTCTTGTGTCTCTACCTCCAAGTCAGAACGAGGGTAACTCACACACAACAAGGCATAACCTTGTTGACGTAAATGTGGCGACAATCCGATCGCCTCCGGTTGGTAAATTTCTCCCGATAAAACTCTCACTGCACAAGTGGTGCAAGCCCCATTACGGCAAGAAAACGGCAGTTCTGCCCCTTGTTTCTCAGCAGTGTGCAGGATGTAGCGGTCTTCTGGGACTTGTAGGGTGTGTGTTTTGCCAGTGGCGCGATCGCGAACTCTAATTGTGTATGTACGGGACATCTGGATTTGCGTTTTGGGATTAGGACTTTTAGATTCAATCTAAAATATCTTTCTTTATCTTTGCATTTTCTGGGATTCTATAGTATGATCGTAACTTGTGGCACCTGGAGAGGTGGCCGAGTGGTTTAAGGCGCAGACCTGGAAAGTCTGTTAGGTGGAAACGTCTACGAGAGTTCGAATCTCTCCCTCTCCGTTTTAAAAGCTAGTCTAAATATGTATCTGAGGGCTAAATTCGTTACACAATCTAGCGAAAAGTAATATTTGTTTCTTTTTAAATCATAATTGAACTATTTTGTAAAGTCGCCAAACTCCTACTTCACTATGGCAACAGCCTGATGAACGGATCAGGTAAATTAAGATAAGTAAAGAAAACGCTTTGAACTAAATGGCAGCTCTAAGCTTACAAGAAATTTCTACTCAGTTAGAAAGTCCGAATTTACGCGATCGCATGGTAGCCCTTGCCAATCTGCGTCATGTCTCTCCTGAAGATGCAGTTCCTTTGATTAAAAAGGTACTAGATGACGAGTCTTTGCAACTGCGATCAATGGCAATATTTGCCCTTGGAATCAAGCCAACGCCAGAATGTTATTCAATTTTGGTAAGAATTCTCGAAAATGACCCTGATTATGGGATTCGCGCTGATGCCGCCGGTGCTTTAGGATATTTGGGTGATGCTAGAGCCTTTGAAGTACTTTCACGGGCCTTTTATGAAGATACTGATTGGCTAGTACGATTTAGTGCAGCTGTTTCTTTAGGTAACATTAAAGACCCTCGTGCCCGTCAAATTCTTCTTCAGGCATTAGATAGCAAAGAAGTTGTGTTGCAACAAGCTGCAATCTCTGCACTGGGAGAAATTCAAGACATTGAGTCTGTTGATAATATCTTGCGCTTCGCCCAATCAGATGATTGGTTAGTCAGGCAGCGTTTGGCAGAAGCCTTGGGAAATCTTCCCACTCCCAAGAGTATCTCAGCTTTAAAATACTTAGAAAAAGACAATCATTTCAACGTTGCTGAGGCAGCCAGAATTGGCCTCAAGAAGCTTGAGGAAATAAATAATCAAGCATAATATTACAGCCTCCTGCTACCTTTTAATAATTAAGTACGAATTTTAGCATTTTGATGCAGGGTAATTTCATTCATGAATATTGAAGAGTTTTTTCAGTTAAGCGCTGGTAAATGGTTTTCTCATCGGACTAGTCAACATTTGGCTTTTAAGCAATCTGAACATAGTAAGTCAGACATCATCATTGAGACGCTAGCAGTAGATGATCCAGAAGTGATAAAACTGTGTCAACAGTACGAAATTAATCCTAGCTCCGCTTCTTGTGCTACCAAGATTACCTGGAACGGCACAATGGAAAAGGATCAAACAAAACACAGTGGCTCAACTGTGTTAGTTTCCGTACCTGATGCGAACAATCCAGGGCAAGGTAAGTTACTCCGGGAAATAGTTGATGCCAAGAAAACCCCAGTTGCTGGACACTATAAATTTGACAGTGATGGTGCCTTGATCCTAACTACAGAAGATGAAACCATGAGGTCAGAGGAGCGTCTGTGGTTTGCTAGCCCCAATTTGCGAATGCGGGCAAATGTCCTCAAGAGTTTTGGTGGATTTAGTATCACTTCCTTCACTTCTGAGATTCGCATGGGTGGCTTTCCACCTGCTGCGAAGGCTTCCGAGGCGGCTAATTCAGTATCGAGTTAGTTGCAATAGAACATATCCTCCCTATTTAAACCTCACCTCCAACCCCTCTTTCCTTGCTAACAAGAGGGGAGTATTTGCATAAGCAAATACGGGGTGAGGTTCAGATTTTATTGCACCAAAGTCCGCTATATTAATTCTTTTGCTCTCACCGCCATAGCATAAAACAGAGGAATTGTTTGCCCAGAAGCGATTTTTTGCTTTAAACAAAAAAATACCAAGCTATGGTTAATTCCATAGTTGGGAAAATTTAGATATATTTTCTCGCTGCGTTGATACTTTTTAAATTTGCAAAAAGTTAGCGATCGCCTGTGGTAATGGCAAAATAATTACAATCAGCAAAGCCATTGCCAGTAATCCCAAAATGTCACGTTTGTTATCCAATTCAGTGACATCATTCAGCGCAGGTTCATCAATCAATGGCATAAATAATAAGATAATCGCCCACACCAAAAATTCTTCTCTGATTAAAGCCAGTAATAGCAACAACACACGAGCAATTTGACCAATGACAATCGCAGTTCGTTGTCCAAACATTGCATGGACAATGTGGCCTCCGTCTAGTTGTCCCACAGGCATTAAATTTAAGGCTGTAACAATTAGTCCCAAAAAACCAGCTACTGCAACTGGATGCAAATCAAGGGCTGATTGTGCTGTTAACTGACTACCCAAAGCTAACTTCGAGAGTAGCGCTAATAAGATGGAATACTTGGGATTAAGGGCATCAGGATTTAAAAGTCGGGTTTTTTCACTGATAGAAACCACGTCAGAATGAGCCAAGCCCCATATTAGTAATGGCAAAGTCGCGACAAAGCCTGCAATTGGCCCAGCAATACTAATGTCAAATAAAGCTTTGCGGTTGGGAATGGGACTACGCATCTGAATAAATGCACCAAAAGTTCCCAAGAAGAAAGGTATGGGAATAAAGTAAGGCAACGTCGAGCGAATCTTGTAGAATCTAGCCGTCAAATAATGCCCAAGTTCATGAATGCCCAAAATAGTCATTAGTCCTAAAGCATAGGGCAATCCCTTGAATAGAACATCTGGGTTAGATAGAACTTTGAACAAAGAGCCAACTTCCCATAGAGACGGAAGAGAAACACCAGCAATTTCCACACCCACCAAAGTAGTAGTTACCAAAGTAGCTACCAGTAGTAGAAGTGCTAATCCTGGTCGAGTTAATCGTTCTTGCTCGCGCTGTGGTGTATTTGCCTGTTTAGCAGCTTGAGTATTAGGAACCAGCACAAAGAAAGGTTTGCCATTAAAACCTTCTTGAAAGATCAGCAGGAAGCGATCGCCAAATTGTGCTTCAATATTAGTCTTAATCTGCTGGTAGGCGTTGCTGGCTTTAGTTCGCAACTGGCCACGGCAAATTACGGCTTGTGGTCGATACTCAATATTTTGAACGTAGTATACAGACCAAGGAAAACAATTTCGCAGTTGAGTTTCTTCCGTTGGCTCAATGGGACGCACTATTGGTTCTGCAATAGGCTGGATAGTCGGCTGTGAGTTTGGGGCTTGGGTTTGGGTTTGGGCCTGTGTATCTCTTGGCGCTCGACGCCCCCATTGAAATAACGTCCAATACAACAGTGTGGAGATAAATAACGACCAAATAATCAGCGCTGACGGCGGAGGTTGTTTCGCCCCGTATATCAACGTCCATCCACTTAACAGAAATGCTGGTGTCATTAAAACCAGCCACAACAACCATACTGGCGTCCGGGTGATGTGAGCGACGCTGTGCTGCACCATTAGATAAGTAGCTAGCCCCAGTAGGAGAATAAACAGAAACCAAAATGCCATGTTATCGTTCAGTAATTTTGACAAAACGCCCAACCAGTAGCCTCAGCACCATAGCATTAACTACAAGGTAGACCTCAAATCCCAATTTTTTAAGAGAAGGCAGGAGGCAGTGTTTGGACTACACTCAACAACCAGGCAGGAGGCAGGAGGAAAGAGTTATCAATGAAAACTTTAGTTCTGGATCAAAAACCCAGTTTAAAAGAAAGAAGAATTATCTCTAGCAGAAAGTGCCGTGAGATGTAAAGCTTTTACAACCTAAATCCCACGTTTAAAAGTGTGGGTTACTCCTGCCTCCTGCCTCACTTCTCTTCTTAGGCTGCGCCCGAAGCGTAGCTATGCCGCAAGCTTTACGGCTGCGCTAGTGACCTCCTGCCTCATGAATCACAATGGTTAACAGTGCTAGTTAACGCTCAAGTTTCAGTTCTTTAGAATTTCCACACTGTAACCAGATTGTCCACAACTCCTCAGTTTCGGCTTTTTTATCATGTGTCCTTTACCTCAAGTGCCAAGTAATACAACTAAGCCACCACGGGCTGTCTTTCCTGACGAAGTTCCTAGCGGAGGTTCCCTGCAATCGGACTTCGCACAAGAGAGCATTTTTGCTTTTCCACCCAATCGGGACACATTAGGGGGAACCTCTTATCTTATTGTAAGAAATGAAGGCAATATCCTCATCGACTGCCCTGCCCTAGACCAAACAAATCAAGATTTTTTAGGAGCGCATGGAGGCGTGCGTTGGTTATTCCTCACCCATCGAGGCGCTATTGGCAAAACTGCTGAAATTCAGCAAACCTTTGGCTGCGAAGTCTTGATTCAAGAGCAAGAAGCTTATTTATTACCAGGCTTAACCTTAACTACCTTTAAACAGGAATTTACGCTTGATGTATCAACACAAGTGATTTGGACACCAGGCCATTCTCCCGGCTCATCTTGCTTATACTACAGCGAACTTGGAGGTATATTGTTTTCTGGTCGCCATTTAGTCCCTAACCAGCAGGGTGAACCAGTACCATTACGGACAGCCAAAACCTTTCATTGGCCAAGGCAAATTAACAGTCTTCGATTACTATTAGAACGTTTTACACCAGAAACTCTCAGATACATTTGTCCGGGAGCTAACACAGGTTTTCTCAGAGGCAAGCGTTTCATAGATCAGGCTTATCAACACCTTGCTTCTCTAGATTTATCAGCTTTGCTACGGATACAGCCTCTGCTTTAGAGGCAGGGGGCAGGGGGCAGGGGGCAGGGCAATACGGTTCGGTTAAGAGAGTTATCTGTTGAGGCGAGCAGGGGGAGCAGGGGGAGAAGAGAAGCAGGGGAAGAGAAATTGCTTAATAATAACTCTCTTCCCTCCCCTGCCTCCCCTGCCTCCCCTGCTTATCCGAACCGTATTGGGAGGCAGGGGGCAAAGAGAGTAATCATGCGTTTGCGAGTATTTAAAGACTCATTTATGAGTATCAAATACTCGTTAACGTGAGTTCAGATATTATTTTGGGAAGCGATTAAAAAGCGATCGCCATATCTACATAAAGTGCTTTCCTGGCTTCTGTCTCCTGTGCTGCCTCTAATGCCCAATACAAGTTTTGTAACGTTTGTTAAGCAAGAGATTGTCCAGGGAATTCTAACCTTAATACACAGGAATTCTCGTAAAAATTTATGAGCGCCAAACTTGATGGAACTTTAAGGCTTGCTGGCTACCAAATTATAGAACAGCTTTATTCAGGTTCTCGTACCCAAGTGTATCGGGCAGTACGAGAATGCGATACCTTCGGTGGGCTTCGCCAACGCCTGCCAGTTGTCATCAAGCTCTTAAAACGAGAATACCCAAGTTTTAGCGAATTAGTACAGTTTTGCAACCAATATGCGATCGCTAAAAACCTAGATATTCCAGGCATTATCAAACCCTACAGCCTGGAAGCCTATCATAATGGCTACGCCCTAGTCATAGAAGACTTTGGTGGCATTTCCTTACGGGAATTTACCCAAGGAAAAAGACTGACATTAGAGCAATTCTTACCCATTGCTTTACAACTGCTTGACACTTTAAACCAGTTGCATCAACAGCGCGTCATTCACAAAGACATTAAACCAGCCAACATCTTAATTCACCCTGAGACGAAACAAATCAAGCTGATTGACTTCAGTATTGCCTCGCTTCTACCACGAGAAACCCAGGAGATTCAAAATCCCAACGGACTGGAGGGAACCCTAGCGTATTTATCGCCAGAACAGACTGGACGGATGAACAGGGGCATTGACTACCGCAGCGACTTCTATTCATTAGGTGTGACTTTCTTTGAATTACTAAGCGGGCAATTGCCTTTTAAGTCCCATGAACCGATGGAGTTGGTGCATTGCCACATTGCAAAGCTTCCACCCTTCGTCTACGATTTCAACCCCGATTTGCCCTTGATGCTGGGTGAAATTATCCGTAAACTGATGGCGAAAAATGCCGAAGACCGCTATCAGAGTGCTATAGGGCTTAAGCATGACTTAGTGACCTGCCTAGGGGAGTGGCAAAAAACAGGCAAGCACACCTGGTTTGATTTGGGACAGCGCGATATCAGCGATCGCTTTCTCATACCCGAAAAACTCTACGGACGGGAATCGGAAGTCCAAACGTTACTGGAGGCATTTGGTCATGTTGCCAATGGTGGCTCCGAACTGATGCTGGTGGCAGGTTCCTCTGGCATTGGCAAAACTGCAATCGTTAATGAAGTGCATAAGCCGATTGTCCGGTGGAACGGCTACTTCGTCAAAGGGAAATATGACCAGTTCAACCGCAACATTCCTCTGTCTGCTTTTGTACAAGCCTTTCGTGATCTGATAGGACAGTTGCTTAGTGAAAGCGATATCCGACTGAAGCAATGGCAGAGCAAGATTTTAGCGGCAGTTGGAGAGAATGGGCAAGTTCTGATCGAGGTGATTCCTGAACTGGAGCAGATAATCGGCAAACAGCCGACGATTGCGGAACTATCGGGTAGTGCAGCACAGAACCGTTTCTATCTACTGTTCCAAAAGTTTATTCAGGTGTTCACAACCAGAGAGCATCCGTTGGTGATGTTTCTTGATGATTTGCAGTGGGCAGATTCAGCATCCCTCAGTTTGCTGAACTTGTTGATGACTCAGAGTGATTGCGGCTATCTATTCATTATTGGTGCATACCGCGATAACGAGGTGTTTGCAAGTCATCCACTCATGTTGACGCTAGATGAAATTGAAAAGGCATCCTCCTGCATCAATACTCTGACTGTAGCTGCTTTAAGTCAAGCAGATATAAACCATTTGATCGCTGATTCCCTCAGTTGCACACCTGAACAAGCAGTGCCGTTGACGGAGTTGGTTTATCAAAAAGCAAAAGGTAATCCCTTTTTCACGACTCAGTTTTTGAAAGCGCTGTATGAAGATGGGCTGATTATTTTTGATTGGGAGGCAGGTTTTTGGCAGTGTGATGTAGAGCAAGTCAGAGCGATCGCTTTCACTGATGATGTGGTGGAATTTATGGCACAACAACTTCAAAAATTGCCACCCAACACTCAAGATATTTTGAAACTAGCAGCCTGTATTGGCAATCAGTTTGATTTGGCAACGTTGGCGATCGTTTCTGAACAATCCCAAATCAAAGCGGCTGCAAGTTTATGGAAAGCTTTACAAGAAGGTTTTATTTTACCCCAAAGTGAGGTTTATAAGTTTTATATTGGGGAAGAACATCAACTAGTTGACCAAGAAAATTCTGAGCTTGTTGCATATAGATTTTTACATGACCGGGTACAACAAGCGGCATATTCCCTAATTCCCACTGATCAGAAACAACCCTTTCACCTAAAAATTGGACAGTTACTTCTGACTAACACCCCCAAAAGCAACCGGGAAGAACGCATTTTTGAAATTGTTAGTCAACTTAATGTTGCGACTGAATTAATCGCCCAATCCGCAGAACGTCAAACATTGGCGCAATTTAACCTGATGGCAAGTCGCAAGGCAAAAGCGGCAACTGCTTATACTGCCGCCTGCAAATATGCTCAGGTGGGCATTGGGTTGCTCGCCCAAAACAGTTGGCAGTATCAGTATGAGTTGACCTTAGCACTCCACCAAGTCGCCACAGAAGCCGCCTATCTAAGCGGTGATTTAGAGCAGATGGCAGCCAATGCCTGCCTTGTCTTAAACCATGCCAAAACTCCATTAGATAAAATCAGCGTTTATCAGGTGAAGATTGAGGCATTCACTGCCCAAGGTCAATTTCCCCAAGCGATCGCGGCGGCGCTTAACATCTTAAAGCAATTGGGAGTGGAACTGCCCACAACCCCTACTCAGGAGGATGTGACGGCTGCCTTTAGTACCGTTTCAGATGCGATCAACGAGAGGTTACCCGGCGAGTTACTCAACTTGAACGAAGCAAGGGATGTGAACATCCTCGCGGCGGCTCGAATTTTGACATCAGCAGCACCCTGCACTTATCTATCTCAGCCACTGCTGTATTTACTGATAATTTTAAAAAAGGTTTATCTGTCTGTTGTGTATGGTAATGAGTCAACCTCGACCTTTAGCTATGCCTCTTATGGAATATTGATGTGTGGTGTGTTCGGCAAGGTTGAATTAGGTTACGAATACGGTCAGTTAGCCCTCGATCTGCTATCACATTATCAAAATTCCGAATTGAAGGGGAAAACTTTATCACTAGTCTATGTATACACAAGGCATTGGAAAATGCACCTGCGTGAGACATTACACCCTTTACAAATTGCCTATTGTAGTTGTCTAGATGGGGGCGATTTGGCTTTTGCTGGCTACTCTGCGTATAACTACGGTTTTTACTCCTATTTTGCCGGACAGAATTTAACGCAACTAGAGTCGGAAGTTGCCGGATATTGTGAAGCGCTCAAGCATCTCCAGCAAAATCTAACTCTGACTTATTCCCAGATGATTCGACAAATTCTGCTGAATTTAATGGAGGATGCAGATAACGTGGTGGTGTTGAGCGGTGCAGCCTACAATGAACAGCATCAACTGCCATTACATGAAACAGCAGGCGATCGCACCGGATTAGCATTGCTGTGGATTAACAAACTGGTTGTGTCCTATTTGTTTTCAGAGTTTGAACAAGCCGCAGAACAGGCTGGGCAAGCAAGACAGTATTTGGATGCTGTCCTGGCTTTTTTATATGTTCCAATCTTTCATTTCTATGAGTCTTTAGCCCAATTAGCATGGTTTGGGCAACTTTCAGCCCCAGAGCAGCAAAGGCAAATTAAAGAATGCATTACTGCCAATCAAGAAAAACTTAAATACTGGGCAACTCATGCACCGATGAATTTCTTGCACAAGTTTCATTTAGTCGAGGCAGAACGAGAGCGAGTACAAGGTAATAAAGCCGAGGCCATAGATTTGTATGATCGCGCTATCATTGGAGCCAAAGAAAACGGCTACATCCAAGAAGAAGCACTTGCCAATGAACTAGCCGCTAAATTTTACCTCGACTGGGGTAAAAACCGAATTGCTCAAGAATACATGACCCAAGCCTATTACGGCTATGCTCGCTGGGGAGCTAAAGCCAAAGTTGCCGACTTGGAACGACACTATCCTCAACTTCTCGCCCCCATTCTCCAACAAACCCGTTCTCCCCTCTCAACTAACGAAACTATCTTCACATTGGAGAGTATCACCTCCAGCAGTTTTGCCACTTCTAGTACTAGCAACGTCTCTGTTGCTTTAGATTTAGCTACCATTCTCAAAGCTTCTCAAACCCTTTCTGGCGAAATCGAACTCGAAAAACTGCTCTCGGTATTGCTGCATATCGTCATTGAAAATGCCGGAGCCGATAAGTCTGTGTTCATGCTTTTGGAGTCAGATCGTTTGCTAATTCAGGCGCTAGCACAGCTTTCCCTTGGTATGACGTCTCTACAGAACAAAGAAATTGGCCACGTCGATTTTTACTCAATGTTGCTTAACCCGCAGCCCATTGAAGACTCGGTTGATGTGCCAGTTGGCTTAATTAATACCGTCAAACGCAGCTTACAACCAGTAGTGATTATTGATGCCAGGCTACATCCTCAATTAATTAATGACCCATATATTCAACAACAACAGCCCAAGAGTATCTTGTGCTGCCCGATTTTGCATCAGGGTAAGTTGCTGGGCATTTTGTATCTAGAAAATAATTTGGCAACCGGAGCCTTTAACAGCGATCGCGTAAAAATGCTGAATTTACTTTGCGCTCAAGCTGCAATTTCTCTAGAAAACGCGCGACATTATCGAAATTCCCAGAAGTATGCTCAACAGTTAACACAATCTCTAGCAAAATTGCAGACTAGTGAAATCCGTTTCCAAAATTTGGCGAATAATATTCCTGGTATGGTGTACCAATTCCGTCTAGCAGCCGACGGTTCAACTTCAACACCCTATGTTAGCTCTGGCTGTTTCGACTTGTATGGGCTAGCACCAGAGTTGGTGATGGCAGGGACACATAGCCTTTACACCATGAATCATCCTGACGATCAAGCAGCTATTGCACAAGCGATCGCCTACTCTGCCCAAACTTTGACCCCGTTTGAGCAAGAATGGCGTATTATCCTGCCTTCTGGAACCGTGAAATGGATTCAATCTGCTGCTCGGCCAGAGCGACAAGCCGATGGGGCAATCCTATGGGATGGGGTAGTGATTGATATTAGCGAACGCAAACAGGCCGAAGCATCTCTAGCCAAAGAACGAGAGTTTTTGAATGCCATCATTCACAATATTACAGATGGGATTGTTGTTTGTGATGCAAGTGGCAAATTGATCCTATTCAACAAAGCAATTCGTGAGTTTTATGGCTTACCAGTAGAATCATTACCACCAGAAGAATGGTCAGAATACTTTGATCTCTATCAGCCTGATAGTCAAACACCCTTATCAAAAACCGAAATTCCTTTGTTTCGTGCCTTACAAGGAGAAATCGTCGAAAATGCCGAAATGCTAATTGTGCCGAAGTATGGTTCTAAAAGAATTTTATTAGCAAGCGGGCAAGCGATCGTCGATTCTTCGGGCAACAAAATCGGTGCAGTCATTGTAGTGCGAGATATTAGCGAACGCAAACAATCAGAACTTGTCTTACAGCAAAAATCGCTTGATTTGCAACAAGCGCTAATTGATCTACAAAATGCTCAATTACAAATAGTCCAAAGTGAAAAAATGTCAGCACTAGGCAATTTAGTTGCTGGCGTAGCTCATGAAATGAATAATCCTCTCGGTTTTATTGCTGCCAGTCTAAAACAAGCTAAACCCGCTATTGCTGATATTGTTGAACATCTCAGATTTTATCAAGAAAGTTTACCCCACAAAAGTAGACAAATTCTTGAACATGCCGAAGAAATTGACTTGGATTATAGCTTAAGAGATTTGCCAAAAATGATTGATTCTATGTCTATGGCTTGTGACAGGCTGAAAAATATTAGCACTAGTCTCCGCACTTTTTCACGTGCTGATAGAGATTACAAAGTGCCATTTCATATTCACCAAGGCATAGATAGCACAATTTTAATTTTGAAACATCGTCTGAAGGCGAACGAACAGCGTCCTGAAATTGAAGTAGTCACAAGCTATGAAAAACTACCCCAAATTGAATGTTTTCCGGGTCAATTAAATCAGGTATTTATGAATATTTTAGCCAATGCTATTGATGCTTTGGAAGAATCGAATAATGGACGTACCTTTGAGGATATCCAGCTTAATTGCAATCGGATTATAATTACAACTTTTTTAGAAAATAACTGGATTAAAATTATCATTGCTGATAATGGTAAAGGAATGAGCGAAGAAGTCAAACAAAAGATATTTGACCATTTATTTACGACTAAAGCCGTCGGTAAAGGGACAGGATTAGGACTTGCGATCGCTCATCAAATTATCGAAGAAACCCACGGAGGCAAACTGATATGCACCTCTGTATTGGGACAAGGAACAGAGTTTGTCATCACATTACCAGTTAAAACTGTGGCAACTGATAGCGTAACTCCTAACTCCTAACTTTTTAAACCTTTCCCGCCACCACTGAGTTTTTATTCAAAAGTTCCACTGCTGTTTGATATTGTAAATCCGCTTCAGTGCCAATCTGTTCCCGGTTAATTGGGTCTTGGGAAATCACTTTATCTGGTTTAATACCTAATTTGTTAATATCCCGGTGTTGAGGAGTTTCATACTTAGCAATTGTGACTGCCAAGCCCGAACCATCTGATAATTCAAATAAGGATTGAATTAGACCCTTTCCAAAAGTGGTTTCACCTACTAACTGGGCACGACCATTATCTTGGAGTGCCCCTGCGAGAATTTCACTAGCACTAGCAGTTCCTTGATTCACCAAAATCACCAGAGGATCGTTTGTCAGGGCTGGCCCAAAGGCTTCAAAACTTCCTTGAATCCCTTGTCGGTTAACAGTGTAGACAATAGTGCCAGAATCTAACCACAACCGGGCGATTTCAATTCCTGATTGCAATAGTCCCCCAGGATTATTTCGTAAATCTAGAATGTAGGCATCAGCACCTTTTTTTTCTAAACTAGAAATAGCGTGTGCCAATTCTGTTGAAGCGTTAGCATTGAATTGAGTAAGACGAAGGTAGCCAATGGGCGTACCATCAGTGGAAACACGCAATTCTGAAACCACAGGATTAAGAGCAATGCGATCGCGCGTTAATCTAATTTCCGTTTCTGGTTCTCCGTCGCGTTCGATGAGAAGAGTAACAAGGCTGCCACTGGGACCCCGCATTCTGGTCGCAGCTTCATCAAGGGTCAGGTTTTCTGTGGAAATGCCTTCAATTTTGACAATGCGATCGCGTGGTCGAATTCCCGCTTTATCTGCTGGTGAACCTGCAATAGGAGCCACTACTTCCAACTTTCCAGTCTCAGGATTTAGGGCAATTTGCAATCCTACCCCAGTCAGTTCTCCAGAAGTATTGACCTGTAAGCTGCGGTACTGTTCTGGATCTAAAAAACGCGTAAAAGGATCATCAAGGCTCTTGAGCATCTTCCCAATTGCCGCATAACTGGCATTTGAGTCCGACAGTGGCTTCTCTAAAACCTTCTGCCGCACAGCTGCCCAGTTTTGATGATTAAACGTCTCATCTAGATAAGTGCGATTAACAATTCGCCAAACTTCCGAAACCAGCTTTTGTTCCGACGTTAAAGCCACCGCTGGCTGTGTGAGCGTACCAAACGCCAACCAAAACGCCATTAGCAATGAAAATCCAACCCGAAAGACTTGTTTGTTCATGAAAACCATTATCAATTCCACCTCAACCCAAATTGCCTAGAAATGCCCTCTTCCCCTGTTGTTGATGAAATCTATCTCTCGATTATGTTACTTTTTTTATAGAAGTGGTGCATTTCTCTCATCAAGTTGTTCAGTCAACTGATGCGTTGTATTCACTCACGAAAGGATAAAATCTACTTTGTGTCCACCATTTTTTGTGCAGGGCGTAAAGAGATCGCAATATATTCTATCTTTACAGAGTGTAAAGTTTCTGAAGACTCTTAGCACCCTGAAACCTGACAAGCAAAAAAACTCGCCTTTACTAAAATCCCAAAATTGCTAATTGGGAGAGAAGTCTGAGCGGCGGCTTATGAGAACCCTAGCCTGTGGCAACCCCTTTGTCGAACGGGAAAACCTAAAGGCAAACCCGCAGGATGCCGAGGCTTGAGACCATCAGAATTTTGGTCGCCGATTTAGAACTTCGGGATTTATCAACCGCAACCGACTTTTAGGAATTTGAGATTGTATGGCCAACGTTTCTGACTGGTTTGAGGAACGCCTGGAGATTCAGGCACTCGCTGAAGACGTTACTAGCAAGTACGTCCCTCCTCACGTCAACATTTTCTACTGCCTGGGTGGCATTACCCTGGTTTGCTTTCTCATCCAGTTTGCCACTGGATTCGCGATGACATTCTACTACAGGCCAACAGTCACTGAAGCTTTCTCCTCAGTGGAGTACATCATGAATGAAGTCAACTTCGGTTGGCTAATTCGCTCCATCCATCGCTGGTCTGCCAGCATGATGGTATTGATGATGATTTTGCACACCTTCCGGGTTTATCTGACTGGTGGTTTCAAAAAGCCCCGTGAATTGACCTGGATAAGTGGCGTAATCCTGGCTGTGATCACAGTTTCCTTTGGAGTTACCGGCTATTCCCTACCTTGGGATCAAGTTGGCTACTGGGCTGTGAAAATCGTTAGCGGCGTACCAGAAGCAATTCCCGTGGTTGGCGTTCTGATCTCCGATCTGCTGCGCGGCGGTTCGAGTGTTGGTCAAGCAACACTAACTCGTTACTACAGTGCACACACCTTTGTGCTGCCTTGGTTGATTGCAGTCTTCATGCTGTTTCACTTCTTGATGATCCGCAAACAAGGCATTTCCGGTCCTTTGTAATCTCAGTTATTAGCGAAAGGCAATACTTATCAGTTTTCAGATGAAGTTGTTTGTTCTAAACTTATGAAACACGAGAAATTAATTGTACATAAGTTCCACAAAACAAACACTTGTATCTGAAGCCTAAAGCTGTAGAGACTCTCTAGGCGGCTGACCGGAAATAGACAAGCACTGTTTGCCGCCTGCTAGAGTTGCCTAGTAGCTGATAGCTTTCACAAATGCTTTAATTTAACTTAAGCAGGAGAGCACATTTCAAAATGTCAACACAAAAAAAACCTGACCTGAGCGATCCTCAGTTAAGAGCTAAACTCGCTAAAGGCATGGGTCACAACTACTATGGTGAACCCGCTTGGCCTAATGACCTACTTTACGTATTTCCAATCGTGATCATGGGTTCCTTCGCTGCGATTGTAGCTCTAGCTGTGCTAGATCCCGCTATGACCGGTGAACCAGCAAATCCTTTCGCCACACCATTGGAAATTTTACCAGAGTGGTACTTATATCCAGTTTTCCAAATTTTGCGATCGCTTCCTAACAAACTTTTAGGAGTGTTAGCAATGGGTTCGGTACCAGTGGGGCTAATCCTCGTTCCCTTTATTGAGAACGTTAATAAGTTCCAAAATCCCTTCCGTCGTCCAGTTGCAACCACAGTTTTCCTTTTTGGTACCCTTGTCACCATATGGCTGGGTATTGGTGCTGCTTTGCCATTGGATAAATCTTTGACCTTGGGACTATTCTAAACTAGTCACCACAAAGTGTTTTGACGCCTGTGAGTTTCAAAAGTAGATGCAGATGTGCTTTTGAAAGAAATTTACAGGCGTCAATTTTAATAATTCAGATTGCATCTGAGTATCTGAAGTTTTGGATGGAAAAGCTATTCCAAAATCTAAAATCACCAAAAATCATCAAATAAAAACAATTTTCATTTACTTAACGTAAGTTGCTAGTTACAACCCTCGAAATGTCAAAATCTTTCACGTTTTGTCTTTTGGAACATAGAATATCTCAATTTAGATTCTTCTATATCATCATCAGAGAAATTCTCCGAATAGTGCAAAATTTAATAACTAGCAACTTGGGTTTACTTATATTTAATTCACAGTTAAGGTTTGGCATAGTGCAGCAAGACCATCTGACGGTTAAGAGCGAACTCAGTCTCCTAAACCAGGTGCAAGAATGGTTTGAGCAATTTTGTCTGCAACATTTGTCTCAACTTGGCTGGTCAAAAACCCAACTTGATCGCCTAAATTTAGCACTAGCAGAAGGTTTTACCAACGCTGTTCGTCACGCTCATCATGCTTTACCCCCAGAAACTACTATTGAGATTAATATTGATCTCTGGATTGACCGTCTAGAGATTAGAATTTGGGATTATGGGAAACCTTTTGATCCTGATGCGATCGCAGAGCCAGTCCCAGGTACTCTACAAGTAGGCGGGTATGGATGGTTTCTCCTGCGGCGGTTAGCTGATCGTGTTGTATACGAACGTGGTGCAGATGGTAGAAATTGTCTCCTCATCGTCAAATACTCAGTAGAAGCACAAAATTAAAAATACTTTTGATGCCAATTTTGGGTTTTAAATACACAAAGAGTACCAGCAGGCTGTGAGGGCTAGTACAACACGGCATTAAATCGGCCTACTATCTCAATTAACAAAACAAGTTGCTTTGGGCAAATTGTTAAAGTTAGGCAAAACTTCGCCACAGTGTACTAGTCTTCTGTACGAAATGCTGTACGTAATTTGATTATATTTAGGAGTAAGACAAACAGAATATCTCTTATGGTTGCCGCTGCGCTAAGGGAGATTTTACTCAAACTTTAGCCACTCACTTCAAAACAAAAGCACTACTGGAAGGAGTATTTGATCAAATATATAGTTATTTGATTGATAGAAGTATACTCGTTTTTAAATGATATGTGGATTGAGGTAATATATTTTTTAAGTTAAATTCCTGATTTATTATGATTTTTTTGTAAAGCTTCAAAAAATATTGTTGTATAAAAAGAATTAGTGAATACAGTAAAGATAGCATTCGAGTTATACTTGCTCCCTTGTTAGGATCTGTCAGCAGTATTGAGAGCTTTATTTTTTGCTCTCTAACAAGTGCCATTTTGTGCTTAAAGAGATAGAAGGAATAGGGGACAAAATATGTATGACTAAGACAGCCCTAATTACAGGAATAACTGGGCAAGATGGCTACTATCTCAGCCATTTGCTCCTCAACCGCGGTTACCGAGTTGTAGGATTAGTACCCCCGCATCGACAACCTAATTTGACAAAACTGGGAACACTGGCAAATCAGGTAGAAATTTTTACGGTTGACTTGAGGGATAATGCGGCGCTGTTGACCGCAGTTGAGCAACTGCGTCCCAAAGAAATTTACAATTTGGCGGCTCCCAGTTTTGTACCCGACTCTTGGAACGATCCATTAGGAACCCTGGATTTGATAACTGGTACGGCTACTAGGCTTTTGGAAGCAGTACGTCAGGTTGGTTTGTCTACCAGATTTTATCAAGCCAGCAGTTCAGAAATGTTTGGCGATGTATTTGTTTCGCCTCAAGATGAGGAAACGCCTTTTCGCCCAAAAAATCCCTATGCTGCGGCTAAGATGCACGCCCACTGGAGTATGGTGCATCACAGGCAGCGCTATGGGCTATTTGCTTGTAGTGGAATTTTATATAACCATGAGTCTCCTTTAAGGCCACCTCAGTTTGTTACACGCAAAGTTTCTTTGGCAGCTGCATCGATTAAATTGGGTTTAACTGACACCTTAGAAATGGGTAACTTAGATGCTAAACGCGATTGGGGCTTTGCTGGAGATTACGTAGAAGCAATGTGGCTGATGTTGCAAGTCGATGAGCCAGAAGAATATGTGATTGGCACAGGTAAACTGCACAGTGTTAGAGATTTAGTTGCCACAGCTTTTGAGTCTGTCGGATTGGATTGGAGGCATCACGTAGTTTTAAATACCAGTCTGTTACGACAGGATGAGCATTTTCAACTAGTAGCTAACCCCAGTAAAGCTAAAAGAAACCTTGGTTGGGAACCCCAAGTGAGTTTTGAAGAACTTTTAGAAAAAATGGTAAAAACAGATTTAGAGCGGTTACAAAACGGTGCGATCGCTTTTACAGCCCCGAAGCAGCTTTCCTGAAGGAAGGCTGGGGGCAAGACGCACTACGTGAGCGCGCCCTTACCGCGAGTGTAAATAACCTAAATGTGCATATCACTAAAGTGACAGAAAATCTCAAAGTAGGTGATAAAATTAACAAAAAAACTAACCATGTCTTCGTGTTTTTAGAAATTTTTGCCCACGAAGGTGGTATTCAATCTTATATAAAAGATATTTTTCGCGCTTATCTGGGATTGAGCCAAGCCTACAAGGCGGAAGTCTTTTTGTTGCGAGATAGTCCTGATAGTTTAAATCCGTTTGAAGAGGAGAACTTAAAATTTCATTACTTTAAAAATCAGTCTCCTCATGTGGGGAGACTACAAATGGCAGCAGCTTTACTTAAATGTCTGTTGCAAAGCCGTCCGCAGAAAGTTTTCTGCGGTCATATTAACTTAGCAGTGTTAGTACAAACTCTTTGCCAGCCTTTGGGAATTCCTTACACCGTGCTAACCTACGGCAAAGAAGTTTGGGAACCGCTCAAAAATCAAGAACGTCGTGCCCTAACATCAGCAGCTGGAATTTGGACAATTAGTCGCTACAGCCGCGATCGCGCTTGTGCTGCTAATAATCTAAACCCCAAAATGGTACAGATGATGCCTTGTGCAATTGATGGGGATAAATTTACTCTTGGTTCCAAGCAGCCAAAATTAGTCCAGAAGTATGGTTTAACTGATGCTAAGGTGTTAATGACAGTAGCGCGGTTATGGTCAGGGGATATTTACAAGGGTGTAGATGTAACGATTCGAGCATTACCACAAATCGCTCAGGTTTTCCCAGAAGTGAAATATTTGGTAATTGGTCGCGGTGATGACCAACCGCGATTAGCTAAACTAGCAAGAGATTTAGGTGTGAGCGATCGCGTCATATTTGCTGGTTTCGTTGCCACAGAAGAATTAATGGAACATTACCGCCTTGCTGATGCTTATATTATGCCTTCGCAAGAAGGCTTTGGCATTGTTTATCTTGAGGCAATGGCTTGTGGAGTGCCTGTATTATCCGGTGACGACGATGGCTCCGCTGACCCCTTACAGGATGGTAAACTGGGGTGGCGAGTACCACACCGCAGCCCTGATGCTGTCGCCGAGGCTTGTATAGAAATGCTTAAAGGGGATGACCAGCGATGTCATGGAGAATGGCTACGAGAACAAGCGATCACTCTGTTTGGCATAGATGCCTTTCAACAGCACTTACAAAAACTGCTTCTGTCTTCAGTTTTGAATCCCAATAATAAATGACTCATGACCAATGACTAAAATCGCTATCCTAGAAGGAGAGCAGGACGACATTTAAAAAATGAGCTTTAAGTCATTTCAATTGAATCTTTTAAATCTCCGCCCTTGGCTCACCTTGCTGGCAATTGTTTGGTTGCTGGCATCACTGGGCTTGGGTTGGTTGGTTAAGTCGTTGGTAATTATTGTCGGGTTGCTGTTTTTGGCACCCATTGTGGCTTTTTTTGGCTTTCGTTGGTGGCTGCAACGCAACTTGGTTGCTGATCAGTGTCCCGTCTGTAAATATGAATTTACAGGTTTAAATAACAGTCAGTTGCAGTGTCCTAACTGTGGGGAGTCACTGTTAGTACAAAATAGTCATTTTCAGCGCTTCACACCAGAAGGCACAATTGATGTCAAAGCCGTTGAAGTCACAGCCAAATCACTGGAAGATTAGTCATTAGTCATTTGTCCTTTGCTAATGACCAATGACTATTTCTTTGTTTCTTGCGAGATTGAGAGGGTGTAGTTAAAGTTTGGCTTTCCTTGGGATTGTTCGCCCACAAACAGCGAGTATGTTCCTGCCTGCCAAAAACCAGAAAGTTCTAGCTTGCTTCCAGAATATTTATCTGCCATTACACAAAAGCGTCCCCCTGGCCCGTCTATCAATAGGGTTGGCTTTCCTTGGCTCTCTACTGTTAATCGTAAATAAGGTAGTGACTCTGTAACCTGGATAACTTGATTGGGTTCAGTGCTAATATTGCCACAATTACTTTTAACAGTTCCCCCAGACTTTCCGTCCAAAACCAGTGGATCTGGTTGGAGATTCCGATTAATTTTGATTGTTGGTGTCTGTGCCAAATTAGCCTCAGTCAACACCAAACTCATCGCCAAAGCTGTGGGAACAATTGCAAGTAGCCTAAGCGTTTTCATTTTAATTAATGCTCGAAATTTTTTTAGAGCAATATTGTTATACAGTCTGATTTAATAGACGACAGTAAGCCGTCTTGGTTCCCAAAGTAGTTGTATAAAGAAATACCATCAGTTTAAGGATTTCTTGTGAAGATTTTATGGGTGTAAAGACCATTAATCGTGCAAAATATCTATGCTTGGTGAAGATTTTACACCAAAATATTCTATCTGACATTCTGCACTTCAATCCGTAACACGCTAGGATTCCAAAAATTATCATAATTTTTACTGCCCAGAAAGGTATTGCACACACAGACATTAGCTAAAATCACTAAGACAACCACCAAAAATAGAATTTGGTTAGTCTGTTGTGGAATAAGTAACCTAGCTGAGGTAGAAAAGATTGATGAATCCTCAAAAAGAAGAAGACTTACAGCGTCGCCTCAATAAGCTAGAGGCAGATATTAATTCTTCGCCGGAAGTGGTTCCCCAACCACAAGAGCAAAAACAGATACCTCAGTCTGTTTTTGCCAAGTTTAACTTGCAACTTGAGCGATTTCAGATTTGGTTCAACAGCTTATCTGGGACAAAAAAGCTGGTAGTTTCAGGTGTGACGGTGCTAGTAGGCTTGGCAATGCTGCAAGCAGTGTTTAAACTGGTTGCATCTGTAATTAGTCTGGCACTTTTGGCAGTGTTAGTGTATGTTGGATACAAAATTTTTGTGTCTAGTAGCTTTCAACGTAAGTAATAAGCTGATATGCATTTACTTTGCATACCTGTAGTTATGAAAGTCAGGAGCCATGATACAAAAAGCTCCTGACTTATGACTGCATTCTATTTCAATATGCTTTTCTTTTTGCCGATAAGCTTAGTCTATTTTAATTGTGCCGATCACGGCGTAGAAATAATGTTAAAGGGAATTATACAATGACGACACCAATTGTCAGGAGAAGTAATCAATCTGGTCAGTCAAAACAACCGGAAAGAGCCAGTTCGCTACTGCTAGCAAGTAGACGTTTTGCTGCTTGGGCAGCTGAAATCACACTAGTGGTTACCAGTGGGTTGATTCCCTTCGGCATTGGTGTTTATGCCAATTCTAGAAGCGATTTTAATCGAGTGCCGCTTAACCCCGTGCTGGTAGTCACAGAAAGAGCGATCGCTAGACCCCTAGCTCTGCCTGTAAGCTATGGCATCCGTAACGTGGCATGGCCTACTAATATTTTGTGGACAATCGCCCTGTTAGCGCCTGTAACGCTTTCGTGGTGGCAATTGTATCTACTGGCTAAGACTGGTAGCACAATTCCTAAACGTTGGTTTAAAGTACGGGTTATCAACGAGCAAGGGAAGCCGCCTGGTTTGGGGGCAGTTGTGATTAGAGAAGGATTTGGGCGTTGGACTGTACCCATTTCTATCGCCTATTTGTTGTGGCGCTACAGCTTTGCTTTTCCGAATTTAGGATTATTCACACTTTTATCTTTGTTAATGATTGTGGGTGAAGGGATAGGCTTACCATCGCGCCGGGGGCGTCGCGCACTCCATGATCAACTCGCAGGCACTTATACAATAGATGCGACTCGCCCCTTGCCATCCTCAGTTTTAGCTAGCAACAGACAAGCTCAGTCTACTGGCGGTAATGATGAAGCAGAAGAATTGCAGGAAGGAGAAGAATTAGCGGCAGCCCAAACTAACCAGTCGTCCAATGTGTGGCGGCGGATACAGCAAAACCCTAACCTGACTTTGTTTGGGGTAGGGCTTACGAGCATGACTGCTGTGTTGGCAACTTTAATCGGCACTCAAGTTTATATCCAAATTCAACAATCCCAGCGAGCAACTAAGCAAATCAACAGCCAACAGTTCCTCGAACTTGTCAAACAATTAACTCCTAACTCTGGGGCGACTAATGAGCAACGCCAAAGCGCAATTTTAGCTATGGGTGGTCTGAATGACCCACAGTCCATTAAATTTCTGGCGGATCTTTTGGTTAGCGAAACCAACCCCAGCCTCCTGGATACGATTCAACAAGCTTTGACAACTGTCGGGCCCCAAGCCATCCCGGAATTAAAAAATAAGAATCAGTTTCTGGTTAGCGAACTAGAGTCTGTGGGCAGTACTGCAACCCAAGAACGCGAATTGCGGCAAGGGCGGCTACAAAGAAACCAGCGGACAATCAACAAGATTCTCTCTGTTTATAGCGGTAAAATCGAGGGCGTTGACCTTAGTAGCACCCAATTAGGTCAAAGCGGTACTCCAGGAAGTTCCTTCTTCAACTTGGTACTAGATAACCTTGATTTATCAGGAGTTAAGTTGAAATCTGCAAATCTCAATCAAGCCAGCTTTAAGGGTAGCCGCTTTCGGGGCATGGGTGAAGATGGGCGCTGGGATACCTACGATGATGTTATGGCTGATTTAAGCCAAGCTCAGTTGCAGCAAGCCAATCTTACTGATGCTAATCTCAGCCGCGTTTTGATGAACCGTACTGATTTGAGCCGCGCTACTCTCAATAGAGCTAACTTATCCAACGCACGTCTTATTGACGCTAAACTCAACAGCACCCAACTAGTAGGAGCCGATCTGCGAAACGCAGTTTTGGAAAAAGCCAGCTTGACTGGAGCAGATTTAGGTGACGCTAAATTGAACGAAGCCAATCTGTACGCTGCCCGTTTAGGTCGCGTTACTGCTATCGGAACGCAATTATCCTTTGCCAATTTAATTAACACTGATTGGCAAGGGGCAGATTTATCAGGAGCCTATTTGGATCGTGCGAATCTCAGCAATGCTAACTTGAGCGCCACTCGTCTAGCTGGTGCGGTTTTGCGTTCTGCCCAGATGGAAAACGTTAACTTACAAAATGCCGACCTAAGTCTTGCAGATTTACGCGGGGCGAATGTCGCCGGAGCAGATTTTAAGGGGGCAATTCTCGCTCCTAGCAAACAAGATCCAGCAGATCAATTTGTCAAAACCCCAGATTTAGGCTCAGTATCTGCCGTAGTTCAAGGAGTTGATTTTACTAAAGCCAAAAATTTAGATGCCAAGCAATTAGCGTACATTTGTACTCAAGGAGGCATTCATCCCCGTTGCCCGTAGAATGAATGAGATGGAGAGCAGGGGAGGCAGGGGGAGCAGGGGAAGACAAGGAGACAAGGAGACAAGGGGACAAGGAGACAAGGAGACAAGGGGACAAGGGGACAAGGAGACAAGGAGACAAGGAGACAAGGAGACAAGGAGACAAGGAGACAAGGAGACAAGGAGACAAGGAGACAAGGAGACAAGGAGACAAGGAGACAAGGAGACAAGGAGACAAGGGGACAAGGGGACAAGGAGACAAGGAGACAAGGGGACAAGGGGACAAGGAGACAAGGGGACAAGGAGACAAGGAGACAAGGGGACAAGGAGACAAGGAGACAAGGGGACAAGGGGACAAGGAGACAAGGGGACAAGGAGACAAGGGGACAAGGAGACAAGGGGACAAGGAGACAAGGGGACAAGGGGACAAAGACAATAACCGATGCCCAATGCCTAATGCCCAATGCCCAATGCCCAATGACTAATGACTAATGACTAATGACTAATTGGTGTGAGGAATTCGGTTATGAGATATATTCCATATTTGGTTTCAGTTTTGGGGGCTAGCTTGGTCTTGAGTTTGGGGAGTATTAAACCAGCACAAGCTCAAGTAGCTTATGGCAGTTATATAGGTATAGGCCCTAGTGTTGGTTTTACCGATGGTATCCAACTTGGGGGAGTGATAGCTGGGCGCTACAAGCTTTTGGAAGCACCACTTTCGCTCCGCGCTCAAGTGTTAATTGGTAATAGTACGGCAGTTGTACCAACGGTTTCCTACGATTTCCCCCTTAACTGGCAAGCGGATGCTTATCTAGGTGCTGGGTTGGTATTGGCTGGTGGTGGTGGCTCCACTCCTGTGGGCGACAAAATTAGTTTTGCTTTACAACCAGGCATTGATTATGTGATCCCAAATAGCAATACAGTCCTTTTTGGCAACGCCATTATCGCTTTTGATGCCTACCGTGATAGCGGTGGTACAGCTATCTCTGTACAAGGTGGTGTTGGTTTGAGATTTTAATAGGCTATCCCTAAGAAGCGTTAAACTTCATTGCAAATTAAGAAGTTAGTCCAAACAACATGATAGTTTTTGGTCATGAAGAGAGACAGCACAGGATTAACACAGGAGAATACAGTGGCAATGGAATTAAATTTATTAACAGATGCGGGCGCAGATGAAATGAATCAAGATTTCAGTGAATATGTTGCCAACCTGCAACTTCATATGACTCTGCAAGCTCGCAATCTTGTTCCAACCCTGAAGCAAACACTGGTAGATAGTCGCCAGCAGTTACTCCATCAAACCCAAGCCCACTTTGAAAAGCTAGTTTCTCGACAAGGGCTATAAATATATACAAATTTTAATCAAAATTCAAATAAAATAAAGGCAGATGTTGGGTTAATGCCAATGGTGTTCTCACAAGGTCTGCTTTTTCTGCTTTTTTCAGTATTGAGTTACTAAAATCACTCTTTTGGCGCAATATGTAGAGAGCAGAAACTAGTTAAAATAATTATTGCAGCAGTTCCTTTGAAGAGCAGTTAGTTAAGGCTAAATAGCGGCTCGAATAAAAATGACTTCATTACTTCCCAGAAACCTCAGCGTTGTTATCCGACCAGTCCAATACCGGGATCTGGACGGGATTGAGCGCATAACTCAAGAGTCATTCGCAGCCCTTACTCCCAAGGGAGCAGGTTTTGCCATTAGTCAGATGCAAAGGCTGCGTCGCTGGTATGGATTACTCAAATTTTTGAGTTGGTTTCCTAACCCGCTACAGTATCGCCTCTGTGCCTACATAGCAGAGCAAGGGCGGTTACTTCTAGGGATGATTCAAGTGTCACCGTTTAACCGGACACGCAGTACTTGGCGGATTGATCAGGTGCTGTTAGAGGGTGGTGTCGATAAACAAGGAGTTGGTTCGCAACTTTTGCGTCATTGCTTTGAATCGATTCTAGAAGCTCGCACTTGGTTGCTGGAAGTTAATATCAACGATATAGAGGCGCTAGCACTATATCGACAAAATGGATTTCAACGTCTGGCAGAAATGACGTACTGGGAAATTGAGCCAGAATTACTGGCTGAATTGGCACAAGCAGAGCCAGACTTACCTAACCTCTTGCCAGTAAGTAATGCTGATGCCCAGTTGCTATATCAATTAGATACGGCATCTATGCCACCTTTGGTACGTCAGGTTTTTGACCGTAACACCCGCGACTTTAAAACCAGTTTGTTCGGTGCTTTAACTGATGCAGTAATGCAATGGGTGAGCAAAACAGAAGTAGTAAGTGGTTACGTATTTGAACCGCAACGCAAAGCTGCGATCGGCTATTTTCAGGTGCAACTTGATCGGAAGGGTGAAGTTCCCCACGTTGCAACGCTGACGGTTCATCCCGCTTATACCTGGCTGTATCCAGAATTGTTATCTCAGCTGGCTCGGATTACCCAAGATTTTCCCCGACAAGGGTTACAATTAGCTTCCTCAGACTATCAGGCAGAGCGAGAAGAATATTTGGAACGAATTGGGGCAAAACGCATAGAACATACATTAGTTATGTCCCGCTCTGTGTGGCACAAGCTACGGGAGTCTAAATTTGTCTCCTTAGAAGGAATTCAGTGGACTGATATGCTGCAAGGTTTACAACCAGCACGTAAACCTATACCAGGTGGGATGTCATGGATACAATCAGGAAAGTTGCCATTGTCAGATAAAACACTGCAAAGCTTGTCAGAACCGATTAACTTTTCGGGGAAAAACCCTAGCATGGAAGCATCGCCGATTTCTGAATCAGCAGATGCACAGCAGGAGAATTAGCGTGATACCCCAGCAGCAAGCAAAACCGTTTATTTCAGCTTTGGGACTAGATTTTGGTCGCAAGCGAATTGGAGTGGCAGGGTGCGATCGCACGGGTTTAATTGCTACGGGGATTACCACAATTGAACGTACATCTTTTGAGCACGATGTCGAGCAAATCCGGCAAATAGTTAATGAACGTGAGGTGCAAATCCTGGTAATGGGCTTACCTTATTCAATGGATGGCTCAATAGGATTTCAGGCGCGTCAAGTTCAGAAATTTACTACAAGACTTGCTAAAGCACTGAAACTGCCTGTGGAATATGTGGATGAGCGATTAACTTCATTTCAAGCAGAACAACTGCTGATAGCTGAGAACCGCTCCCCGTCACGCCATAAAGGTTTGATTGACCGCAAGGCAGCCGCTTTGATTTTACAACAATGGTTGGATGTTAAGCGTGCTAACTCCCACAGTTCAGTTGCGGCTATTGAATATTGATACCTTTTAACATGATATTCTGAAAACGATTAGCCAGCAGTTGTATCTACGTATAATGCTATTTAATTGGCATAATTATGTCGTTCAATAGTTAAGCGTTTTGCAAAGTTGTTGGTATTTATTAAATTTCTACATTTCGGCTATGTTTTCCTCTCCATTTCCTGAAGAAAATGATAACGCTCATGCGGGTTCCATCACTTTAACCGATGACAAAGGGCGATCGCTCGAATGTTACATAGAGCATTCACTCGAAGTCGACGAACAAGAATATGTTTTACTTCTTCCTGTAGACTCACCTGTAGAAATTTTTTCTTGGGAAGGTGACGGTGAGGAAGAAGAAGCAGTTCTGGTAGAAGATGACAACATCATTGAGCAAATTTTTGCCACTGCTCAAGCTGTACTATCTGAGCAAAACTTGGTATTAAAGAATACAGCCTATGCTCTGACTGTTGCAGGTGATTTACCACCTGTTGAAGAATCAGAACTCTTCACCTTAGAAATCGAAGACGAAGAGGCAGATTTAGATCCAGAACAATTACAGTTACTTGCTAGCTTCTATGATGAAGATCAGGAGTATGCAATTTATACACCCCTTGATCCTCTGTTATTTTTTGCACGGATAGCTAAAACAGGTGAGCCTGAATTACTCTCTCCAGAGGAATTTCGCAAAGTGCAGCCTCTGTTAGAGGAACATCTTTTTAATGAAGTGGAATAAGATTAAAAATTCAAAATGAAAATATTACATTTTGAATTTTTTAATTGAAAATTTTCATTGCAATCAAAATCTAGCTAAACCTTTTACCATGTCCCATTCAGTGTGGAAGCTATGAAACATTGACATTAAATTGGGAGAGTTAATGTTGTTTAAGATTCTGGAAAAAGTATTTTGATCGTGATTTTCAATTCAATTATCTAAAATCCAAAATTGGTATGAGGTGCTGAAAATGGCTTATAGTGACTTTACATTAAGTAAATTTAAAAAGTCATTCAGCATCCACATTGATGAAGAAACTGATTTATGTGCCGATATAGAACCTTTAGAGCCAAGCGAGAAACTCAAAAATTCTTTAGAAGAGACTACAGAACTGGCTTTAGCAATTAATACTGAAAAAGCTCGTTCAGAAATGATTATCACTCCGATTTTGTTGGAGGTAAGACGCAGGGCTAATTATTCGATTAGTTTATTTTCGGGAACAGACTTTAATGTAGATGCTGAAAAAGGTTTGAATGGCTATTGTGACTTTATCATCAGTCGTGCTAAGGAGCAATTAACAATTAATGTGCCTGTGGTGGTTATTATTGAAGCGAAAAATGAAAATATTAAAGGTGGATTAGGTCAATGTGCGGCGACAATGTTGGCAGCACAAATGTTTAATCAACAAGAAGGAAATGATATTAGGAAAATTTATGGGGCGGTAACAACGGGAGATATTTGGAAGTTTTTGAAGTTAGAAGACAATGATATATTTATTGATTTAAATAATTATTACATTAAAGAGATCGATAAGATTTTAGGGATTTTATCTCAAAGTGTTCAGGGAGATATACCAGGATCGAGTTCGACTAACTAAACTATATTGGGTTATGCTCATTTGTCTAGCGCTACTTAAATTTCACTGTTGACTATGGTCTGGAACAATCTTTTACAGCCTGACTTGATTTTAGAAGGTTCAGTGTTGAACCTAACACCAGATATTATCCAAAAATACGGGCTTAAGGGGCTTGTATTGGATGTAGATGAAACCTTAGTACCCTTTAAAGTAGGGCTGGCTTCCCCAGAACTACAAGATTGGGTGGAGCAAATTCGCTCCTGTACTGCATTGTGTTTGGTGAGTAACAACCTGAGTGAAGCGCGAATTGGTGGAATTGCGCGATCGCTCAATTTACCTTACTACTTAGGTGCAGCCAAACCATCCCGACGCAAAATTAGGGCAGCACTGAGGGGGATGGATCTACCAGTGCATCAAGTGGGGATGGTAGGCGATCGCTTATTTACGGATGTCATAGCAGGTAATCGCTTGGGGATGTTTACCATTCTAGTTGAACCGATTGTCCATGCAGACGCAGCCCTGCGTTCTCATCCTGTTCGCAACTTTGAAGTTTGGATATCTGAAATACTTGGAGCTTCTATTACCCCCAAGAAAAGCAAGATTCACAAACGCTAAAAAATCATCAGGAAAGTAAATCTAAAAAAATGGTTAAGGAATCTTACTGGAATCCAAAAATCGGGGATCATAAGTATTAATAACATGGGGTCAGCCAAAAAAGACCCTACAGCATACAAAATAAATATAAACCCGTAAAGCGTCAGCCTTCACTATAGAGGGATTGGCGCTTTACAAATTTAGTAGGAGTTAGAAGTTATGAGTTATGAATTAAATTCAACTCCTAACTCCTCACTCTTAACTCCTCACTTTTTAGATGTCATTAACAATTGTTGTCAAAATCGGCACTTCGAGCCTAACCCAACCAGAAACGGGACAATTAGCACTTTCCACCATTGCTACCTTGGCGGAAACACTCTGTTATTTAAGACGCCAGGGACACCGGGTGATTTTGGTTTCTTCTGGGGCTGTGGGAGTAGGTTGTGCGCGGTTAGGCTTAACTGAACGTCCCAAGGCGATCGCACTAAAACAGGCTGTAGCAGCAGTTGGACAGGGCAGATTAATTCGGATATACGATGATTTATTTACTACTCTACAACAGGCGATCGCTCAAGTATTACTGACTCGCAGCGACTTGGTACAGCGTAGCCGCTATCTCAATGCCTACAACACTTTTCAGGAACTATTGGGGCTGGGAGTGATCCCCATAGTAAATGAAAATGATACCGTAGCCATAGACGAACTAAAATTTGGTGATAATGACACCCTTTCGGCATTAGTTGCCAGCCTAGTAGAAGCAGATTGGCTATTTTTGCTTACCGATGTTGATAGACTATACTCAGCCGATCCGCGTTCCGTACCAAATGCGCGGCCGATCGCTTTAGTGAGTAGCATTAAAGAATTAGCTCAATTACAAATACAAACAGGTTCCCAAGGTTCTCAGTGGGGTACTGGCGGTATGGCGACAAAAATTTCGGCTGCGAGAATTGCGATCGCGGCTGGAGTTCGTACCGTAATTACCCAAGGGCGATTTCCCCAGAATATAGAAAAAATTATCCAGGGTGAACTGATTGGGACGCATTTTGAACCGCAACCTGAACCAACTTCAGCGCGTAAACGTTGGATAGCTTACGGACTTTTACCTGCGGGTAAATTGTATTTAGATGAAGGTGCGATCGCAGCAATTTCTCTGGCAGGAAAATCGTTATTAGCAGCCGGAATTAAGGTAGTAGAAGGAGAGTTTCGCACACAGGACGCAGTGCAATTGTGTGACACCAACGGTAACGAAATTGCTAGAGGACTTGTAAATTACAACAGCGATGAATTGCAAAAGATTCGTGGCTGTCATTCGCGGGAAATTTCCGCAATTTTAGGCTATGCGGGTGTGGAAACCGTGATTCACCGGGATAATTTGGTTTTGATTTAAAATGGAAATGAGATAAGTTTCGTAATATTTAAATTAAACTCATAATTCTAAGTCTAATAGTGTGATAACAAAGAAGGCAGTTGGTACATGGAGTAAAAGACACGCGCTCCAGATGCCTCAAGTAGAGTAGCCTCACTTTGCTCGGTGTAACCTAAAACTTTCATTCTAGCGGCAACACCTGCACGTACACCCAAAACGCTATCTTCTACAACCGTACAGGATGCAGGTTGAACTCCCATATTTTTAGCCGCATATAAGAACAAGTCAGGTGCTGGCTTCCAGCTTCCAATTTTATATGAGCTAAAAATACGTCCTTCAAATCGAGGCAGTAGGTTAGTTACATGCAAAGCTAACTTAATTTTTTCCGGTGGGCCACTGGAAGCAACGCAAATAGGTAGGGCTTGCTGAAAAAGAAAGAAAAGGTGACAGTCTGTAGATAAAAAGACCCTAGAAGTATATTCAGGTGCAAGGAAAGAAGGTAAAATAGCCCAAAATCCTTGCATGACAGTGGTCAGCCCTAA
>JAESFO010000275.1_pt1 | contig 83942 bp, 82 predicted proteins | sample 9269421 | NCBI WGS metagenome assembly JAESFO01 (sample SAMN14502839, study PRJNA617101) | algae metagenome | isolation source: Nostoc desertorum CM1-VF14 and co-occurring heterotrophs from rocky... | place: USA: Clark Mountains, San Bernardino, California | collected 2000-06-05 | reverse complement strand
GAACCGCCTATGGGAGCCTACTCAGCCCAAAACAGCTTGACCGAGAACACAGATGCTCTCTTGCGAAAACTAAGGACTTAGCTTCGCTAAGCCCAAGTTTTCGCTTTCTCCCCCGCCAAGGGGGAGAGGCCCGACTGATACTGAGGCGCAAGTGGAAGGCACGGATCATCTCCCCCTTGGCGGGGGAGAAAGCAAAATCTTAGGTTTAGCCGTTTGGCTAAGCCTTAGATTTTGCAAGAGAGGGGGTCTTGGAGGGTGCGATGGCTCGGCCCTCACACCACCACGATGCCCGAATGCTTCGCCTTGTTCTCGGGCTCGACATGGATGGTGATCTGCGCCCGCTCCACCGCTTCGCGGAGCTTCGCTTCGATGCCGTCGCAGATGGCGTGCGCTGCTTCGACGCTCATCGTGCCGGGCACCACCAGGTGAAAATCGATGAAGGTCATCGCCCCCGCCTGCCGGGTGCGGATATCGTGCGCCTCGATCGCGCCATCGGCATTGGCCGAGATGATCTCGCGGATCTGGTTGAGGAGCCTGGGCTCCACGGCCACGTCCATCAGCCCGATGACGCTCTGCTTGATCAGTTCCCAGCCCGACCACAGGATTGCCACCCCGACCAGCGCCGCAAGGATGGCGTCGAGCTGCACGAAGCCGGTCGCCGCCGCCAGCAGCACGCCGATCAGCACGCCCAGCGTCGAGACCACATCGGTCCACAGGTGCCTGCCATCGGCGATCAGCGCCGGCGACTGCTCCTCGCGGCCACGCCGCGACAGCCACCAGGCCCAGCCGGCATTGATGCCCGTCGCCAGCACGCTCACGCTGAGGCCCAACGGATCGAGCTTGAACTCGCGCGGGTTGATGAAGCCATAATAGGCCTCGCGGAAAATCAGCAGCGCCGCCACCGCGATGAAGATGCCGATCACCACCGCGGAAAAATACTCGGCCTTGTAATAGCCATAAGGCAGGCTGGCATCGGCCGGACGCGCCGCGAGCCGCACCGCGATCAGCGCCACGATGGCGGTCACCACGTTGACCACGCTTTCGAGCGCATCGGAGAACAGCGCGATCGAGCCCGTCGCCCAGGCGGCATAGCCCTTCAGCGCCAGCACCAGCATGCCGATCGCGAGGCTGCCATAGGCGACGCGCACCGCCAGATTTGAATTGCCGCTTGCCATCAGCGGCCAATAGACGAGCCCTCGCACGCTGACAAGTCACTGAATTTGCATGTGATTTTGAGAAGCGTTCGCATCTGGGCAAGCGAGGGCAGGAAAAGTTGCAGACTTTTCCGTCCGACCCGAGCCACTGGGCAACGGGGAATCGTTTGACCCGCTACGGGCCCCTCACTACAACCCATTGATAGCGCAGCGTTCCTTGATGGACTGAAACTCACGCCTGGTGCGGTCGACCCAAATCGGGGACCAAATCCGGGGCTGCTGGTTGGTCGAAAAGCGAACTCTGCCTTTGTGCAAAACAGAGGCGAGATGAACAAATCCCTGATCCTGCCGGCGGACACCGCCGTAATGCTCTGCGGCCATGGCAGCCGTAACCAGCTCGCCGTCGGCGAGTTCGCGGTGCTGGCCGAGCGGCTGCGCGAGCGCCTTCCCGGCGTCCCGGTGGAGTATGGCTATCTCGAGTTCGCCAATCCGGTGATCCATCAGGGGCTCGACAAATTGCGGGCCGGTGGCGCCAAACGCGTCCTCGCTGTGCCGGGCATGCTGTTCGCTGCCGGCCACGCCAAGAACGACATTCCCTCCGTGCTCAACACCTATGCCGCCGGCAAGGATGTCGAGATCACCTATGGCCGCGAGCTTGGTGTCGACCTGAAGATGCTGCGCGCCGCCGGCGACCGTATCCAGCAGGCGATCGATGCCTCGCCCCACGAGGTGCCGCGCCACGAGACGCTGCTGGTGGTGGTCGGCCGCGGCGCCTCCGACCCCGATGCCAATTCCAATGTCGCCAAGGTGATGCGGCTGCTCTGGGAAGGCATGGGTTTTGGCTGGGGCGAGGTCGCCTATTCCGGCGTCACCTTTCCGCTGGTGGCCCCGGCGCTCGATCATGCGGTGAAGCTCGGCTACCGCCGCATCATCGTCTTCCCGTATTTCCTGTTCACCGGCGTGCTGGTCAAGCGCATCTACGATGCCGCCGACGAGGCGGCGGCCAGGTACCCTGACATCGAGTTCCTCAACGCCCCCTACCTCAACGACCATCCTTTGGTGGTCGAGACCTTCCTCGATCGCATCCAGGAAATGCTGGTCGGCCAGAACCTGATGAACTGCGCCATGTGCAAGTATCGCGAGCAGGTGCTGGGCTTCGAGGCTGAGGTCGGGTTGAAGCAGGAGAGCCACCACCATCACGTCGAAGGCATCGGCGGCGGGCTGGAAAACTGCCCCTGCAAGGGCGATTGCGATTCATCGTGCCGCGACGAGTCCTTCTGCCTGAAGCACAACCTGCCCTGGACGCCGCTCCATTCCCATGATCATGGGCACAGCCAAAGGCATGACCACGGTCACGAGCACGCTCATCCGCATACCCATCCGCACACTCACGCCCCGGCGGCGCGGCACGCGCTGGTCGCCAACCCGGCCTTCCCGGTGATCCGCCTCGGCGGCAGCCACGATCACGGCTACCCCGAGGATCACGGTCATCACCACGGCGACGGCGCGCACCACCATCACGATCACGCCGACCACCACCACCACCCCTATCCGCACGCCGATCACCCGCTCGGCCCGCTGACCCTCCCCAAGGTTCCGGGTCGCCTGGCGCGTGAGGACAGCGAGAGCTGATGCCGCTGTTCGATCGCTACATCGCGGTGGATTGGTCGGCGGCGAATACGCCGAAGCGCGGCAAGGATTCGATCTGGATCGGCGAACTCGGTCCCGAGGGCCGAGTGCCGAGCCTGAACCCGCCGACCCGCCACGCCGCGATGGCAGAGATCGCCACCCGCCTGCTGGCTGCCCGCCAGCGCGGCGAACGCATTATGCTCGGCTTCGACTTCGTCTTCGGCTATCCGCGTGGCGCCGCGACGGCTATCGCCGCTGCAACCCTCGATCTCGCCCACCCGCCAGCCGGCACCGTGCAGGGCAAACGGCCAACGGATGGTGCGGCGCGCGAAGAATCCCCCCCACCCTGTCCCTCCCCCGCAGGGGGGGAGGAGACCGGAACACTGGCGGCAGTGAGAGCGTCTCCCTCCCCCTTGCGGGGAGGGGACGGGGGTAGGGGTGCGTTTCCCGCGCCAGCCCGTCTACCGGGCGATCAGCCACCATGGCTGCAGCTCTGGTCAACGCTGGCCAGCACCGTCGTCGACAGCGCGGACAACCGCTCCAATCGCTTCCAGCTCGCCGAAGCGATCAACCATCGGCTTGCCGACGGTCCGCATTTCTGGGGCCACCCGCACCAGCACAGCTACGCCGCTTTGCGAGCCAAACGCCCGACCGCGGCTTACGCCAATCTCCCTGAGCGGCGGGTGGCAGAGCACTATGTTCGCAGCGCCCAGCCGGTGTGGAAACTGACCGGCGTCGGCTCGGTCGGCAGCCAGGCCATGCTTGGCATCGCGCGCCTCGCGGCCCTGCGTGCCGATCCGCGCCTTGCCGCCGACATCGCCGTCTGGCCCTTCGAAACGGCCTTCGCCGCCGACCTCAGCAGGCCTATCACCATCACCGAAATCTATCCCTCGTTGTTCCCGGTCAGCGTGGCCGACGGCCTGCCGCGTGACCGCGCCCAGGTCGAGGTCACCACCAGTCGTTTTGCCGAGCTCGACCGCGCCGGTCTGCTCGAAACCTTCCTAAGCCCGCCCGCCGGACTGACTGCCGACGAACGCGCCGTCCTCATTGCCGAGGAAGGCTGGATCGCCGGCGCCGGCCACCAGGCGCTGCTCGCCCGGTTGCAGAGCGCCCCATGAACTACCTCCGCGATCCCGCTGCCATCTACGCGCAGAGCTTCGCCACCATCGAAGCCGAAGCCGACCTGTCGGCGCTCGCGCCCGAGCTCCGCGCCGCCGCCATCCGCATGATCCACGCCTGTGGCATGGTCGATCTCGCAGCCGACATCGTCGGCGATCCCGTCGTGGTCGCGGCTTCTCAGGATGCGCTGCGCGCCGGCGCCCCGGTCCTCTGCGATTGCGAAATGGTCCGCTCGGGCATCATCCGCCGGCACCTCCCTGAAGCCACCGAGCTCATCCTCACGCTCAACGATCCCACGGTCGCCGCGCTCGCCAGCTCCCTCGGCACCACCCGCTCCGCCGCCGCCGTCGAACTCTGGCGCCCCCATCTTGCCGGCGCGGTCGTGCTCATCGGCAACGCCCCGACGGCATTGTTTCACCTCATCGAGACGATCGGGGCCGGCGGGCCACGCCCGGCGGCGATTATCGCTGCGCCGGTCGGTTTCGTGGGGGCGGCCGAGAGCAAGGCCTTGCTCGCGTCCAACCGGCTTTCTATGCCATTCCTCACGGTGCGCGGGCGCCGCGGTGGTTCGGCCATTGCCAGCGCCGCCTTCAACGCCATTTCGAAAGACCTCGCATGACCGCCTGGCTGCACATCGTCGGGGTAGGTGAGCGGGGGCCGAGCGAGCTGCCGGCCTCCTACAAGCTGCTGCTCAGCTACGCCGACACCGTCATCGGACCGGCCCGCCTGCTTGCCGATCTCGAGCCGGTGACCCGGCCCAGTGCCAGCGCCGACCTCTTCAACCCCGAATTCGTCACCAAGCGCAGCTTCGAGGCCGTCGCCCGCGCCCTCGCCGGCGAGGAGCCCGACCATTCGCCCGCCGCAACCTATGCCGATGGCCGCACCCTGATCGAATGGGAGCCCCCGCTCGAAAGCATGATCGAGCAGGTGATGGCGCTGCGCGAGACCCCCACGGTTATTCTCGCCTCGGGCGATCCGATGTGGTTCGGCATCGGCGCCACGCTGACCCGCTACCTGCTGCCCTCCGAGTTCGTCATCCACGCCCACCCCTCGGCCTTCCAGCTCGCCGCGGCGCGGCTGCACTGGCCGCTGCAATCGGTGGCGACTGTTTCGCTGCACGGCCGTGCGGTGGAGACGCTCCATCCGCATCTGCTGCCCGGCAACCGCATCCTGGCGCTGACCGCCGATCACACCACTGTCGACCTTGCCATCGAACTGCTGGTCGATCGCGGCTACGGCCGCAGCCTCGTCACCACCCTCGAAAATCTCGGCGGCCCCGAAGAAAAGATCACCTCCGACGAGGCCGAAAGCTTCAACAGCCGCGAGGTCGAGGATTTCTACGTTCTCGCCATCGACTGCGTCCCCGATTTCACCGCGCCGTTGCTGCCGCCGACCCCCGGCCTGCCCGACGAGGTGTTCGTCACCGATGGCCAGTTGACCAAGCGCGAAGTGCGCGCCGCAACACTGGCCAAGCTCGCCCCGTTCCCTGGCGCGCTGCTCTGGGATGTCGGCGCCGGCTCGGGCTCGATCGCCATCGAGTGGATGCGCGCTGCTCGCGACGCCAAGGCCATCGCCTTCGAGCGCGAGGGTGAGCGCTTGCAGATGATCGCCCTCAACGCCGCGGCGCTCGGCGTGCCCAACCTCGAAATCGCCAGCGGCGAGGCTCCGGGGACCTTTGGCCGTAGGCCTCCGCCCGACGCCATCTTCATGGGCGGTGATGTCGGCAATGACGATCTGTTCGATGCCTGCTGGAGCGCCCTCAAACCCGGCGGACGGCTGGTCGCCAATGCTGTCACCCTCGATGCCGAACACGCGCTCTATTCGCGCCACCTGCAACTGGGCGGCGAGCTGAGCCGCATCGAGATCTCCGTGCTCGATCGCGTCGGTGGCCATCGCGCCTTCAAGCCGCGCATGGCGGTGACGCAATGGCTGGTCACCAAGGCAATGCATGGCCTCGTGGTGACGCCGTGACCGGCATTCTGTACCTCGTGGGCGTCGGCCCGGGTGATCCCGAGCTGCTGACCTTGAAGGCCGCCCGCCTGCTCGGCGCCATCCCCGTCATTGCCTATCCCACCACCGGCGAGGACGCGGCCCTGGCGCTCGAGATCGCCACCCCGCACCTCAATGCCGCGGCCGAACGGCTGCCGATCGCCATCCCGATGGCGGTGGAGCGCGGCCCCGCCCAGGCGGCCTATGACGGCGCCGCCGCAGCCATCCTCGTCCATCTCCGCGCCGGCCGCGATGTCGCCTGGCTTTGTGAAGGCGACCCGCTGTTCTATGGCTCTGCCATGTACCTGGTGGCCCGGGTCGGCCCGCATGCCCCGGTCGAGATCGTCCCCGGCATCACTTCGTTGACCGCCGCCGCTGCCGTCGCAGGCCGCCCACTGGCAGCGCGCAACGAAATGCTCAAGGTGCTGCCGGCGCCGCTCGACGACGCCACGCTCCGCACCGAGCTCTCCGCCACCCCGGTCGCCGCCATCATCAAGGTCGGCCGCCACTTCGATCGGATCCGCACCCTGCTCGCCGAGACCGGCCATGCCGAGGGCGCCGTGGTGGTCGAGCATGCGACCACCACGCGCCAGCGCATCACCCGCCTCGCCGATTTCGCCCATGAGGAGCGACCGTACTTTTCCACTATCCTCTGCTATCGCGGCACCGAGGCCTGGGGCGTAACCGCCGGAGCCGGCCGATGACCACCCCCGCCATCATCATCTTTGCCGATACCGGCCTCGATACCGCCACCCGTATTGCCGAGGCGACCGGTGGCGAGATCTACACCTGCGGGCAGGGCGGCGCCGATGCGCTCAAGCTCCTGCCCCGCCTGTTCTCCGAGGGGCGCCCGATCATCGGCGTCTGCGCCGCCGGCATCCTGATCCGCCTCCTCGCCTCCAGCCTCGAGAACAAGCAGAAGGAGCCGCCGGTACTCGCCGTATCGCTCGGCGGCGCCAGCATCGTGCCGCTGCTCGGCGGCCATCGCGGCGCCAACTGGCTGGCGCGCGAACTGGCCGATGAACTGGGCGGCCACCCCGCCATCACCACGGCGTCCGACAGCAAGTTCCTCCATAGCCTCGATGAGCCGCCACAGGGCTGGGTGCTCGGCACCCCGCAGGATGCCAAACCCGCCATGATGGCGCTGCTGCTGGGCGCCAAGCTGCAGATCGAAGGCGAAGCGCCGTTCCTCGCCGAGGCCGGCTACCCGGTCTCTTCGATGGGGGCGGTCAAGGTGCTGGTCACCGAACAGAAGCTCCGGATCGAGCGCGGCGTTGTCTATCACCCCAAGACCTTGGTGGCCGGTGTCGGCTGCGAGCGTGGCGCCGAGGCCGAGGAAGTCATCGGCCTCATCGACTTTGCGCTTCGCCAGCAGAACCTCGCGCCCGAAAGTCTCGTCGCCATCGCTTCGATCGACATCAAGGCGGACGAGCCGGCTTTGCTCGAGGCGGCCCGGCATTTCAAGGTGCCGTTGCGCCTGTTCTCGTCGGCCGAGTTGCTGCAGGAGCGCTACCGCCTCAAATCCCCATCCGACTACGTCGAAGAGACCGTCGGCACCCCGAGCGTCGCCGAAGCCGCCGCGCTCAAGGCCGGCGCGCTGGTCGTCGACAAGCTCAAGTCCGACCGCGCCACCTGCGCCATCGGCAAGGCGCTGCGCCCGATCGACCCCGCAACCTTCGGTCGCCGCCCCGGCGTGCTGCACCTCGTCGGCATCGGCCCGGGCGAAGCCGTTTCGCGCACTGCCGCAGCCGTCAATGCGCTCGAACAGAGCACTGACTGGGTCGGCTACGAGCTCTATCTCGATCTCGTCGCCGACCTCCGCCGCGGCCAGGACGAGCATCGCTATGGCCTGGGCGAGGAGGAGAGCCGCGTCCGCCATGCCCTCGAGCTCGCCGCCGAGGGCAAGGTGGTGTCGCTGGTCTGCTCGGGCGACGCCCAGATCTACGCCATGGCGGCGCTCGCCTACGAACTGCTCGATGCCACTGGCGCACGCGCTGTCTCCGAGGTGGCGCGGCGCGTCAACCTCGAGACCCATCCCGGCATCTCCGCCTTCCAGGCCGCGTCGGCCGCCGCCGGGGCGCTGATCGGACACGATTTCTGCTGCATCTCGCTCTCCGACCTCCTGACCCCGCGCGAGGATATCCTGAAGCGGCTCGACGGCGCCGCTCGCGCCGATTTCGTTACCGCGCTCTACAACCCGCGCTCACAGCGCCGCACCGACCTGATCGAGGAAGCCAAGCACATCTTCCTCGGCCATCGACCGCCCTCGACGCCGGTGATCATCGGCTCCAACCTCGGTCGCCCGACCGAGAGAGTCCGCGTCGTCCGGCTGGCCGATTTCGATCCGACCGAAATCGATATGCTGACCATCGTGATGATCGGCTCCAGTACCTCCCGCACCTTCCAGCGTGGCGCCGGCACCGTCGCCTACACCCCGCGCGGCTATGCGGCCAAGGGGGCGCAGGATGCTCCCTAAACAAGGCCCCCTCACCCGGCCTGCGGCCGACCTCTCCCCCCAGGGAGAGGTGAGCTGGGGCACGATCCAACCTCCTCGCCACCTCTCCCTTTGGGGGAGAGGTCGCCGCGCAGCGGCGGGTGAGGGGGCCTTCTTCAACTCTGGAAAAAGATGACCGTCTATTTCATCGGCGCCGGCCCCGGCGCGCCTGATCTCATCACGCTGCGCGGCCAGCGGCTCATCGAGCGTTGCGAAGTCTGCCTCTATGCCGGCTCGCTGGTACCCGCCGAGATCGTTGCCGCCGCCCCCGAAGGTGCGCTGGTCCGCGACACCGCGCCGATGCATCTCGACGAGATCATTGACGAAATCATCAAAGCCAATGATGCCGGCAAGGATGTATCGCGTGTCCATTCCGGCGATCCCTCGATCTATGGCGCGGTCGCAGAGCAGATGCGTCGGCTCGACGCACTCGACATCCCCTACGAGGTGGTCCCTGGCGTTCCCGCCTTCGCCGGCGCCGCCGCCCGCATCGCCGCCGAACTGACCTTGCCGGAGATTTCGCAGACCATCATTCTCACCCGCACTTCGGGCAAGGCCTCGGCCATGCCGGAATCGGAAAGCCTCGAGATCCTGGGACAGAGCAAGGCGACCCTTTGCATCCACCTGTCGATCCGCAACTTGGGCTATGTCGAAACGGCGCTCACCCCCAATTACGGCGCCGACTGTCCGGTGGTCATCATCTACCGCGCCACCTGGCCGGACGAAGAGGTGATCTTCACCACCCTCTCTCAGATGAAAGCCCGGGTGCGCGAAGAAAAGATCACCCGCACGGCGCTCATTCTCGTCGGCCGCGTTCTCGGCGAAACGCGCTTCCGCGAGTCGAAACTCTATGACGAGAGTTTTGCGCATGTGCTGCGCAACGCGGGCAAGAAAAAGCTGAGGGCTGGGGGATGATGGCGAGGTCGGTGCTCGCCGACCCCCACCCCTGTCCCCTCCCCGCAAAGGGGAGGGAGACGCCAACACCACGATCGGTGAGGAACGAAGACTTGCGAGCGCACGTCACCTCGCCCCTTGCGGGGGAGGAACAGGGTGGGGGGTACACTTCCCGCACCAGCCTCTCAGCGAGCTCACACCAGCTTCAGCGCTGCAATGGCCTGACCCACCGTCGGCACCTCGTGCGCTGGTGGCAACGGTGGCCGGGCGATCATGAACACCGGCAGCCGCAATCGCAAAGCTGCCTGCAGTTTAGCCTCGGTCTGCGCTCCGCCGGAGTTCTTGCAGATCAGGTGGGTGATCCCCTGCTCCTGCATCATCTGGAACTCGCCATTAAAGAAGAATGGCGGTCGCGCGAGGAGCGACGTGGCGTTGACCGGCAGTTCCTTTTCCGGCGGCTCGATCGAGCGCACCACGAAGCTGCAATCGGTGCGCTTGAGGTAGGTATCGAGCTGCGTGTGTCCCACCGTCAGCAGGGCCCGCGCCCCCTTGGGAAGGCTTGCTGCCGCTTCCTCAGCGTTCGCCACATGCTTCCAGAACGCATATTGCGGCTCGCTCCAGGCCGGCCGGGTCAGCCGCACCAGCCGCAGCCCCGCCAGTTCCGCGGCCCGCACGGCGTTGCGCTTGATCTCCTCGGCATAGGGGTGCGTCGCGTCCACCATCCGGTCGAAACGCTCGGTGATGATGTAGTTGCCCATCCCGTCGCCACCGCCGAAGCCGCCAATGCGCACCTCGCCCGCCGGCAGCATCGGCTCGCTGGTCCGGCCGGCCAGCGACGTGGTCACGGCATGGCCCATTTTGGTCAGTTGCGCGGCAAGTTGCCGAGCCTCTTCGGTCCCGCCGAGGATCAGGATCTTCATCTATTCGCTTTCCCCAAGTCCGGCGCCCGGCTATGCCGACGCGGCGCCACCAGTACCCCCCGGTCTGGTTGCGATAATTCTATCTTAACCGCTAGTCCCAAGATTTTGCAGCATAATCTTCAGGTGGCCGGATGAATGGCCTGGTTGTTGCCGCTCCCCGCTCCGGTTCGGGCAAGACGACGCTTACCCTCGGACTGCTGGCGGCGCTAAACCGGCGCGGCTTGAGCGTCGCGCCGGCCAAGACCGGCCCCGACTATATCGACACCACCATCCTCGCCCGCGCCGCCGGTCGCCCTGCCATCAACCTCGATCCCTGGGCGATGTCGCCAAGCCGCCTGCATGATCTTGCGGTGAGCCACGCCGCGGCGACCGACCTGCTCCTCGTCGAAGGCGTCATGGGCCTGTTCGATGGCGCCGCCGACGGCCGCGGCTCCACCGCCGATCTCGCGGCGACGCTCGGCCTGCCGGTGATCCTGGTGCTCGATGCCGAACGGCAATCGCAGTCGATCGCTGCCCTCGCCCACGGCTTTGCCACCTGGCGGCCCGAGGTTAAAGTCGCCGGCCTGATCGTCAACCGCGCCGCCTCCACCCGGCACGAACTGATGCTCCGGGCCGCGCTGAGCGCCGTCGATATCCCGCTGCTTGGCGTCATCCCCAAACGTGAAGCCCTTGCACTCCCCGACCGTCACCTCGGCCTCGTCCTCCCCGGCGAGATCGCCGGTTTCGATACGGTGGTGGCCACCGCCGCCGAAGCGATGGAGGATTATGTCGACCTGAATCGGTTGTTGTCCCTGTCGTCCTCGCTGACGCCGGCGGGCACCTCCCCCCTTGTGGGAGCGGTTGGGAAGGGGATAGCACCGCGCGCCGGCCTTCCTCCCCTCGGCCAGCACATCGCCATCGCCCGCGACGATGCCTTCGCCTTCCTCTACCCACATTGGCTCGCCGACTGGCGCGAGGCGGGCGCCAGCCTCAGCTTCTTCTCGCCGCTCGCCGATGAGGCCCCGGACCCAGCCGCCGATGCCGTCTTCCTCCCCGGCGGCTACCCCGAACTGCACGCTGCGCGGCTGGCCGCCGCCGAAAACTTCATGCGCGGCCTGCGGGCGAGCGCCGAACGCTCGGCGCTGATCTACGGCGAGTGCGGGGGCTTCATGGTGCTGGGCGCCAGCCTCACCGACAAAGTCGGTGCGACCTATCCGATGTCCGGGCTATTGCCGCACGAGACCCGCATCGACCGCCCCAAGCGGGTTCTCGGCTACCGCCGCCTCGTGCACCAGAGCCCGCTGCCGTTCCCGCAGCACCTCGCCGGTCACGAGTTCCACTACTCATCGGCCCGCAAGACCCATGGCACGCCATTGTTCAGCGCCACCGATGCGCTGGGCGAGGCGCTGCCGCCGATGGGTTTGGTGCAGGGGCGGGTGCTGGGGTCGTATGCGCATGTCATTGACGTGGCGTCTCGGCCCTAGATCAGGCGCTGGTGCAGGCTGACCCCCACCCCTGTCCCCTCCCCCTAAGAAAGGGGAGGGAGACCAAAACACCGACATCAAGGTATGCGTCTCCCTCCCCATGTTTAGGGGGAGGGGACAGGGGTGGGGGTCGACAACCACCGGCGGCTAGGTGGGCTACTCAGGCTTCCGGATCATGTACGTGTCCATGATCCAGCCGTTCCGCGCCTGCGCCTCGCGGCGCTTCACATCGATCTCGTCCATGACCTCGGACACTTGGCCGGCAACGAGAATCTCGTCTGCTGTCCCAAGATAGGCGCCCCAGAAGATCTCCGTCTGGTCTGCTGCAAACCGCCGGAACACCTGGTGGTTGTCGAGCATCACCACGGCGCTGCTCAGCCCGTCCGCCTCGCCTTCGCCCACCCGACGCCCGGTGGTGATGGTTACCGCCTCGCCGACCCGGTTGAGCGTCACCTGGTGCTGCGCTGCCAGTGCCTGCGGCGCCGAGATGCCGGGAATGACTTCAATGGCGATTTCCCACCCCGCTGCCTGCATGTCCTTGAGGATACGCAGCGTTCCGTCATAGAGCGCCGGATCGCCCCAGACGAGGAACGCCCCGACACCATCCTCGGACAACTCCGCGAACATCCGCCGATAAGCCACTTCCAGCTTGTCGCGCCATTCCTTGACGCTGTCGCGGTAGTCCGGCGTCTCGGCCTTCCGCCGGGACGGGATGGCGAACTCCACCAGCCGGTAGCGCGGCCCGGTGACGAATTGCTCGAGCATCGCCAGCCGGATGGCATTGAGCCCGGCCTTCTCCTCGCCCTTGTCGGGCATGAAGAACACCTGGGCGCGGTTCATCGCCTTGACCGCCTGGAGCGTCAGGTAGTCCGGGTTGCCGGCGCCGATGCCGATGACGAGGATGGTGCGCATCCATCCTCCCTATCGGATCATGGCGTCAGCGGCTAGAACGGCGGGCATGGCGAAATCCCTCATGTTCATGGGCACCGGGTCCGATGTCGGCAAGTCGCTGCTGGTCGCCGGGCTTTGCCGCGCCTATGCCAATCGCGGGTTGCGGGTGGCGCCGTTCAAGCCGCAGAACATGTCCAACAACGCCGCCGTCACCGCCGATGGCGGAGAGATCGGCCGCGCCCAGGCGCTGCAGGCCCGCGCCGCCCGCCGCGACCCCGTCACCGCCATGAATCCGGTGCTGCTGAAGCCAGAGGGTGAGACCGGCTCGCAACTGGTGCTGCGCGGCCAGCGCGTCGGCAGCTTTGCGGCGCGCGAGTACTGGAAGAAGCGCGGTGAGTTGCTGCCGCAGGTGCTGGCTGCCCATGCCGAACTTGCGGTTGGCGCCGACCTGATCCTCGTCGAGGGCGCCGGCAGCGCTTCCGAGGTCAACCTCCGCGGCAACGACATCGCCAATTTCGGCTTCGCCCGCGCCGCCGATCTCCCGGTAATCCTTGCCGGCGATATCCAGCGCGGCGGTGTCATCGCCGCATTGGTCGGCACCTTCGCGGTCATCGACCCTGCTGATGCCGCGCTGATCGCCGCCACGCTGGTGAACAAGTTCCAGGGCGATCCGAGCCTGTTCGAGGATGGCCGCCATTTCATTGCCGAACGCACCGGCGTCCCCTGTCTCGGTCCGGTCCCCTGGTTCACCGACGCGCGAAACCTTCCGGCCGAGGATGCACTGGCGCTCGAGGAACAGCAGACGCCGAGGCGGGGCGCCTATCGCATCGTGGTGCCGCGGCTGCCGCGCATTTCCAACTTCGACGACCTCGATCCGCTGCGCCTCGAGCCCGGTGTCAGCCTCGAGATCGTCCAGCCTGGCCGCCCGTTGCCCTATGGCGAGCTGATCATCCTCCCCGGCTCCAAGGCCACCCGCAACGACCTCGCGGCTTTGCGCGAGTATGGCTGGGACATCGATATCCTCGCCCATCACCGCGCTGGCGCCCGCGTGCTCGGGCTGTGCGGCGGCTTCCAGATGCTGGGCCACACCGTGTTCGACCCGTTGGGCCTCGAAGGCGTCGTCGGTACCTCGGCCGGCCTTAACCTCCTCGACGTCGACACCGTCCTCGGCCCGACCAAGGAGCTCAGGGTCGAGCAGGCGACGTTCGCCCTGACCGGTGACCCGCTGGTCGGCTATCACATGCACATGGGCGTCACCCGCGGCCGCGGCCTCGAGCGCCCCTTCGCCCGCATCGGCGATGCCGCCGATGGCGCGGTGAGCGCCGACGGCACGGTGATGGGGACGTATCTCCACGGCCTGTTCGCCGCCGACAGCTTCCGCCGCAATTTCCTTGGTTCGGCGGCTGCGACATCGAGCCTGGCCTATCAGACGACGATCGACGCGACGCTCGATGCACTGGCGGCGCATCTCGAACGGCACCTCGATCTCGATGCTCTGCTGGAGTTGGCCCGATGAGCGACAGCCGCAGTCGGGCTCCCTCTCCCGCTTGCGGGGGAGGGGGGACCAGCCGAAAGGCTGGTGGGAGGGGGGAGCGGCATACACCGGCCTTGCCTCATCCGCCCACGATCACCGCGTGGGGCACCCCCCTCCCACCACGCTTTCGCGTGGTTCCCCCTCCCCCGCAAGCGGGAGAGGGCATCCCGACTGCGGGCGTCGGTGGGTTGCCCTGATGTACGCCCTGCTTGCACCGCTGGCTCTACTGTTCGAGCGCCTCGTCGGCTACCCCAACAGTCTTGTTGCCCGCATCGGCCACCCGGTGATGTGGATCGGCAAGCTGATCTCGTTGCTCGACCTGCGACTGAACCGCGACGTCAATCGCCGCGCCAAGGGCGTGCTGGCGCTTATCATCCTGCTCGCCGCCACCGGCCTCGTCACCGTGGCCATCGCCTGGCTCTGCCACCTCATCCCCTATGGCTTTATCCTCGAAGCGATACTCGCCTCCGCCTTCCTGGCGCAGAAGGCGCTCGGCGACGCGGTGCGCTTCGTTGCTGCTGCGCTCCGCCGCAGCCTGCCCGAGGGTCGCACCGCGGTGAGCCACATCGTCGGCCGCGATCCGCAAGCCCTCGACGAACCCGGTGTGGCCCGCGCCGCCATCGAGTCGCTGGCCGAATCCACCTCCGATGCCGTGGTCGCGCCGCTGTTCTGGCTGTTGCTGCTCGGGCTCCCGGGCATCGCGCTCTATAAGGCCGTGAACACCGCGGATTCGATGATCGGCCACAAGACCGAGCGGCATCTCGAATTCGGCTGGGCCAGCGCCCGCTTCGATGACCTCGTAAACCTGATCCCCGCGCGCCTCACTGCGCTGCTGATCGCCGGCGGCGCCTTCTTCCTCAAGGGCGCGCAGCCGGAGGCAGCCTGGTCTACCGCGTTGCGCGATGCGCACAAGCATGAGAGCCCAAATGCCGGCTGGCCCGAAGCCGCCATGGCCGGCGCGCTCGGCTTCCGCCTCGGCGGCCCGCGCAGCTATGACGGGGAGGTGGTGGAGCTGCCGAGCTTCGGCGACGGACGGGCCGAGCTCGGCGCCGGCGACATCGATCTGTCGCTGAAGCTCTATTCGGTGACGCTGAACCTGACGCTGGCGGTGACGATGCTGGTGGCGCTGGTGATTTGGCGACTATCTAGCTGAGAGAGACGGCAGTAGGCAGTAGACAGCGAGCCGGCAGTGCGGGAGTTTCTATGACTGCCGACTGCCGACTGCCGACTGCCGACTGCCGACTGCCGACTGCCGACTGCCGACTGCCGACTGCCGACTGCCGACTGCCGACTGCCGACTGCCGACTGCCGCACCCCTCAAGCCTCATGCACCCGCCGCTGGATCACCTCAGCTTCCGGCGCCGACCCTTTGAGCACCATCGGCAACCCTGCCACCACGAAATAGGCGTCGTCGCAGATCTCGGCGATCCGCTGGTGCGCCGAGCCGGCGAGATCGCGGAACATGCGCGCCATGGCGTTGTCGGGGACGATCCCGAGCCCAACTTCGTTCGAGACGAGGATCACCCGGGCCGCGGTCGTCGTCGTGAGCGTTGCCAGCAGTTCATCCACCGCCGCTGCTACGTTCTCGTTGGCGACGATCAGGTTGGTGATCCACAGTGTCAGGCAGTCGACCAGGATCGCGTCATGCGATTTGGCCGCTTGCACGATAGCGGCGCTGAGCCGGATCGGCTCCTCGATGGTGGCGAAAACCTGCGCCCGCTGCTGCTTGTGGCTCGCCACCCGGTCGCGCATTTCCGCATCCAGCGCCTGCGCCGTAGCGAGGTAGGCGGGCCGCGTTCCCGCTCGCATCGTCAGCCGCTCGGCAAAGCCGGTCTTGCCCGAGCGCGCCCCGCCCAGCACCAGAACATGACCCATTTGCTGCCTCCTCGCCGTCCTTCTCTGCCCTGGAGCAATGCGCTCTGGGGCGCTTCGATCCCACGGTGCTGGACTTTGTCCGCATGTGAGCCATGCGGCAAGCGACCTTTCCAGCCGCTTTCCTTTGCTTATTCTACTTTCGTCTAGAAACCTTTGGCATTAAGGTCCGCGCCGGACTCGGGGGGCTCCTGGGTCGGCAAGCCACTAGTTGTCGCGAAGGAGTGCGCGTTCGGTGCCTAGGTACTATCTCGGGGTGGATGGTGGCGGCACCAACTGCCGCATCCGCCTCGCCAACGAGAACCTCGAAACCCTGGCCGACGCTGCCGGTGGTCGCTCGAACCTGCAGATCGAAGCCGGCGAGCCGGCGTTCCGCTCCATTACCGAGGGCACCAAAGAGGTGTTCCGGAAGGCGGGCATCGATATCGCCGAGGCCGCCAACACCTATGCCTGCTTCGGCATGGCCGGCGGTCGCCTGCCTTCGGCGCGCGACGCCTTCGAGCAGCGCCCCTGGCCCTTCGCCAAGGTCCGCGTCTACGACGACATCGATATCGCCCGCGCCGGCGCCCACGGTGGCGAAGATGGCGCGGTGATCATTGTCGGTACTGGCTCGGCCGCCTTGGCCATGGTCAACGGCCAGCGCCACCAGTGTGGCGGCTGGGGCTTCCAGATCGGCGACCAGATGAGTGGCGCCATCCTCGGCCGCGAACTGGTGCGCCGCTCGGTCGAAGCTGCGGATGGCTTGTTGTCCGCGTCGCCGCTTACCCAGGCGGTGATCGACAAGCTCGGCGGCTCGGTCGATGCGGTGATGGATTGGTCCTTCCCGCAAGACCCGCGCGGGCCGATGCCGGCCGGCAACGGCGCCCCGTCGACCCTGCTCGGCCGCGCTCCCGCCGAATTCGGCGCGCTGATCCCGCTGTTCTTCGACTATTACGAGCAGGGCGATCCGGTGGCCAGGGAGCTGATGGAGCTCGAGTTGAGCTACATCGATACCTATGTGCGCTGGTTCAAGGCGCGCGGCGTGACCCGCATGGCCGCCGTCGGCGGCTTCGGCACCCGCCTCTATCCGCTGATGATCGAGCGCCACGGCGACTTCATCGTCCGCCCCGTCGACGAGCCGCTGCACGGCGCCGTCATCCTTGCCAAGCAGAACTTCGCCTGAGCAGAATTTCGTCTGGGAACTGAGTTGCCATGAACTACCTCGATAGGAGCTTGAAGAGCGTGTCCAGCCGTATCATCCCGGTCCAGCCCTTCGATTACGTGGTGTTCGGCGCAACCGGCGACCTCACCAAGCGCAAGTTGATCCCGGCGCTCTACCATCGCTTCAAGGATGGCCAGTTCGACGAGCAGAGCCGCATCATCGGCGTGTCGCGCACCAAGCTGACCGACGCCGATTTCCGGAAGCTGGCGCGGGAATCGATCGAGACCTTTGTCGAGCAGTCCTACCAGGACAAGAAGACCATCGACCGCTTCATCGGCACCTTCACATATGTCCCCAACGACGTGACCGACGAGGCGCATTGGGGCGATCTTTCGAAGAACCTGCGCGACGACCCCAAGGTGGTGCGCGCCTTTTACCTCGCCATTGCGCCCGACCTGTTCGGGCCAACCTGCGAGTACATCCTCAAGAAGGGCTACTACCGCCGCGACGCCCGCGTGGTGATCGAAAAGCCGCTCGGCCACGACCTCGCGTCGTCGATCGAGATCAACGACGAAGTGTCCAAGATCTTCAAGGAAGATCAGGTCTACCGCATCGATCACTATCTCGGCAAAGAGACGGTGCAGAACCTGTTGGCGCTGCGCTTCGCCAACATCCTGTTCGAGCCGATCTGGAATTCCGCCCATATCGACCATGTGCAGATCACCGTCGCCGAGTCGGTCGGCGCCGGCACCCGCGGCTATTACGATGAGAGCGGTGCGCTGCGCGACATGGTGCAGAACCACATCATCCAGCTGCTCTGCCTCGTCGCCATGGAGCCGCCGGCCTCGGACGCCGCCAATGCGCTGCGTGACGAGAAGCTCAAGGTGCTGCGCTCCCTGAAGCCGATCACCGGCGCCGATGTCGGCCGCGTCACCGTGCGCGGCCAGTATCGCGGCGGCAGCGTCGATGGCAACGCCGTCGCCAGCTACCAGGATGAGCTGCCCGAGGAGAAGAAGGGCTCGCGCACCGAGACCTTTGTCGCCATCAAGGCCGAGATCGAAAACTGGCGCTGGTCGGGTGTGCCGTTCTACATCCGCACCGGCAAGCGGCTGGTGTCGCGCGCCTCGGAAATCGTCATCCAGTTCCGCAACATCCCGCACTCGATGTTCGACCATGCCCAGGGCGCACCAAAGCCCAACCGGCTGGTGATCCGCATCCAGCCCGATGAAGGCGTGAAGCTGTTCCTGATGATCAAGGATCCGGGCCCCGGCGGCATGCGCCTGCGCGAGGTCCCGCTGAACCTCAGCTTCGCCGAGACCTTTGCCGAGCGCACTCCGGAGGCCTATGAGCGCCTGCTGCTCGACGTCATCCGCGGCCAGCAGACCCTGTTCATGCGCCGCGATGAGCTCGAGGCGGCCTGGGAATGGGTCGATCCGATCCGCAACGGCTGGGATCTGGCGAGCGACGCCCCGCAGACCTATACTGCCGGCACCTGGGGCCCGACCGGCGCCATCGCCCTGATCGAGCGCGACGGCCGCACCTGGCACGAGGATGGGCATTGAACGCAACCCGGCGCAGCTTCGGCACCAAGGAAGATCTGGCGCTCGCTCTCGCCGAGACTGTCGCTGAACACCTGAACGACGGCATCGCCGCCCGCGGTCACGCGGTGCTCGCGGTGTCGGGCGGGTCGACCCCGGCCCGGTTCTTCGCCGTGCTCGGCCGCCGCAAGGATATCGATTGGGAGAAGGTCACCGTCACCCTGGTCGACGAGCGCTGGGTCGACGAGACCAACGACCGTTCCAATGCGCTGCTGGTCAACGAGAAGCTGCTGCAGGGCCCGGCTGCCTCGGCGCATTTCGTGCCGCTCTATACTGGTGGGGACGAACCCACCGACGCCGCCATCGCCCGCACCAACATGGCGGTCAACGCCCTGCCGACGCCGTTTGATGTGGTGATCCTCGGCATGGGCAATGACGGCCACACCGCATCGTTCTTTCCCGGCGGCGACAACCTCGCCGCGGCGCTGACCGGCGAGGGGCCGGCTCTCGCCATCCGGGCGCCGGGGGCAGGGGAGCCCCGGGTGACACTGGTCCTCAGGCGCCTTCTCGACGCCGCGGGGCTCTATCTGCATATCGAGGGGGAGGAGAAGCTGGCGACGTTGGAGAAGGCTGCGTCGGATGGTCCCGTTGAGGACATGCCGATCAGGTCTATTCTGCGTCAAAGCCAGACACCGCTGACTATCTTCTGGAGCCCCTAGGAACCGCTAGGCGCTCCCCCAAGGAGCATGAAATGTCCGTCGTCAAGATCGTCCAGGAAGTCACCGACCGCATCGCGGCCCGGAGCGCCACCTCGCGTCGCGAGTATCTCGATCGTATCGAGGGCGCGCGGGTGCAAGGCGTGCACCGTGCGGCGCTCGCCTGCGGTAACCTGGCCCATGGCTTTGCCGCCTGCTCCCCCTCGGACAAGGCCAAGCTCGCCGGTTCCAAGGCGCTGAACCTCGGCATCGTCACATCCTACAACGACATGCTGAGCGCCCATCAGCCCTACGAGACCTATCCCGAGATCATCAAGGATGCGGCCCGTCAGATCGGCGCCACGGCGCAGGTGGCGGGCGGCGTACCGGCGATGTGCGACGGTGTCACCCAGGGCCAGCCGGGCATGGATTTGAGCCTGTTCAGCCGCGACGTCATCGCCATGGCGACGGCGATTGCGCTGAGCCACAACATGTTCGATGCCGCGGTCTATCTCGGCATCTGCGACAAGATCGTCCCTGGCCTGATGATCGGCGCCTTGACCTTCGGGCACCTGCCGGCCGTGTTCGTCCCCGCCGGCCCGATGCCGACAGGCATCTCCAACGACGAGAAGGCCAAGGTTCGCCAGCTCTATGCCGAGGGCAAGGTCGGCCGCGCCGAGCTGCTCGAGTCGGAAGCCAAGTCCTACCACTCGCCCGGCACCTGCACCTTCTACGGCACCGCCAACTCCAACCAGATGCTGATGGAGATCATGGGCCTGCATCTGCCGGGCGCCAGCTTCGTCAACCCCAACACGCCGCTGCGCGAAGCCCTGACCCGCGAGGCGACCAAGCGCGCCCTGTCGCTCACCGCCGAGGGCAATGACTACACCCCGATCGGCCACATCGTCGACGAGAAGGCCATCGTCAACGGCCTTGTCGGCCTGCTCGCCACCGGCGGCTCGACCAACCACACCATGCACCTCGTCGCCATCGCTGCCGCGGCCGGGCTCAAGGTCACCTGGGAGGATATGTCGGATCTTTCGGGCGGCGTGCCGCTGCTGGCCCGCGTCTATCCCAACGGCATTGCCGACGTGAACCATTTCCATGCCGCCGGCGGCATGGGGTTCATGATCCGCGAACTGCTCGAGGCCGGGTATCTCCATGAAGACGTCAAGACGGTCTGGGGCGCCGGACTCTCGGGTTACACCGTGGAAGCCAGGCTCATGGAAGACAAGCTCAGCTTCGAGCCGTCACCGGCGGTCTCCGGCAACCCCAAGGTGCTGGCGCCCGTCAAGGATGCCTTTTCCGCCAATGGCGGCCTCAAGGTGCTGTCCGGCAATATCGGCAAGTCGGTGATCAAGGTTTCCGCGGTGAAGCCCGAGAACCGCGTCGTCGAAGCCAGGGCCCGGGTGTTCCACACGCAGGAAGGCCTGCAGGCGGCGTTCAAGTCCGGCGAGCTCAACGGCGATGTCATCGCCGTCGTCCGTTTCCAGGGCCCGAAATCGGTCGGCATGCCCGAACTCCACAAGCTCACCCCGCAGCTCGGCATCCTGCAGGATCGCGGGCACAAGGTCGCCCTGGTCACCGACGGTCGCATGTCCGGCGCTTCGGGCAAGATCCCGGCCGCCATCCACATGACCCCCGAGGCTTCCGATGGTGGCGCCATCGCCAAGATCCGCGACGGTGACCTGATACGGCTCGATGCCAATGAGGGCACGCTCACCTTCATCGGCGACGAGAAGGAGTTCTTCTCCCGCACTCCGGCGACCGAGGATCTCCGCCGCGAACACCATGGCATGGGCCGCGAACTCTTCGCCGGCTTCCGGGCGCTGGTCGGCACGGCGGACCGTGGTGCGAGCGTGTTTGGCTGAGGAGGGCGCTCCCGATCCGTCCGGCGCGGCGGGAGGCAACCATCTGAATGACAAGGGGGCCTTTGCACCATGGACCCAGGTCAGGCCGCTGCGGTCGGCGCGCGTACTGCAGCGCTTCAGTTCATCACGCTCGGCAGTATGGCGATATTGGCCCTGTCGCTCGTTGTGACGCTCGGCTGGATCCTGTTTGGCGCACCGCACAAGCACATCGTTCGTCTCTCCGTGCTGCTGTTCGTGCTGCTTGGCTCTGCTGGGTTGCTGGTTCTGTCTCTAGCCGGCTAGCCGTCCTGACCCTCGAAAAATGGGGCCCGGCAGCTATCGGACATTTGGCGCCGTCGCGTGACACCGATCCGGTCCGTCCCCGCCCGGCGAGCTGATGCGGACTGGTGCCGGTAACAGCGCTGTGGATACTGTGCCACGCTTCAACCGATGTGAACGCGGCCGGCCAGAATATTCTTGTCCCCACTTTAATGCGCATGCACTCTGCTCGCATGGGGGCCGGCGCTGATTTGCCCGGCTGTGACGGTCGCTCCGGCGACCGATCGACAGGAGGGAAGCGTGCTTGCAAGAATAGTCATGGCGGCATTGGCATCGGTTTCGATGGTTTCCGGCGCGCTGGCCTGGGATGGGGCGCGGGCCTATCACCTGCGTCCGGGCGGGGCGAGCGACATCAGCCTGGCGCTGAACCTGCTCCATGTCGAGAACACCCTCCTCGGACTTGGGGACACCACGCTTGACGTCGGGGTGCTGACCCCGACCTATCGCAAGACCTTCGACATCATGGGCGATGTCGGCTTCGTGCTGATCGGACTGCCGGTCGGCGGCATGACGTTCGACTCGTTGGCCCCCACCGTCGACACCGGCATCGCCCAGGGTGATCTGGTGCTCGGCGCGGGTGTGGGACTGGTGGGGATGCCGGCCCTCGCCCCCATGGATTACGCCATGCACAAGCCGGGCTTCCAGGCCATGGTCGAGGGTAAGCTGTTCCTGCCCACCGGCGACTATGATGCCAACCGGATGGTGAACCTCGGACAGAATCGCTGGACGTTCCAGGCCAGCCTTCCCATCAGCTACGCGCTGGGCGACAACATGATCGATCCGGAGCTGACCACCTTCGAAATCCGGCCAGTGGTGGTGATCTTCGGCGACAACGAGGATCCCTTCGTTGGTACCGGTGCCAACGTGGTGAGCCAGGCCCCGATCTTCGGCGTCGAAGGGCACATTACCCGCAACTTCGGCAATAACGTCTGGGCCGCCATCGACGGCTACTACGAAACCGGCGGCGAGACCTCGTGGGACGGCGTTCCGCAAGGCGACGGGCTGGAGACGCTGGCGCTCGGCGCCACGCTCGGCCTGGTACTCAGCCCGAATGTCGCAACGCGCATGACCTATCGGCACACCGTCTATTCCAGCGACCCCGATCTCACGGGGCACGCCCTCGAGATCACCGCAGCCTATCTGTTCTGAGAACCTGCTGCATCAGCGCGACCGGCGTCTCACACCCACCGGCGTCATCCCCGCGCAGGCGGGAACCCAGTGGGATGCCGCATCACCCGCTGGAGCTGAGGGTTCCCACTGGGTCCCCACCTGCGCGGGGATGATGCCAGTGGGAAGACCCAACCGAAACTTGGCGGCGCACACTCTACTCGGCGGCGGCTGCGTAGGCCGCCTCCATCCTGGCAAAGGCCGATACGGCGGGTTGCGGCGCCCCCAGGTGGATGTGCCGCAGCTCGTCCATGAACTCTTTCCAGAGCTGCGGTCCGCCATCTTCCAGTACCTGCGCGCCGGTCGCGAGGTCTGGCGCTGGCAGCGTGTGACGCAGCCCCCAACTGCCCATCACCGCCATCAGCGGCACCAGTTCGATGGCCTTTTCCGTCAGCGAGTAAACTATCCGCTGCTTGTGGCGGGGGTCTCGGCTGCGCGTCAGCAGTCCGTTAGCGGTCAGCCGCTTCAGCCGGTCGGTGAGGATGTTGGAGGCGATGCCCTCGATACTCTCGGTGAGGTAGGAGCGGAAGCTGCGGGGCCGGCCGCCGAACATCGAATCGCGCAGGATGATCAGGCTCCAGCGATCGCCAAAAGTCTCGAGCGTGTTGTTGATCGGGCATCCGGCGCGTCGGTAATTCATCTGTCCATCCGCAAAACTGGTTGCAAAATAGAGGTGGTTTCCAGCCGAACCCGACTGTTAGCACAGGGACCGGCGCAAATGAACGCGGCCCCGGCGGGTCGCGGCGATCGACAGGAACCAGCTCATGGCCAAGCTCGTCTTTGGAATGAACCAGTCTCTCGATGGCTATGTGGACTTCATGGCGTTCGCCCCGAGCCCCGTGCTGTTCCGGCATTTCATCGACCAGGCGAAGGCCAATGCCGGTAGCCTCTATGGTCGCAAGCTCTATGAGATCATGAGCTATTGGGATGAGGACCAGGCCGAGTGGGACGCTGCCGAGCGCGACTTTGCCGCGGCCTGGCGCAGCGGGCACAAGTGGGTGGTCTCCAGCACGCTGAAGTCGGTCGGCCACAATGCGACGCTGATCGACGGCGACCTCGAAACGGCGGTGCGAGGGCTCAAGGCCGAGCATGAGGGGGAGATCGAAGTTGGCGGCCCGGTCCTCGCCGGCCGGCTGACCGAGCTCGGGCTGATCGACGAGTATCGCATCTACCTGCACCCGGTGGTGCTCGGTAAGGGCGATCCGTTCTTCGTCGCCGCGCGACCGCCGCTGCGCCTGAAGTCCAGCGAAAAGCTCGACGAGAACGTCATCCTGCTCACCTACGTGCCGGCCTGACCATGCTGAGCTGGCAGGTTGGTCGGGTGAAGATCACCCGCATTGTCGAAATGGATCTGCCGATCCCGGCCTCATTCATGTCAGGGGCGACGCCCGAGGCGCTCCGCCGGCTCCCCTGGCTCTATCCACACTTCGTCAGCGCTGACCACAGCACCCTCAACCTCAGCGTTCATGCGCTGCTGGTCGAAGCGCCGGGGCTGCGGCTGGTGGTCGATACCTGCGTCGGCAACGATCGGCCACGCGAATTCACCGGCGGCGAGGCCCTGTCGACACCATTCCTCGCGCAACTGACCGAGGCGGGCTGGTCGCGCGACGGCGTCGATGCGGTGGTCTGCACGCATCTCGATGTCGACCATATCGGCTGGAACACCATGCTCGAAGCGGGCAGGTGGGTGCCGACCTTCCCGCGGGCGCGCTACCTGATCGGCCGACAGGAGTATGAGTTCTGGAAGGGCATCGACGAAGCCGAGCAGGTGGCGGCGATGGCCGACAGCATCAAGCCGATCTTCGATGCCGGACTCGTCCAACTGGTCGAGCAGGATCATGTGCTCTCACCCGAAATCCGGCTCACCCCCTCGAATGGCCACACCCCGGGCCATGTCAGCGTGCTGATCGAGTCCGATGGCGCGCGGGCTGTGATCACCGGCGACATGACCCACCATCCCTGCCAGATGGCGCACCCCGACTGGACGCTCGCCGACATCGACTCAAAGCTCGCAATCGACACCCGCTTGCGGCTCTTCGCCGAATGGGCCGACCAGCCGATCCTCGTCATCGGCACCCACTTCGCTGCCCCGACGGCGGGCCACATCCGCCGCGACGGCAGGGCGTTCCGGTTCGAGACCTAGGCCGTCTCGCGGCTAGACTGCGCTTGCTCCACCAATGAGGCTCTGCAAGTCCTCCACACTCGATGTCACCCCCGCGAAAGCGGGGAACTTCGTTTGCGATCGTGCAGCAGGCCAAGAAAACAGAGGTTCCCGCTTTCGCGGGAATGACCCGGTGGGTGGGGCGCGACCCTAACTCAGCGCGTATGAGCTTGCGCTGGGATGACACCCGGTGGGGGATGCGAGGTGCTGCGCGATCTCGTCCGGTCCATCGCAGCGAACTAGAAGGGTTCGCTCGACCTCAAGTGTCTTTCAGCCTGTAATCGAGCCTTGGCCAAGCGCTGCTGGCAAGCCACTGCAGCAAGTGCTCCCGGAACGGCAGCGCGGCAACCACCGCGCCCGTCCGCCACCACCACACCACGTCGGCCGCCTGCTCTCCGGCAATCGACGGGTAGACATAGAGGCAGCCGAGGTATTCGCCGGCCTGGCTTTCGATCACCCAGGCAAAACTGCGACGGGCCTCGAACTCCCGTTGATGCCAGGCGAGATCGATCAGGTTCTTCTCTCTGGTCAGGCCATCCGGCCAGCTCGACCCTGGGTTCGCGGTCTTGATGTAGGCCGCGCTCTCCATCACGGCATTGAAATCTCGCTCCAGGTCATCGATCGACAGTGATCGAAGCGTGACCTCGCCGAGCACATGCACAGCCGGGATGGAGCGGTCCCTGAAGGCGGGGTGTGGCCTCATCCGGTCACCCCGGCCACCGGCCGCACTTCGGCAAGCCGCCTGACGGCGTAATCGTCCTTCCAGCATACCGCCGCCTCCCAGGCGGCTGAGGCCTGGGCGACAATGTCCTGCGCCTCGCCTTCGAAGCCGGCAGCGTTATGAGGCAGGTCGAGGTCGAGATCGGCGACGTCGACATGGGCCTCGTCCCAGTCGATCAGCGCCACCCGGTCTGCGGTCATGCGGATATTGCCTGGGTTGGGGTCGCCGTGCACCGCGCTCATTGGTCGCCCGGCAAGCCGCGCCCATGCGGCGCGGCAGCGGACCACCGCCTCGGCCGGCATGGCGTTGAGGTTGATCCGCGTTCCCGTGTCGGCCACCAGCAGGTCGGTCGAGGAGCGCCAGCCCGGCCGCTGCGGCCAGCCCGACGTCAGCCGGTGCAGCTCGCGCAGCGTCGCGGCCGCCCGGCGCCAGTCGTCCGCCGACTGCGGCGGCCCGCCCTCCAGGTACTTCATCACCACCAAGCCATCGACGAACAGGCGCCCGTCGGTCGACGGGATCGGCGCCGGCACGGTGAGGCCATTCCGGTCGAGATGCTGCAGCAACTCGGCCTCCCAGGCGAGATCGGCGTCGCTCCGCTTGCCGAGCCGCGCCACTGCCAGTTGCCCGCCGAAGCGCACGCTCCAGATGTCATTGGCGACACCCCCGGTCAGCCGCTCGACGCGCACCGCGTCACTTCCCCATAGTCCGAGCGCTTCCCAACCCACTTGCAACATCCCTCGACATACAAAGAACCCGGGCGGCGCTGGCCCGGCCCTGGCCCCGAACGACGCCGACCAGGGCGCCTGCCGAGGACCGACGCGAAGTCCGCGTGCCGCCAATCACTATTGAGGCCATGTTCGGGTCAACCCCCTTTTCGCAGCTTGACACTTAGGCCGTAATGCTGAATTGAATTCAATTCAAACTCGTGAGTGCATGTGAATGGCCAACACCCGCCGAAACCTCATCGCTGCCGCCCAGGCCGAGCTTATTGCCGGGAACGGCCATCTCGAGATGCAGGCGGTCGCGAGGCGGGCCAAGGTCTCGGTGGGGCTCGCCTACCATCACTTCGGCTCAAAGAGCGGGCTGATCGCGGCGGTGGTGGAAGCGTTCTATGCCGAGCTGAATGCGGCGGCCTTCGACAATGCTGCGCTTCCGATGGGCAGCTGGGCTGAGCGTGAGAAGGCGCGCATCGGTGCCTACGTGGCGTTCCACTGCGCCCACCCGTTTGCACCGCTGGTCATCGGAGCGCTGAGCCGGTCGCCCGAGGTGCTCGACGTCGAGATCGCTTTCACCAACCAGACCCTCACCGGCGGCGAAGCCATGATCCGGGCGGCGCAGCGCGATGGCACCGTTCGGTCGGACCTCGACCCCGCGCTGACCATCGCCCTGATGAGCGGCGGCATCCGGCAGGCGCTGCTCGGTGCCCTGACCCGGGAGAAGCGGCCCGACCCGGACGCGCTCACCGAAGCGATCTGGAGCTTCATGGCCGCCGCGCTGCGCCCGGCCAGCTGACCGCGAGAGATCCACATGCCGATGCCGTTCGACTTTCACCGCCCGCAGCCCGCCTACGACCGCAGCGAGCTGCTCCGCTCCTCGGCTGGCGGCTATCTCGGCCCTGGCAATGCCCAGCTGCCGGCCCCGCCGATGCTGATGATGGACCGCATCACCGCCATCAGCCGTGAGGGCGGCGCCTATGGCAAGGGCCACGTCGTCGCCGAGCTGGCGATCAACCCGGACCTCTGGTTCTTCGCCTGTCACTTTCCCGGTGATCCGGTCATGCCCGGCTGCCTCGGGCTCGATGCCATGTGGCAGATCATCGGCTTCTGGCTGGGCTGGTCGGGCCTCCCCGGCAGGGGCCGGGCGGTCGGCGTCGGCGAGATGAAGTTCCGCGGCCAGATCACCCCCGAGACGCGCCTCGTCCGCTACGAGGTCAGCATCCGCCAGGTGCGGCGCGGCAGGCTTCCGATCGGTCTCGCAGATGGCACCGTTTACGCTGACGAGTCTTGCGTCTACGTCGCCAGGGATATGCGCGTCACCCTGATCGGCGGAAGCACCTCCGAACAGCCGGCGGCGTGACTCCGCTCCAGATATTGTCACGTTGCCGTCTCGAAGGCAGGGTAGGCGGACAGGCACCAACCAGCCCCAAGGTTCGCCATGCCGTTTGCTTCGCTTTCCCGCCGTCACCTCCTGCAGCTCCTCGGCTCCGCCGCGGTCCTTCCCCTGCTGCCTGCCTCCGCGTTCGCCCAGTCGGCGCCCGCGGCGCGGCTGATCATCCTGTCGGATCTCCATTCGGCCTATGAGCGCAGCGCTCGATTGCTCGCTGCCGTCGCCGCCGAGATCGCGGCAAGCCCGGCGCCGGCGGCAATCCTGATCAACGGCGACGTCTTCGAGCTCGGCAATGTTGTTGCGACCCGCTCGGAGGGAGCCGTCGACTGGAAGCTGCTCGAAAGGCTGTCGCGGCTGGCGCCGACCGTACTCAATATCGGCAATCACGAGCCCGACCTGATCAACGACCTGGCCCAGCTGATCGCCCGCGCCCGTCGCGCCGGGCTCACCGTGGTCTGCAACATCACCGACAAGCGCACTGGCGCGCTCTACACGCAACCGGGCTTCCAGCTCGATCTCGGGCCGGTGCCGGTCGCGCTGGTCGGCATCGCCACGGCTGCGATCAATACCTATCCCAAGGCGTCGCGCGATCACCTCGGCATCCCCGATCCGGTCGAGTGGGCTACCGCCAACCTCGAAAGCAACCTGCCGGAGGGGAGCCTCCATGTCGTTCTCAGCCATGCCGGCGTCGTCGCCGATCGGGGCATCCTGCCGCTCCTCGCCGATGGTTCGTTGCTGGTCGGCGGCCATGACCACCTGGTGCTCGAACATGCCGAGGGCAACACCCGCTACGTCCATACCGGCTCGTGGAGCAGCCTGATCACCGTGGTCGATATCGGCGCTGACCGAGCCCTGTCACTGCGGCAGGTAGACGTCGATCGCAACGGCGCGGCCGACGCGGAACTGACGGCGCTGATCGGCGCCACTTTTGCCGAGCACCTGACCGAGGAAGAGCTCGCCATCGTCGGCATCAGCGAGAAGGCCCGGACGCTGGGCGAGAGCGCTCGTTTCGCCGCCGCGGCACTGGCTGCTGCCGGAGCCGGCGACGTCGGCTTCATCGGCCACACCACCTTCGGCACCGGCCTGCCCTCGGGCGAGGTCACCAAATATGCCTTCGATTCTGTCGTCCGCTTCGATGGCAAGCTGATGCAGGCCGAAGTAGACCGCCCGACCCTCGACGCACTGATGGCTCGTTGCAACCAGGATGGCGACATCCCGCTCAGCGCCCGCACCGGGGATTTCCTCTACGCCGCGCCCAGCGCTCTGACCGACAAACCCAGCTACACCATCGTCTGCAACGACTGGTCGGCCACCAACCAGAAATCCTATTTTGGCCGCGAGGACCTCGCCTTCACCGAAATCCCCGACCTCAAAGTCAAGGCGACGGTCGTTGAGGCGCTGAACGCTTAGAGAGAGTTCGCCGGCGGTGGTGCGAAGGCCTTCTCCCCTTGCGGGAGAAGGTGCCCGAAGGGCGGATGAGGGGTATCTCTCCGCGTACTGGGTCGCTCCTCGCTTCGCTTGGAGCGCGCTACACTTCGTTGCGCGGACCCCTCATCCGGCCTGTCGGCCACCTTCTCCCGCGAGGGGAGAAGGCAGACCGGTGCAGGTTCGCGCCACATGCGACTGCCCATGCGCGCACGGTGGTCAACGTTACGAACCCTCCAGCTTCGCCCGCACGTTGTCGCGCATCTTCGCCATGCGTTGCTGCATCTCGATCACCCCGCCGAGATCCTCGCCGCTGGCCAGCGCAAGGTCCACGGCGGCGAGCTGGCCATCGGCTTTGAGGGCGAGCCCCGCTTCGGTGATCTCGATGTCGAGCACCCGCTCGTCATCCTTGTTGCGGGTGCGCTTCACCAGCCCTGCCGCCTCGAGCTTCTTGAGCAGCGGCGTCAGCGTGTTCGATTCCAGCATCACCAGGTCGGTGAGCGCCTTCATCGTGATCCTGCCGTTTTCCCACAGCACCATCATCACCACGAATTGCGGGTAGGTGAGGCCGAGCTTATCCAGCATCGGCCGGTAGAACCGGCTGAAGGCGTGGCTCAGCGAATAGGCTGAAAAGCACAGCAGCACATCGAGTTTCAGCTGCTCGGCAATCGCTTTCTTGTCCATCGGATGTCTCCAGTCATGCCTTGTATATAGAGCGTATGCGATTTAATCGCAAGCGATCAATGCATGGCAGCTATGCAGGATCATGCGTTGCCTCGAATTAGATCGCATGCGATTTAATCGTCATCGCAATGAGCGACAGACATTCAAACGGGAGATTGAAATGACCACGAACCTTGAAACCGCAGCCGCCTTTGCCGCTACCAATGCTGCAAAGGGCAAGACTGCGCTGTTCATCACCGGCGCCTGGATGCACACCTCGAGCTGGGACAAGCTGCGCTCGGTGTTCGAAGCCGCGGGCTACAAGACCCTGGCTCCGGCCTGGCCCTACCTCGAAGGCAACCCGGCCGAACTCCGCGCCCACCCCGACAAGCGGCTGGGCACCCTGACCTTTGGGAAGATCGTCGATCACTATGCCAAGATCATCGACGGCCTCGACGAACAGCCGGTGATCATCGGCCACTCGATGGGCGGCCTGATCACCCAGCTGCTGCTCGATCGCGGCTACGGCGTCGCCGGCATCGCCATGGACCCCGGCCCGGTGGCCGGTGCGCTGCCCGGTCCGGTTTCGCTGCTTGCCGCCCTGCCACCGATCTTCGCCGGCCCCGGCACCACCCAGACCATCACCCGCGAAGGCTTTGCCAGGAACTTCGCTAACACGCTCAATGCCGCCGACCAGCAGGCCGCCTACGACGATTATGTCGTGCCCACGCCGACCAACATTTTCTACCAGGCCGCCGGCATGCTCGGCACCGCGGTGAAGGTCAAGGCCCGGAAGCAGCCGTTACTGGTGATCTCGGCCGAACATGACCGCACCGTCACCCCGTATCTCGCCAAGGCGATCTTCAACATCCAGAAGAAGTCCGCGGCCCGTACCGACTTCCACCAGTTCGCCGATCGCTCGCACTTCCTCGCCGGCGAAAAGGGCTGGGAAGAGGTCGCACACTACGCCCTCGACTGGGCCAACGAAGTGACCGCCGCGCCGTCGATCCATTGAGTGTTCGGTGGCTCTCCTGGAAAGGCCCCTCAGCGTGTCTGAGGGACCTTTCGTATTCAAGGGAGGGCACATTCGTTCCTGCTCACCGGTGTCATCCCAGCGAAAGCTGGGCCCCAAACCGCCGCTGGCGCGAACTGTGAAATGGGTCCCAGTTTTCGCATCGAGGGTGGGACACCGAACCAGGTCCGCCAGCACACCATTCCCCCACGCCCGGGAATCTCGTACCCATCGTCATTCGCTCCGAGGTATCGCCCTGAGGGACGAGGTATCGCCCTGAGGGCAGGGGAGGGGAAGTTGATCCGCCGGACCACCCGTATTGCAGCTGCCGTCCTGGCGCTCGTCGCTCTCGCGGCCTGTTCCTCGATTCCCCTCGGCACCGCCACCAAGCTTCGTGGTCTCGACTACCTCAACGACGATGTGGCGAGCCTGCTGCTCGCCCTCGACCTGCCGCCCTCGCTGGAGCCGGTTCAAGGGGCTTCGACCATCAGCTTCGACGTCACCACGCCGTCGAACGGCGAGCGCCACATCAAGGCGACGCTGGTTGCGGCCGATGCGGGCGATCTTGCCGGGACGCTCCCCCCGCCGTCGGACGAGCGGAACTACTACCTGTTCGGGTTTTCCGATCCGGACAAACAGGCGATCCGCGAAGCTCAGGCCTGGGCCAGAACCCTGCCGGCCGGCAACAACGCTCTCGCCATTTCGCTCAGCCCGAAACTCTGCCGCACCGAGCCGCTCGATCCGGGCAAGACCACGGTCTCCGCCCTCATCGCCCTGCCCGGTGTGCCCGGTCTCGCCCCGCTGCTCAGCAACCAGCCGCTTTCGAGCGTCCTCGCCAGCGCCCCGATCAAGGATGTCCCACCCTGCGCCGGGCATTCCGGCTAGAGCGTCATAGGGCAGTTCAGCCCGGACCTTTGACGGCAGGTTTGTTGGCCTCCGGGGCGATGATCTCCGATCCGACTTCGCCCGGTCGAGCGAGCGTGCGTGCGACAGGCTGAGCCTGCCGCCGACTTCGCCGCCTACTCCAGCACCACGATCGCCTCGACCTCGAACAGCATCGGATCGATCGCCAGTTTGGGCACCGGCACCAGCGTTTGTGCCGGCAGCCTGTCGCCGAACATCGCCTTGACGTTCTCGGTCAGCGCACCGAGTTTCTGCATGTCGTGATCGACGACCAAAATAGTCAGCTTGGCCACCTGGTCCGGCTTGGCCCCGATCCCCTCCAGCGCTGCACCGAGGTTGGCATAGGCCTGCTTTACCTGCGCGGCAAAATCGGGTGACAGGCCGCCGGTGCTGTCCTGCCCGCCCTGACCCGAAATGTAGGCGATCCGCGCCCCCGCAGGAACGATCACTGCGGTGCTGTAACCGTTCGGGGCAGGATCGCCGAGCTTCGGCGGGTTGACGATGCTGAGCCTGGTTTCGTTCGCCATCGTTGCTGTGAATGCGCCTGCGGTCATGATGAATAGCCCTCCGATAAGCAGCCGGGTGAGTGTGCGTGACATGGTGTTTCTCGTAGCTCCGCGGATCCGCGAGGGTTTCACGGGCCGACAGGGGGTTGAGCGTTGATCGATTTCACCTTACGACTGAATCGTACGGTGTACGAGAACGTGGCATCGTACGACGTACGAGTCAATCCGGCAGGGTCGACATTTGTGGTTGTGCCGGCCTAGATCGGCAGATCGAGAGCGAGGACCACATGCCAGCCAAACCCAGCGGCGCCCCACCGAGGCGCTCGCGCAGCACCGGCGCAGCGACCGCCTCGGGCGGCCCGCCGCTCTCCTTGGAGCGCATCGTCGCCGCGGCCGTGGAGCTGCTCGATACCCAGGGGGTGGATGGCCTGTCGATGCGCCGGCTGGCCGATCAGCTCAGCGCCGGCGCGATGAGCCTCTATTGGCACGTGGGAAACAAGGAGGAGGTGTTCGACCTGGCGCTGGACGCCGTGCTCGCCTACAGCCCGCCCGCCGTCGAGGCCCGCGAGTGGCGCGCCAATGTCGTCCATATGCTCGAGGATTGGCGCGCCGCCATGCTGCGCCATCCCTGGTCGGCCGCACTGTTGCCGCGCCGCGCGCTGGGACCGAGCATGCTGGGACGCCTCGAACTGCTGAGCCAGACCCTGTCGCGCGCCGGCGTCGCCGATGCCGACCTGAACGTCGCTATCTGGTCGGTCTGGAACTACGTGATGGGCGCCACCATCACCCGCGGCAGCTTTGACCGCTCCGCCGATGACCTCGCAGCCGCGCAACGCCGTCTCACCGAACGCGCTGAACGCTACCCCAGCATCGATCGCTCCCGCCTGCTGCTCGACAGCGATTGGGACGGCGCGTTCAGGAAGGGCCTGGATCTATTGCTCGACGGGCTGACCCCAAAGCGCTGATACTAGCTGCCCGTCCGAATTCGATGCCAAGCTCTCCGCCGGCTGGGGCCAGCTCGATACCTGGCTCAAGGCGCAGGTCGGCTGGTCTGAGGCAGCTTCATTCTCACCACCTACATCTCGGCACTGCTGCCGAGCGGCACCTACGAGCCGGGTTCTCGCCCAGCACAGGCCACAACCGCCCGACGATCGATGCCGGCTGTGCCTTCACCTGGATCGAGGGGAAGAGCAAGCTGCAACTCGATGCGCCACTGCCAGGAGTTCAACGCCGTCAACCGCTTCGAGGGCAATGCCACCCTCGCGACGGTGACCTTCGCGTTCTGAGGGGCTGGGGCTCTCGATCGTCATGTGACCAGGATTCCTTGGCGATCCGCAATTGCGATGGTGGCGCGCGTTCCGGCATTGAACTCGAGGAAGTCGGCCTCGATGCCATCACTGAAGATGACCCCATGCTCTGCCATTTCCGATGCGATCACTATCGATGCTCGTTCATCGATCCTGCCGGCCACCAGTGACGTGCCGGTGGTGCGGCTGGGAAACGGTTCCCGCACGAAATACTGGAGGAACCCAGCGTCCCAGGCAAACTTCGGATCGAACGGTGGCGGCTCGATTCCAAACGCCAGCGCCGCACCGGTCCACCCAGCGTACAGGCTACTCAGCCACCCGGTCGAGCCCATCCCGGTCGAAACAATGATGCCACTCGACGACTGTCGCTCGCGCATCCCGCCGACATTCAACTCGTAGCGCGCTGAGACGTGGCTGCGCGGCCCGATGAACAGGTCGTTGACCGCATAGAGCGAGGCTCCGGTATTCAGCGTCGCCCGCGCCATGGTCACGGCACTGAGCCGCCGCCGCCCGGCCAGTTCCTCCGGCACGACCTTGTGCAGGTCGCCCGGCCGGAACGGCAGCAGGACGCCGTCCCAACGTGCTGCGTCAGGGTTCACCCCGAGCACATGCTGGCCGTCCAGATACTTCAGGGTGTTCGCCACCAGCCCATCCTGGCCGAGGACGACCACGAGGTCGTCGTCCCCGAAGATGAAGTTGCCGAGGTAGCGGCGGTCGACCTTTTGCACACGACCGAACGGACGCAGCCCCTGCTCGGCCTCCAGCACCGCGGCGCGATACTGCTGCTGCTCTCGCACATAGTCGCCGAAGTTCGCACCCAAGTGCTCCACGTAGAACTGCGCCTGTTGCACCGTGTTGAACCGGGCGATCAACTCGTCGAGCCGGGTCTGCCGCACGATCAGGATGATCTTCCGATCCTCGCTGCTTGCCATGACGATCACGCTGCTTCCCGCGGCTGCAGGATTTCCTTGAGCAGGTCCGGCGTCACATTGAGCTGGCCGATCTTGCTGGCATTGTCCGCCAAATCACGGAACGCAAGCGCCATCAACTGGCCGGGCTCCATCCCCACCGAGGCAAGTGCCTGCAGCAGCTTGGGATCGGCATCGCCGAACGCCGCCATCATCGTCTTCAGGCCATAGGCCTTGGCATCGGCCTCTTCACGCGCATTGATCGAGGCGAGACCGACGAGTTCGCGGTTCTGCTGTTCGAGGCCGATCCGGCCGGTCATCTCCTCGCTCTCTATCTGCAACCGGCGCTCCTGCACGCTGCGCTCGGCCTCCATCTGAGCCTCGCGCACCTGACGCTTCTTGTTCTCGACCGCGATTTCAGTCGCGAGCTCGTTCTCACGAATGGTGCGTTCGTGCTCCACTGCCGCGTTACGCCGGGCGTAAATCGCTTCGTCTGCCCGCCGCAGCAGCGCCTCGCGCGCTTCCGCCTCCAGCGCCTTCGACGTTTCGGCCTTCGGCTTGACCGCCAGCAGCGATAGGCCGAGCACTTCGACGCCGAGCGCGCCCAAGGTCGGGCGATCCCGCAATTGCTGGCTGACCTGCTGCACCAGCGTCTCCCCCGAGCCGAGCACATCCGTCAGCCGCAGCGCCCGCACTTCAGCGCGCATCACCACCTGGACCTCGTCGATCAGTCGCTGGCTCAGCTTGCCGGGATCTTCCGAGGCATAGCTGTGCTTGTGATCGAGCGCGAAGTTGAGCAGCGCCGCCGTGCGCTGCGGATCGGCGATCCGGAACGTCACCTGGCCCTGTACCGTCACTTCCTGGAAGTCGGCAGTGATCTCGGGGAAGATGAACGGCTCGTTGACGCTGGCTGTCGGCACCACGACGACCGAGGTCGAGGGGGCGAAGTACCAGAAGGCATGTCCCGCCCCTTCCCGCACGGGCCGACCATTCCGGTACTGGATCACATACTGCGTCGGCTCAGTCTTGATGTAGCGAAACCCGAACATCGGCCTCTCCTGTTGGTCCCGGAACCGGGGAATGACGACACCATAGCCACTTAGTGTGAAAAGTCAACTAAGTTAGGTGTCACTTCACACTAAGGCCTTGAGGTGGTATCGCTTGACGATGGAAAACCCTGATGAACCCGAGTTTCCTCGGCCGATCGCTTCAGTCGATCTGGTGATCTTTGCCCAGTCCGATAGGCGGCTGGACGTGCTCCTCGCCCGCCGGGCCAACCCGCCATTCGTCGGCGACTGGGCGCTGCCGGGCGGTTTTGTCCATGCCGATGTGGATGCCGATCTCGAAGCCGCAGCGCGTCGCGTGCTCAGCGACAAGACCGGCGTCGAAACGCCTTACCTCGAGCAGCTGGCGAGCTTCGGCGGCGCCACACGGGATCCGCGCGGCTGGAGCCTCAGCGTCGTCTACATGGCGCTGATACTCGCTGATCGCGTCACGCTACGCAGCGGCGCCGGTACCACTGAGGCGCAATGGTTCCAGGCCGATACCAAGGTCTCATTGGCTTTCGATCATCGCGATATCCTCGGCGCGGCGCTGGACCGCCTGCGCAGCAAGGTCGGGTATTCAACCCTCCCGGCGCACCTGCTCCCCGAAGCCTTCACCCTCGGTGAGTTGCAGGCTGTCTATGAGGGGATCCTTGGCCGTGCTCTGGAAAAATCCGCCTTCCGCAAGCGCATCGCCGAAGCAGATTTCGTGGAGCCGATCACCGGCGAGATGCGCCGGGCCAGCAATCGCCCGGCCCAGTTGTACCGGCTGAAGCGCGCCAGGCACACAACGCTGTTCGACCGCGCGCTTTAGCTGGAGCGCCTTCGGCACCAGGTTGCATCCGGATAATAGGTTTGCTCGACCTCGAGTTCCCACCGGCGTCATCCCCGCGGAGGCGGGGACCCGCTGGATGCTTCGGCCACTACCAGCGCCGCGACTTCCCTCTGGGTTCGCCGCCTGCGCGGGAATGACGTCGGCATGGGCTAGAGACGCCTTGCATCGCCCGAGATGAAACGGCAAATGCTCTAGAACCCGCCGCCGGTCTTGAAGCCGCCGCTGGTCCGGTTGCCGCTCGAGCCGGTGCGCGGGCGCGAGAAGCCGCCGCCACCCGAGCTGCCGCCACCACCGCCAAAGCCGCCACCACCGCCCGGCAGCCGGCCCCAGCTGCCGCCGAAGCCGCCGTCGCGACGGCCGCCCGAGGCGCCTCCGCCGAAGCTCGAGTCCGGCCAGCTGAAGCCGCCGCCGCTATTGTTGCTGCCACCCCATGGCGAATCCTGCCGCTGTTGCTGCGGTTGCACCCCGCCGGTCCAGTTCTGGCTGCGCCGCCATTGGCCCCAGTAGTCGGCCGCCGTGATGCCGCCGCGCAGGAAGTCGTTCAGCAGGTCGCCCACCAGCTTGTCTTCGCGGAAGGTCGAGCGCGGGTTGTCAAAGTTCTGCTTCTTGAACTCGTACTGGATGTCCTCGAGTTCGCGCCGCCGGGCGGCCAACGTCTTCAGCCGGGCTTTCTGCTCGCGGCTGTCTCCATCTTCTTCAGCGGCGCGCTGCCGCGATTCGTCGATCTGCTTGACGATGGTGTCGTCCTGCCCGGTCTCGGTGACGCGCGCTTCGGCGAGCAGCGTCTGGATGTCCTCGCGGCCCAGGGCTTCGGCCAGCCCGCTCACCGCCGCGCTGAATGCCGGATCGCTGCCCTGCGCCAGCTCGCGCTGTGCCCGGGCGCGCTCGTCGCGCTTGTCCTCGGCCCCGACCATCTCCTCGTCGATCGCCGCAATCCGCGCTTCGGCTTTCTCCAATAGTTCGCGCGTCGGCCGCCCCCCGGCCGCATCCACGGCGGCCTTCTCGAGCTTGGTGACCTCAGCACCGGCGGCCGCCGCGATCTGCTGCTGACGGTCTGCATGTTCGCGCAGCCGCATCGGAATCTCGTTCAGCATGGCGAAATTCGCCCGCGCCTCGGGGAAGCCGACCAGCCCGGCGATCAGGCTGTCGAAATACTGGATCAGGTTGTTCTCGCGGTAGTTCTTGGTGCCGAAGCCGCGTTCCCACAGGTACATGAACAGCGGGTCGTCGCGGTAGGGCTTGCCCTTCTGTTCGCGGTCGGACTCGGCCTGCTGGGTCTTGCGCAGGCTCTCGTCGGCGACATGCGCCAGTTGCTCGGCCGCCCGGCGTTTCTCGGCATATTCGGGGTTCTTCACCGCTTCCACGGCCACCCGGTCGGCCAGTGCCTTCAGCTCGGCCTGTGCCCGCTCCGCCGCTGCAGCCTGCTCGGTCCGCTCCTTGGCCAACGCCGCAATCTGCTTGTCGAGCCCCTTGAGTTCGTCTTCCGCAGCGCTGAGTTCGGCTCCATGCCGGCTGAGCATCTCGCGCGCCTTCACCTCGGCCTGGCTGAGCCGGCCGGCCAGCGCCGCCTGGGAGGCCGGGTCGAGTCGCACTTCGGCCAGCTGTCGCAGCAGCTCGCTTTCGGTTTCCTTGAACTTGGTAACGAGCTCGGCCGAACGCGCCAGGCGCTTGGCGATCTCATCCTCCTCGCGGCGGATGTCGCGCAGCGCCTCGTCGAGCGAACGCAGGGCTTCCGGGCCTGACAGGCTCATGAGAGAACCTGCGCAGTGACTGGCTGTGCCGCGTCAAATGGTGCGGAGCGCCCGAGAACCGGAGCGGAGCGTATGCCAATTCGTGAGCACCGCAAGCGCAGGGTCTCCGTGCCAGTTGGCCGGCGCAGTAGCGTCGATGTGCAGGTTCTCACCACCGTGTTACAGCTCCACCTAGCACCGGCATGACGTAATTGGGCTCAAGATAGCCGAACTCCTTCACCGCCAGCGTGCTGCGCTCCACGATGCCGTCGTCCTTCTTGTCGCTCTCCACCGCGCGATAGGTGCTTTCCGGCACCCGCACCCCCCAGATCGCCACATCCTCGGTCTGGCTGTTTTCCTCGTTGATGATCGGCAGCGTCAGCGGCTTGCCGTCCGTACCGATCGCCTCGACCACGACATAGTAGTTCGTCGCCGCGGTGTTGATCTCGGGGAAGGTCCAGAACCCGGTCTTCACCCCCTCGCGATTGACGATCCTCAGCTGATATTCCTGCCGCAACTGGTCTCTGAGCCCGGTGAGCGAGGCGATCGCCTGCTCGGCGCCATCGCGGTTGCCTTCGGCGGCGGCGGTCTTGCCGCGCACCCGCAACTGCTCGGCCTCGGTGACGGCCTGCTGAACCTTGGTCTCTTCGAAGATGGTCTGGTACAGCGCATCCATTTGCGCCGGGAGCTTCTCGCTGAGCTCGATCCGCGCGCCTTCGACCTGCGCCTCCTGGTACGGCCGGTAGGCAAAGAAGTAGCCGCCCAGACCGACCACCAGGACCAGCGCAATGGCCAGCGCCGCCGGGCCCCATTTCTTGCGGCCGACATAGAGTTTGGCGAGACTGACCCCAAAACTCGGCTTGGGCGGGGTGTAGACGAAGCGGCTCTCATCGAGCGCTTTGACGCCCGCCATGAGCACTGCGTCGGTCACCTCGATGCCCTGCTGATGGTAGATTTCGCGCAGCTTCTCGATCAGTTGCTTCTCGCGGGCATCGCCCGCGAGTTCGCGTTCGACCAGATCCTGCCGGTGACGGAGCGTGTCGACCACGTCCATCGCCAGCATGACCTCGTCCAGCGGGGCCTTCTCGGCAGTCGCCGTCGTCGTGCTCATGTTCGAGCCCGTTTGCGCTCCAAATTAGGCCTTCTTCTCTTCGAGGATCAGCGCGTTGCCATCGGCAGCCAGCTGGGCGAGGCGGCGTTTGCCGTCCTCCACCGCGTCGCGGATCTCGGCCGAGTTCTTGGTCGCCGCTTCGCGCATCTCGTTGATGATGACGCGCGATTTCTCCTGGAAGGTCACCACCGAGTCGACCAGCTTCTTGACCGCGTCGGCGCGGATGGTCGGGCCGTAACCGGCCTTCACCGCAGCTTCGCCCACCCGGTCGCCGATCTCCGAGAGCGTTTCGAGGCTCTTGGACATGCCTTCCTTCATGGCGTTCAGCGTCTCGGTCGATTCATGCAGGCCGAACAGCCCCGTGAACGACGCGCTGAGCGCGGTGAACACCGTCTCGTTGGTCGAAAAGAACGAGATCGCCTGCTGGTACACGCGCTCCTTGGCCTGCGTCGTCTGCATCAGCCGCGCCATCACCACTTCCGAGGTCGAGTAGGAGATGGTGAGGTTGTCGCTCAGGTCCTTGGCGATCTGGTAGCGACGCTCTTCGTTCTGCAGGTCGCGCAGCTTCTCGTCGCGATCCATCTCCAGCTTTGCCCGATCGGCCGGCGTGCCCTCGGTGAACGCCGCAAGTGCATCGCCCGCCGCCTTCAACGTGGTTTTCTTGTCTTCGAGCTTCTGGGTGGCGACGTCGAGCAGTTCCAGCGCCATCACTTCGGACTGCTTCAGCGCACCACGGAAATCGCGATAGGCTTCGAGGATCGTGTGCTCGCGGTCGACCTGGTTTTTGGTCTCCTTGGAGACGTCGAGATAGATGTTGCGGATCTTGTCGAAGCGCGAGGCGATATCGCCGCGGCTGACCTTCATCCACACGTTGGAGACGCGCTCCATCAGGTCGAGCTTGCCGTCGTCGAGCTGGTCGACCATGCCCTTGGCATCGTCGCGGATCGAGTTGAAGCCATTGGTGATGTCTTCGTAACGCTCGCCGACATTCATCGCCGCGACCTGGCTGCGCACCACTTCGTTAAAAGCGCTTGCCTGCGTCAGCGTACGGCCGATCAGAATGACCTTGTTCTCGTCGAGCCCGGTGATCTCGTTGAGCAACCCGGTGATCGGCTGCTCGCCGGCCTGTTCGGGCCAAATGCCGAGCTGCTTGATCGCCCCCATCGCCTTGTCGAGATACTGCAGGGGCTTTTCCATCACTTCAGTGGCCATTTGGATGCGTTTCCCTCTATCGGTCACCTTGGGGTGACATGATTCACGTTCTCGGCGTCAGTTGCCAATCTTGCTTATATCGGCCGCGCCTGTTTTGCGCGATATGGTGCTTAAAAGCCTCACGAAAAGGGCATGCCGAGAAGTTTGCGGCAACCGTTGCAGCGCCGCTGCGGTTGTCCATCTGCCTGACGGACACTAGTTTCATCTGGAACGGCACAATGGCGGAGAAATGACAGCATGGAATTCGGCGGCAAGTACCTCGTTTCGGCGCCCCGGCAAGCGGTCTGGCGGGCGCTCAACGACACCCAGGTGCTCAAGGCCATCATTCCCGGCTGCCGCCGTATCGACTGGACCGGCGAGACGACGCTCGAACTGGAGATCGAAGTCAACCTTGGCCTGATGCAACCGGTGTTCACCGGCGACCTCGAACTGCGAAACATCATCCCCGCCGCGAGCTATACCCTCGCCGGCAAGGGTCGTGGTGGGCTCCTCGGGAAAGCCGAGGCCGCCGCCGACATCGTGCTCTCCGATGCCGGAGAGCACACCCGGTTGGTGTTCACCGCTAATGGCGGCGCCGATGGCGGCATCATGAAGCTCGGCAAGTCGCTGATCGGCAATTCCGCCCAGAAACTCATCGACGGCTTCTTCGAGAAGTTCGGTGAAGCCATGGGTGTCGAGGTGAAGCCGATCGCTGGGTAGGGGCGGTTTTCGGCGCTGGCCACAACCTCCGCCGTCACCCGCGCTGGCCGGGAGCCAGTGCTATCTCTCATCGTCAGCAGTGCCGGGGCATCCCACTGGGTTCCCGCTTCGCGGGAATGACATCGCGTGTCGGTGCGCCGCCGCGCAACTAGGGAACTCCTAATCTCCGCCCGCCATAAACCTTCTCCGCACGAATTTTGCCCACTTGGTCAAAATTTGCGCAGCTCCCTCTTGCAGAGCGCCGGTTTGCAGGATTGTATTCCTCCCAACGCGCCGGGCTGTCAGGGCGGCATGTGCCGTTGCCGGACGCGATACAGGGAGACTGATCCATGAACTATTTTTCGAAGCGCATCACTGCGCTTGCGACCGGCGTGGCGCTGTCGGTGCTCGCCGCTGGTGCTGCTCTCGCCGACCCGGCCGTCATCTATGACCTGGGCGGCAAGTTCGACAAATCCTTCAACGAGGCGGCCTATAACGGCGCCGAGGCCTGGAAGAAGGAATCGGGCGGCAGCTACATCGACCTTGAACTGCAGAACGACGCCCAGCGCGAGCAGGCCCTCCGCCGCTTCGCTTCCCAGGGAGCCAACCCGATCGTGATGGCCGGCTTCTCGTGGGGCACCGCGCTCACCACCGTCGCCGCCGAGTTCCCGGACACCAACTTCGTGGTCATCGATGCGGTCGTCGATGCGCCGAACGTGCAGTCGATCATCTTCGACGAACATACCGGCTCGTTCCTCGTCGGCGCCATTGCGGCGCTGAAGTCGACCACCGGCACCGTGGGCTTCGTGGGCGGCATGGACGTGCCGATCATCCACAAGTTCTACTGCGGCTACCAGCAGGGCGCCAAAGCCGCCAAGGCCGACATCAAGGTCATCGAGAACTACACCGGCACCACCCCGGCCGCCTGGAACGATCCGGTCACCGCGGGTGAACTGACCAAGGCGCAGTTCGATGCCGGCGCCGATGTGGTGTTCGCTGCCGCCGGCGGCTCGGGCCTCGGCGTGCTGCAGGCTGCCGCCGATGCGGGCAAGTTCTCGATCGGCGTCGACAGCAACCAGAACTACCTGCATCCCGGCTCGGTGCTGACCTCGATGCTGAAGCGCGTCGATGTCGCCGTCACCACCGCGATGAAGGAAGCTGGCGACGACGCCACCTTCAAGCCCGGCATCACCGTGCTCGGCCTCAAGGAATCGGGCGTGGGCTATGCCCTCGACGACAACAACAAGGCGCTGATCACCGACGACATCAAGACCGCCGTCGACAAGTTCTCGGCTGACATCCAGTCGGGTGCGATCACCGTCCACGACTACACCGCCGACAACACCTGCCCGTAAGGTCCCCTCGCGTGACCGAACCCGTGCAGAACGGCGACACTCAGCAGCGGTCCCAAGGGGCCGCTGCATTTGAGCCCGCAGGCTCCGATCTGGCCATCGAGCTGATCGGCATCAACAAGCGCTTCGGCGCCGTGCATGCCAACAAGGATATCGACCTCAAGGTCCGTCGCGGCACAGTACACGGCATCGTCGGCGAAAACGGCGCCGGTAAGTCGACGCTGATGTCCATCCTCTATGGCTTCTACACCGCCGACAGCGGCGAAATCCGCGTCAACGGTACTCCGCAGGCCATCACCGACAGCCGCCACGCGCTGGCGCTCGGGATCGGCATGGTGCACCAGCACTTCATGCTGGTCGACAATTTCTCCATTCTCGAGAACGTCGTGCTCGGCGCCGAGAACAGCGCCATGCTGGGCCCCAGCCTCGACCGCGCGCGCAAGGAACTGACGCGCCTGGCCAAGGAATACCGCCTCGACGTCAATCCCGATGCCATCATCGAAGACGTTTCGGTCGGCACCCAGCAGCGCGTTGAAATCCTGAAGGCCCTGTATCGCGGCGCCGACGTGCTGATCCTCGACGAGCCGACCGGCGTTCTCACCCCGGCCGAGGCCGACGACCTGTTCCGCGTGCTCCGCACCCTGCGCGACCAGGGCAAGACCATTATCCTCATCACCCATAAGCTGCGCGAGATCATGGCCATCACCGACTACGTGTCGGTGATGCGTCAGGGCGCCATGGTGGATACACTCAAGACCTCGGAGACCAACCCCGAGCAGTTGGCCGAGTTGATGGTCGGTCGCCACGTCTTGTTGCGCGTTGAAAAGACCGCTGCCAAGCCGAGCGACATCTACCTCTCGGTCGAGAACCTCGTGGTCAAGGACGATCTTGGCGTCACGCGCGTTAAGGATGTGAGCTTCACCGTGCGGGCCGGCGAGATCGTCGGCATTGCCGGCGTCGCCGGCAACGGGCAGTCCGAGCTGCTCGAATCCATTTCCGGCATGCGCGACCAGGCGAGCGGCATCGTTCGTTTGAAGGGCACGCCACTGTCGCTCCAGGGCGACGATGGCGCTCATCGCGCCCGCAAGGCTGGTCTTGCCCACGTGCCCGAAGATCGCCAGCGCATGGGGCTGATCACTGCCTTCGAGGAGTGGGAGAACGCCATGCTCGGCTACGAGGATGACCCGGCCTATGGCAAGGGCGTAATCCTCGATATCGCCGCAGCGCAGGCCCAGGCGCGCGAGCGCATCAAGAAGTTCGACATCCGCCCCGCCAACGAGCGGCTGAAGACCGCCAATTTCTCCGGCGGCAACCAGCAGAAGATCGTGCTGGCGCGCGAGATGGAGCGCAATCCGGAGGTGCTGATTGTCGGTCAGCCGACCCGCGGCGTCGATATCGGCGCCATCGAGTTCATTCACAACCAGATCATCAAGATGCGCGACGCCGGCAAGGCGATCCTCGTCGTCTCGGTAGAGCTCGACGAGATCCGCTCGCTCGCCGACCGCATCCTCGTGATGTTCGACGGCCACATCGTCGGTGAGGCCGATCCGGCCACAGCGACAGAAGGCGAGCTCGGCCTGATGATGGCCGGCGTTACCGACAGGAAAGCAACCCCGGCGCGCGTCGCGGCCGAAGGACAAGGCTCATGAGCAGCGCCATCCTCAAACCGCTGCCGCGCTGGGCCGACGTGGTCCTCCTGCCGATCCTCAACCTGGCGCTGGCCTTCATCGTGTCCGGCCTCGTCGTCCTCGCCATCGGGCAGGATCCGCTGGCGGCGCTCAACGCCATCGTCACCGGCGCCTTCGGCAACGGCTACAATTTCGGCTACACGCTCTACTACTCGACCAACTTCATCTTCACCGGCCTCGCCGTGGCGGTGGCCGCGCATGCCGGGCTGTTCAATATCGGCGGCAATGGCCAGGCCTATATCGCTGGCCTCGGCGTCATCGCGGTGGCGCTGCCGCTGCAGTTCCTGCCGTGGTGGATCACTTTCCCGATCGCCATCGTCGCCGGTGCGGCGGTGGGTGGGTTATGGGGTTTCATCCCGGGCTGGCTGCAGGCCAAGCGCGGTTCGCACGTCGTCATCACCACCATCATGTTCAACTTCATCGCTGCCGCGATCATGGTCTACATGGTGGTGAACGTGTTGAAGCCGGCGGGCATCCTCGCGCCGGAATCCGCCATGATCGCCCCCGAAGGCCGCATGCCGAAACTCGGCGCCTTCATCCCGTGGTTCAAGAACACCGACGTCAACTTCACGCTGCTGCTGGCGCTGATCTGCCTCGTCGGGGCCTACATCCTGATCTGGCATACGCGCTTCGGCTTCGCGATGCGGGCGCTGGGCCAGAATCCGACCGCCACCCGCTATGCCGGCATGTCTAACAGCCGCATCATCATGATCGTCATGACCATGTCGGGGGCGCTCGCTGGCATGGTGGCAGTCAATCAGGTGGTCGGCGTGCAATACCGGCTGGTGCTCGATTACGTTGCCGATGCCGGCTTCGTCGGCATCGCTGTGGCGCTGATGGGGCGCAACCACCCGATCGGCATCCTCCTGGCCGCGCTGCTGTTCGGGGCGCTCTACCAGGGCGGCAACGAGCTGCAATACGTCATCCCGGGGTTGAGCAAGGAAATGGTCGTCGTCATACAGGCGCTGGTCATCCTGTTCACCGGCGCCATGGAGGGGCTGTTCCGCCCCGGCCTGCAGCGTGTGTTCATGACGCTCTCGCCCAGGCAGAAGGCCGCCGCCATCGAAGCCAACAGCGTCAAGTCGGGGAGCTGAGCCATGGATCTCGGCCTCATTCTCTCCACCCTCGATGCCACGCTCCGCCTGTCGACGCCGCTGCTGCTCGCCTGCCTCGCCGGGCTCTATTCCGAGCGGGCCGGGGTGTTCGACATCGGCCTCGAGGGCAAGATGCTGGCCTCGGCCTTCGCCGCCGCTGCGGTGGCTGCTGTCACCGCCAATGTCTGGCTTGGGCTGCTCGCCGGCATTGCGGTTTCCGTTACGACAGCGGGCCTCCAGGGCGCCGCCGCCATCACCTTGCGCGGCAACCAACTGATCGCTGGTGTCGCCATCAACATGCTGGCGGCCGGCCTCACCACCTTCCTCGGCATCCAGTGGTTCGGGCAGGGCGGTCGCACCCCGCAGCTGCCGGTGAGCGGGCGCTTCCAGAATATCGACCTGCCCTTCGCCGGTGAGCTGGCCGGCGTGCCGATCATCGGCCAGATCTATTCCGAGCTGATCTCGGGCCACAACATTCTGGTCTATGCCGCCTTCCTCGCCGTGCCGATCACCTGGTGGGTGCTCTATCGCACCCGCTTCGGGCTGCGCCTCCGCGCCGTCGGCGAGAACCCCAAGGCGGTAGACACCGCCGGCATCTCGGTCACCAAGCTGCGCTACCAGGCGGTGCTGATCACCGGGCTGCTGTGCGGCCTTGCCGGGGCGTTCTTCTCGATCGCCCAGGGCTCCGGCTTCGGCAACAATATGACTGCGGGCAAGGGCTTCATCGCGCTCGCAGCACTGATCTTTGCCAAGTGGAAGCCGGTGCCGGCAATGTTCACCTGCCTGTTGTTCGGCTTCCTCGATGCGTTGCAGATCCGCCTGCAGGGCGCCGAGATCTTCGGCATCGGCGTGCCGGTGCAGGCCATCCAGGCGCTGCCCTACCTGCTGACGGTAATCCTGCTCGCCGGCTTCATCGGCAAGGCCGTGGGCCCCAGGGCCGGTGGCGTGGCTTACACGAAAGAACGTTAGCGATGACCTCGAAGTCATCGCATCCCTCCCCCTTGAGGGGAGGGATTGAGGGAGGGGGTGGTGCAGTCAGCACCAGCGTCCCTCGCCACCCCCACCCCCCGCCCCTCCCCTCAAGGGGGAGGGGAGCCGAGAGATTTGAGCCATGCCCCATCCGCTTGACCCGCAACTCCTCGCTGCCGCCGAAGCCGTGCGGGCCAAGGCCTATGCCCCCTATTCGAACTTCCACGTGGGCACCGCCATTCTCGCCGATGACGGCAAGATCTATGTTGGCTGTAATGTCGAGAACGCCGCCTATCCGGTCGGCAATTGCGCCGAGCCCTCGGCCATCGCCGCCATGCTCGCCGGCGGGGCCAAGCGCATAAAACGCGTCTACACCACAGGGCCGGGCACGACGCCCGTCACCCCCTGCGGCGGCTGCCGCCAGCGCATCCGCGAGTTCGCCGACCAGGACGTGGTCGTCGTCTCGCACGGCATCGACGGCATCCCGCTGGAGCAGACCATCGCACAACTGCTGCCGCACTCTTTCGGACCCGAGTTTTTGGGCCGATAATGCCCCGCATGAAATCTGCCGCAAAACCGGCGTAAGACCGTTTCAGGCAAGGAGGCCACCATGGAACTTCGCGTCGTCGATCAACCGGCCGAGCCCAAGCTTGCAAAGAAGAAGCCCGTCGAGGCCGCAGCCTCGCATCGGCGCAATCCCGGCTTCCCGCTCGATCTCGATTGGGTCGAACGCGTGCGCATGAACCGCTCGGCGCTCGAGCGCCGCGCCGCGACGCTGCCGGCACGCCGTACGGTGAAGAAGGATTTCCAGGCCGCCTGGCTGCTCAAAGCCATCACCCTGATGGACCTGACGACGCTGAACTCCGACGATACCCCCGGGCGCGTCGAGCGGCTATGCGCCAAGGCCCGCCATCCGGTCCGGCAGGATATCATCGACGGCCTCGGCGTCGCCGACCTCGACGTGAAACCTGCCGCCGTCTGTGTCTACCACTCCTTCGTCAAGACTGCGGTCGATGCGCTCAAGGGCACCGGCATCAATGTCGCGGCGGTGAGCACCGCGTTCCCGCACGGCCTCGCGCCGCTCTCGACCCGCCTCGCCGAGATCGAAGCGTCGGTGGCCGACGGCGCCAACGAGATCGATATCGTCATCGAGCGCGGCATGGTGCTGCGTGGCGACTGGCAGGCGCTCTACGACGAAGTCAAAGCCATGCGGAAAGCCTGTGGCGACGCGCATATCAAGACCATCCTCGGCACCGGCGAGCTGGCGACGCAGACCAATGTCGCCAAGGCCTCGCTGGTCTGCATGCTGGCCGGCGCCGATTTCATAAAAACCTCGACCGGCAAGGAAAAGGTCAACGCCAACCTCCAGACCTCGCTGTCGATGGTGCGGATGATCCGCTGGTTCCATGAGGAAACCGGCATCGAGATCGGTTACAAGCCGGCCGGCGGCATTGCCACGGCCAAACTGTCGCTCGACTACATGGCGCTGATCAAGGAAGAGCTCGGCACCCACTGGCTGCAGCCGCACCTGTTCCGCTTCGGCGCCTCGAGCCTGCTCACCGACATCGAGCGCCAGCTCGAGCATACGCTGACCGGGCACTACGCCGCCGACTACCGGATGCCGATGGTCTAGGCCTGTGGCTCCCCGACCCCTCATCCGGCCGTTGGCCACCTTCTCCCACAAGGGGAGAAGGCCCGACTGAGGGGCCTCGATTCTATTGCCTTCCCCCCCTGTGGGAGAAGGCGCCCGCAAGCAGCAGACGGCCAAAGGCCGTCTCTGCGGGGCGGTTGAGGGGTCGCTTGGCAGAGCCGAGCGTCCGGAGCCATAGCGACGGACACTAGCAGGGCAACGTCCCTCGGGAGAATGAAATGAACAAAATCGCCGACATCTTCACCTCCCTCGATTACGGCCCGGCCCCCGAGTCCGCCGATGTCGCGCTGGCCTGGCTTGCCGCGCACGACAACAAGTTCGGCCACTTCATCGATGGCAAATGGACCAAGCCCGGCAAGATCTTTGCGAGCGAAAACCCGGCCAACGGCAAGATCCTCGCGCAGGTCACCGACGGTACGGCCGACGACGTCAACGCCGCGGTGAAAGCTGCCCGTGCTGCGTTCAAGCCGTGGTCGGCGCTTTCCGGCTACCAGCGCGGCAAATACCTCTATGCCATCGCCCGGCTGATCCAGAAGCATTCCCGCCTCTTCGCCGTGCTCGAAACCATGGACAACGGCAAGCCGATCCGTGAAAGCCGCGACGTCGATATCCCGCTCGTCGCGCGGCATTTCTACCACCACGCCGGCTGGGCCCAGCACCTTGAGCGCGAATTCCCCGATCACGTGCCCTATGGCGTCTGCGGCCAGATCATTCCGTGGAATTTTCCGCTGCTGATGCTGGCTTGGAAGATCGCCCCGGCACTCGCCGCCGGCAACACCGTGGTGCTGAAGCCCGCCGAGTTCACCTCGCTCACCGCGCTGCTGTTCGCCGAGATCTGCGACAAGGCGAAGCTGCCCAAGGGCGTCGTCAACATCGTCACCGGCGAGGGCGACACCGGCGCCGCCATTACCGGTCACCCCGATATCGACAAGATCGCCTTCACCGGCTCGACCGAGGTGGGCAAGATCATTCGCCGCGCCACCGCCGGCACCGGCAAGGGGCTCAGCCTCGAACTCGGCGGCAAGTCGCCCTACATCGTCTTCGACGATGCCGATATCGACTCGGCCATCGAGGGCCTGGTCGACGCCATCTGGTTCAACCAGGGCCAGGTGTGTTGCGCCGGTTCGCGCCTCCTCGTGCAGGAATCGATCGAGGAGCGCTTCCTCGAAAAGCTGAAGAAGCGCATGTCGACGTTGCGGGTCGGCGATCCGCTCGACAAGGCCGTCGACATCGGCGCACTCGTCGCCCCGGTGCAGGTCGAGCGGGTCCGCGACCTGGTCAAGAGAGGTGTCGCCGAGGGCGGCCAGCTCTACGAGCCCGATATCGATGTGCCGGGCGGCGGCTGCTTCATCAAGCCGACCCTGATCACCAACGTGTCGACCGCCAACACCGTCGCCAACGAGGAAATTTTCGGGCCGGTGCTGGTCGAGATGAGCTTCCGCACTCCCGAGGAAGCGGTGGCACTCGCCAATAACACTCGCTACGGCCTTGCCGCGACCATCTGGACCGAGAACGTCAACCTCGCTCTCGATATCGCGCCCAAGCTCAAGGCCGGCGTGGTGTGGATCAACTCGACCAACAATTTTGACGCCGCAGTCGGCTTCGGCGGTTACAAGGAGAGCGGCTTTGGCCGCGAAGGCGGCAGGGAAGGCATGGTCTCCTATCTGAAGGCAAAGTGGGAGAAGGAGCTGAAGCCGTTCGTCGCCGCGGCGTCCAAGGCCGGCAAGTCGGCCAACCCGCTCGATGACGAGGCGGGGATAGACCAGACCGCCAAGATGTACATCGCCGGCAAGCAGGCGCGGCCCGACAGCGGCTACTCTCGCCCCGTCCACGGCCCCTCCGGTGCGCTGGTCGGCGAAGTCGGCGACGGCAATCGCAAGGATATCCGCAACGCGGTGGAGGCGGCACGCGCCGCGCTCGGCTGGGCCACCACCTCCGCCCACAACCGGGCGCAGATCCTCTATTTCCTCGCCGAGAACCTCGAATACCGGGCCGACGAATTCGCCGCCCGCATCAAGGCGCAGACCGGCGAGGACGGCGCCGCCGAAGTCGCTGCGAGCGTCGAGCGTCTTTTCGCCTTCGCCGGCTGGGCCGACAAATATGATGGCGCCGTGCACAACCCGCCGCAGCGCATGGTGGCGACCGCCATGGTCGAGGCGCTCGGCGCCATGGCCATTCTCGCGCCGCCGTCGCGGCCGCTGCTCGGCTCCATCGCGCTGGTCGCCCCGGCCCTCGCCATGGGCAACACCGTGGTGCTGGTCCCCAGCGAAAAGTCGCCGCTGTCGATGACCGACTTCTACCAGGTGCTCGAAACCTCCGACGTACCCGCGGGCGTCCTCAACATCGTCACTGGGGAGAGCAAGGTGCTGGCCAGGACGCTCGCCGAGCACGACGGCATCGACGCCATCTGGTTCGCCGGCGACGCCGAAACCTCCGCCATGGTCGAAAAGGCCTCGGCCGGCAACGTCAAGCAAACCTGGACCAGCCGCGGCCTCTACTACGATCTGAGCGACAAGGCGAAGTTCGAGGGCGAGTATTTCCTGAAGCGTGCGACGCAAGTGAAGAACGTCTGGATCCCGTACGGGGCTTAATTGTGTGGCGCACCGGCAGTTGTGTGGGCGTCTCCCTCCCCATTCTTAGGGGGAGGGGACAGGGGTGGGGGTCGGCCAGCGCCGGAGCCAGAGCATGAGCACAATACGCGCGCGCCAGCTCCGCCGTGATCCCACCACGCCCGAGCGTCGGCTCTGGGCGATCCTGCACAGCTTCCGGGAACGTGGTTACCATTTCCGGCGCCAATACCCGATCGGTTCGTACTACGCCGATTTCGCCTGCATCCACGGCAAGCTAATCATCGAAGCCGATGGCGAAACGCACGCGCATCAGGTGGAGTACGATCGTGAGCGCGATGCCTTCCTCCGCTCCCGAGGCTTCCGGGTCCTGCGCCTGTGGAACAATGAGATCATGGACAACGCAGAGGGGGTGTACGAGGTCATTGCTCAAGCACTAGCCCATGTGCCCTCACTGACCCCCACCCCCGACCCCTCCCCCTCAGAAGGGGGAGGGAGGCCCCGACTGCGAAGGCAGCGCACCGGGCTCAAGGACCTGTCCGACCGCACCAGCTAGTAAGCTTGCATGAGTGATGACAGGGGGTCAGGCTGCACCGGCGGCCGAAGGAGTGGCTGCAATCCCCTTCCGCGGTATGAACACCGCCTCCAGCAGCGACAACAGCGCGATCGCCCCGACCATCGCGCCTGATGTCAGCACCACGCGCTGCACCACCACTTCAAAGGCGTCACGCGCGCCGAAGGTCGCCGACAGCAGCATCACCAGCGCCACCGAGCAGATGTACTGGTAGTAGAGCGGCCGGCCTTCGCCGGTTGTCATCTTGTCGATCAGCACGAAAGTGATCAGCGCGATCAGTGCCACCAGCACCGGAAACTGCGGCACCAGGTAGTAGACGGCCATGGCGCCCACCGCCACGACTGCGCCGACAATGGTGCCGCCGCCGCGGTCGACCAGCTGCTGCAGCCGCCCGCCGCGATCCGGCCCGGCGCAGATGAAGGCCAGCATGATCGGCACGATGAGCAGGTTCATGTCGCCGGCCGCATAGGTGGCGATCATGATCGGCACATAGACCGCCAGCCGGATCAGCAGTTCGGCGATGGGGTTTTCCGTCTCGAACGGCCTGGGCTGTTCGGCGTGGACACGGGCCGTCTGCGGCGGGAACAGCAGGTTGAGCACCACTGTGGTGACCCCGACGATCAGCCCGCCCGTCGCCATCGAGTCGCGGATCGCCACCAGCGCCTGGTCGCTATAGAGCACCGACATCGACATCATGGCGGGGAACACCGTCAGCATGACGCCGAGGCGCGAGCCTTTGAACAGCATCAGCCCGATTCCCGCCGCGGCCAGGGCGACGTTGACGATGACGAACAGCATCGGCTCGCTCACCGTCGCTGCCGCCAGCCAGCTGAACACGAAGGCCATGACCGGCAGCATGATCGGGCCCATGAACGAGCGCACGTTGAGGACGCCGCGCTGGTTCGACAGCAGGCTCATCCCCAGCACCACCGGCATCATCGGCTGGGTGACGCCGAGCGGATCGGCGAGGATGACGCAGATGGCCACGGCCAGCGCCGTGCGCAGCGCCAGGTACGGATCTTCATTGGGGTCGACGCGCGTCAGCTCTTCCATCTCAACCTCCTCAGTTGAGGCCCGACAGCAGGCCGCTGAAGCCCATCAGCCCGCGGGCGATGGCCGGCACGATGCCGTCATCCGGCACGATCAGCACGCTTGCTTCCGAGCCGAGCCGCACATTGCCGGGGAGCGCACTCATGTCGTCGATGGTGACGCGGACCGGGATCTTGCGGGCCGGCGGAAACCAGCGGGTATCGTTCGACGACTGGGCGAGGCCATTGGCCGTGGTGCGGCCGCTGTTGATGCCCCAGGCGATGCTCTCGACGCTCGCCTCGAACTGCTTGCCTGGCGCGGCCTCGAACATCACCACGGCCTTGTCGCCGGGCTGTACGTTGACCAGTTGGTTCTCGCGGAAATCGGCAATCACCATCTGCGTCTTGGGGTTGATGAAGGTCAGCGCCGGTGTGCCGGCGGCCACGAACTGCCCTTCCGCCAGCGACAGGTTGGACACATAGCCGTCGGCTGGGGCCACCACTGCGGTGTTGGCGAGGGCGAACTCAGCCTTGTCGACGGCCGCCTGTGCCGCGCGCACATTGGGGTTGTTGGCGTCCGCCGTGCTGGCCGACGCCTGGACCCGCTTGAGGTCGGCTTTCGCCGCCTCGACGTTGAGCGCCGCTGTCCTGGCATTGGCGTCTGCCGTATTGAATTTCGCCTGCGACAGCAGCCCCTTGTCGAATAGCTGCGTCGCGCGCTCCAGTTCCTGCTGCGCGATGGTCAGGGCGACCTCGGTCTGCGCCAGTTTGGCTTCGGCTGCCGGTACTGCCGCCACGCCTGAGGTCACGCTGTTCATCGCCTGGTCGAGCTGGCCCCGGGCCTGCGCCACGTCCAGACGGAACGTCGTGTCGTCGATCTCGAACAGCGGTTGTCCTGCCTTCACCTCGGCATTGTCGGCGATCAGCACATGCTTCACCGGTCCTGCGACGCGCGGCGCCAACTGCGTCACCTGAGCGGTGATCGAGGCGCCTGAGGCGAATGGCGCATAATGGTCGGCCAGCGGGTACCACGCGACCACGCCGCCCAGCGCCAGCAGCAGGCCCATGCCGAACAATTTCGCCTTCCTGCGGCTCTTGTTCGGCGCCTCGGTCGGCGCGGTCGTCGCGTCCGCCGTCAGAGCGGCGGGCAGGGGAGCCGGTGCGGGCTCCGTCCCCCGCTCCAACGGAATGCTTACCAGCTTGGCGTGGTTCGCGGCCCGTCCGATCGCCAGAAGCTCGGCCTTGTCCGCGCTCATCGCGTCTTTGTGGTCCATCGTCGCTTGTGCCTGTGCCATAGTCCGCTCCATTGGCTGCGTTCGTTTGATCTCCATCTAAGGCGGCCTATTTCACTTTGCAACAAAGATACTATGTTGCATAGCTATATTGCGCGTGAGGAATGTGAGCTTGGAACGAAAGCCCGAGATGGACGAGCTGCTGCGGGAACTGACTGCCGAGGTAACGCACGTCTACCGCTGGCTGGCTGAGCGGGCCGGCATCAACCACACCGATCTGATGTGCCTGTTCTTCGTGCGCTCGTCCGGCGGCCAGGCGACCCCCAAGGCCATCTCCCAGCACCTCGGGCTCACCACCGGCGCTACCGCCATCATGCTCAACCGGCTCGAGGCCGCCCGCTTCATCGAGCGCCATCCGCATCCGACGGACCGGCGTGGAGTGCTGATCATGCTCGGCCCTGCCACCGAGGAATCGGGCCTCCTGCAGCTGCGGGATTACGTGCTGCGGATGAACCAGCCGGTGATCGCGTCCTATTCCGAGGCCGAACTGGCGATCGTCCGCCGTTTCATCGGCGACATGCTGGCCAACACCCGCGATACTCTGCGCCAAAGCCGGCTCGACAAGGGGACGCCTGCAACGACGGGTGATTAGGGCGGAAACGAGCCAAACGACAGAGGGAGCGCTTCGCGGTGAGCTTCTGCTCCGCACCCGCCCCACCCACCGGGCCACTCCCGCGAAGGCGGGAACTTCCGTTTGCGGAGTTCGCGGCAAGCGCCGAAAACGGAGATCCCCGCATTCGCGGGGATGACTCCGTGGGCAATAGCAAATCCTGGCCCGGGCTCGCTGGCCTTACGCTTCCAGCAACGATTTCAGTGCCATGAAGTCGGGGCGGATCCATTCGAGCGCCGATTCCAGCTGCTCGTCGTCCATCTCAGGTCGGCGGTAGAACACGAAGGTTACCAGCGTCCGGTTGCCGTCGGCGCTGACCCGCATCGGCATCATCAGCGGCTCATCGCCCGCCTTGTACACCGCATGATCGAGGATGCCCTCGCCATTGGGCGGGCTGAACTTGACGATGCGCGGCCCGAACTCGGTATCGCCGGCCCACTCGTGCAGCCCGATCTGCCGGAAGGTGGCGGCATTGACCGCCGCCCAGCGCGGATAGTTCCACGGCGAGGCGAGGAATCGGTAGACCTCGCTCATCGGCCTCTCGATGTAGGTTTCGATCGAATGGGGCTCGAGCATGGCCTCTACCGTGTGCTGCCTGCGAGGCGGGACGCACCATAACCCTGGCCATGTGAACGACGCGTTGACACCCGACAAGCACAGGCCGCCCGCGCCGGAGCGGCGGGCGGCCGTGACATGCGAGAGCAGGGATCAGGCCGCGCGACCGGCCACCGTTGCCACATAGTGCGGATTGTACATGATCCCCAGCACGTTGCCGAACGGGTCGACCACCGAGGCGGTGACGAAGCCGGTTTCGCCACGCTTGGTGATAGGGTCGTATTCCCGCGCCCCCATCGCCTTCAATCGTGCGAAGGCCGCCTCGATATCGTCGACATGCCACAGCAGGATCGCTCCGCCCGGGCCGGGCCGCATCCCCTCGGGCGCATAGCGGCGATCGATGATGCCGAACTCGTCTTCGCTGTCGCCGATGCGGAACTCGATATAGGAAGGCTCTTCGCGGCTGGGCATCTGGAAATAGGCCTCGACCCCGAACAGCGCTGTGTACCAGTCGCGCGCCTCGATCATGTCGTCGGCGAAGAAGTTGACGGTGGCCATGCCACGCAGGAAGTGCTTGTTGCTCATCTGGAATTTCCTTTCATCGCTAAGCTGATGCCAAGACAATGACCGATGCGCCGAGGCCCGTATTTCAGAAACCCGCAACGCCCGGCGAGCCGAGCGAGGCGGGTGTATTGGGCGTGACCTATGAGCCGCGCGGCCGGCTCGATCCGGCCGGCTTCGCGCGCCACATCAAGTTCCGTACAGTGCCCTCGCCGGTCGATCTCGCCCGTTTCATCGAGCACTTCTGGGTCATCCGTTGGGACAGCGCATTGGGTCCCTACGACTCCCACGAGGTGATGCACCGGCCCTATGTCGATATCTTCCTCTCGGCTCATGAGTCCGGCATCCAGGGGACCTTCCGCGGCAAGCGGACCTACTCGGCGGCCGGCAGCGGCCGGATCGTCGGCGTGCGCTTTCGTCCCGGCGCCTTCCACGCTTTCTGGGCCGGCGAAATGGCCGACCTGCAGGACAAGGTCGTGCCGCTGACATCGGTCTTTCCCTGGGCCGACGCCAAGGGGCTCGCTGCCATTCTCGGGCACGACGACGACGGGGTGATTGCCACCCTGCTCGAGCACCTGCGTGGAGCCTCACCGGTGGCCGACGGCACGCTCGAAGAAATCAACGCCATCATCGCCGCCGTCGAAACCGAAGCGGCACTGACCACCGTCAGCGCGGTCGGCGAGGCGTTCGGTCGCAGCGAGCGCTGGCTGCAGCTGGCGTTTCGCGATTATCTTGGCATCGGGCTCAAATGGCTGTTGCAGCGCAAGCGCCTGCTCGCTGCCGCCGCCGAAATCCGCTTGAGCGAAGAGCCTGACTGGGCCGGAATCGCCTACGATCTCGGCTACAGCAGTCAGCAGCACTTCATCACCGATTTCCGCACCGTGTTGGGCGCAACGCCGGTGCAGTACCACAAGGGCCTCACCCGCTAGCCGCTGTCACGTCGCTTCGCGGCACACGGGCGGACGTCGGCCCGGATGAAGGCGTAGCCGCCCCGCCTTGGGCCGTTTGCACCGTGTCGCCACCCCACCTTGCCTTCGCCCGGCTGTCAGCGCACAACATCGCCATGACCCTGCTTCCGCAAGAAATCATCATCCGCAAGCGCGATGGTCTCGCCCTCGCCGCCGACGAGATCGGCAGTTTCATCGCCGGCTTGACCGATGGCTCCGTCAGTCACGCGCAGGCCGCCGCCTTCGCCATGGCGATCTACTTTCGCGATATGTCGACCCCCGAGCGCGTTGCCCTCACCGAGGCGATGCGGGACTCGGGCACCGTTCTCGATTGGTCCGATCTCGATGGCCCGGTGGCCGACAAGCACTCGACCGGCGGGGTAGGGGACAACACCTCGCTGATGCTGGCGCCGATCCTTGCCGCCTGCGGCGTCTACGTGCCGATGATCTCCGGCCGCGGCCTCGGCCATACCGGCGGCACGCTCGACAAGTTCGACGCCATCCCCGGCTACAGCACCAGCCCGGATAACACGCTGTTTCGCAAGGTAGTGCGCGAGGCCGGCTGCGCCATCATCGGCCAGACCGCCGATCTCGCTCCGGCCGACAAGGTGCTCTACGCCATCCGCGATGTCACCGGCACGGTCGAATCGATCCCGCTGATCACCGCCTCGATCCTCAGTAAGAAACTCGCCGCAGGTCTCGGCGCGCTGATCCTCGACGTGAAGACCGGCTCCGGCGCCTTCATGCCGACGCTGGAGAAGTCCCGGGCCTTGGCCGAGAGCCTAGTCTCGGTCGCCAACGGCGCCGGGCTTCGCACGGCCGCGCTGATCACCGACATGAACGAGCCGCTGGCCTCGGCCGCCGGCAACGCTCTCGAGGTTCGCAACGCCGTCGATTTCCTTACCGGTCGCCATCAGGACGCGCGCCTCCGCGAAGTCACGCTCGATCTCTGCGCCGCCGCCCTGCAACTCACCGGCTATGCCGGCGACGCTGCGGCTGCGGTCGAGGCCGCGCTCACCAGCGGCAAGGCGACCGAGCACTTTTCGAGGATGGTCGCCCTGCTTGGCGGTCCCGCCGATTTCGTCGATCGGATGGACGTTCATCTATCCCCCGCGCCCATCGTTCGCGACATCCTGGCCCCTGTTGCCGGTACCGTCACCGCCATCGACACGCGTGGTGTCGGCATGGGTGTCGTCGCCCTCGGCGGCGGCCGTCGCCTCCCCACCGACAGCATCGATTTTGCTGTCGGCTTCGACCAGATCCTCGGCCTTGGAGCAAAAACCGACGCGCGGACGGTGCTGTGCCGCATCCATGCGCGCACTGAAGAGATGGCAGCCGATGGGACGCAGCGGTTGCTGGCCGCCTACACCATCACCGACGGACCGGCGCCAGATCATCCGCTGATCGCCGATTACGTCCCGCCCACGGAGGCCTGAACGATGCCCCGCGCCATCCTCTGCATCCTCGATAGCTTCGGTATCGGCGGCGCCCCTGATGCTGCCGACTACGGCGACACCGGCGCCGACACGCTCGGCCACATCGCCGCCAACTACCGGATCTCGTTGCCGAACCTGGACGCGCTCGGGCTGGGCGCCGCCGCCAAGCTCTCCACCGGCCAGCTTCCGCGCGGCCTCACCGACCAGCCGCGCGGCGGCCGCTGGGGCGTTGGACGAGAGGTTTCGAAAGGCAAGGACACTCCCTCCGGACATTGGGAGATTGCCGGCGTGCCGGTGCCGTTCGACTGGGGCTATTTCCCGCTGGAGGAGCCGACATTCCCGCCCGAACTCATCACCCATCTGATCGAGAAATCCGGCATTCCCGGTATTCTCGGCAACAAGCACGCGTCGGGCACCGCGATCATCGCCGAACTGGGCGAGGAGTCGATCCGGACCGGCAAACCGATCTGCTACACCTCGATCGACAGCGTCTTCCAGATCGCCGCGCACGAAACCCATTTCGGGCTCGAACGGCTTTACAGGCTCTGCGAAACCGCGTTCGAGCTCACCGCGCCCCTCAATATCGGTCGGGTCATCGCCCGGCCGTTCGTCGGCGAGACTGCCGATACGTTCAAGCGTACCGGCAACCGCCGCGACTTCGCCATCGCCCCGCCCGAGCCAACTCTGCTCGATCGCGCCAAGGATGCCGGCCGGCAGGTCTACGCCATCGGCAAGATCTCCGACATCTACGCGGGTCACGGCGTGACCCACAAGATCAAGGCCACCGGCAACATGGCGCTGTTCGATCGCACCCTCGAAGCGATGCAGATGGCCGCCGACGGCGCCTTCATCATGGTCAACTTCGTCGATTTCGATCAGGATTTCGGCCATCGCCGCGATATCCAGGGTTACGCTCAGGCGCTCGAAGCCTTCGATGCGCGCCTGCCGGAGTTGATCGCGGCGCTGCGGCACGACGATCTGGTCGTCCTCACCGCCGATCATGGCAATGACCCGACCTGGCGCGGCTCCGATCACACCCGCGAACAGACCCCGATCATGGCCTTTTCCCCAGCCCTCACGCCCGGAACCATTGGCATCCGGCCGAGCTTTGCGGATATAGGAGAGAGTATCGCCCGCTGGCTCGGCCTCGCGCCCGGCCCCCACGGCAAATCCTTCCTCTAGCCCTCGAGGTCTCCATGCGCGGCGTAACGGTGATCGACCACCCGATGGTTCAGCACAAGCTCACCATCATGCGCGACAAGGACACCTCGATCGCAGGGTTCCGGCGCCTGTTGCGCGAGATTGCGCACCTGATGTGTTACGAGGTGACACGCGATCTCGAGCTCGAGATGATCGAGATCGAGACGCCGATGACCAAAATGGATGCCCCCACCATCAAGGGCAAGAAACTGGTTTTCGCTTCGATCCTGCGCGCTGGTAACGGCCTGCTCGATGGCATGCTCGATCTCGTCCCCGCCGCCCGCGTCGCCCATATCGGCATCTATCGCGACCACGAGACGCTGCAGCCGGTCGAATACTACTTCAAGGCTCCGTCCGAGCTCGACAACCGGCTGATCATCGTCGTCGATCCGATGCTGGCCACCGCCAATTCCTCGATCGCCGCCATCGACAAACTGAAGGAACGCGGCGCCAACAACATCCGCTTCCTCTGCCTGCTCGCCGCGCCCGAGGGCATCGAGAAGTTCTCGACCGCCCACCCCGACGTGCCGATCTTCACCGCCGCCATCGACAGCCATCTCAACGAGAAGGGCTACATCATCCCGGGTCTGGGCGATGCCGGCGACCGCATGTACGGAACGAAGTGAGGGAAGTCGGCAGTCGGCAGTCGTGAGTAGGCAGTAGAAAGGGTTACGCAGCAGCTCGGCTGTTCTACTTGTTCACTGCCGACTTCAGCTCTTCTTCAGCGGCAACCCCAGCCCGATCAACTCCTTGCGGAGGGATTTGGGGTCGGTGAAGTGGATGGCGTGCATGCCGAACTTGCGGGCCGAGATCACGTTCGGCTCGCTGTCGTCGATGAACACGCAGGTCTCCGGCGCGAGGCCATAGCGCTCGCAGAACACCCGATAGAGCCGCGGATCGGGCTTCACCAGCCCTTCAAGGCCGGACACCACTACGCCGTCGAACTTCTCGAGGAACGGCCATTCCGGCAGGCAGCTCACCCACTTTTCCCAAGAGAAGTTGGTGATGGCGAAGGTCGGGATGTCCTGGGCGATCAGCTCGTCATGGATATTGGCCGTGCCGGTGATGAAGTCTCCGACGGTTTCCTTCCACCGAAGGTCGAACGCCTGGATCTCGCGCCAGTAGCGTGGGTAGCGGGCAGTCAGCTTGGCCACCCCTTCGGCGAAGATGTCGCCCGCATCGAACTCGAGGTTCCAGTCCTTGGTGCAGATGTTGTCCCAGAACCACTGCGCCTCTTCCTCGCTGTCGAACAGCTTGCGGAACAGATACATCGGGTTCCAGTCGACGAACACGCCGCCGAGGTCGAAGACGGGGATCAGGGTATCTTGCATCGGCTGGCCTCGCAGAGCGCTCTCACGAAAGGGCCGCCTCGAAGCTGCGGCAGGATCGATGATCTCTGGCCCTCTGACGCTTCATTGAGGCGGTGAAGCGCTCAGGCGAGCGCCGGTCCGGGCTATGGCATGCCGGGCGTGCCGCGGCAAGCGGCTGCCGGTCAGTCGAGCTCGATCTCGCCCTGGTAGCGCGGCAGAAAATACTGCGTGTGCTTCAGGGTGATGGTGCTCGGGAAGATCAGGTTGAACAGCGGCTGATGCGGATAGGTGATCTCCGAAGCGACCAGCCAGCCGTCCGCCCCACGCGCCAGGAGGTTGATTTTGGCGTCCGCGTCCAGCGGATACTCGCTATCGGCGTCGCGCTCCTCCGCGTCCTCCCCGTGCGCCGCGCTCCACTCGACCGTGGCGACGCCATCGGTGTCGATGCTGAGGAGCGAGACGACCTGCACCAATCCGCTGGTGGTGTAGGGGCGCATGATGGTTTCGGCCGCTTCGAAATACTTGTCGAGCGTCGCCGTCGTGATCGCGCCCTTCTCGCGCGACACAAGATCCGCCATGGTGCTGGCGACCGTCGCTACCTTGTGATCGGTCGAGTAGAGCGTCGCCGCTTCGATGGTGCCCAGATAGAGCGTCAGCAGCAGCGGCAAAACCAGGGCGAATTCCACCGCTGCCACGGCGCCGGTGTCGTCGCGGAACTGGCGCAGGCGGGCAATCATGTGCAGCTCGCGCAGACGAATGGCTCATTGCGGAACACCCGCGAGGCGCCAAGCAGACGCGTCCCGTCGGGCAGCGTCTGAAAATTGAACCCCGGCAGGTTCACCACGACCGGCCACTTGTAGTAGGCCTGCACCAGCACCACGTCGCCACCTTTGCCTGGCTTGTAGTCGTCAGCCAGCGTCCAATCGCACTCTTCCTCGGTGCAGTCCTCGCCGGTTTTGAGCGGGTATCCGAACGAGGCCGCGCCGAAGTCGCTGATCACGGTAACGCTGACCCTGAGCTTGCCGTCGGCGGCGTCGCAGTCGAACAGGTTGTAGAGCCCATCGCAGATCGCCTCACGATAGGTTTCGGCCGTAAGGGCGGGGAGACCCGTCTGCGCTTGCCCGGTGCGGATCAACCGCGACGAGTCGTTTACGGCGCTATCGAGGATTTGGCCGGCGAGAAACACCAGGGCCGTCTCGAGCAGAGCAAGGACAATGGTGAAGAACGGCAGCGCCAGGATGCCAAACTCGACGGCCGTCACGCCGCGCTCGTCGCCGCCAAAGGCCCGTACCCGGCGGAGCGCCGGCGACAGCAGCCATTTCAGTCCTGAACAAAGTGGAGACAAAGAGAGACGCCCGCGTTTACGTTCGCGAGCGGAAATCTAGCAATTCCTACCTAGTGATTGGTTAGTGGCAGGGCTGCATTTGCGTGCGATGCAGCGGCTTGGTTAACCGGCAGTTAGTTGGCCGCCCTCGTCACCGCGTCCCGCGCCTCGATGGTGTCAACGGTGTAGGGCTTGTCGTCGCCCAGCATGATGATCGGCTGGCAGGTCGGCTCACACGCCAGGCTGGTTCGCCTCTCGCCCAGATACACGGTCACGAGGCCGGCCTGCTCCTGCACCACTTCGACAAGCGTGTCGGCGATCGGGTTGCCCTGCGCATCGAGCACGATCAGGTTGGTCTTGCCATAGCTCTTGCCGGTCAGCACCAGCGTCTGCGGATCCTGGATGGCGGCGTCCGCAATGCCGGGGTTGCCGATGATCACCGTCGAGGCGGGCGCGTTGATCCTGAGGATGCGCGCCATGTTCACCTTTACCGTAACCGGGGCGCTTTCCGCCAACGCAGCCGCTGGGGTTGCAAGCACAGTGGCGATGGCAAGGGCGGCGAGAATGGGGCGAAACGGCATGACTGGCCCTGGCGAGGTACGTTATGGCAAACGGAGTGTTGCGCGGAATGGTGAAAAATTCGCAAATGACCAGGGCCCGCTGAGACCGATCGGCTGGAGCGGGTGCGAGACACGCCGCCCGCGTATTACTTTAGCTAGGGTTCGAACAATTGCGCGGGTTGCTTTAACGATCTGCTCAGCATGCCGGAAAGCCTTGCAAACCGGGGCGCTCAGGCCCCGACAATTAACGCAATTTCAATTCGGGCCGCCTAGCGTGAGCCCATGTTCGATGTGTGACGTATCGAACGGTGCTGACGCATCACCTGATGCAGTCACAGAATGACGTGTGCAAGGAGCCAATAAATGAACACTGTCACTCGTTTCGTGAATGACGAGTCCGGCGCTACCGCGATCGAGTACGGCCTGATTGCCGCGCTCATCGCCGTTGCCATCATCGTCGCCGCTGGCCTGCTTGGAACCAGCCTGTCCAACATGTTCAGTGGTATCTCGGGCAAGCTCGATACCGCCGCCACCGCCGGTGGTGTCGGTGCTCCGGCCACCCCGTAATACTGCTCGCTGGGTTTGGGCGAAAGAAGGGGATCCCGTCGGGGTCCCCTTTGCATTTGGGCTTTCTTAACCACGCTACCCCGAAACTGTGCTGCGCGCCGAACATCCGGCCTGCGGTAACCCTCGACAGTCGATGCCCTCATTCATTACCCTCCCTGCAATGCTGGTGTTTCCGCTGCTGATGGCCTTTGCGGCCTCCTCGGATCTCTTGACCATGCGGATCTCCAACAAGCTGGTGCTGCTGGTGATCGGCTCATTCTTCGCCATTGCCCTGCTCGCCGGCTTCTCCCTCGAACTGTTGGGCACGCATGTTGCCGCGGCCGCGCTGGTGCTGGCCGTGTCGTTCAGCTTCTTCGCCCTGCGCTGGATCGGCGGCGGCGACGCCAAGCTGATCGCCGCGACGGCGCTGTGGTTCGGCTTTGAGGACATGCTGATGTACTTGGTCTTCGCTTCGCTGCTGGGTGGCGCGCTGACCCTTTCGCTGCTGGCCGTGCGTCGCTGGCCGCTGCCGCTGCAGCTCAAGCAGGTGGTGTGGATCGATCGGCTGCACGACAGCAAAACCGGCGTTCCCTATGGTATTGCGCTCGCCGCCGCCGGCCTGCTCGTCTATCCCACCACCCTGATCTTCCAGCGCCTCGTGAGCTGAAGACTTCGAAACTATTCGTTAACCGTCTTCGGCAAGCAACGATTAACCAAACTTTGACCCTTTGCCGCGATAGTCGGACTCAAGAGTAGCCGGGCTCGTCGGGCCCTGTTGTGGAGTTTGGGGGCGATGGGAGTCTCGCGTATCATCCTGCTGGTCGTTGCGCTTGTGGCAGGCGGGCTGGCAGCCTTCCTCGCCACGCGTGGCAGCGCGCCGCAGCAGGTCGTGGTTGAAGGGCCGACCCAGGTCATCGAGGAAAAGAAGGCCAAGGTATTGGTGGCCAAGACGCCGATCGGCGTCGGCCAGCGGATCACCGCTGATACCATCGAGTGGCAGGCCTGGCCCGAGTTTGCCGTTCGGCCTGAATATATCAGCGAGGCCGTGCTGCCCGATGCGCCGACCAAGATGCTCGACGCCGTCGCGCGTTTCGAGTTCTTCCCGGGCGAGCCGATCATCGACAAGAAGCTGGTGCATTCCGATCAGGGCTATCTCTCGGCCGTTCTGACCAAGGGCATGCGCGGCGTCTCCGTGCCGGTGAGCGCCGACGCCGCGGCCGGTGGCTTCGTGCTCCCCAACGACCGCGTCGACATCGTGCTCAGCCGCGGCGGCATCAGCCAGACCATCCTCTCCAACGTCAAGGTGCTGGCCATCGGCACCCGTCTCGGCGAAGCCGGCACCACCGGTGAGAAAGCAAATCCCGAAGACCCCAAGGCCGACGTCTTTCAGGGCGGTACCATCGCGACGCTTGAGCTGACCCCCGCCCAGGGTGAGGTGATCATCAACGCCTCCAAGATCGGCGTCCTCTCGGTGGCGCTCCGTTCGATCGCCGACTTCAAGCCCTCCCCCGGCGATGATCTGCAAGGCAGCCGCGCCGTCCGGATGATCCGCTACGGCGTCGGCAGCGACGTGATGCCCGGCTCCAACCCGAATGTTGCCCAGGCGTCCTTCGACGACACCAGTTCAGAAGAGCAGGTGCAATGATGCGTGAGGATTACGTGATGTCTCCGGCTCTCCCCACCCATTCCCCGCGCCGTCTCGTGGCTAGCACGTTGCGCCTGATGGCTGCGGCGGCCGTGCTCGGCGCCGCGCTCGGCCTCGCCCCGCTCGGTTTCGGGCAGGCACAGGGCGCCGACTCCAATCACCTGCGCATCGGCTCCAGCGCTTTCGGCTCCACTCAGCCGGTCAGCATCGGCATCAACAAGTCGATGATCATCGACCTGCCGGTCGACGCGCAGGAGGTCATCGTGTCGCAGCCCGGCGTTGCCAACGCCATTCTTCGCAACAAGCGCCGCGCCGTCATCCAGGCGGTGAGTTCGGGCGATACCAATATCTTCTTTCTCGACGGGGCGGGTCGCACCATCGTGGTGGTCGACGTCAGCACCACCGGTGCCATGAACACCGGCGGCTCCAACGTTGCCGCGGTCCTGCGTGAAACCTACAGCAAGATCATGCCGAACTCGGACATCCAGGTCGAGGCGGTCACGCTGACCAACCCGGACGGCGCCGTTGTCAACCGCGTCGTGCTGTCGGGCAATGCCGGCAGTACCGACGATGCCGACAAGGCGCTGGCGATCGCCGGGCAGTTCGCCGGGGGCGCCGACAACGTCACCAGCGTGATCGCGGTATCCGGCCCGCAACAGGTGATGCTGAAGGTCACCGTCGCCGAGGTGAACCGCAGCCTTGCCAAGCAGTTCGGCATCGACCTGAACGGCAGTTATTCCAATGGCGGGCTCACCACCCAGCTCATCAGTTCGCAGCCAATCGGCGGCGCCTCCAACCTGTTCAGCAACAACGGTCTGAAGCTGGGTGTCGATATCGCCGGTCTCAGTATCGACGCCCAGATCCGCGCCATGGAACAGCGCGGCGCCGCCCGCACCCTGGCCGAGCCGATCCTGACCGCCATGTCGGGGCAGAGCGCCGACTTCTTCGCCGGTGGCGAGTTTCCGGTGCCCTCCAGCGTCAAGGATGGCGAGGTGGGCGTTGAGTACAAGGAGTTTGGCGTCAAACTCGCCTTCACCCCGACCATCAAGTCCAATGGCAATGTCGGCCTCGTCGTCGATACCACCAGCAGCGAACTCAGCACCGAAGGCAGCATCACCGTTGGCGGCTCGACCCTGCTCGGCGTCAAGCGGCGCACCGCCAAGACCTCGGTCGAGATCGGCACCGGCCAGACCCTCGCCATTGGCGGGCTGATCGAGGAAAAGACCCGCACGCAGATCCATCGCCTGCCGGGGCTTGGCGACATCCCGATCCTGGGCGCGCTGTTCCGTTCGCGCGACTTCATCCGCTCGCAAAGCGAACTGGTGATCCTCGTCACCCCCTATCTCGCCCAGCCGACCAGCAAGAAACCCGAATTGCCAACAGATCGTATGCAGTTTGCTAACGACGCCGAGGCAATCTTCCTGGGCCACATCGAGACGATGTACGGCGTGGGCCCGGCGGGCACGCGTGGCAGCTATGACGGGGCCGTCGGCTTCTTGCTGGATTGATGGAGTTTAGTAGTCATGAGTTTCCTCTCCCGCGACAACGCCAAAGCAGTCGACGAGCCCGCACTCGAGATCGCAGCCGGGGCCCGGCTGATCCCGCGCATCACCATCCAGGCCTTCTGCGAGCACTCCCAGACGGCGCAACTGGTCGAATCCGCCGTGCACGACCGGCGTATGTCGAAGGTGGCGCTGACCACGCATGCCGGCGGTCTCGACGGCGCCATAGAGACCTATCGTTCCAACCCGACGCCGAACCTCATCATCGTCGAGACGTCGCTGCAACCGGAGGAGATTCCGGCAGCCCTCGAACGTCTCGCCGAGGTTTGTGACGCCACCACGCGCCTGATCGTCCTGGGCCACGTCAACGACGTGCTGCTCTATCGCGAGCTCATTCGCTCCGGCGTTTCCGAATACATCGTGCTGCCGGCCTCGGCCCAGTCGATCGTCTCGGCGATCAGCGAGCTGTTTGCCGCCGAGGGCGCGGCGCCGATCGGGCGGACCATCGGCTTCATTTCCGCCAAGGGCGGCTCCGGTGGTTCAACCGTCGCGCACAACGTGGCATGGGCCGTCAGCCAGGCATTGCGCCAGGATACACTGATCCTCGACCTCGATTTCGCCTTCGGCACGGCCGGGCTGAACTTCAACCAGGATCCGCCCCACGGGATCGCCGACGCCGTCGGGCCGAATGCCAAGGTGGACCAGACCATGCTGGACCGCCTGGCCAGCAAGGCCGCCAATCACGTCAACCTGCTGACCGCGCCCGTGGTGCTTGATCGCACCTTTGATTTCGAGGAGCGGGAGTTCGAGCAGATCGTCGAGCTGAGCCAGAAGTCGACGCCGATCGTCATCTTGGACATCCCGCACATCTGGAGCGCCTGGGTCCGCCACACCATCGCGACCATCGACGAAGTGATCATCGTCGCCGAGCCTGACCTCGCCAACCTGAGGAACGCCAAGAACCTGTCCGATACCATCAAGGCCCTGCGCCCCGCCGAGAGCGAACCCTTGCTGGTGATCAACAAGGTCGGCATGCCGCGTCGACCCGAGATCGCCGCCAACGAGTTCGCCAGCTCGGTCGAATGCCAGCTGCTGGGCCAGCTCGGTTTCGATGCCGCGACCTTCGGCACCGCTGCCAATAACGGCCAGATGATTGCCGAGGTGTCCGCGAACAACCGCGCCAACGAGGTGTTTCGGCAGATCGGCATGCATGTCACCGGCCGCAGCACTCCCGAAAGGAGTGTCGCCAAGAAGCCGAGTGGCCTCAAGCTCCCGTCCTTCATCAAGAAGCGCGCCTGAAAGGCCAGTCCTAGATGTTCGGCAAGCGTACCAGTTTCGGTGGCAATACTCCCGGCGCCACGCAGCCCGCACGCCCGGCGGTGGCTCCGCTTGTCCCGGCCGCGCCCCGTCAGGAAGTGGCGCGCGCGACTGATAACAGACGACCCGGCGACGACGGGGCGGTGCTCGATGTGCGCAGCCCCGAGGCGGTCGCGCGCGACAAGGAATACTTCCAGACCAAGTCGGCGATCTTCAATGCCCTGATCGACTCGATCGATCTGAGCCAGCTCGCCACCATGGACCAGGAAGCGGCGCGCGAGGAAATTCGCGACATCGTCGCCGAGATCATCGCGCTCAAGTCGATCATCATGTCGATCTCCGAGCAGGAAGACCTGCTCGAGGACATCTGCAACGACGTGCTCGGCTACGGTCCGCTGGAGCCGCTGCTGGCCCGTGACGACATCGCCGACATCATGGTGAACGGCAGCCAGAAATGCTACATTGAGGTCGGCGGCAAGGTGAAGCTCACCAATGTGCGTTTCCGCGACGACGCGCACCTGATGAATGTCTGCCAGCGCATCGTCAGCCAGGTCGGCCGCCGCGTCGATGAGAGCTCGCCGATCTGCGACGCTCGCCTGCCCGATGGCTCGCGCGTCAACGTCATCGCCCCGCCGCTGGCCATCGATGGCGCTGCGCTCACCATCCGCAAGTTCAAGAAAGACAAGCTGACCCTGCAGCAGCTGGTCAAATACGGTTCGATTTCGCCGGAAGGCGCCGAGGTGTTGCGCATCCTCGGCCGCGTCCGCGCCAACATCCTGATCTCCGGCGGTACCGGTTCGGGCAAGACGACGCTGCTCAATTGCCTGACCGGTTTTATCGACAAGGACGAGCGCGTCATCACCTGCGAGGACTCGGCCGAGCTGCAGCTGCAGCAGCCACACGTGGTGCGTCTCGAGACTCGCCCGCCCAACCTCGAGGGCGAGGGCGAGATCACCATGCGCGACCTGGTCAAGAACTGCCTGCGTATGCGCCCCGAACGCATCATTGTGGGCGAAGTGCGCGGACCCGAGGCATTCGATCTGTTGCAGGCGATGAACACCGGTCACGACGGCTCGATGGGCACGCTCCACTCCAACAGTCCGCGCGAGGCGCTGTCGCGTCTCGAATCGATGATCACCATGGGCGGCTACTCTCTGCCCAGCCGCACCATTCGCGAAATGATCGTCTCCTCGATCGACGTGGTGGTGCAGGCGGCGCGCTTGCGCGATGGCTCGCGTCGCATCACCCACATCTCCGAAGTGCTCGGCATGGAAGGCGACGTCATCGTCACCCAGGACGTGTTCCTCTACGACATCCTCGGCGAGGATTCGAACGGCAACCTCGTCGGGCGCCACCGCTCGACCGGCATCACCAAGCCGAACTTCACCGAGCGCGCCCGCTACTTCAACGAAGAAGCCAATCTCGTCGAGGCGTTGGAGAAGTCCAACATCGAACAGCGCGAGATCCTCGGTGCATAAGGCCCAACGATGACCCCGCTGATCCTTGCCCTGCTTGCTGTCGTCGCGGTAGGCGCCGCCGGCTTCGCGTTGGTCCCCGCCCTGATGGGCGGCGATCGCGCCAACAAGCGCATGAAGGCCTTACAGGGCGATATCCAGGCCAACCGGCGCAATGCCGACGCCACGCGCACGCGCGACACCCGCCGCAAGGAGATTCAGCAGACCCTGCGCGCCCAGACCGTGGCGTTGGAGCGCAAGCGGAAGCACATTCCACTGCAGGACCGGCTGTATCAGGCCGGCATGAAGCTCAAGACGGCCGCCTTCATCCGCAACTCGGTGATCTTTGGTGTGCTCGTCTTCGTCGTCTGCTTCGTGCTGCAGCTCGAGCTGATCTACTGCCTGGTCTTCTCCATCGCCGGCGGCTACCTGCTGCCCCGCATGTACGTGAACCGTCGGCGCAAGAAGTACCAGAACGCCTTTCTCGATGAACTGCCCAACGCCGTTGAGGCCATCGTGCGCGGTGTGAAGTCCGGTCTGCCGCTCAATGACTCGATGCGGTTGGTCGCCAAGGAAGCCAAAGAGCCGATCAAGTCGGACTTCCAGCGCGTCCTCGACCAGCAATCGATCGGCAAGACCATCCAGGAGGCGGTGGTGACGCTCTACGACCGCGTGCCGCTGCCCGAGGTCAATTTCTTCATCGTGGTGATCACGGTACAGGCTCAGGCCGGCGGCAACCTCTCCGAAGCGCTGGGCAATCTGTCGCGTGTGCTGCGCAACCGCAAGAAGATGAAGGCCAAGGTCAAGGCGATGTCGTCGGAAGCCAAAGCCTCGGCCGGTATTATCGGCGCGTTGCCGGTCATCGTCTCCGTTCTCGTGTCGCTGACTTCGCCGGCCTACCTGCTGCCGTTGATCCAGACGCCGGTCGGCAACCTCATGCTGGGTATCGCTGCCGTCATGATGTTCCTTGGCGGCTTCATCATGAACCGCATGATCCAGTTCGACATCTAGGGGCCGGCGATGGAAAACCTGGTCGCAACGCTGACCAATACCCAGTTCCTCATTGCCGTGCTGGCGGCAGTGGCCGCCGCCGCGGTAGTGTTCTCGATCGGCGCGACCTTCTTTTCCGGTGGCTCGCAGATGCGCCAGCGGATCAAGCGCGTGGCGCTCGAGCGCGAAAAGATGCGGGCCGAGGAAATGGCTCGCCTGCGTGGCAGCGCCGGCGGCGCCGACCAGCCGCGAAGCATCCGGCAGGCCGCTGGGCGGGACTACATGAAGAACGTCGTCGAGCGTTTCTCGCTCGAAAAGGCCTTCATGGACGAAAACACTGCCGAAAAGCTGTCTCGTGCCGGCTATCGCGGGCAGGCGGCGATGACCACCTACCTGTTCCTGCGCTTCGCCACGCCGGTCGTGCTGTTCGTCCTCACCTTTACCTATTTCAGCTTCGCGATCTTTAGCGACAAACCGCTCTGGCTCAACGCGGTCTACGCTCTGGGCATCGGACTGCTCGGCGCCTACCTACCGAACCTGCTGCTCAAGAACCAGACCGTCAAGCGCCAGCAGTCGATCAAGCGCTCCTGGCCGGACGCCCTCGACCTGGTGCTGCTCTGTGTCGAAGCCGGCATGTCGGTAGAGCATGCGCTCAAGCGCGTCGCCAAGGAGATCGGTGCCCAGAGCATCGCGCTTTCGGAGGAGCTGACGCTCACCACCGCCGAGCTGGCCTTCCTGGAAGATCGCACCCGAGCCTATGAGAACCTCGGCCGCCGCACCGGTCTCGACAACGTCAAGTCGGTGATGCAGGCGTTGATCCAGGCCGAACGCCACGGCACCTCGGTCGGTTCGGCCCTTCGTGTGATGGCCGAAGAGGGGCGCGAGGCCCGCATGATGGAAGCCGAGAAGAAGGCCGCATCGTTGCCGCCCAAGCTGACCGTGCCGCTGATCGTGTTCTTCCTGCCGGTGCTGTTCATCGTCATTCTGTCTCCGGCCATGATCCGCGTCTTCTCGAACAGCTTCATCAACGGCGGCGGCTGAGGGAAGCGACCCGGCAAAAGGAACGAACAGAGCAAAAAACAAGGGCGCCGAGAGGCGCCCTGTTCCTGTTTGCGGCGCTGTTCGCTCAGCCGGAGTTCTTCACCGCGTCCCAGCGGTTCTGCTGCGTCAGCAGCGCGCGGATATAGCTCATGTTGGCTTCCACCTGATCGGCCGGCAATTCCGCCGCGAACAAGGCGCGGCTCTCGTCGAACCGTCCCTGCAACCCCACCACGAGAGCCAGATTCTGGCGGATCTGGCTGTTGGCGCCCCTTAGCTTCACGGCGATGCGCAGTTCGGCCTCGGCTTTGTCGAGCTCATTGGTCATCGAGTAGGAGAGGCCAAGATTGGCGTGCAGCGACGCCTGGCCCGGGGCGATCTTCAAGGCCTGGTTGTAGGCTGCCCGAGCTTCCGTGTTGCGGCCGCTCTGGTCGAGGATCGCGCCCTTCACCATCAGCGCATTCCAGTCGGGGGAGGTGGGGCTGATGGCCTGCTCGACGACGTTGAGCGCCTGCTCGAACCGTCCGGCCCCAGCCAGTGCCTTGGCATAGCCGACTAGGATTTCCGGATCGCCGCGAAACTTGGCAACCCCGTTTTCCAGCACAGCCACCGCCTGGTCGTTCTGACCGTTGGCCCTCAGCGCCGCGGCGTAATAGATGATTGCCGCCCGATCGCCCGGCGATTTCTTGTAAAGAGCGGCGAGCTGCGCCAGCGCCTGCTGTTTTCTGTCCATCGGCTGGCTGGCCTGATCGCCGCCAATGCTGCCGGTGGTCATAGGGTTGGACGCACAGGCAGACAGCGCAAGAGCGGCCACGCTCACGAGCAGCAGGGTGCGTACGGGCCTTAGTTTGGTCTGGATCAGGCGGAGCGACACGAAAACTTCCTCTGGGCAATGCAACTGGCAATTCCCGAGCCCACGCAGCAGCAATAATTGATTAACCCTAATGGGGGGTTAAGGTGCGCTGGCGAACGTTGCCAGCGCGGTGGCTGCGGCGTAATCAAAGCCTCCCGCCCTAGCAACGGATCCTGCCAGATGGCCAAGTCGAAGTCGCTGCCTCTCATTGCCGTTGAACAGGACGCGCTGCCCGCTACGCTGACCTCCAGCGAACTGCAATGGGCCAAGGCCAATGGCTTCACCGGTCAGCGTGGCCGGCTGCTGGCTCTGCCGGGGGAGAGCGGTGCCCTCGGCGGCTACCTGTTCGGTCTCGGCAAGGCTGATGATCGCCCGGCATTGCTGCTTGGTCAGGCCGCCGCGACGCTCGAGGCGGGCAAGTATCGACTGGCCGGCAGTTACGGCGACCCCACGCTCGCAGCGCTGGCCTTCCGCCTCGGCGCCTATCGTTTCGACCGCTACCGCAAGCCGCGCGATCCTGCCGTGCTGGAGGCAGTCGAAGGTGCTGACACAGCAGAGGTCGATCGTCTGACCGACGCTGCCTACCTGGCGCGCGACCTGATCAACACGCCCGCCAACGATCTCGGCCCCGAGGCTTTCGAGAAGGAAATCCGCGCCTTTTGCAAGCGCCACAAGCTCGACGCGAAGGTGATCGCCGGTGACGAGTTGCTGAAGCAGAACTTTCCGATGATCCACGCCGTCGGCCGGGCCGCTGCCGAGGCCCCTCGGCTGGTCGAGTTCACCTGGGGCAGGGCGAAGGACCCCAAGGTGACGCTGGTCGGCAAGGGTGTCACCTTCGATACCGGTGGGCTCGACATCAAGCCGTCGGCCGGCATGCTGCTGATGAAGAAGGATATGGGCGGCGCCGCGAACATCCTCGGCCTGGCACATGCCATCATTGATGCCGGGCTGCGGTTGCGCCTGCGCGTCCTCATCCCTATCGTCGAGAACGCCATCTCCGGTCCGGCCTTCCGCCCCGGCGATATCCTCAGGGCCCGCAACGGCTCGACGGTCGAGATCGGCAACACCGATGCCGAGGGCCGGCTGATCCTCGGCGATGCACTGGCATTGGCCGATGAGGAACGCCCGGAACTGATCGTCGACATGGCAACGCTCACCGGCGCCGCCCGTTCGGCGCTGGGGCCGGATCTGCCGCCGCTTTACGCGACCGACGACGCGCTCGCTCGCGACCTGATGGCCGCCGGCGCACTTTCCGACGATCCGCTCTGGCAGATGCCGCTCTGGGCGCCCTACGACTCGATGATCGCCTCCAAGGTCGCCGACGTGAACAATGCCGGCGCCAGCGCCTTCGCCGGTTCCATCACTGCCGCGCTGTTCCTCAAGCGGTTCGTCAAGCAGGCGAAGGCCTGGGTGCATCTCGATATCTATGGCTGGGCTCCGGAAGCCAAGCCCGGGCGGCCCTTCGGCGGCACCGACCAGGGCATCCGCGCCGTCTATGGCTACCTCAAGCAACGATATAGTTGACAGTATCAACGATATCAGCGCCAATGTCATTCATCATGGATGACCAGCATATTGCCGAGATTCGCCGCTTCAACCGCGCCTTCGCGCGCTGGCTTGGGCTGTTCGATGAGCACTACTCCAGGACCGACTACAGCCCGGCCGAGAGCCGGCTGTTCTATGAGCTCGCCGCAGCTGGCCACACCAATGGCGCCAATCTGGCGCGCTCGATGGGTGTCGACCCGGCCTATCTGAGCCGCATGCTGCAGAAGTTCGTCGCCGAGGGGCTGGTGGCGGTGTCGCCCAGCGTCTCGGATCGACGTCGCAACCAACTGGCGCTCACGGCAGAAGGCGACAAGGCCGCGGCCGATGTCGAGGCCGCTGCTGATCGCGCCATCGCTGATCTCATCAGTCCATTGTCGGAAACCGAACGCCACGAGTTGGTCTCCGCCATGCAGACGATCGCCCGCATTCTCGATGGCGAAGATCAGGCGGCATCGATCATCCTGCGTCCCCCCCGCGTCGGCGACGTCGCCCATGTGGTCGCCCGGCAATCGCAGATCTACGCCGGCGAGTTTGGCTGGGACGGCAGCTACGAGGCGCTGGCGGCCGAAATCGGCGGCAAGTTCCTGGCCGAGTTTGACCCCACGACCGACAACTGCTGGATCGCCGAGCGTGATGGCAAGGTCATCGGCTCGGTCTTCGTTGTCGATGCCGGGCAGGGCGTGGCGCAGCTGCGGCTGCTCTATGTCGAGCCCGAGGCGCGCGGCCTCGGGGTGGGCAAGCTGCTCGTCGACCAGGTGGTCCACTTTGCCCGCGACAAGCGCTATGCGAAGATCCGCCTGTGGACCCAGGCCAGCCTCGTCGCCGCCCGCAAGCTCTACGCCGCTGCCGGCTTCACCCTCACCGAGAGCAAGCCCCACCACAGCTTCGGCAAGGACCTGGTCGGCGAGTACTGGGAGCTGAAGCTGTAAGGGGTGTCGCCTCACTCTTCGTCAGCCACCGGGTCATTCCCGCGAAAGCGGGAACCTCTGTTTTCTGGCGTGCTGCACCATCGCAAACGGAGATCCACCGCTTTCGCGGGGATGACCCGGTGATGGAGCCGGCACGGCACTAGTGAGGTCGCCCCTAGTACCCCCGAGCGAAGTCGATCACGTTGGGCAGCGGCAGGCCTGCTTCGTGATCCTTGATCACCTTGGAGAAATACGCGACGCCGGTGCGCTCGCTCGACGCAGCGGCGATGTGCGGGGTGATGTAGACATTGTCCATCGCCCACAGTGGCGAATCCTGCGGTAGCGGCTCCACCTCGAACACATCGAGACTCGCCGCCTTGAGCGTGCCGTCGTTCAGCGCCCGGACGATATCGGCTTCCTTCTGGTGCCCGCCGCGCGCCGCGTTGATCACCACCGGGCCCTCGTTGTCGATGCCCCCACGCTTCAGTTTCGAAAACGTGTCGTAGTTGAGAATGCCCTGTGTCTCCGCAGTGAGCGGCAGCAGGTTCACCAGGATGTCGGTGCCCGCCAGGAACGCGTCCAGCTGCTCGGGGCCGGTGAACACGTCGACGCCCTCGACAGCCTTGGCGGTCCGGCTCCAGCCCCTGAGCTTGTAGCCGAATACCTTGAGGTGTCGAGCAGCGTCGAGCCCAAGCTGGCCCAGGCCCATGATGCCCACCGTCGCGTCCCAGGCCGGCGCCGGGTAGAGCTGCCTCCACTGCTTCGATGCCTGGTCGCGCCTGAAGCGCGTCATCAGTCGCTGGTGCATGGTCACCTGCGAGACCACGTAGTCGCTCATCCGCTGCGTCAGGTCCTCGTCCATGAAGCGGGCAATCGGCACGTCCTTGGGGCGCGACGGGTTGCGCAGCAGGGCATCGACGCCGGCGCCCAGCGACAGGATCGCCTTGAGCCGATGGAGGCCTTCAAACGCATCCGGCTTCGGTTTCCAGATGAAGATATACTCCACCTCGTCCGGATCGTAGCTGTCGGCGCGCGTCACCACCTTGCGGCCGGGCAGGGCGGCGGCAAAGCCATCGGCCCAGCGCCGCTCGTTGAAGTCGGCGAGGTGCAGCAGCAAGGTCATCGGTCGTCTCCCCAAAACAAACGAGCCGCACCAGAAGGCGCGGCTCGAAACTCAAACGGACCTCAGTCGAGGATCAATGGCTGGCAGCCGGCGCTTCGGTGGTCGCCGGAGCCGGAGTGCCTTCCACCGGGGTCTCGGTAGCAGTGGTGCTCGGCGTCTCGACGGCAGCGCCCTCGGTTGCGCCGGCCTCGGCCGGAGCCACGCCCTCTGCAGGGGCGGCAGCGCCCTCAGCGGGAACTGCAGCCGGCGCGGCTTCAGCGGCCGGGAACGGCACCGGCGACGGCGACAGCGTCTGCAGGTAGGCCAGGATATTGGCGCGCTCGGCCGGATCCTTGACGCCGGCGAAGCTCATCTTCGTGCCCGGCGTGAAGGTCTTGGGCGAAGTGAGGAAAGCATCGAGGTTCTCGTACGACCACAGGTCGCCCTTGGCCTTGTGCTCTTCCATGCCGGCCGAATAGGCAAAGCCCTCGTGGCTGCCGATCAGGCGATCGACCACACCGTATAGCAGCGGGCCGGTCTTGTTGGATTCACCTTCGCCAAAGTTGTGGCAGCTCGAGCACTTCTTCACCGAGGCCTGGCCGGCGGTGGCGTCGGCACTGGCCAGCAGCACCCCGAGCGGCACGGCCGGGGCTTCCGGTTCTGCGGCGCCGCCACCGTGCTCACCGGCAACCTCTGCCTCAGCCAGGGTCAGGCCCGGCCCGCGACCTTCGATCGGGTGGTAGATGGCCTCGGCCAGGAACCCCACGCCCATGACGAACAGGAGGGTACCGAGAACGGCGCCAATGATCTTGTTGAGTTCGAACGAATCCATCGCGGGTATCTTCAGCCTTTGACGCCGGTTTGATGAACGGCGGAACAGCGATAGGCCATAGCTGGCCAACCCCGGCGCTTCAAGCCCTGTCCCGACGCGGGCGGAAGATAGTCTGTCCATACCTGTGGTGCAACGGGGCAGAAGCGCACTGCGACAACAGCGCGAGATCAGGAACGGGTGCGGACCATTCCGGTTCGACCTCACGACAAAACAAGCACTTGGAGCAGACGTCCGATGCAACCGCACACCATCCTGCTTCACTGGAAACAGGATGGTTTCGCTCAACATTGACTTGCCGCGTGCCCGGTCGCATTAAGGCGCCGCACCGCGCGGGACGTGGAGAAGTTGCAGACTTTTCCGGGTTGCCGCGTGACAGGATCGGTTTCGGAGTTTCAGCACATGTCGAGAAAGATCGCGTTCCAGGGTGAGCCCGGCGCCTTCAGCCATGCGGCGGCACATGCGCTGTTTCCCGCCGATGAGGCACTGCCCTGCACCACCTTCGAGGACACCATCGCGGCAGTGCAGAATGGCGATGCCGAGTTCGGTGTCGTGCCGGTGGAGAATTCGCTCTACGGCCGCATCACCGACATCTACCATCTCCTGCCCAAGAGCGGCCTCTTCATTACCGGGGAGCACTTCCTGCGTGTCGAGATGAACCTGCTCGGCGTGCCGGGCGCCAAGCTCGCCGACATCAAGGCGGTGCAGTCGCTCTCTGTGGCGCTTGGCCAGTGCCGCAAGTTCATTGCCAAGCACAAGCTCATGACCATCAACGGCGTCGACACCGCGGGTTCAGCCCGCGAGATTGCCGAAAAGGGCAACAAATCGGTGGGCGCCATTGCCTCGCTGTTCGCGGCCGAGGTCTATGGGCTGAGCGTGCTGGCGCAGAATATCGAGGATGCGGCGCACAACACCACGCGCTTTCTGGTGATTTCCAAGCAAGCCGAGGAGCCGGCGGCTGGTGCGGGCAAGGTGAAGACCACCTTCGTATTCCGCGTCCGCAACGTTCCCGCGGCGCTCTACAAGGCGATGGGCGGCTTTGCCACCAACGGCGTCAACATGACCAAGCTCGAAAGCTACATGCTCGACGGCTCGTTCACCGCCACCCAGTTCTACGCCGATATCGAGGGCCATCCCTCGGATCGGTCGGTGCAACTCGCGTTCGAGGAACTGAAGTTCTTCACCGACCAATTCCACGTGCTGGGCGTCTACAAGGCGGCAACGGCGAGCTGACGATCAGTAGAAGTCGTCGTCCTCGTCGGCGCTGACGCTGAGGCCGCCGGCTGCCACGCCCCAGTCGAGATCGTCGGCCTTGTCTTCTTCACGACGGGCTTCGGCCTCGAGGATCTGGTGCTCGAAGGCCGGCAGGTAAAGCGGCGCTCCGACTTCGCGGATCGAGGCGCGTTGCATCTGGCTGAGGGCGATGAGTTCGTGGGGAACTCGGACTGACTTCATCATGACAAGCCTCCTTCAGGCTCGTGAAGTCGATAGAATGCGCCCCAGTTTGTTAACAAGGTCTGAGGGAAGCGTTCAGGGTTGGGACGGGAGCCAACTCGCACCTGATTTCGCGCTCACCACCGGCGTCATTCCCGCGAAGGCGGGAACCTAGTAGGATGCCGCAGCGCTCGTGGAGGTGGATAGATCGCACCGGGTCCCGCCTCCGCGGGGATGACGACGGTGGGGCGCGCCCAGCAAGTGCCGGGGCGAAGCTCGGCCTAGGCCTTAAGCCCTGCATCCTGCTTCAACGCACTCAGCAGATACCTCAGTCCGGCAATGTTCCGGCTGGCTTCGACTCGCGGTCCCATCTGTTCGGCCGAAATCGCAATGCTCTCGCTCAGCGCCTCCAGGGCCCATTCGATCTGAAACAGGTCACGGCGCATGTCGTGACCTGGGGCGAGGTTATCGATCAGACGATCGCAGAGTTCGAGCGCCTCGAGGATGCGCCGACGTGTCCGATCGGCCTCGCGCTGCATCAGCGCACTGAACTCAGCCCGGCCGCGTGCAGCGTCGCGATACTCGTCGGCAATGACGTTCCAGTGCCGGATCATACCCTGCAACAGCGCAATATGACGCCGGGCTTCGGCTTCGTCGTTGCTACCCCTCGCGATCATTGCCGCCTCCAAAGCTGCACCGCTGCAATAACGGTGGCGGGGGCAGCCCGGTTGCATCCGCGCCTATCCGGTCCGAGCGAACGGGATGTCCTGGCCTCGCCCTGGTCGTTGGCGCGGCAGCTGCCCCTCGCGAGCTGGTCTTGCGTTTGCCGTGATCCTCTTCCATATAGGCGACGGGAGGTTGGTGCGGACGTGTTCCTCGCCAACCGGGTCAGGACCGGAAGGTAGCAGCCCCAACGAGACCTTCACGGGTCGTTGCCAGCCTCCTACTTCCCACATCTTTCTGATCCGGCGCTGTCGCTTTGATGGCATGAGCTTTTGCGATCCGCGCCCGCGATGGCTATATGCTCTCCATGGCTGACGGAATGTTCCCCGACGATCCCCCTGCACCCGCCGCCGCGGCGGCGAAGTCGCCTTACCTGGTGCTCGCCAGAAAGTACCGGCCGCTGAGCTTTGCCCAGCTCATCGGCCAGGATGCGATGGTGCAAACGCTGCGGAACGCCTTCAAGTCGGGCCGCATCCACCACGCCTTCATCCTCACCGGGGTGCGCGGCGTCGGCAAGACCACCACCGCCCGGATCCTGGCGCGCGCGTTCAACTATGAGGACGAGACCGGTCGCCATCCGACCCTCGATTTCGCGAAGGAGGGGATCCACGACCGGGCCATCATCGAAGGCCGCCACGTCGACGTGATCGAGATGGACGCCGCCTCGAACACCGGCATCAACGACATTCGCGAGATCATCGACTCGGTGAAGTACGGGCCGGTTTCGGCACCCTACAAGGTCTACATCATCGACGAAGTGCACATGCTTTCGACTGCGGCCTTCAACGGGCTGCTGAAGACGCTCGAAGAGCCGCCGCCCTATGTGAAGTTCATCTTCGCCACCACGGAAATCCGCAAGGTCCCGGTTACCATCCTGTCGCGCTGCATGCGTTTCGATCTGCGCCGCGTGCCGCCGGAGACGATGACCACCCACCTCATCGACCTGCTCGCGCGCGAGAATATCGGCTACGAACCCGAGGCGCTGGCGATGATCGTGCGCGCCGGCGAAGGTTCGGTGCGCGACAACCAGTCATTGCTCGACCAGGCGATCAGCCACGGCGACGGCAAGGTAACCACGGCCACAGTCAAGGCCATGCTCGGCCTCGGCGACCGGGCGCGCACCATCGATCTGTTCGAGGCGCTGATGGCCGGCCGCATCGGCGATGCGCTGGGCAACCTCCGCGAGCTTTACGACGCCGGCGCCGACCCGCAGACGATTATCGCCGATCTCTGCGACTTCACCCACCTGGTCACCCGTATCAAGGTGGTGCCGGCCGCCGCCGACGATGTGTCGCTGACCCCCGATGAACGCAGCCGCGGGGCGCAGCTGGCGCAGAAGCTCGGCATGCGTGCCCTCAGCCGCACCTGGCAGATCCTGTTCAAGGGTTATGACGAGGTGCAGCAGGCCGGCAACGCCCTGCAAGCTGCGGAAATGGTGCTGGTCCGGCTCGCCTATGCCGCTGACCTGCCGACCCCCGACGAACTGATCGCCAAACTCGGCAACCTGCCACCGCCCGCTCAGCCGCAATCCGCCCCGGTGGCGCGCGGCAATGGCGGTAGCGGTGGCGGGCCGTCGGCGGCCCGGCAGTATCAGCCGGAAGTGGCGCCGCGCTTCGATGCCGCGCCGGCGCCGCAGCCCATCCCGCAAGCGACGCCCCAAGCCTTCACGCAACCAGCGCCGCAGGGTTTTGCCAACCCGCGCAGTTACGCCGATCTTGTGACGCTCGCCGGCGAGAAGCGCGACCTGATCGTCAAGCACGCGCTCGAAAGCTCGCTCCGTCCGGTGTCGATCGGCGACGGCCGGCTCGAAGTGGCGCTCGTCCCCAATGCCGACCCCGGTATCATCCAGACCCTCAGCGCCAAGCTGAAGCTATGGACCAACCGGCAGTGGATGATCACCCTCAAGAACGACGCACAGCACGTGCCGACCATGCGCGAGCAGCGCGAGGAGCGGCAGGAAGCGGTGCGCCAGGAGGCCCACCAGGATCCGCTGGTGCAGGCCATTCTCGAGACGTTCCCGGGCGCCACGGTGCGCGTCACCGTCAAGCAGGAACAGATACCGATCGAAGCCTACGCGGATGCCATCCGCGACAGCGATGAGGAAGACGACGAATGAAAGACCTGATGGGAATGATGAAGGCCGCCCAGGAAATGAAGGGGCGGATGGAGGAGTTCCAGAACAAGGTTGCCGAGATGACCGTCGAGGGCCGTTCCGGCGGTGGCCTCGTGGTGGTGACGCTCAATGGCAAGGGCGAGATGAAGGGGCTGAAGATCGATCCCAGCCTCGTCTCCGACGATGTTTCGGTGCTCGAGGACCTGATCCTTGCCGCACATAACGACGCCAAGGGCAAGGCCGAGTACGAAATGAACGCCAAGATGCAGGAAATGACGGCAGGGTTGCCGTTGCCTCCGGGCATGAAGTTTCCGTTCTGAAGATGCGGCAATCGGCAGTCGGCAATCGGCAGTCGCCTGACACCTGCGGCAATCAACGGCGCGGCATCACGACTGCCGACTGCCGACTGCCGATTGCCGTGCGTTAGCCATGGCCAACGGCGGACCCGAGATTGAACAGCTGATCCTGCTCCTTGCGCGCTTGCCGGGGCTGGGGCCGCGCTCGGCCCGGCGGGCCGTGCTGCAGCTCATCAAGAAGAAGGAACAGCTGATGATCCCGCTGTCGGCGGCGCTCGATCGCGCCGTGGCGGCGGTGACCGTCTGCCAGACCTGCGGCAATGTCGATACCCGCTCGCCCTGCCATATCTGCGCCGACCCGCGCCGCGACAATGGCCTGCTGATCGTCGTCGAAGATGTCGCCGACCTCTGGGCGCTGGAGCGGGCCGGGGTCGGGGCGGTGAAGTACCATGTACTCGGCGGCGTGCTGTCGCCGCTCGATGGCGTCGGCCCCGACGACCTGTCGATCGATGCGCTGTTGCGTCGCGCCCCGGAGTTCTCGGAGATCGTCCTTGCGGTGAACGCCACGGTCGAAGGCCAGACCACCGCCCACTACATCACCGACCGCCTGGCCCCCAGCGGCGTCAAGATCACCCGTCTGGCGCATGGCGTGCCGGTCGGCGGTGAACTCGACTACCTCGATGAAGGCACGCTGAGCCAGGCCCTGAAGGCGCGCACGGCGCTCTAGCGCCGCGGGGAGAGGTGACTAACGATCCAGCCCATCGAGCCATTGGCTCTGGTCAATGGCGCTCTCCGGCTCGTCCTCGAGTGAAGCCTCGTCTTCCGCCTCGATCGCTTCCAGTTCGTCGGAATCTGGTGACAGCGTCTCGCGGTGCGCGGCTGGGTCGTGGTCTACCGAGGTCGGGTCCATTCCCTCACCGGCGAGGCCGCTCAGCCGTGACACCGCTTCATCGATGGCGCCGATCAGGCTGCGCGGATCGTCGTCGCCGAAGTCGGTCGCTTCGAGGTTGATGAGTTCCTCGCGGATCGACAGCAGCCGCGCCAGCCGCTCGGCCGCCGGCCACTCGTCACCATAGAGCAGGTCCTCGATCTCGGTCTGGCTCACCGGTTGGGCAAAGCCGGGCGTGTCGCCGTCATTGCCGGCTGGAGTGTCTTCGGCGATCAGCCCACGGAAGTGGTTCGAGATCATCTTCGCCTCCCTGCGATGAGCACTAACGCACAGACCCGACGACGGGTTCGGCCCTTATCTTAAGCTCCCGTTTACGCCGTATCGAGACGTGACGTGCCTAAGTAGAAGCCAGCGTTGTTCCCGCAAGACTCCTTTCACCAGTTGGGGCAGACAGCAATGGTATTGGCTCCCAGAAGGACGCGCCATCTTGCAAACTGTACTGACTACGCTGTTCGAGCAGCACGACCTCCGCCTGGTGGCCCTGGCGGCTTTGGTTTGTGCGCTCTCCGCTTTTGCCGGCATCACCCTGCTCAACCACGCCCGCCGCACCGCCGGTGTCATGCAAAGGGTCTGGCTGGCTGTCGCCGCCTTTTCCGTCGGCTTCGGCATCTGGGCGACGCATTTCGTCGCCATGCTGTCATTCAACGCCGGCATGCCGGTCGGCTACGATCTGCCGCTGACGCTGGTTTCGCTCACCATCGCCATCATGATCGTCGGTGGCGGCTTGTGGTTCGCCGCGCTCGGCACCCGACGCTCCGATTACGTGCTGGGTGGTGCAATCATAGGCGTCGGCATCGCCTCGATGCACTATACCGGCATGGCTGCGCTGCTGATCGGCGGGGGCATCGTCTGGACGTCACCGCTCGTCGCCGCTTCGATAGTGCTGGGTATCGGCTTCGCCGGCGCTTCTATCTACTTCGCGGTGACCGGTAGCACGCTGCGTCACCGCATCCGTGCCACTATCCTGCTGACGCTCGGCATCTGCACCATGCATTTCACCGCCATGGGCGCGGCGGGGCTGGAGAACTGCTTCGCTGTCGTCTCCGCCGAGGATCAGACGCCACAATGGCTGTCGATCGTCGTTGCTCTGGTCTCGGTGATGATCCTGGTCTTCGCGGTCGGCGGTTCCTACCTCGACATGCTCGATCGTCGCCGCACCCTCGCGGAGAGCGACCGCATGCGCGGCCTCGCCGATGCAGCGGTGGAAGGCCTGCTGGTGGTACGTGACGGCGAGATCGTCACGGCGAACCAGAGCTTCCTCTCCATGGTCGACCTGCCGCAATCCGCAGTCAGCGGCAAGCAGCTGTCGGAGTTTATCGGCTCGGCCGTCTGTTCGATGCTGGTCGAGCGGCCCAACATCGCGGTTGAAACCGAGCTCAAGTCCGGCCTCGGCGTGGTGCCGGCCGAGGTCATTCTCCGTCAGGTGGATTTTGCCGGCAAGCCGCACCATGCGATCGCCATCCGCGATCTGTCGGCGCGCAAGCAGGCCGAACAGCATATCCGCTTCCTCGCCCACCACGATGCGCTGACCGGCCTCCCCAACCGGGTGAGCTTCTCGCGCAAGCTCGAGGATGAGATCAGCCACGCCCGGCGGCACGAGCAGACCTTTGCCGTGCTCTGTCTTGATCTCGATCGCTTCAAGGAGGTCAATGATCTGTTCGGCCACGCCGCCGGCGATGCCCTGCTGCAGAGGGTCGGCCAGGCGCTGCTCGGCGCCATCGATGGGGTCGGCGATGCTGCCCGCCTGGGCGGTGATGAGTTTGCCGTGCTGCTGGGCGATATCGGCACGCCGGCCCGCGCCGGCCGCATCGCCGAGCAGATACACGACGCCTTCCGCCGCAACAACGAGCAATCGGCCGGCGGCGCGCTGATCTCCGCTTCGATCGGCATCGCTCTGTTCCCCGACAACGCCGATACCGCCGAACAGCTGATGACCCATGCCGATACGGCGCTCTATCGCGCCAAGCAGGATGGGCGCGGCATCTATCGCTTCTTCGAAAACGCCATGGGCGCCGAAGTGCGGGATCGCCGCATGCTCGAGCATGATCTGCGCCACGCCGTGTCGCGCAACCAGTTGCGCCTCGTCTACCAGCCGCAGGTCGATATCCAGTCGGGTGAAGTCACCGGCTTCGAGGCGCTGGTGCGCTGGAAGCATCCGGAGCGCGGCGAGATTCCGCCCTCGGTGTTCGTGCCGGTGGCCGAAGAAAGCGGGTTGATCCTGCAGATCGGCGAGTGGGTGCTGCGCGCTGCGGCCAGCGAGGCTGCGCGCTGGAAGTCGCCGCTTTCGGTGGCGGTCAACGTCTCGGCGGTGCAGGTGCATTCACCCGCTTTCGCGCAGACCGTGCACGAGGTGCTGATCAGCACCGGCCTGTCTCCGGCCCGGCTCGAAGTCGAGATCACCGAGACCGCGTTGATCCGTGACATGATGCGGGCGGTGACGACGCTGCGGCAGATCCGGGCGCTCGGCGTCCGCATCGCCATGGACGATTTCGGCACCGGCTACTCGTCTCTGGCCAACCTGCGCGCCTTCCCGTTTTCGAAGATCAAGGTCGATCAGTCCTTTATCCGCGCCGTCGACAACAACGACCAGTCGGCCGCCATCGTCCGCGCGGTGCTTGGGCTGGGCAGCGGCCTCAACGTTCCAGTCGTTGCCGAAGGCGTCGAGCGGGCCGAGGAACTGGCATTCCTCAAGAGCGAGGTCTGCCAGACCGCACAGGGCTACCTGTTGAGCCGTCCGGAAGATATCCGCGCCTTTGCGGCGCTGACCGAGGGCAGGACCAAGCTGCTCGACAGCATCATGCCGACGCCACTGCAGGCCCTGGCAGGCTGATCCGGCAAGTCTAGCTCCCCTCCCCCTTGAGGGCTACTAGATTCACACATTGAGGTGTGCGGCGAGGGTTTGGACGGCGCGCTTGGCGGTTTGGATTTCGAGCCAGCCCTGAAGCATGACGACGGGGCCGGGTTTTCCGT
>JAESFO010000272.1_pt1 | contig 85122 bp, 66 predicted proteins | sample 9269421 | NCBI WGS metagenome assembly JAESFO01 (sample SAMN14502839, study PRJNA617101) | algae metagenome | isolation source: Nostoc desertorum CM1-VF14 and co-occurring heterotrophs from rocky... | place: USA: Clark Mountains, San Bernardino, California | collected 2000-06-05 | reverse complement strand
GCAGACGTTTTTTTAGTTCTTCTTCGCTCTCTGCGATTTCAATCTCAAAAGGACGGCTCATGAGTATTCAAATTTATCAAGTTTGCCTCCATCTATTATATGTAGCTTCATATTAAATTGGTATTAGATAATAACTGTCAAGTTAGCTGTTCTTAGAGGAAACTCACTTGAAGTTTGAAAGTAGATCGAATACCCTAAGCTAGTAAACAATTTTCTCAAATAAATCTATGAACAAAAAAATTATCTTGAATTTGCTTTCCAGTTCCTCAATTTTTGTGTCGCTGATGTCTACGTTGGCGGTATTGAATCCTGCTCACGCTAGTATTACTCAGCGATTAATGCACACACAAGACGGTCGTACCTGTATAACTAACCCACATGGTGGAAAAAATTTTGTGTGCATTCGAGATTCGGAGAGAAAGCAACCATATACCTCTACACGTTCCTCAACCATTGCCACATCAGTATCAGATGAGAATATTGCCATGTTGAACTTTTCTGAGGAAGAAAGTGATGCTGCAATCCAGACATTTGGCTGTGACTGTCCCTACTGTGTAAATTCTTTGCGTCAGTTGCGCGGTACTGGAAATTTAGTGTACTAACATTGAATAGCGTTTATAGCGGCTATAACTTGTGTTATATATACGTGATTAATCACGTATAGAAGATATACGAAACCAAAAAAGCATTTTTAATTAGATACCACTACTATTATTTGGTCAAATGTAAATTCATTGAAAGCGACGGGAAACTCCATCCCCAGGTGTCTGTAGAGGGATAGTCGCCCCGTCGCTTGGGCCATAGGGCATAGGGCATTGGTAACTTCTTCCCCATGCCCAAAAACTCCATCCCAAGAGTGGGTGGAGTTTTTCATTCAACCACCTCATTCACAGGGAATCGATCAATCAACTGCATCGCCCGATAGGCATTACGCTGGAAAGAGTCTGGCAAATGCGGAACATGAGGTATTTGCGATAACAAATCCAACGTCCGCCGGAGAATTCTCACCACATCGCCTTCATCTAAGGTGGTGTTTTCGCAGAGTTCTACCCACTCCATTCCTAGCGCCCATTGTTCCACTATGGCAATTAACTCAAACTCCAACCATATAGGCAGCGCTACATTATACCGCCGTTGTAGTTGGAACATTTGGCGACGAATTCCCCGCAATTTTGCTAAGGCTTCTGCTACTCCATGACTAAGCTCAAAGTTAACTTTGCTATCTGGACGGGGGGTTTCCATTACCAAAGCGGCGGCGGCGGCGGCTAAATGGTGCGGGTCTAAGTTGTCCAATTCACCACTAGCGAATACTAAACCTAACCACAACTCATTCTCACCCCGAATGGCGGCAGCGATTCGCCCTAATTCTGTGGGCACTAAGTTATCTAAAGCGCCAAAGTGTTGCAGAATTGAGATTAGATTGATAAATTCTTCCCAATGACGTTGTGAGTGTTGGTCTACTTGTCCTTGCAACTGTTCAAGTTCGGCTTCTAGTTCGACATAGCGGGCGCGGCGCTTGAAAAGCGTGGCAGCATTGCCTGATTGATGCAGAGGATGAGCTTCTAATTGCTCTTGGACGGCGGTAGCGCGGCTGAGTTGTTCTGCTACTTCTGGTGCTAGATGCAAAGATTCTATCGGATCGGGGATACGTGCTGCGATCGCAAATGTTTCTTGGTTACCACGGCGCGACTGTCCTGGCTTCAAGGGCATCTCTGGTGGTGGTAGTAAATCAGGTGGCACCTCAATTCGCGGCAGTTCAGCATATAAATCGACTACATCTCCTGTCGTTGCTACATACCAGCGATTATCGTGCCCCAAGCATACCAAGTAAGGAGCTTGACCAGAACCCGGCGATTTTCCCACTAACACTGCGGTTACAGGTACAGATACTGTGATGTTTTTTCCTTTGAGACTCAACAGAGTTCCTGACACTGCAAAGCCCAACATCATCCCCAGTTCTTCTTGCCTATCTTCCTGTGCTTGCTCTTGCAAAGTTTTTAATATCTGGCGTTCCACTTTCAGGCGTTGCCGCAATTTCTCATAAACAGCCAGTTCATTTTCATCAACTGCGGCGATTTGCTCATGAAGTTGAGCTAATTGTCTCTCCAGTTCGGCAATCTCATCGTATTCTGGTCTTAGATGCAAGGTGGCCATATACTGCCCAAAACTGCGTTCTATCAGTTCCCTAGTTTGCTCTAGGGTGTGGGTTTGCAGCAAGTTGAGTACCATGCCATAACTGGGCGTAAACTGGCTTACAAGGGGGTCTGGCTTGGATATTGCCAAATACGCGGCCTCTTTGGCTCCTTCAAAGGGAGTTTGGACTGTTACAACATAACCTTGTTTATCCATCCCCCGGCGGCCTGCTCGTCCCGCCATTTGCAAGAATTCGGAAGCATTTAACAGGCGGTGTCCGGTGTCAGTCCGCTTGGAAAGGGTGGAAATTACTGTTGTCCGGGCGGGCATATTAATTCCCGCAGCCAGCGTCTCAGTGGCGAATACGACTTTAATCAGCCCTTGCTGAAATAGTTCTTCTACTAACGCTTTCCAAGCAGGCAAAATTCCGGCGTGGTGGGCAGCAATTCCTCGGTATAGGGGTGCAATTTGTCCAGAACGCCCGGCTTCGGGATTGCGGGCTAAAAAGTCATCAATCTGTTGCCGCAGAATCTGGGACTCTTCATTATTTACCAGCCATAAATCACCCACTTCTGTCACTGCTTTATCACATCCCCGGCGGCTGAAGATGAAGTAGATGGCTGGTAGCATATCCCGTTGCTCTAACTGGCTCAAGGTATAAATTATTCCAGGAGCCTCAGGTCTACCACTTCTCCCTCTCTCCCTTTCTCCGCTTCTTCCCTTCTTTTTCTGAAGGCGGGGGTTAATTTTGGTTTTGCTATCATTCAGCAGCGGAAATAACCCTTTGGGATTGCAAAAGTTAAATTCCAAGGGGACTGGGCGAAAATCGGAGTAAATCAGGTCTGTCGGACCGTGAACGCGATTTAACCAGTCTGTCAGTTGATCACTGTTAGCAACCGTTGCTGAGAGGGCTGCCAGTTGCACTTCACGGGGACAATAGATGATTGATTCTTCCCAAACTGTACCGCGCTGGCGATCGTTCATATAGTGGCACTCATCAAGTATTACCGCTTCAACGTCTACTAATGAGATGCCTATTTGCCCAATGGGTGTGCCATAGAGCATATTTCGGAAAATTTCTGTGGTCATCACCAAAATCGGTGCATCTCTGTTGATAGAGGCATCTCCAGTTAACAGTCCGACTTGATCAAACCCGAATTTTTCTCGGAAGTCACGTAATTTTTGATTCGACAACGCCTTTAGGGGAGTAGTATAAAATACACGTTTTCCTCGCGCCAGGGCGCGATAAATGGCGTATTCCCCAACTAATGTTTTGCCCGAACCTGTGGGCGCACACACGACTACGGAGCGTCCGGCGTTTAGGGACGCGATCGCTTCTTTTTGAAACTGATCCAGATCAAAGGGAAATATAGACCCTAAGTCAAGTTCTGGAGACGGCGCAGGATAATTCACTCAATCACATTTGCAACCAGATTGTTTACTATACTAACGTTGGGCATTGGGCATTAGGCATTGGGCATTGAAAAACTCTTACTTAGTGTTCATTACCCCATGCGCTATGCGCTATGCCCCATGTCCTATTCCCTAGTCTCTTATTTTCCCAGTTCTTGCGATCGCTCTGCGGCAGCTTTTACTGCTTCAATTAAAGCTGAACGAAATCCTGCCTGTTCTAACTTGGCAATCCCCGCAATGGTTGTACCTCCGGGACTGGTAACCCGATCTTTGAGTTCTGCTGGGTGCATTTTGGTTTCATGTAACAATTTTGCTGTTCCTAGTACGGTTTGTAAAGCTAATTGATTGGCAATTGCTCTAGGTAAACCTGCGGATACCCCGCCATCAGCAAGTGCTTCTACCAAGAGCGCCACGTAAGCGGGGCCGCTACCAGATAGCCCTGTTACTGCATCCATCAGCGCTTCTGACACTTCCACTACTTCTCCCACAGCAGAAAAAATTTGCTGTGCTATTTGGTGGTGCTTGGGGCTGGTGTATGCACCTAAACAAATCGCTGTAACTCCCGCTCCCACCGTTGCTGGAGTGTTGGGCATTGCTCTTATAACTGGCAATTGCACAAATGCAGCTTCTAGCTGGCTTAAAGGCACACCCGCCAAGATGGAAATGATCAGGGGTGAGTGTTCTTTATTAATAATATCAATATCTGCTAATTCTTGAGCGATCGCACTAAACACCTGCGGTTTTATTGCCAAAAAGACAACTTCTTTTACCTGCGTGAAAACCTCGCTATTATCTGTCGTTACAGCAACATCGTATTGCTGTTTTAAAAAATCTAGGCGTGAAGGTAGCGGTTCGCTAACTATGACTTCTGATGATTGATAAATTCCACGCGCTATAAGGCGGGATAAGAGTGCTTCTCCCATTACCCCACCACCAATTAAGCCAAATTTTATAGTCATTGCTAATTAGTCATTAGTCACTCGTCGTTTGTCATTAGTCATTTGTCACTATATATCAAGACTCAGGACAAATGACAAAGGACAAAGGACTAACAACTAATTTAACTTTATTGTGCCATCCGATTAGTTTCGTTGCCCCAGTTTTGATTTGGAGAACCTGTAGGACGAGAGGGACGTGCTGGTGGTTGTGGTACTTCATGAAGAACACCACCTTGAGTACTAACTTGGACACAGCTTGGTGTAAACAAGAATATGCTTTCACCGATGCGCTCTTGATGTCCATCTAGTGCGTAAGTACCACCTGCAACAAAATCTACTGCTCGTTGAGCTTGATCTGGGTCCATGATTGTCAGATTTAATACTACTGACTTGCGTTCTCGCAACGCTTGAATTGCCTGGGGCATTTCTTCAAAAGTGCGTGGTTCGAGGACTAAAACTTCCGAAATTCCGTTAATTGCTCCTGGCATACCAATCACATTCCCCATTGGCTTTGAACCTGCTGCTATCTCATCTCCCATTGTAGGCACTGGTTCCCGCCAGCGTCGATTTTGAGCGGTTGCGCTCTCCTGTGGTGCAGGTGGCTGGGGATTTTCTTGCTGATACAGGTTTTGGTAATTATTATCTCTTTCTGGTTCTTCTTCGTAATATTCGTATTCCACTTGCTCGTTTAGACCCACAAAGTCTCTGAGTTTGGAAAATATATTGTTCATTGTGTGTGTACTCTCCTGGTGCGAATAGCCAGCATTGACTTGGCTTAGGATAAATAGATATAGGAGCGATGCCTACTTAGGTAAACTAACTTACATCGGTGGATACTTCAGCAAGCCTCTTGCTATTTGTAACCCATACTACTGGTTTTGGCGATGAACTGGCACTTCTTAAAAAGTTCTGTGCATCGCCTAAACCTAATAATGAGTCAAGATTATATCCTAAGGTTTGTCCGAAGGAAAGCTCCTTTTACCCCATTTTTCCTTGACGATTGCTCTTGTCAATACTATATCCTTTGTTTCCAATTGCACCAGTCTGTTACAAAATTGTTGTCATCAAATCCTGATCTGTATTAATACTGACCTACAAAGTTGATGAACAACAGGCTAAGAGCGATCGCCAAACAAAATTGTTCCTAATCGTACCATCGTTGCGCCTGCTTGCACTGCCAGTTCGTAGTCGCCTGACATACCCATAGACAAGTGCTGCATTTTAATGTGCGACCAGTTTTGCTGCTGGATTTCTTTTGCCAGTTCACGATTGAGATTAAACACATTTAGAATTTCCGGATCATTTAATCCTGAAGGCGGAATTGTCATCAAACCTTGAATTTGTAAATTTTTGTATTGATCGAGTGTGGGTAAATCAGCCAAAAGTTCTGGCACACTCCAACCAGACTTGTTGGGATCGGGGAGAATTTTCACTTGCAAGCAAACCTGGGGACTTACTCCTAGCTGTTGCGCCAATTGATCTAAGCGCTGTGCCAGCTTCAAATTATCCACAGAGTGAATCCAATGGAATTGTTCAATGGCTTTTTTGGCTTTATTGCTTTGCAAATGTCCAATAAAGTGCCAGGTAATATCCGGTAAGTCTTGCAACTCGGCTTGTTTACTGGCGGCTTCTTGGATGCGACTCTCCCCAAAATCACGAATTCCTGCGGCGTAGGCAGACCGAATGGCCTGGGCAGAAGCTTGCTTGCTAACAGCAATCAATCGGACTGAAGTTGGCAGTGAGGAGCGAATGGTAACAATACGTTCGGAAATCGAACTATTCATTGGAAGGTGCGTTGGAAAACACTCTGAAGCTGATCGTACTCCTGAGAATGTCCACTGCGCCGCAGGGTACGTAAGCGATTTTCCAACATCATTCTAGCCTCAGTACGTCCTAGAGACTGGAATTTAACACCTTTAACGTCATTCGCTACCAAAAAAAACAGGCGCTGGGCATAAAGTGTGGTGAACAAATCCTGGTTCTCATCAACCATACAGATTTTGTAGAGTAAACCCCAAGTTGGATGGTTTATGTAAGTTTCTGCGTTTTCTGGATTCATTTAAGAGTCAAGGTGTAGTCAAGGTGGGAGTATGTATATCTTTTCGCAGTGAATTCCAAACATTCAGACGATAATACCAACATTCGCCAGAATATTTGCTTAAAATGCAAAACTGCGGTTACGAAGACCTTGATCTAGTTTCTAATAGGCAGATGAAGCTAGTACCGCAAGGCGGAAGTCAAAAGTCAAAAGTCAAAAGGTTTTAATTTTGCGCTTTCTGGTTCTAATTTAATAGTAAGTTGATTTCCGCCGACCTGTACTAGTGGTAGTGAAGCGCAATGGTACAACATGAAACGTGAAGCGTAGACTCGAAGAGTAGAGGCTTGCCGATAGATTTCACCGTATGCTTTGGTGACTCAAATACACCAACCTGGCGGCACAAGGCATAAAACAGTCCTGACCCTCTTATTGAAAGTTTAGCGTGGCAAGGGAAAACACCCTTTGAAATTCCCAACGGCAACAGCTAACTTTTCAACTTCTTTCTATACTGCCACAACTGTGGCTGAATGGCACAAAATTGGGAGTGGGGAGTGGAGAGATGAGGGAGCAGGGGGAGAAAGAATAACTAATAACCTATTCCCTATTCCGTTTCCCTATTGATGATTTAGCATTTTCAGGGCTTCCAGTTGTGCCTGGGCTTTGTGCAGAGATTCATACCATTCTTTCTCAGGATCGCTGTCTGCAACAATTCCTGCGCCAACTTGTCCCCAGACGGTGTTGAGCGCTGAGTGGGGAGATGAGAAGGAATTTACTTCCCCTGCTCCCCCTGCTTCTTGAGACACGGGAGCTAGTAGCAGGGTGCGGATTAAGATATTTAAATCTAAATGACCACGCCAATCTAAATAGCCACAAGAACCGTAGAACAAGCTGCGCCGCACGGGTTCTAATTCTTCAATAATTTCCATGCAACGGACTTTGGGACAACCTGTGATTGTGCCACCTGGAAACGTGGCGCGGATCAAATCAATGGTGGTGCGTTCGGCTTCGCCGTGCCGTAGGCATTCGCCTTTTAAAGTACCTTTGATGTTGCTGACAAGATGCATCACATGGCTATAGCGCTCAATTGTCAGCAATTCGTCAACAGTAACCGTTCCCCATTCACAAACTCGCCCTAAATCATTACGTTCCAAGTCCACCAGCATGATGTGTTCTGCACGTTCTTTGGTATTGCTGAGTAAATCTTGTGCCAGTTGCATATCTTGTTCTGGAGTGACACCGCGCGATCGCGTCCCAGCGATCGGTCTGGTTTCGGCTTGTCGATTTTGTAACATTACTAACCGTTCTGGCGAACAACTGCTCACTTCCCCCCAAGGTGTTTGCCAATAGCTGGCAAAAGGAGAAGGATTGATTTTTTGCAAAGCTTGATAGATTTCCCAACCAGAAGCGGATGTGGACGCTTGAAATCGCAATGAAAGATTTGCCTGAAAGATATCTCCAGCTTGAATATATTTTTTCGCCTGGTTTACTGCTGTTTCATAATCTGCTTGCGATGTCAAAAAGAGAGGAAGCGAAGAAGACACAGGGACGCGGGGAACAGTCCCCGCGTCTTTCTTTACTAACTTCTCCTGTAACTCATCGAGTCCATTTGCATCACTGGCGGCTAGCCAAAGAGTTTGTTGCGCGTGATCCAAAACAGCAAAACAATTTGGTTCATACCAAAAAGCTACGGGAAATGGCAGGGGATCAATTTTATGACGAGGTAGCTGTTCAATTTCCCATGCCACATCATAGCCTAGCCAACCTAACCAACCGCCGGTGAAGGGAAGGTGGGGAGGTGGGGGAGCAGAGGAAGCAGAGGAAGAAAATGCTACCTGATCCTTCTCATCTTGGTATAACAATTTTTCTAGAAAGGGAAAAACCTCTCCTACTTCTGGTGTCCACATTTGGGCGATGCCATCGACTATACGAGGAGCGCCTGCACAGATAGAATATCGACTGAGTTGGGGATGATCGATTGGCGTTGGGTAGGGACTTTCCAGTAGGGTAGCAATTCCCGGTGCGGAGGTGGGGCGAAAAAGAGCAGCAAAAACTTCCGAACCTGTGCGCTTTTCTAAGGGTAGCGATCGCCAATACCAAGCCTTGATCATACTGTTTAAAAGCGTTGTCAATAGTTAGTTAACAATTTTCAGCAGTGAGTAGAAATAACTACAACTACTTACCAATGACAAAATATAATTACCTCTTACCATTTTTTCGGTGCAAAATTAGACCTGAGTTCCTATAGCTATGCGTATTCCCCAGAATAAAATTAAACTAGCAATAGCAAGCCAGTCACGCCCTTTGAATCGTAAGTCATGCCACTGCACTCGATGCTCGTTGGGACTGGTAAAACCCCGCACCATCATTGCATTTGCCATTTGATCGGCTCGTAAGAGCAGATTTTCCAAAAGTCTCTCTGCAACTGTCATCCAAACCTTGAACCCTCCTTTTAATCCCAGCTTTTTCCAATTTATTGCTCTTGTCATCACAGAGCGAAATAAGTTTTGCACTTCTTCTAAAACTAAGGGAATAAAGCGCAAGGATAAGGTTAAAGTTAAAGCAATTTCGGTGACAGGCCACTTGAAGCGTCGCAGGGGTTGCATTAGGCTTTCTATGCCAGATGTGATTTCTTCTGGTGCAGTTGTCAGCAGATACAGGTTGGTGCTGTAAATTACGGTAAATATAATTGTACTCAGACGTACAGCCAAATCCAAGGAGCGGCGAGTTACTTTAACTGGGCCTTTGTGAAATAGCACATAGCTGTATTTGCTATTACTTGCTGGCTCTTGAACAATATTTTTAGAGAATGCTTGCTGGGTTAATATTTGTTCATTAGCTGGGAGGCGTGGCTGATAATCTACACCCATTGCATCAGGACTGATGGCTCCGATCGCTAAGACAAAAAACGATAGTATTAACAGCCAACCCATTTGCTGCTGCCATACTCGGCGGGGAATCCTAGCAATCAAGGTGGCAAGAATCAATATTACTACCAGCAGCACCCGCCAAAAGTTGTTAGCCAAAACATAGCTTGTTAAAAAGCTCATCAACCAGGCGAACTTGACTCTTGGGTCGATTTTATGCAGCCAAGTTTGGGGTTGTTCTAAATAAAGTCCAAGTGGCAGCGATCGCAATAAATCCATTTGAAAGTTAGGAGTTAGGAAGGAGTTTTGACTTTTGGGTTAACCTATTATGTTGACATAGGCTTAAAAATAGCAATTTTGGCTTTAACTCATAACTCCTGTAGAGACGCGATTAATCGCGTCTCTACTCCTAACTTATTTTGACGCGAGTTGCTCTATTAACATTACCACTTTCGGCATCACGGACTTTTTTGCTCCGCCACAGTAAGATAATTGGCGTGCCTTTAAATCCTAGCTGTTGCCGGAATTGGCGTTCAATGTAGCGGCGGTAGTTGTCGTTGAAACGTTTAGAATCATTGACAAATAGTGCAATCGTTGGTGGTTGGCTACTTACTTGTGTACCATAGTAAATCTTGCCCTGACGCCCACCACGAGATGCTGGCGGTGAATGCCAACTCACAGCGTCTGTTAAGACTTCGTTAATAACTGATGTACTGACACGGCGTTTGTGTGATTCTGCCGCAGTTTTCACCAATTCGAGAATCTTTTCTACCCGTTGTCCTGACAAGGCACTCACAAAAATTGTTTCTGCCCATTCAGTAAAATGTAACCGTGATTGCAGAGTTTTTTCGTAGTCGTAGATTGTGTAAGAGTCTTTTTCGACAGCATCCCACTTATTAACGACGATGATGCAAGCTCGACCTTCTTCGATAATCCGCCCAGCTAATTTTTGGTCTTGCTCAGTAACTCCATCTACAGCATCTATTACTAATAAAACCACGTCAGCGCGGCGAATCGCTTTGAAAGCACGGTTAATACTAAAAAATTCTGTGCCGTATTCGATGTGTTTCTTTTTGCGAATGCCTGCGGTGTCAATCAAACGGTAGGTTTGTCCCTCTCGTTCAATTACGGTATCAATAGCATCGCGGGTGGTACCGGAAATTGGGCTGACAATTGCCCTCTCTTCCCCGACAAAAGAATTGAGTAAGCTCGATTTACCCACATTTGGGCGTCCCACAATTGCTACTTTGATTTCATTCGTGTCTGGAATGTCTTCAATAGCAGGGATGTGGTTAACTAACTCGTCGAGTAATTCTCCTGTACCACTTCCATGAATCGCGGAGATGGGGTAAGGTTCGCCCAATCCCAATTCCCAAAACTCGGCAGCTTGCATTAAGCCTTGTTCTGGGGATTCACATTTATTTACAGCTAGTAGCACAGGTACAGTTTGTTGGCGCATCCATTCGGCGATTTCTAAATCTGCCGATGTGGGGCCTGTTTGACCATCTACAACAAAAATAGCGCCACATGCTTCTGCAAGGGCTGTCATTGCCTGTTGGCGAATCAGTGGTAAAAATTCGGTATCATCATTAAAAACTAAACCACCAGTGTCTACCACCAAAAATTCACGACCATTCCAGAAAGCTGGTAGATAAGTGCGATCGCGTGTCACTCCCGGTTCATCATGGACAATCGCCGTTTGTTCCCCGGCGAGTCGATTAACCAGGGTGGATTTGCCCACATTTGGGCGTCCGATAATTGCAACAATTGGCAGTGCCATAAAACCAGGGTAAGTGAGAGACGTAGTATATCACGTACTTACATTTTACTCTTTTTAAACTGGAAGTTTTAATAACTTTCTAATCATCTGAAGCGATGTCAAAGAAACCTCTCCCTGGTTTTACTACGTAAAATCGTCCCTCCCGGAATCGGAGAGGGAAATACTTGAACTCTAGTTCAAGGCGGGGAGAAGTTTATTGAACTCACGTTAATTTAAAAAATAAAAAAGGTAGGAAATCCTACCTTTTACCCAAAAAAAGCATTTTGTAACCAAATACCAAGTTCAATATCACACAAGCTTTTGACGAATTGATTGCAAAGCTATGACAAAGGTATGACGTTTAATTTGTAATTGACTTCGCTAGTGCCGCTAGTTGCAACCCAGGCGAATAACTTCCTTCTTCCTTGATCCGTTTAATTTCAGCATCTGCTACCCGCAAATTTAACTTTTGTGCCAACGCGCGTACAATATCTCCCCGGTCAATTACACCAGCGACAGCACCAGCCGGAGAAAGTACGGTAATTCGAGGTAACTGCTCATTTTCCAATTTGTTAATTACCTCAGCTATCGTTGTAGCTTCCGAAACAGTCGGTATTTCTGTCAAGGGATGCACAATGCTATGTAAGGTTTGGGTTTCCCATTCACTTCTTTGGGTTAAACGAAAATCGTCAATGGAAACTAGACCCCGGTAACGTCCATCAGAAGCAGCAAAATAAACCTGTGAGGGAGTGGTTTCTAATAGGTATAAATCGGCAAACGATCGCAATGTCTGATCAGCATCAATTACTCGAAAGTCACGAGTCATCGCATCAGACGCCACAACTTTGAGTAGGCTTTCTTGCAATGTAGTCATGTTGTCATAGGTGTTAGCGTTGCGGACAGCAAACCAACCTAACAGCGCAATCCACAAACCAGCTACTAACTCCCTTGTCACAAAATCTACAACAAATCCTAAAGCGATCGCACTGTAACCCAAAATTTGCCCAGCCTTTGCAGCCCAGTGTACGGCTTGAAAACGATTACCTGTTATTTGCCATAGTGCTGCTTTTAACACTTGCCCTCCATCTAGAGGTAAGCCTGGAATCATGTTAAATAGAGCCACCACTAAGTTAATTCTCGCCAAATCTCCGACCATTACACTGAGTGGACTAGTATCAGGTATCACTATGCTTCCTAGACTTAGCAGGAAAAATAGTCCGATACTTACCAACGGCCCAGCGATCGCTACTTGAAAGGCTTTGCCCGGAGTTTTAGATTCTTCTTCAATAGCAGCAATTCCGCCAAACAGAAATAGGGTAATTGAATTAACTTTAATGCCTTGCGATCGGGCTACCAAGCTGTGACCCAACTCATGTAGCAACACCGAACCAAATAGCAACAGTGCCATAACTATTCCAGCACTCCAAGCTATAACAGGCCCCCATTCCTGATAAGCTACCCCAAAGTTGAGAGTTGCCAACCCTAAAATCACAAACCATAACGGGTCTAAAAACAGGGGAATTCCAAATAAAGACCCAATTTTCCAATTTGTTTGCATTACATTGCCCTAAAACTAGATATCGCCAGTAGTTCCTCTACTGCAATATTTGCGTATATTCTTATACATATATTTCTGAGCATCAATTCGGTAGTCCCGAGTTACAAGATGCTCTTATTTCTAGAATAGACAATTAGTGCCTGTGAGCAAAACTCTGAAGTGGGGGATTGGGCATTGGGAATAGGGCATTGGGCATTGGTTATTATTTCTCCTGCTTCCCCTGCTCCCTGCTCCCTGCCCCCTGCTTCTTCTCCCCCTGCCCGTCGTCTTGAGTGTGTTAGATAGAAATCAAATTTAGATAACGCCGAGATTACTCAATCCTAAAACAGTACCAGTACCAATCAGGTGACCAGCACTCATTGCAGCCAGGAATGTAGCGGCACTAGGATTATTGAACAGCGAGGGAAAGGGCAAAGGCATCTTAGGACCAACGTGAGGATAGCGAATTGTCCGAGGAATAATCAAAAGACATAACAGACAAATGCCAGTAATAATTCCAGCTTCAGTCCAGCTCCACTCTGTGCCAGTTTTGGGTAAAGTGGCTTGGGCTGCTAATAAAATTGATGACATCATAGTTCTTTCTCCTGCATGAATTAACTGAATAAGCTTTACAGAGGGGATTAATCCCGTCTCTAGAGCCATATAAATCCTCCGTTGATGAAGTAGTTAGAATCGTCCCTCAAGGGGAAGGTTAATCTCTCTCCCCTTAGTTAGACTTACTACACAGAGGCTTGCTGGCTAATGCTTATGAGTTTTCCTGCTGGAGAAAGAACTAAAATCCTTTTCAGGAGTTTTGTATGGATCGCGGCGTTACAAGCAACGCCTTTAACGCCTTTATCATTGCAAAACTACAGACGACCGATGTTAGTCAGTCCTAAAACGATGCCAACGCCGATAACATGACCAAAAGCCATTGCTGCAACGAATGTTGGAATACTAATCGGCAGGATGGGGAACTTGGGGCCAACTAAGGGTTTTTCAATCCTAGTACTTAGCAAAACAATTACTAAGCTACTGATGCTGATGATGATGCCTACTGTAGGATTCCACGCAGGTGTTGTGGGAACAGTTGGGGCGGCTGCTAGTAAGATAGATGAAATCAAGCTTTTGTCTCCTAAATCGAAAAGTTAATGTAGACCTACAAAATTATAAAATTACCAAGGCACAAAAGTTTTTCGGATAGTTTAGACTTTTTTGATAATTATTTTAAATTTGCTAAATTTCCATGCGCGTTAAAATTTGCGGCATCACTCAACCACAGCAGTCTATAGCGATCGCCTCTCTGGGCGCAACGGCACTAGGATTTATTTGTGTGCCAACCTCAACTCGCTATGTAACCACATCCCAAATTCAGGCAGCAGTAGCAGAACTCCCGGCTAATATTGACACAATTGGAGTTTTTGCCAACGCTAGTATCGCCGAAATCAGTCAGATAGTAGTTGATTCTGGGTTGACTGGTGTCCAGTTACACGGAGATGAATTACCAGATTTTTGCTACCAGTTGCGTCAAGTTTTACCCAATGTCGAAATTATTAAAGCGCTAAGAATTCAAAGTATTGAGCATCTTGACACAGCAATTGATTACACAAACTACGTAGATACTTTATTACTGGATGCCTACCATCCACAACAACTGGGTGGTACAGGTAAAACCTTAGATTGGACAATGCTAGAGCAATTTAATCCCAATTGCCCTTGGTTTTTAGCTGGGGGATTAACAGCAGATAATATTGTGGAAGCTCTAAGTCAGGTTAATCCCAGTGGCGTTGATTTATCTAGTGGAGTGGAACGCGCACCTGGAGATAAAGATTTAGATAAAGTAGCCAAGTTGTTTGGGAGATTGGAAAGTAGGGAGTGGGTATGAGGGAACAGGGAGCAGGGGAGAAGACTTTTCCCCTCTGCCTCTTTTCAATGCCCTATGCTCTATTCCTCATTCCTTAAAAGAATGCTGGTTGATGGCGAATCAAGTTAAAAAATTCTTCGCGGGTTTTGTGATCGTCTTGGAACGCACCAACCATTGCACTAGTGACAGTCCAAGAGCCTGGTTTCTGGACGCCGCGCATCACCATACACATGTGGCTAGCTTCCATCACAACGGCTACCCCTTGAGGTTCCAGAATGGTCTGGATTGCTTCGGCAATTTGGCGGGTTAATCTCTCCTGCACTTGCAAGCGACGGGAATACATCTCAACAATGCGGGCCAGCTTACTCAGTCCCACAACTTTTTGATTGGGGATATAAGCAACGTGCGCTCTACCCATAAATGGCAGCATATGGTGTTCGCACAGACTAAAAAAATTAATATCTCGCACTAGTACCATCTCGTTATGCCCTTCATCAAAGATGGCATCGTTAACGAGTTCTTCAAGGGATTGGGTGTAGCCACTGGTAAGAAACCGCATTGCCTCAGCCACTCGCTTAGGTGTTTTGAGGAGTCCTTCGCGTTCGGGGTCTTCGCCAACTCCCAATATTAGTGTCCGCACGGCGTCCTTCATTTCCTCCAGATGTTCCTCTTTTGGGGGGGATACATCCGCTTGTCGCCCGTTGTGGGTGTTGCGATCGGGTCTAGGAATTATGGCTTCTGCCAAATCAGGGATTAGAGGTGATTGAGAGAAATTGGAACCGTTGGAACTACCAGTAGTCATGATTCAATCTTGGTTATGGTTTAGTCATTAGTCATTAGTCATTAGTTATTAGTCATTTGTAAAAGACAAAGGACTAAGAACTAATTAGAGAGCGCCAGCGCTGGGCATCAGGAGCAATTCATCAATAACTGCCTCTTGTGGTAACAGAACAGTATGGAGAATTGACTGAGCCACAATTTCTGGGGTTAACATCTTGGAACGGTCTAAGTTGGCATGGACTGTTTCTGTGTCCCAAAGTTCGGTATTGACTGCACCAGGACAAATAGTTGTGACACGAATGCCGTGGGTGCGTTCTTCTTGTGCCAGGGTTTGAGAAAGGGCAATCAAACCAGCTTTGCTGACGCTGTATGCTCCCCAACCGGGAAAGGGCTGCTTGGCGGCAATTGAGGCAACGTTAATAATTGTGCCTATGCCGCGATCGCGCATTGAAGGTAAAATGCCCACAATGCACTGAAATACGCTGGTGAGATTCAAGTCAATTACCTGCTGCCACCCCTCTAGAGGGATTTCACTCAAAGTAGCCGTATAGGCCATGCCAGCATTGTTTACCAGAATGTCTATATCACCAAAGTCAAGAGCGATCGCTTGGATCTTTTCTTTTACTTCGGAGATTCGCGCTAAATCTACAGCGTAAGCTTTCGCTTCGACCCCAGTATGCTCTACAGCTTCTTTTACCGCCTCCAACTTATCCAAAGAGCGGCTGACTAAAGCAACATCTATTCCCGCTTTTGCAAAGGCTAAAGCCGTTGCTTTCCCAATTCCACTACTTGCCCCAGTAATCAGGGCGCGTCGTTTTTGCTCAACACTCATGGTGTCTCCCAATTTTTTGGCAGTTCCCAAAGCCTATTACCACCCAATTATTTACACTTTTCGGTTTAGATAGATTAAAGGAATCTAAAAATCTGATGATTTCTATTAAACAACTGCTATGATGCAGTGCAATAGTGGGTGTATTTTGAGTTTTACCAGTGAAGACAACAAATCATCGCCTGGAAAACCATGCCGTACACTCAAATTAGATTACTTAGATAACATAAAACTTACTCAATAAAATTGAGTAGATTTACTAAACATGGAAATGCCTATGGCTAGATTGTTAAAAATCTTTAAGCACATAGGCAATTATAGCATTGCTGCTCGGCTAATCAATCACTATGCAGTGCTGTTAGTGGGCAACTTCTGTAAAAACACCAATTTTGCGGAATTTTTCGTAACGCAGTTGACGGCGTTCTGGAGCGGTTAAACGATTGAGTTCGTCTAAATTTTCCAATAGCACTTGCTTGAGAATGGTAGCGGCTTTTAAAGGATCGGAATGAGCGCCACCGGTGGGTTCAGGCAGTATTTGGTCGATAATTCCCAACTTTTTCAGGTCGTGGGAAATAATTTTTAGAGCAACGGCGGCTTGCGGAGCTTTAGCAGCATCTTTCCACAAAATAGCGGCACAGGCTTCGGGAGTAGCGACAGTATAAACTGAGTGTTCAAACATGAGTAGGCGATCGCCTACACCAATACCGAGTGCGCCACCCGAACCGCCTTCACCGATGACTGTGCAGATAATTGGTACATCTAAGCAAAACATTTCTCGCAAGTTGTAGGCGATCGCTTCTCCTTGACCTTGATGTTCTGCTTCTACTCCAGACCAAGCTCCTGGCGTGTCGATAAAAGTTAGTATTGGCATACTAAACTTGTTGGCGTGTTCCATCAACCGCATTGCTTTGCGGTAGCCACCAGGGTAAGGCATTCCAAAGTTACGAGCAATATTGTCTTTGGTATCACGGCCTTTTTGATGACCCAACATCACCACAGGTTGCCCACTTAGACGACCAACACCACCAACTAAAGCCGGATCGTCACCACCACACCGATCGCCATGCAATTCCATCCATTCATCACTAATAGCCTGAATGTAATCGAGAGTACTGGGGCGACGCGGATGACGAGCAACTTGCAGTCGCTGAGACGGGGATAGACTACTGAAAATTTCCTCACGCAGTTGCATAGCGCGTGCTTCTAGTTGACGAATTTGACCAGAAACATCGACGCCATTTTCCTCTGCAAGTTGCCGAATTTGATCGATTCGGGTTGCAAGTTCTGCTAGGGGCTTTTCAAAATCTAACAGTAGCGGTTTACGCTCGGTAGTTGCCATCGTAGGGGTTATCAATTACGAGTTATAGGTTTTTCAGAGTGAGGAGTGAGGAGTTAGGAGCGAGGAGTTAGGTATTAAAAGGAGGTACTGGTGAAAGTTTTTAAATTTTAACTCTTAAACTTTTAACTCCTAACTTTTAACTCCTAACTCTTACAGTTAAACCAGCAGTGGTCTAAATCCATGTTTTACTGACACACGACCAATCTGCTCCATTTTATCTACGGTAATCTGATTCCGTCCCCACGAAAAGTTCGTGTATAACTTCTCAAATTCCAGCAGCATTGATTCAGCAAAACAAGCAAACAACTGGCGGGCTGGAACGTCCATATTGACGATTTTCATAATTTTCCAGTCAATATCCAGGGAATGCTCTACAATTCCACCATTTAACACATATACCCCAGGATGCTGAATTTTAGTCCCTAAGTTTTTAGGATAACCTCCATCAATCAACAAACAGGGTTGTTTCAAAGTGGTGGGGTCAATTTCCACGCCTTTGGGCATACTGGCAACCCAAACCACAACATCGGCTAGGGGTAGCGCTTCTGTCAAACCCATGATTTTTCCTCGCCCCAGTTCGCCTTGCAACTCTTTGAGGCGTTCTTGATCGCGGGCGATCAACAAAAGTTCTTGGACATCTGTTTTCGCATCTAGCCAGCGTGTAACTGCACTACCAATATCGCCAGTTGCTCCACATATAGCAACAGTTGCTTTTGATAAATCAATGCCTAATTGTTTTGACGCTTCTTCCACCTGCTTACAAATAATGTAGGCAGTATGCGTGTTTCCTGTGGTGAATCGTTCAAACTCTAGCTTAATGTTGCGGACTTGGCTAAACTGCTCTAACTTAAAGTTTTCAAAAATAATGGAGGAAAATCCGCCTAAAGCTGTGATGTTAATGCCATGCTTCTGTGCATGGGCCATGGCGTTGAGGATTTTGCGCGTTGCGGCTTTGATGCGGCGACTAGCTAGCATTTCTGGCAAAAAGCAAGATTCTACATACCTTCCTTCAATTTGTTGTCCAGTAATACTGGTGACAATAATGCTATCAACAATTTGCGGCGGGGCGCTACACCAAAAGTCTAGCCCTTGATCGGCATATTCTGGGTATCCCAATTCTTGAGCTACCGATTGAGCGTGTTCCAAACTAGTCAGATGTCCAATTAGACCAAACATGTAGTGATTATTAGGCTTATGCTGTCTCGAAAGGGTGGAATAATATTCAGTGGTTCAGTAGTGCTGAGTGCTGAGACAATCTTTTAAGTAGAAAAGAAAGAATAAGTTTTAGATAATTTCTTCATTCTTCACTCATAACTCAGCACTCATAACTCAGCACTTTTTAAATGGCTATGAGTCCGTAGGCTGACAAGCGCATAATATCGCGAGTCGTAAAACCAATGTTACTTAATGCTTCACCGTACTGAATCATAAAGTCTTCTACTAAAGCATCTTTTTCCATTGCCATTGTTTGGGCATCATCTGCTACTTGGTTAAGCATTTTCCAGACGATGGGTAGGTTCTGGCGATTTGCAAGTTCAAGTTCAGCTTTGGATTCTGCAAAGTGTTCTTTCAACCAAACTTCTCCAAAGTTGAGGTGGCTATACTCATCTTTTACTACTCCCTCAGTAATTTTGCGGGCAAAATCGTCGGCAACGGGGATGTAAATGTTGTATGCTGCGATCGCAAAACATTCAATAATCAAAGACTGAATTAACAAGCAAGTAACAACTTTTCCTTCTGCGGCGGCTGTTTGGAAATTTTGGTGTAGTCCAGAGAAAAACTCCTTGGCAAATTGCAAATCTGGGGTTACTTGCAAATTACGCCCACAAGCTTCAAATCCTTTTTTATGGCGACTTTCCATCTTGGATAGGCGAATCAATTCATCATGAGATTCTGGCAGCAGTTGAGCTAGTGTGATGTAATTTTCATGGGCTTCTTGTTCCCCTTCAATCACGATCGCATTAATCCGGCTATAAGCATCTTTGTATGTTTCGCTTTTGAAATCTAATTCTTTAGATTGGTCTGTAAGCTGCTGCATGGTATCTTTACTCCTGTAAACCTGATTATTTGACACCAGGATTCAATTTACCCCATGAACTGAGGGTAATAATCACTGTGGTTTAATTTAACTTAACAAGTAACTATGTTTATAGATTAACTGTTGCTGGGTGAGATGCTCTAGTACTAGCGAAACAAATGCTTTGCAGCTCAAGTTATGTTTAAACCAAACCCGAATCTGAAATCTGGCGATTTTTTGAGCCTAGTAGTCTTAGTGCTAGGGGCATTTATCGTTCTACTACCATTGTTTGTGGTCTTTCTCACCTCCTTTGAACCGACGGCCGCCAGCCCGGAAAATGTGTCCAAAAATAGCTGGTCTTTAGCTAATTACCGGGTTGCATGGCAACAGGGAAAATTTTTACTGGCGTTTGCTAATTCTACCCTGGTAGCGATCGCTGTGACGGCGTTTCAGATTGTCACTTCCGCTTTAGCGGGTTACGCCCTAGCACGGCTGAAGTTTCGGGGACGTCAAGCACTGCTATTGGTCGTGTTAGCAACTTTAGTGATTCCCTTTCAGTTATTAGTGATTCCCATCTTTTTGGTTTTGAAATGGGGACACCTGATAAATACATACGGCGCGCTCATTTTACCTACTGCTGTCAACGGATTTGGGATTTTTTTGTTACGTCAATATTTCCAGACAATTCCCGTGGAGTTAGAGGAAGCCGCAGCCATAGATGGGGCGAACCGACTGCAAATTTTGTGGCGGGTAATGTTACCTTTAGCCCGTCCAGCGTTGGTGACGTTGTTTTTGTTCACCTTCATCGGCGAATGGAATGATTTATTTAAGCCTCTGGTATTTACAACACGGCCAGAATTAAGGACGGTGCAGCTAGCGTTGGCAGAGTTTCAAGAGCAATTTACGAATAATTGGCCCTTAATGATGGCGGCGGTAACAATAGCGACAGTTCCGGTGATGGCATTATTTCTCATCGGTCAGCGTCAGTTTATCCAAGGTATTGCTGCGACGGGAATTAAGAATTAGCGAAAAAAGGTGTCAGAATTTTAGATTTTGGTGAAGCACGAGGCAAGTAACAAGAAGTTTTAGTGCCCCTTGAGCCTATCCCTTTGGGAAAGCAAGCTATGCGTAGCGTCCCGCAGGGATGGGATATGCGTATGAATGGGAATCGCTATAGTTCATCAATGCTTAAAGTAAATCTAGCAGTAGAATATTAATTTTTGTGACACTAACCGTAATTATTACTAGCCAAGCTGAAGTAAAAATCATACATATCTTAGTAAGTAGTGGCAACAGTTATGGACTCTAAAACATTACAGCAGTTACAAGACGAGATTCAACAGAAACTGCTTGAAAGCGTTCAAAATGCTGGCTTAGACAGCGTGCTTGAAAAGTACGGAGTATTAGATGATAAAACTCTGAAAGTTCAGTGGCAGTGCAATCTTGACCCAAATAAAATCAAATCTGGTGATGCAGTTGATGAACAGGGAATTGTACTAACGCAAACGGCATGGTGTATCCCTTGCCCGTCAACTGGAAACCCTTTCGGCTGTAACTGCTAAATAATTTACTCTTCAGACTGCAAAGAGTTTATTCTAGTGAGTATAAAAAGGCTGAACCTTGAATTTACTAGTTAGGTTAAAAAGATAATCTCAAGTATCACTATACTTAACTTAATTAACAAGGAACAGTATTTCAATATACTCTTATTTTCTGGGTGCAGGTTAGTGATGTCTCGATACCAAAGCAGTTGGTGCTGGGAATTAGGGATAGTGAGTACTTTAGCAATTGCTGGAGTGCTCACTTTGTTTGAGAGTTTTGCCTTAGCCCAAATAGAAAAGGATGGCACACTTGGATCTGAAAGTTCAATCATTACACCAAAGCCAATCGATGATCAGCCTATAGACCAGATTGATGGTGGGGCAGTTCGTGGGACAAACTTGTTCCACAGCTTTGAACAGTTTTCTGTCCCTGCGGGAAGGACAGCCCACTTTAACAATGCAATAGATATTCAAAACATCATCAGTCGGGTAACAGGCAATTCGATTTCTAATATAGATGGCATTCTGAAAGCTAACGGCACAGCCAACCTGTTTCTGATTAATCCTAACGGCATTGTTTTTGGGCCCAATGCTTCTTTAAATATCGGCGGTTCGTTTGTGGCTAGTACGGCGAGTAGCTTGAACTTTGCTGATGGTACAAAGTTTAGTGCTACATCTCCTCAAACTACACCCCTGCTGACACTTAGTGTTCCCATTGGTTTACAATTCGGAGCAACTGCGGCTCCCATCCGCAATCAATCCCAAGCAGCACCAGATGGCGCAATGAATATCTTTGGACAAGGCGTTGGTCTACAGGTGCAGGAAGACAAAACCTTGGCACTTATAGGTGGTGAAATAACGCTAGAAGGGGGGAATATAACAGCCAAGGACGGAAGAGTTGAGTTAGGAAGCGTCGCTAGTAATAGTCTGGTCAGTTTAAGTCCAACGAACCAAGGTTGGGCATTTGGATATGAAGGTGTTCAGAATTTTCAAAATATCGAACTCATCCAGTTAAATGAAATTCCATCTACCGTAGATACTCATGGAGAGGGTGGCAGCAATATCTATACGCAAGGCAAGCTTGTGCGAATAGCTGGCAGTTTCCTAGTTCTAGTTAATCCTTTGGAAGAGCAATCATCAGGGAATTTGACAGTGAACGCCTCAGAGTCTGTAGTAATTGAACAAGATACGCAACTGTTTACTCAGAGTTTCTCCACTGCAAACCCTGGAAATATAAATATCACTACTAAGAAGTTAGTGGTCAGAGATGGAGCACAATTGCAGGGGCAATTGACTATAAACGCCTCAGATTCCGTGGAACTAATCGGTGGTACTTCCATTCCTCTCCTCCGAGATGGTAGTGATTTAATATCCAGTGGATTATTTAGTGCAAGTTATGGCGATCAAAACGCTGGCGGTATAACAATTAATACTAGAAAGCTGCTTATCCAAGGAGGGGCAAGAATATCAACAAGCTCTGAGAGCATATATAGCTTTATTTTTAACCAACTTATACCAGCTACAGGAAAAGCAGGAAACTTGACAGTGAATGCTTCTGAGTCTGTAGAACTAATTGGAACCTCACCAAATGGTTCTATACTCAGTGGCTTGTCTTCTGGAACTGAAGGGACTGGAGATGGTGGAAACTTGAACCTAACTACAGGGCAATTGATTATCAAGGATGGGGCTGCAATAACTGTGAGCAGCCAAGCTCGAAAAAACGTAATCAATATCGGAGATTCAAATAAGTTAGGGGAAGCAGGCAATTTAAATATAACCGCTCGCTCCATACTTCTGGACAACAAAGGAAAACTTACATCTAATAGTGAGTCGGGTAAAGGCGGAAATATTACGCTACAGGTGCGGGACTTATTATTGATGCGCCACGAAAGTATAATAACCGCTAATGCAGGTACGGCAGGACTTAGTGGAGATGGCGGTAATATCATTATCAATGCACCTAATGGCTTCATTGTCACGCCTTCCTTTGGAAATAGCGATATCACTGCCAATGCCTTCTCTGGCTCAGGTGGTAAAATCACAATCACCGCTAAGAACATCTTTGGTTTTGTGCCCCGTACCCGTGCAGGTGTAGAGACGCTTGACCCAGAAGAAATAAACCCGAAGAAGTTGCAAACAAGTGACATCACGGCATTTTCTAACCAAAACGCTTCATTAAATGGCACCGTACAAATAAACATACCAGATGCTGACCCCAGTAAAAGCTTACTTGAACTGCCTGTAAATTTGGTTGAAGCTTCGCAGGAAATTGTTGCTGGTTGTGATTCTGGTGGAAAAATAGGAAGGAGTTCATTTATTGCTACTGGGCGTGGAGGGCTAGCACCCGATCCCACAGAGCCGTTGATGGCTGATGCGGTGCTAGCAGATTGGATCACACTTTCTCCAGAGAGTCAGAATAGTGCTGGCGGTATTCAGAAAAAAGTGGCTGTTAAGGCGCAGCAAAACACAGGAAAAAAATTACAGAAATTTAATTCTGTCAATGAACCTACTCAAATTGTGGAAGCCCAAGGGTGGGTAAGGGATGCCGATGGGAACGTGGTTTTGGTTGCTCAAGTACCCACTGCCTCGCCTCGTAGCTCCTCACTCGTCGCTTCATCTTGCACTGGTAATTAAATATCTAGATTCTCGTTTTGTTGGTGCGATCGCCCTTTTGGCTGAATTCAAGTGTCAGGGCGTTGGCGTAGCTTATCGTAGACATCGCTGATTCGCAATGACCTTCATAGAAGCGATCGCCTTTTCTACTCAACTCATCTGTGGGTGCGATCGCTATCCGCAATAACCTTCACACAAGCCGCTCCTCGTATCCAACTCATCTGTGGGGGTGTTGGCTTTTTCTGACGGTATGAGAAAGATGAAACGGCTAATGCTAAGGCTTTAGCCTGTGGGGTTATCCAAATCGTAAGCAGGTATGAGAGTTGAGGATGATATCAATTACTCAATCCTCTTAAGTGATGAACGGTTAGCAGCCAGATTCATGAATGCTTTAAGAAAATTCAGCATATATGAAGTTTTATTAGGCAATGCGTAATTGTTACTAGCCAAGCTGAAGTCATAATTATGAGAGTTCGCAAGTTTAGTAGCTTAACTCTTTCGTTTCCTTATAGATCCCGTATTCTTAATTCCTTAATTGCCAAACTGTACTAATAGAAATCAGGTTAAATTAGTACATTACAAGATAAGTTCACACATTTACCAATCTGCAAGGAGAGCAAAAGTCATGAATTCTCAAAATACACAACTGCTAACAGACGAGATTCAAAACAAATTGAGTAAAGACCTGAAGAACTCTAAAAAAGATGTTGCGTTCGAAGATGAAAGTACATCAAAAGAGACTACTGGCGAATCACAAAGCAGTATCAACTCAGAATCAATTGAATTGAATGATGCTGTTGATAAGCAAGAATTTCATAACTTTGCAGATGTAGTTCACTCTAAGGAACTTAAGGAGACTTGCTGGTTGGATGATTACGGTTATAGAGTATGTAAACCTTAACAGGATTGTCAACTTAATTACTATCTTTTCATTTTACTGAAGAGAATGTTTTAAAATATATTTTGTTATCATGCTGGAGCTTGCTTAAGGCATGATACGCACTAAAGCATAGTGAAGCACTTAGTGTAGGACTTAAACCCCATAGCAATCCAATCTGATTTTTGAAACAATCTAAGTAGTCCGTAACGCACCAAAATCTTTGGGTGGTGCGTTACCCTTTGCTAATCCACTTTATGTGTATTTCAAATATGAAACATGAGTTCTATATATTTTAATATGCTTGGGTTAATAAAAATTTTAAGTTGGGTTTTTGGCGCTAACCCAAGCGTATTGTTATATATTCTTCTCTTTTAGATGCTACACAAACACTCCACTTAGCTTCGCTCAAAATGACTATTGATGAAAATTCATTTAAAGGGTGCAATATCCAATATGGGTAATGTTTGGGCTTGCTGCCACAGTGTAGGATTTGTAATAACTAGTGCAATAGCTTTTTCTGCAAATTGTGCCATTGCCCAAATTATCCCAGATGCGACTTTACCTAATAATTCTCAAGTTACACCACCAGATAAAAATAATGTCATAACCATTGAAGGTGGAACCAAAATAGGCAGTAATTTGTTCCACAGTTTCAAAGAGTTTTCCGTACTTGATAAAACTACGGCTGAATTTAATAATACTGATGTAGGAGTTCAGAACATTATTAGCAGGGTAACAGGGAAGTTTGTTTCTAATATTGAAGGCATCATTAAAGCTCAAGCTAATCTGTTTTTAATTAATCCCAACGGAATTATTTTTGGCCCCAATGCTTCTTTACAAATTGGTGGTTCCTTTGTAGCGAGTACGGCGAGTAGCCTGAACTTTGGCGATGGTACTAAGTTTAGTGCCACAGATGCTCAAACAACACCCCTGCTGACACTAAGTGTTCCCATTGGTTTACAGTTCGGAGCCACTGCGGCTCCCATCCGCAATCAATCTCAATCTCAAGTAAATCCAAACGGCGAGCGGAACCCTGTTGGTCTTGGTCTACAAGTGCAGCCAGATAAAACTTTGGCACTTGTAGGCGGCGATATAACGCTAGAGGGCGGAAATTTAACAGCAGCGTCGGGAAGAATTGAGCTAGGAAGTGTCGGTGCTAATAGTCTGGTTAGTCTGAATCCAACAAACCAAGGTTGGGTTTTGAGGTATCAAGGTGTCCAAAATTTCCAAAATATTCAACTAACTGGGCGAACTATTAATAGTTCTAATATTCCATCTAGAGTAATAGCTACCAATAAAGATGGTAATGGCGGTACTATCCAGGTGCAGGGTAACTCAGTAGAATTAATTGGTGATCGTGTGCTATTATCAACTCAAACTACTGGCGCTAGTAATGGCGGAGACTTAAATATTAGCAGCAGTAAATTAATTGTTCGGGGTGGTGCACAAATAGCTACTTCTACCAGAGGCCAGGGTGATGGGGGAAAGTTGACCGTGAATGCCTCGAAGTCAGTGGAGATCATTGGTAGTAGTCTTTCACCAGATGGGAGTACAGCTAGTTCATTATTTAGTTCAACTGCTGTTGCCGGAAAAGCAGGTGAGATAATAATCAATACTGGGAGTTTGCTTATTCAAGATGGGGGAAAGATAGCAACAGATTCTATTGCGAACTCACAATTAATACCAGGTACAGGAGCAGGAGGAGATTTGACCGTGAATGCCTCCAAGTCTGTGGAGATCATTGGAACCTCAAGTGGCTTGTTTGCTTCAACTAACACTTCTGGAGATGCTGGAAGTGTGAAAATAACCACAGGGAAATTGATTATTCAGGATGGGGCTAAAGTAACTGTGAGCAGTGAATTCAAAAATTACAACTACCCAGAGAATGTACCCACTCTAGGGAAAGCAGGTGATCTCAATATTACTAGTAGCTCTATTTCTCTAGATAATCAAGCAAGCCTCACATCTGATAGTGAGTCAGGACGGGGCGGGAATATTACGTTAGACGTGCAAGACATATTAATGATGCGCCACGGAAGTAAAATAACCACTAATGCACAGGGTGATGGAGATGGCGGTAATATCACCATTAATGCACCTAATGGCTTCCTTGTCACCACTCCTTCTGAAAATAACGATATCATCGCCAATGCCTTGTCTGCCTCTGGTGGTAGAATCACAATCACCGCTAAGAGTATCTTTGGTTTTGTGCCGCGCACCCGTGCAGAAGTAGAGAGGCTGTTGAACCCTAAAGAGCCACTAGACCCAAGTAGGCTGCTAACAAGTGACATCACCGCGTTTTCTCAGCAAAACCCTACATTAAATGGCACTGTACAAATCAACTCACCAGATGCTGACCCCAGTAAAGGATTAGTCGAACTACCCGTAAATCTAGTTGATGCTTCGCAGCAAATTGCTGCTGGTTGTGATTCTGGTGGAAAAATAGCCAGGAGTTCATTTATTGCTACTGGGCGTGGAGGAATAGTAGCCGATCCTACACAGCCATTAATATCTGATGATGCGGTGCTGGCAGATTGGATCGCACTCTCTCCAGAGAGTCAGAATCTTGCTGGTGGTATTCAGAAAAGAGTGGCTGTTAAGGCGCAGCGAGACACAGAAGAAAAATCACAGAAAGTTAATTCTGTCAATGAACCTAATGAAATTGTGGAAGCTCAAGGATGGGTTATGGATGCCAATGGGAACGTGGTTTTAGTTGCTCAAGTTCCTACTGCCTCGCCCCATAACTCTGCGCTCACCGCTACATCTTGCGCTGCTAATTAGAAAATGAACAGTCAAACTAGAGCCAAGGCAATGGAATTCGCAGCTACACAAACGTAGGCGTTCGCGTAGCGTCTCCTAGAGAAGCCTTCCCGTAAAGCCTGCGGTATAGTTACGCTTAGGGCGCAGCCTTTCGAAGAGAAGGGTAGTCCGCCTCCACAGATTAAGGATAAATTAAGGTTTTGAAACCCACTTCTATGTAGACGCGGTTTCTAACGGCCCGTTTGACTGTTTAATTCTCGTAACTTCGCGGACATGGGCGATGCCTATTCTTTAACTCGTTTCCTGAATTTGCAGACGTACAGTGTGTTCAGTCGCACCACTAAGTTGCAATTCCATGATTTCACCTCCCAGAGGTTCCAAGCAAGTGAGGAGCGATCGCAAGTTGGGTGTACTTGCGCCAGTATCTACATATAATCGATCTGCTAAATTACCGATTCGTTTCCAAGTCATATAGAGTTTAGCGATCGTTTGTTCAATTTGTGATGCTTGATTTACCAAGTCAGCAGCAATACTCAAACAGCCGACTCTTTGCGCTTCTTCTAAGGCTGTTTCAATATCAATATTTTCCTGCGTTAGCGCCTGGACTTGAGCCGCCCCTTTAAGATATTTGGCCAAGTTACGCGCTTCGGTAGTTACCTGTTTTAGGGTATCCACATCAGGGTTAGCAGCAATTTCCTTTTGGATAAATTTTTGGTGCGATTCTGGCAGTTTTTCCATTTCCTTCACCAGTGGGGCAATGTAGCGCGGTGGAAGGGTGTTATCTGCTGCTTTTTCTTTAACTGCTTCGGGTAATAAATCTGAGGACATGGCTGTCCATTCATCGCTGAGTTGACGCACTTCCCGCCTGGTGATGCGATCGCCTTTTTGGGCGGCTTCACTCACCATCTGTTGCACTTCTGGGACTGCTTTGGAGGTTTCAACAAATGCCCGTTTGCTGAAGTTGTTTACAGATCCGGGATCAAGTTTACCGTCTTCGATGAGAGTATCGGCACTATTCGCCAGTTGAATCCAGGCATAAGCTTGACTTTTGCTGATTTCCCGCTCTTTTAGCCATCGCAAAAAGCCAGTACCACGTCCGTCACCACCCACTTTCTCTCTGTCGCGGATAGCCCGTAAAATTCGCCCCCGCCAGATTTCAGTTTGCAAATCAAAGCGATCGCATACCTGCCAAGCTACTTCTAGCTGCTGTTGAAAATCTGACTCTAGAATCTGTTCATCTTCTGGATCGGGCAGTTCAAAGCTGATATCTGCTGGCTGTAGTAAAGCCGCAGCAAGGTCGTTTATGGAGTCGGTGTCTTGCACGATTGATGACTAACGAGTGGATGCGATCGGCTTATTATGCCACAATCTGTGGACTCTCACTTAAGGGGGAGTACGGTATTTTGAGCTACAACAAATATAGTAGGAAGAAGTAAACCACCTTTGTAAAGTCTTTAATTAATCAGAGACAATAAAAATAAAACAATGAACCAGGTAGACTACCTCCGCATAAGCTTAATCGATCGCTGCAATTTTCGTTGTCAATACTGTATGCCAGAGGGAGTAGAACTGGATTATATTCTCAAGCAACAACTGTTGACTGATGAGGAACTACTCACCTTAATTGAAGAGGTATTTATTCCGGTAGGCTTTAATCGGTTTCGGTTGACTGGGGGTGAACCCTTATTGCGTCCGCGCGTGGTAGATTTGGTAAGCGCGATCGCCTCTTTTCCTCAAACTCAAGACCTCTCAATGACCACCAACGGTTTTTTGCTGGCTCCGATGGCACAAAACCTCTACAATGCTGGTTTGCGACGAATTAATATTAGTCTGGACTCTCTTGATCCCGACATTTTTGATCAAATTATTGGTAATCAGGGACGTTCTCGTTGGCAACAAGTTTGGCATGGGATTCAAGCTGCCCATCAGGTCGGATTCGACCCCCTAAAGCTGAATGTAGTGGTGATTCCTGGGGTTAATGACCACGAAGTTCTAGATTTAGCTGCTTTGACAATTGACAAACAATGGCACGTTCGATTTATTGAATTCATGCCTATTGGTAATCTACATTTATTTGGCGATCGCGGTTGGGTATCTTCAGCCGATTTACGACAACAAATCCGCGAGCGCTGGGGCTTGACAGAATCACAAGTTCGTGGCGCTGGTCCTGCTGATGTCTTTCAAATTCCCGGTGCGAAGGGGACACTGGGATTTATTAGTCAGATGTCAGAATGTTTTTGCGATCGTTGTAACCGGATGCGTCTGAGTGCCGATGGCTGGCTGCGTCCCTGTTTATTGAATGAAACTGGTCAAATAGATTTAAAAACTGCTTTACGTTCTGGCACTACCACCGCTCAATTACAAGAGCAGGTAAGGCATTTACTGGGAATCAAGCCAGAAATTAACTTTAAAGGACGCGATTCTGGCATTTTAGGTACATATACCCGCACCATGTCGCAAATTGGCGGATAGTCATTGGTCATTTGCCCTTTGCAAATAACTAAGGACAAATGACTAAAGACAAATCGCTCTTATGCTTGTCGTGAGTAGTATTCCACCACAAGTAGTTCATTAACTTGTAGTGCCACCCATTCTCGCTCAACAACACTGTTGACTCTACCAACCAACTTATTTTTGTCAAACTCCAAATGACTGGGGAGGTTGGCCAAACCGGGATATTGTAAGTTAGCTTCCACTAACTTCCGTGATTGTGCCCGATCCCTGACTGCAATTACTTCGCCAGGACGGCATTGATAGCTGGCAATATTAACCACACGACCGTTAACAGTTACGTGACCGTGATTTACCAGTTGACGAGCTGCTGGGATAGTCGGGGCTATACCCAAGCGGAAAACGGTATTATCCAAGCGCATTTCTAGCAATTGCAGCAGCACTTGTCCGGTAGAACCAGTAACACGTCTGGCTTTCCGCACATAGCGGAGCAATTGCTTTTCAGTCAAACCGTAGTTGAAGCGGAGCTTTTGCTTTTCTTCTAGACGGATAGCATACTCAGAGCGCTTCTTACGGTTCTGACCATGCATACCAGGTGGGTAAGCGCGTCTAGCGCTTTTACGAGTTAATCCTGGTAAGTCGCCTAAGCGGCGTACAATTCTGAGGCGTGGCCCTCTGTATCGGGACATGAGTTTCCTTAATCTAATCCTGTTTAAACTTTAGCCAAACATATTTAGCCAAACATACTATGATGACATACTATGTTGACATATCTCTGATTTTTAATCAGAGGATTTTTCGTTCTTTGAGGATGCTTACCTTGGTATGACGTATCCTACCAATGTAGAGGCATCAACTTTCTTGCCAGTTGCTTTAAGTCGGTAGAGCCGACATACTGGCTTTCAAGCCTGAATTCCGGCCTGTCACGCCGTATTCCTGCCAATAAGTTTTTTGTGTTTATTTAGTTTCGTAGGCTACTCAATCATCAGATTGGTTTACGCAGTATTCTTACTCTGAAATACTTTTTACGTTGCCTACTTATCTTTCAAACAGTTATATTAACACAATTTCCGGCATAAATAATTATGTCTATAGCTTGCTACCGCCGAAATTCTTTAATTACAGAGGATCTTTAAGATATTTGAGTTAGCATAACTTTGGGTGTTTGGAGAATGGCAACATCAATGAGCAATAAAGCGGTTAATAGAGGTAAGAACAAACAAGCCAGTTCCACCTCCAGGATTTTAACAGTACCAGTTTTGGCTATAGCTGGATGCTTGGCAGCGATTTTACCAAATACAGCGATCGCTGCCTCTTACAGCAATGATTATAGTGTCTGTGCGGGTCGCCTTTTGAGCGTGGGTGTAACAGCAGAAGCGGCTTCACTTGGTTGTGCAGCAGCACTGCGTCCAAAAGATTTTGCTGCTTGCGTGGTTAAAATTGATAAGCAAACCCAAATTGCCGCGACAGATGCGCTTTCTACTTGTGGGAATGCCCGACGTCCTGAGGAGTTAGCTACCTGTGTAGTTGGCGTCAGCTTAAGTACTAAGGAAGAAGCTAATCCGGCAGTTTTAGATTACTGTGGACGCAGTTTGTTACCTGTGCGTTTTGGCCAGTGTGTGGTTGGCTTGCGTAGTCAAATCGACTTTCCCCCCACACAGGCATTAGATACTTGTATCAGTGCTGATGATAGTGTTATAGGTGCTTCATCTTCGTCTACACCGCCAACTATAATACCTGCGGGTTCAACTCCAAATTTAGAGACTACCCCATTTCCAACACAACCGATTGTTCCAACACAACCGGTTATTCCAACACAACCGGTTATTCCAACGCAACCGATTGTTCCAACGCAACCCGGCACGACAAATTAATTACAGTCCTTTGTAATTGACTGAGGATACAGGTTAATTAGTAGGGTGGGCATTATAAATGCCCACCCTACTATGATTTGGCGAAAATATTTATATAAAACTTGCTAAAATTACCCTCTGCTTGCAAATTGTGCAAACTAAATATTTACAATACAAAAGTCACAAAATTGCTTGTGACTTTTGTACTACTAGTACAGTATTACAGTGTAAATAGACCAACGATCCCCCTACTACTAAGCAAGGGACAAAATCAGTGAAAAGCTTATAAAGCTTTTTTAATTTTGGGTAGTGGAACTCCAAAAAATAAATTATCTAATTTTTGGAATCAAAACGACTTTTCCTCCCCCAAGTAAAATATCCCTTGGACTAAAAGCGATAGGATATTTTTTTATTTGAAAGTCCCTAGCGCGACTAGTCTTCTCTTTCGCCAAAAGCTGTCTGTAAAACCACTGCGATACCACCGTCTTGGTGATATTTATCTGCCCAGGCACGGATAACTTCATCCAATTCTTCCATAGCCTGCTCCATTTTTTCTGGGAGGATATCGAGTTCTTCTAGTAGGCGCATGGCATTTCGTCGCCGTTCTGCCCAATTCTTCATCATGCGGAAATACCGAGCGGTATCTTCTACCATGATGTAAGTGCGTTCTTGATCGTCTGCTGGGGCGTAAAAAGGACGGGTAAGAGCGTAGAAGGGCATTCCCCAAGGAGAATCAATGCGTGTTACCGTTCCTGAGTAGAGCAGACGGCGCTTGATATGCTCACCCAAGGCTTCACTCAAAGGCATTTGGTGTTCGGGTGGCAAGTCTTCTTGCGATCGCCTGTGCAAAAACTCAATCAAATCTAGAAACTCAAAAGAGCTAACTAACTGGGCGTCAGGTAGATTACTTGGAAGTTTTTGTTCAATTTGTCTTTTTTCTTCACTTGTCAAGCTAGTACCAGGAACGCGCGATCGCCCCGGTTGCCAAGGATACTTTTCTAGCCAGACATAAGGTAATTGAATCAAATAGCGCGGTTCCTGAGAACCCAGCATCTTTAACAGTTTGCCTTCTGTTAGCGCTTGTCTGACTTCTTCTACAATAATTTTTACCCGTTTCGGCTCCAAGTGGTGCAGATGCCCTGTCATCCGCAGGTTTTGCCCCTGCTCCAGATAGGTCATGTAAATTGCACACTTTGCTGCTGTTGCGGCTGCGTCTAAAAATGCCCCATGCCTGTGCCCACTCGTCCGCATGGCACTAAAAGCCAGATAAAGCATGATCTGATCCATCGCACTGGGGTCAAGACGTTTGATCAGATCTATGTCGTTACTCATATTACAGACAATTGAATAGCACGTTTACACAACTTTTAATCGAGTGAAAATAGGTAGTATACACCTGACTGAAGAGAATGTCTTTACTTCAGACTATATTAATATGCGATAACTCTGAAATCGGTGGTAGTCCAAACTACTATTTTCGCATATTTTTCTCGTATACAGGCAGATTCAGTTGTTATTACTATAACTGTCGCTGTATCTGACCGGAAAATTACATAGATCACCAGGTTTAGCTTGAAGGCGGTTTAAATCCCAAAAGTCAACTGTGTGTTGCAACTAATCTACAAAGCCTTTAAGTTCTCTGGGGTTTTTCTTATCTTTAAAAAGCAACAACATCAAGCTGCTTACGCCTAATTATGGCACTATGCCGACTCGGAGTAAAAAGTAATTGGCGCGGTTCATCTAGAATATGTGTTACTCAAAAAATATGATTTTAATTCGGCTTTGACGAATTCTTTGTAGTACACAAATGGCTAGAGAGCATTGGGAATAGCCTAAAAATAAATCGCTTACCAGGTGTAGAAACATTCAGAGGTTGAGTCATACGACTCGTTGCGAACTATCATCTTGTTCACAACCTCCAGTGATGTCTCGCCACTATAAGCCGTTGGCTTGAGGGAAGATAGTAGACATCAATTAGAGCAATTAATTCCAATTTCAAAAATACCTGTTGTTTCACATATCGTTTCCTATCATATCATTATTTTTTTTGTTTGCAATAATTTTGTGCTTTTTTAACTTTAAAAATTATGCTCGTTTAAATAATTTGTATTCTCATTAAATTAACGTTCCATTATATTTTTATTCTTCGTCCTAAATCTAAGCCTTACTTAGCTTTTTGTGCTGATAATTTGACACAAAAAACCGCAATTTAGTCTGAATTAATCGTATAACCATTAAGCTTTATTGCTCATGCTGATAGCCTAATAATTAGTTATTAGCTAGAAATATCATAAAACGTATCAGATTCAATTTGATGATTATTTAAATGTTTTTTCCCAGCGGATTGGTATTGTTTGCATGATTTGACTAATTCATTGGCTACTTTCAAGTATGTTTTACCTCACTGTTTTATATATTTTCTTGGCTTGAATTGTGTAGAGAATTTTTTGCTAGAAAAGGAGAGAATTCGCAGCAAGCTAGGATATAAGCTTCTTTCTCTAGGCATTTAGGCGATCGCCCAAATTGACTAGTACGGACTGACAGAAACAAATATACCATTTCAGCAAACACAATAAGCCAGTGGGCGTGAATAATTGAAGGTTGTATTAAGTGGCTTCAGACCTTAGAATAGGCGTGAAACCCTTAGTAACAGTCAATCTAATCAATTTTACATTCCGTAACATAGTTCAATTTATTCTTGCCCACTTACTGAGTCTACCACGCTTCAAAACCGGGTTACTCTAAGCATTTCTGCTACTTCTTCATCTCCTAGTTCCAAAAGGTACTGCAATGCTCTTAATTCTTTGCAAATCTCCTCCTTAAGCAAGTACTCGTACTCAATTGCTTGAGTTGGTACTACTCGTACTGCTTATATATACGTGTTTTCCCTGCCTGTATCAGGCTAAATTCCTAAAAATATATTACAAGTCCAGTTATTCTGATTACTGCTTGCTCATCTATTAAGCGTTAAGCTGTTACGCATTTAACTTAAACATTTACATGAAGGCTGATGAACGATGACTGATGACTGATAACCTTTAACCGTCAACAGTTAACAGTTACCGGACATAAAGCGTGTTTATATAATTTGAGGCGCGCATCACCTTATCTCCATCTATACAGCAGTCTTAAATTATTCGTAAAAAATAAGATCCCTAGCTTCTCCAAGAAGTCGAGGATCTTATTTCTCACAAGGTGATTGAGAGAAGTTACAACTAAGCGTATTCATGTCAGGATTGGTGCTGAGAGTGATGGGAGGTAAAGTAGCTACCACTACACCTAAACTGATTGAACTCGTCATTTAATTGGTTGGACTAGAGGGTTTAACCTGATTTTTCATTGTTTCAAAACTGAAAGCAGCCGCGCCAAAGGTTACTAACAACACTCCCAAAATTTGCACAATATCTAAATTTTCTTGAATGATTAACCCAGCGAAAATCACGGTTAAAACTGGGATGCTACCACCGATGAGCGCTGACCGCGAGGCACCTAGTTTACTGATACCAATATTGTTTAGCAAATAGCCCGCAAGAGTCAGCACACCCAAAATAAATGCGCTTAAAACCAGTTCCAGCATCTTAGAGGGGTCAACTACTAAGTTCCAACTGCTTGGTAAAGGTAGCATTAAGCAGATAAAGCTCAACAGCAACATGGTAGCGAAGTTAATTAAAGTAAAAGTCACGGGATGCAGTTTGCTAGCACAAACCCGCGTCAGAATTATGTAGGCAGCAAAAGCCACGCCTGAAAGAATGGCGGTGCTGCTTCCTAATGAAGTATTACCCATACCTGTGCTGGGAGAACCTGCCAAGACCAACAATTCACCGCAGCATATCGCGGCGATCGCACCGATGCGGAATATGGTAGGACGATCACGAAACAAAAACCACGAGAATAAACCACTAACCATCGGATAGATAAAGAACAGTGCGATCGCCATTCCAGTTGTGACTTGAGCGATCGCAGTGTATATCAGTACCTGAGACAAAAACAAAAAGCACCCACTCATAATTGAATACAGCAAAATCCGCTTGCTAGCTGCATTAGCAGGCGTGGGGTTTCCTCTAGCTGAGTTAGCCAAGTTTTCTAAGTCTTGCCACAATGTTGGATGCAGTATTGGAGATAACAGTACCATCAGTGGTACCACTACCATAAACCGTAGGGTCAAAATTAACAGAGTATTGCCCAAAGTCGGCGGTAGCAAGCGCTCTACCTCTAATACTCCAAAAATTTGAGAACCTTCGTGGAAAATTATCTTAATGGCTACGTTGTAAAGCGACGATAATACTGCCGATAAGACAATTAATAAGAAACCGATTTGGAGCGGCGATAAACCTGAAGAATTGCGCGATCGTGATTGTGGAGGTTTTGCTCCCGCCTGCGGCTCTAGCGCAGTAGAAGGCGGGGATTTAACTTTGCTCTGCTCCCCGTTTTTGCGGGTAACAGAAGTTGATTCAGCAGAGTTTCTCCTCCGTAAACGTTGTATTGCTTCCGTCGGTGGCACAGATACAATAGGAGGCGCTGATGTAGTTTCGCTTTCTGATAAATCTTTATTGAGGACAGAAATTGGTTCAGTAGCGTTTTCTTTTGGTGGTGGAACTACAGTAGTATTTGGCTCTGATTTAGTTTCCCTTTGGGACAAGTCTTTGCTGGGGGCAGAAATTGGGTTCGCGGCGTTTTCTCTAACATCAGTCGGCTCTGATTTAGTTTCCCTTGGGGATAAGTCTTTACTGGGGACAGAAATTGGATTCGCGGGATTTTCTCTAACAACAGTCGGCTCTGATTTAGTTTCCCTTTGGAACAAGTCTTTGCTGGGGGCAGAAATTGGGTTCGCGGCGTTTTCTCTAACATCAGTCGGCTCTGATTTAGTTTCCCTTTGGAACAAGTCTTTACTGGGGACAGAAATTGGGTTCGCGGCGTTTTCTCTAACAACAGTCGGCTCTGATTTAGTTTCCCTTGGTGAAAACTTATTAGGGATCGAGGAAATTGGCTCAGAGGAATTTCTTACTACTTCGCCAACTTGTGGCGAAGATGTCTCAAAAGAACTATTTTTTTCTGGTTCCGTAAATTGCAAAACAGTAGGTGTACCTGTTGTTGCTGATTTACGTGAAGTTTCTTCTATAGTTTTTTCTAGTTCTCCATGCAGACGATTAACGAACTCCGTCAAAATCGTTTCCCCTTGCTGCTGCTGGCTGTACATCCGTGACAACTGTTGGGAAAGATTACTTTGATAGTTCTTCAGCTCCTGTTGCAGCGAGTTAAAGGTAACAGTAACGGTGTCATCCAAGCTGTCAAACATATGTTCGACTTTTTCATTGATTTCACCTACTACATTGCTGCTTACTTCAGCGGATTTAAGCGCAGCTTGTTCATAAGACTTGCCGTCTATAGTTTGGTTCGCTAAAGTTGCCAGAGAAGATTGCAATTGTGAAGATATATGCTTTGCTAGAACTTCTGCAAGTTGCCGAATTAACACTTGCTGTTCAGTAATTTGGCGCACTTGTTGTAAATGCTCTTTTTCCTCTAGCAAGCTTTGAATGTCATCAGATAATCGATTTTTTTCTGACTGAAGCCGCTTTACGTCTTCTTGTAACCCTCTGAGGACATTCTGCTGAAGATTTTCTAAATCTTCAACTACAGCCCAAAGAGCATTTTCTGCTGCTCTGGATAGCTCGCCTCTGACTCTCGGGTTTTCTGGTTGCTTCTCGAATCGCCCCATTAGCTTCTAACCTCTAACATTTTGACGATAAAGCTGCTTCCGGTACACTTTATTGGCGCTCATACTAATTTCCTGTATTTTGTCAGATAAATTAAAAATTCTAACAGCACTTCCGCATTTCAACGCAATTCTGTCATACTGAGCACAACTTGGCAAAGCATTAAATTTGCGCTAACACTTAATACACAGTATTTTCTTCAGCATTGACAAGTATTTTGTCATGTCTGTATGCCTGTAAATCCCTTGAACTAAAATCTTTTTTTTGGTCAGTTTAATTTACATCAACTATTTGCTAATGAGATTTTTACTTTTAAATAAATCTCACTCCAAATAGATATCAATACTGCGTAGGTTTTGAGTCGATCCCCCCAACTCCCCCCTTTTAAGGGAGACTAAGGGGGATCTTCAATGACTATGCACCGAAACGCGAGCAGTATTGAAATAGATATTTATTGTTGTGCTGCCAATAGTAGTTGTCAAAGACTTACAGATGCATGTGCGTAGGCGCAAAGCGACTTGTCCCCAAATATGGCCACAAAATTGTCTGACTTGCAAAATTAGCTGTAAATTTTTGTGGAATGTAACTTGTGTGACAGTTTATATCTCTAAACGGAGATTAAAGTATCTTGTTGTGGAAATTCAAAGTTACGCTATCCCCTGCACAACATTCTAATGAATGAGCAGCAGTTCTGCAAAAATACGCTTTTTTGGTGTTGTTGCAGTCTAGGTTCTACTTTGAGTAGATGCAGTAGAAGAAAAAGTTAGAGAAATATTAATAATTCTTAGAAAAATAAAATCCTGGCGATGCCAAAGATGGCAGCGCTAAGGATAGCACTTACGGGGATTGTAATTAGCCACGCGGCGGCAATGCCTTGTAGTGTTTTAAACTTAATAGACTTGATATTTTGCACTAGTCCAATACCTACTACACCGCCGACAAGAGCGTGGGAAGTGGAGACTGGTAAACCTAGCCGGGAGGCGATGAGGATGGTGGTAGCAGTAGCAAGTTCGGCACAAAATCCACTACTAGGTTGCAAAGCAATAATATTTTCGCCAATAGTGGCGATGACTTTTTTACCCCAGACAGCTAAACCACCAACAATACCAGCACCACCAAGGATTAAAATCCAAATAGGGATGGTGATACCATCTGTAGGTACGCTACCGGTGCGATTGATGTAGACGATCGCAGCTAAAGGAGCGATCGCATTTCCCACATCATTAGAACCGTGAGCAAAGGCTACAAAGCAAGCACTTAATAGCTGAAATCGGGCAAATAATCTTTCTACGGGATTAGGAATTGGGGATTGGATAGACTCTTCTGTTTTCCCGAAATCTCCCAATTGTCGCCAACTAATGATTGTGAGTCCAACTGCTGCAACTGCACCGGTTAATAGTGGGATGTCGTAAGCAGGGATTGTAAAACCAATTTGCTCAATTACAAAATTGGTTAGCGGTTGAGTCAGCGATGGTAATACAATTACGCCGAATACACCAAGCAGCGCAGTACTCAACCAGGGAATCCATTCCTGTAACTGCACTACTTGATTGGGTTGATCCAAAATCCAGTGCTTGATTTGACTGTAAAATAAAGCAGCGATCGCACCACTAATTAATGGCGTTAAAACCCAGCCAATGGTAATCAAGCCAATTGATGACCAATCAATTGCACCTACTCCCAAAGCTACCCAGCTAAATCCAGCGATCGCACCAACAACCGCATGAGAAGATGAGACTGGTAAACCGCGTGATGTAGCAATTTGCAACCACACACCACAGGATATTAGTACCGTTACCATGCCAGTAACGAATATTTGGGGTGTAGCAGCGAATAAGGCAGGATTTGCAATTTTCGTTGCAAGAGTTTCCGTTACCTCATGTCCAAACAATACAGCACCGGTAAACTCTAATATTCCGGCAATTATTATCGCTTGTTTGAGGGTAACAGCTTTGGAGCCTACAGAGGTTCCCATCGCGTTAGCGACATCATTTGCTCCGAGATTCCAGGCGACATAGAAAGCTAGTAGAGCAACTGCAACTAGGGTAATAAGCATTTTTTTGAGGCTAGCAAGGATATGAGAGAGCAGAGGGAGATCACAATTCAAAATCCAAAATTGAAGAGATCCCCCTGATCTCCCTTTTACGGATAAATTAAGATTTTATAAGTATCCGGTGTGGGTGCGATCGCTTGCTCAACAGCTGCTGATAAATCTTTTAATGGATAGCGATCGCTAATCAACGCTTGCACATCAATTCGCTGATTAAATACAATATCAGCTGATAAACTCTGAAGCCGATAAGATGAGCTATAACTTCCTATCAAGTCAATTTCTCGACGGTAGAGGATATTAGGGTTGATGGGGATTTCCACCTCATCGGGGAATTCGGCGAAAAATAAGATTTTCCCACCTTTGCGGGTACTATCAAGTGCTTGAAAGAAAGCTTTTTCACTAGGAACAGCCAGCAGAGTAATATCAACACCCAATCCACCAGTTAGGGCATGGATTTTTGCTGTTAAATCCGGATCACGGGCATCAAAAGCCGCCTCTGCGCCGACACTCAAGGCTTTTTCAATTCTAGAGGGTAGTAAATCGGTAGCGATCGCTTTTGCTCCGAAATACTTCACTAACATGATAAACATTAACCCAATTGGCCCAGCACCAGTAACTAATACAGTTTGTCCTGGCGCAATTTGGGCTTTTTTCACTGCCTTCAAGCAGCAGTTAGTTGGTTCTACAAAACTCGCTTCTTCAAAACTGATATTATCAGGGATAGGAATTAGTCCACCGTTTTGAACAATATGTCCGGGAACTTTGACATAATCAGCAAAACCGCCACCACTGGCGTTAAAGCCTGCGGTTGTCGAGATGTTTTTGTAGACATCACACATAGAGAAATTATCATTTAGGCAGTAAGGGCAACGCATACAGGGGATGTGGTGCATTACCGCTACTCGTTGTCCAACTTGCCAACCTTTAACATCATTACCCAATGCTGCGATCGTGCCGGCAGTTTCATGTCCAAAAATGCGTGGCGGTTCATACAGTGGATAACGAATTTTTTTAATATCTGACTGACATAACCCCACAACCCGCACCTGTACCAGTACTTCATCTGGTTCTAGGATTGGAACTGGGATATCTTCGTAAGAAAGTTGATTAACGCCTCTAAATACCTGTGCTTTCACGTTGGTTTTTCCCTGCTCAACGATACTAGATGTAACATTTAGTGGTTCAGGTTAGGTTATTAAGTTTGAGATTTAATATTAACTGTGGCTGCTATCCAAGCGGCGCGACGGAGAGCCAAAACTATTCTGGTGAGATAGTATTACGGCTTCCGTAACGCTGTATTATTTTTAAATATTTTCTCAAGATTTTTTCCGAGACGGTAGCAATGACTATTCGCCATGCCACTGAAACTGACTTGCCTGCAATTGTGGCAATTTATAATGCTGCAATTCCTAGCCGCATGGCAACTGCTGATTTAGAGCCAGTATCTGTGGAAAGTCGCCTTCCCTGGTTTAAGGGGCGATCGCCTTCACAACGCCCACTTTGGGTAATCGAAGTAGAAGGAGCAATCGCTGGATGGCTTAGTTTCCAATCCTTTTATGGGCGGCCCGCCTATAGTTCTACTGCCGAAATTAGCATTTACATCGCCCCTCGTTTTCAACGGTGTGGTTTGGGGCGACAACTATTAGCACAAGCAATTAGCGAAAGCCCTAGTTTGGGTTTAAAGACCCTAGTATGCTTCATTTTTGCTCACAATCAACCCAGTTTAAAACTTTTTGAAACATTTGGTTTTCAACATTGGGGGAATTTACCTAAAGTTGCCGAAATTGACAGCATTGAATGTGATTTGTCCATCATGGGACTCCGAATTAATCAATCTGTTGTTTGATTTGATGCCAATAATATTAACAAGGCTGTAATTGCGTTAATAATACAACAATTTCATCAATTGCCTGCCGCACAACCGTTGCAGGTTGTTCTGATTGATTGACGATAATAGTAAAAACTAACGGCTCATATTTAGGCGCATTCATATATCCAGATAAAGAAACTACACCCGTTAACGTACCTGTTTTTGCTTGCACAATGCCCTCAGCAGATGTGTCTTGAAAGCGGTTTTTCAAGGTTCCACTTTTACCCGCTAGAGGTAAAGATGCGCGATACAGATATGCTGTTGGTGTTCTTGCTATTCCTCGCAAAGTTTGGACAAAAGCTTCTGGTGTCACTAAGTTTCGACGTGATAAACCCGAACCATCCACTAAAATATAATTTGCTGGATCAACTCCCAATTGAGTTAAACTCGCTTTAACAACTTCCAAACCTATATCAGCACTAGTTTGATTTTTCACTCGGAGTTTTTTTACAGCTAATGCTCTCAGCAGGGCCTCAGCATAGAGATTATTACTATTTAGATTCGTTTCTGCTAATAACTCAGATAAAGGTGGCGACTCTACAAATGCTATTTCTTCTTGATTAACGCCACCACTTATTACTAATGTTTGCCCCAAAAGAATTTTTTCTGTTGCCAAAGCATTACGGAAGCGCCGTAAGAAGTAATAATTAGGGTCAACTACGGGCAAATCTATTAAAGACGGTTCAGAGTTTGCTGTTAATTGTCCTTGAATCCGTAATACTGTTCCTGATAATTCGCGGGTAACATTAACGTAGGTTGGTTGATTTTGTGCAACTGTTACAGACTGATTAATTATCCGCCACTGTCTCGCCTCGTTGATATCAGTCCAGACTACTTGTAAAGATTTACCTACAGCCTGCGGTACAAGTTTTAAGCTAAAAATATTTTGATTTAGAATAAAGCTGCTGACTGGTGCGCCATAGTCTGACTGCACATCTTCCCATTGCCAGGTGGGATTAACAATATCACCTTGAATATAACTATCATCAGCTATCAACTGCTGAATTTGCGTAATACCTTTCTGTTTTAACTGCTGTGCCAATGTTTGCAGTTGAGTATCACTTAAGCTGGGATCTCCCCTACCGACAACACGTAAAACACCATTACCATTCTGATAAATAGAAGTACGAATCCGAAAATTAGCACCCAATTGCTGCAATGCTGCTGCTGTTGTCAGCAATTTGATGTTAGACGCGGGAGTAAAATATTTTTGAGCATCCCGGCTGTAAAGAATTGGCCCCGTTGACAGGGGTTGCACCAAAATTCCCCAGCGCACCCGACTGAATAATGGGCGATTGATTACAGCATCTATAGCTGTTCCCAGTTGGGTAGAGCAAATTGATTTTGTAGTAGTTGTTGGTACAACTGGGGTTTGTGCTTTAGCTGCTGGCTGGGTAACACCAACTTGAGTACCTAGAAACAGCAGCATCAAGCTAAGAGAGATTTTCCTGGTCATCACATAGTTCGTAAAACTACTTGATGATAATACCTTGGTGTGGCATTTTTTACGTCAATTCGACAAGAGGAAATTAACACTCTTCTTCCTCTTCCTCTTCTTCTTCCTCCGCCCCGAATAATTCGTCTATAAGTTCTTGTGCTCGTTCGTCTGAAATCTTTAAGGCTTCTTGAAGCTCAGAGATATAATCTTGTTCAGCTTCGGGTACTTCCTCATCAATTCCCACAACTAAAATAGCTGTGATGTATGCAGCTTCGCGATAACCTTTATTTGGTAAGGATGCGATCGCCTGTTCGATTAAAACTTCAGGTTCTTCTTCTTCTAGTAAGCTGACAACTTTTTGGGTCAACTCTTCAAAGTCTTCATCAGAGTAATCTTCAAATTGGGAAACGGCACCCAACATTTCACTCAACGCGTATTCTTCTTCTATGGTTATGCCTTCACCGTCAATAGCTGCGGAAAAGAGTCCAATAACTGCGATCGCAACTTCTGGTTCTAGAGCAACTGAACTGGTGCTACGGCCTTTGGGCAACTTGCGTTTAGACATAATTATCCTTTAAAAGTTACGTGATATTTCAGGAAGTAATACCTTGCGGTTTATCAATCCTCCTAAAATTTAGGGTTCCCAAAAGAATGTCAAAATATACATTGGTATAAATATTTATTCATAAAAAATACGCAGAGGAATGTATCCTCTGCGTATAAAAACAGTTAAATTGTCTTAAATTATCAAAAAGTGTTACAACTTTGTCCCACACTCAGCACAGAAGTTATGGGTGGGAGCATTTTTTGCATCGCAGTTACTACAATAAACTGGCTCTGCTGCTGCTTTCGGCGGTTGCTTCTGCAAACCGACCATTTGAGCGTTGCTCTTGCCAGGAGCTACCATTGGATAGCAATTTTCGTCTCTGGTGACGTGGACATTCAAGATCACAGGGCCATTGTGTGCTAACATTTCGGCGATCGCATCTTTCAATTCACTGCGATCGCTGATTATCATGCCTTTAATACCATAAGCTTTTGCCAATAACTCTACGTCTGGCATCCCTACTTCCATGTTTGAGCATGAGTAACGCTCACCATAAAAGGCTTGCTGCCACTGGCGCACCATCCCTTGCCAGCCGTTATTGATAATTATTGTCTTGACATTTATCCTGTACTGTGCTAGGGTTCCCAACTCCTGCAAACACATTTGGAAACTAGCATCGCCACTGATACAAATAACTTCTTCATCAGGAAACGCGACTTTAGCGCCCATTGCCGCAGGTAAGCCAAAACCCATCGTTCCTAAACCAGCACTAGAAATCCAGCGTCTTGGCCCGTTCTTGAGGAATTGTGCTGCCCACATTTGATGTTGTCCTACATCTGTGGTGTAGAAAGCGTTGGGTGCTTGGCTATTGACTTCTACAATCACTTCTTGGGGTGAAATGCTGTCGGGATGCTGCGGCACTATTAGAGGATACTCATCGCGCCAACGGTTAACTAAATTTAACCACTCTTGGTTTTGATTAGGTGTAGCCTTAACGCCTGTTTCTTTGCAGCGACGCAACAAGTCTACTAACACATTCCGCACATCGCCGACGATGGGTACTTCGGGAACGCGGTTTTTGCCGACTTCTGCCGGATCGATGTCGATGTGAATTACTTTAGCGCGGGAGGCGAATTCGTCTAACTTGCCTGTAACGCGATCGTCAAATCTAGCGCCAACGCAAATCAGCAAGTCGCAATCACTAACAGCAAAGTTAGCGTAAGCTGTGCCATGCATTCCTAACATTCCCAAAGCTAGGGGATGATGTTCGTCAAATGCACCGATCCCCATTAAGGTTGTGGTGACAGGGATATTGAATAATTCAGCCAGTTGTTTGACTTCTTCATGAGCGCCAGCTGCGATCGCACCACCACCGACATACAGTAGAGGACGACGGCTTTCAGTAATCAACTGGATCGCGGCATGAATTTGGCGAGGATTTCCCTTTACGGTGGGACGATAACCGCGTAATTTTGCCGAACCTGGTTTTACAGGTACATAGTCAAATTCTTCTAAAGCTACATCTTTGGGGACATCAATCAAAACTGGCCCCGGACGTCCACTGCTAGCGATGTGGAAAGCTTCGGCGACAATTCGCGCCATATCTTTGGGGTCACGCACTACATACGAGTGTTTCACAATTGGTAGCGTAATCCCGTAAATATCGGTTTCCTGAAAGGCATCTGTCCCAATCGATGGACGTGCTACCTGTCCGGTGACTACAATCATTGGGATTGAATCCATGTAGGCAGTGGCGATCCCTGTCACCAAGTTAGTTGCTCCTGGTCCAGATGTACCAAAGCATACTCCTACTTTGCCCGTGGCACGAGCGTAACCATCTGCGGCGTGGGCTGCGCCTTGTTCGTGTCTCACGAGAATGTGCTTCATAGCACCAGTTGCTTCCACCTTATACAGGTCGTCGTAAATTGGTAGAATTGCCCCACCAGGGTAACCAAAAATATAATCAACGCCGTGGCGATGAAGGCTGTCAAGCAGAGCAAAACCACCAGATGCACGTTTTGGCACGACTGGTTGGCTAGAAATACGAGACTCTTTGTGATTCTCGGTTTGTGGGAGACTGATTTGGGAAAGCGATCGCACGGTCAAACCTCAGACTATAGCTAAAGTTAATGCTGAAATTCTGTATTTAAGATTTCATTTTAATTGAAAACTTCAATCAAAATCTTATTAATTCTTATATTAAATATAAAGCTAGACTATTAGCCTACATTAATTAAATTACGTCTTGCAAGACATTGCGAGTATTTTTCCAAGCCCAAACACCGACAAATACGACAACAATACTCATTGCTACAAGCACAGTTCGCAAGCCAAGAGCATCAGTTAATGGGCCAGTAATCGCCAGAGGTAAGGCCAGAGCGATGTTGACGGCATGATTTTGAAAGCCAAACACTTTACCGTGCATGGTAGATGGTGTTTGTTGTTGAATTAAAGTTTGCATGGGTACGCCAATTAAAGAAGCACCTATACCCAAAACTGCACAGAGTCCTAGTGCCAGTAATAAATTGTGCGTAAAAGTAAACACCCCTAAAACTATTGCGATCATCAAAAATCCAATTAAAGGTAGAGGTTTGTGATGAAATTTATCACCCCAGTGACCTAAAATCGCTGCGCCAAATACCATACCTACGCCTGCTGCTGCCAAGAAAAAGCCAAACTGTTTTTCTTTTAAGCCAAACTCCTCGGCTAATTGAATTGTCAGCACCGTTAAGGCTGCAAACACACAATATAAGGTTGTTAGTTGCAGCATGGCATTCAATATCAAACGGTTTTTCTTGAGATAACGCACACTCTCAGTGAATTCGGTCCAAGGATGATTTGATCCTTGGTTTTCCTGGTGGGGCTTGGGTTCTTTAAACTGAATCGGCTGCATGATCCCAGCCGATAATATGTATAATCCACCAACTACAACCTCTTGACCGTATTCTGCTCCCATCAAGTCTTTCGCCAAACTCAAAATCGGCTCTCCTATAGCAAAACCAACAATTAAAGCTCCCATCATCGTGCTGCTAAACAGCGCATTGGCTGCTAACAAATTCTCTCGCTTCACCAACAAGGGAATTGCTGCTTGTTCAGCTGGTGCAAAAAACTGCGTCACTGAGGAAATAGCAAAAGTCAGCATTAACAGAATTAGGAACTCCTTTGGCAAAAAGGGAAGGCACAGGGTTAACAACCCACGCACGACATCTGAGCCGACCATAATCAGCTTTTTTGGCAAACGGTCAACAAAGATACCACCAGCAGAGCCGAACAAAATTGCTGGTATTGTAAACGAGAGCATCAAGGTTGAATACATCGAGTTTTGTGCCAACCCAGGAAGTGGTGAGTAGTTCTCCAGTAAAGCAATCATCAAAACGAAGAAAACTTTATCTGCTAACTGGGACACCACTTGCCCAATCCACAGGAGCATAAAACCACGGTTTCTTAGCAGTGCGCCAAACCCGTTATTAACAGCAGCCGGTTCAGTTGGAAACATTTAGATACTTTGGGTAGATGGGGCATGGGGCATGGGGCATGGGGCATTGGGTATGTGGCATTGGGCATTGGGCATAGTTTTTTTGACTATCCCCTGTACCCTATCACTTGTAACCTTCTCCCTTCCCCACTCCTAACTCCTAACTCATAATTCTATTGTCCGGACTAATTTGCTTCATAGTGCTTTAACAGCATAAGCAAAAACTCAGTAGCTGTCAGATAACCTTTAGGTGGATAAATTCCAATGGATGAATCTACCCAACAGCCTTGTACAGTTTGGGGCGATTTCCAAATTGACAAGTGATCAACAGCTGGCTGTGCATAAAAGTTATTTTGCCCACTACCTAGCAAACATGAACTCCAATGAGTAAAATAATCATGGCTCATCCGATGAATAGGAAAATTACCCTGTAGAGGTACTCCCCATCCATCTATAGCAATAAACGCTTTGACACGACCACCCAAGAGTTGCCACAAATGCGCTGCTCCTATTGCCCCGACTACGCCAGCACTAAAGCTAATAAATATAATTGGTGATTTTAAAGAGTCGCTCAAGCAATACCTGCTGTGAGCTACGCTAACGCGCAAAAACTGCAAGATATGAAATGCTGATAAAACTAAAATATCTTTACCGGGATAAAGCAGTATATTTGCTGGATTTTGGCTGATAGTGCCATTAGCAACCATATCTAATAATCCGACTTTAAAGCTTTCACTTAAGTCTGGCTCATGGATTCCAGGGCAAATAATTATACTCATCTGTCTATTCTAGAAATTGATTATTGGGTATTGGGCATAGAAAATTAAAGTTAAGTTGACACTAATGGGCACTGCCGTACTCTTCCGGGTGTACTTCACGTAAACGATAACCGCCGCCCTAACACAATATACACAACTGTGCAAGCCCAAAGATTTTTTTCTAATGTCCAATCCCCCACGAAAGTCTTACTTTTGATGTATTGTTTTGATTTTCTCACCTATCCTATGCCCCTGGATGGGATAATAAGTTACAAGTAAGGGAAGGGAAATGTGTAAGCTATTCCCTTAATTTTATATTTCTCTGCACTCTGGTTATATTGAGGAAGTAATTGTGGTTGCCACGCCGGAAAAAGTACAACACACCCACGAGCATCTATCAGGTAAAGACCGCGTAGCCGTACTGCTTATGGGCTACGGCGAAGTCGAAAGCTACGAAGATTTCGCCAACTATAACGAACAGGCTTTAAATCTACTGACAGCAAAATTTGCACCAGTACCAACCTGGATTTATCCGCCTCTGGCAAAGCTTTTGGCGCTATTTGACCGCCATGAGTGGGGACACACACACCACGATTTTATCTCCCCACACAATGCCATCTTTGAACAGCAACGTGCTGGGATTGAGAAGCAATTACAAGAAAAATGGGGTGATAAGGTTCAAGTTTTCAAAGCTTTTAACTTCTGCGCCCCTTTTCTACCTAATCAAGTCTTGGCAGAAGTCAAAAACCAAGGCTTTGAGAAGCTACTAATCTACCCACTGCTAGTTGTTGATTCTATCTTTACTAGTGGGATTGCGATCGAGCAAGTTAACAATGCTCTCGTTGAGTTGACTGATGGTGAGGAACACTGGGTTAAAGCACAGCGCTACATTCCTTCTTTCTTCAACGAACCAGCCTACATTGATTTAATGGCTCATCTGGTTGAGGAGAAAATTGCTGAGTTAGGCGCAGCTTATCTACCTTCTCAAATCGGTATTGTGTTAATGAATCACGGCTGTCCCCATAAAGCTAAAGGCTTTACTTCTGGGATTGCCGAAAGTGAAGCAATGTACGATTTAGTTCGGGATAAGTTAATTAACCGCTATCCGTTAATCTCGGTGGGTTGGCTTAATCATGACACGCCTTTAATTGATTGGACACAGCCAAACGCCGAGCAAGCAGCAAATAACCTGATTCAACTGGGTGCAAAAGTGGTAATTTTTATGCCAATTGGCTTTGCCACAGAAAACCATGAAACTTTATTAGATGTACACCACATCATCCATGCTCTGGAAAAACAGCATCCTGGTACGAACTACGTGCAAATGGCTTGCGTAAACGATCATCCAGAATTCTTGGCTATGGCGGCACAATGGGCTGATGCTCATATTGCAGAGTTGTTGTCAGAACAAACTTTAGCAGTTAATCCCCAACTAACTGGGGATAACCATCACCACCATCACCATCATCATTAGACATAGGAGTAGAAACCCTTGTAAAGATGTTGCATTGCAACGTCTCTACAAGGGTTTCAGGTAACGCATAATTAATTTTGGAGATATTTATTTGCTTAGAATACTCTATTAAGATTTTGCCAAAAACCGCTTTATCTAATCCATTTCCCGACCCTCCTCTGAAAAATAAGGGAATATCTTCATCACTACTTATTATTATTTAAGAGGATGTTTTAAGTCAGGTATATGTTCACAAGAACACCCCTGTGTGGTCAAGAAAGGTAGTATTGCAATGAGAATCTTGCTGATCGAAGATGACGAAGTTTTAGCAAGCGTTTTGTTGCAGTCTCTTAGCCAACAACATTATGCTGTTGAACTCGCACAAGACGGACAAATTGGCTGGGAATATTCTCAAGGTACTAACTACGACCTGATATTAACAGATGTGGGACTGCCGAAACTGGATGGCATTACTTTATGTCAGCGCTTACGTTCTAGTGGCTGTTCCACTCCTATTTTATTGATCACAGCAAAAGATGAAACTAGCGATCGCATTCGTGGACTCGATGCTGGAGCAGATGATTATCTAATTAAACCTTTAAATTTGGGAGAACTCCAAGCAAGGGTACGCGCTTTGTTACGTCGCAGCGATACTCCCCGTTCTCCAGTGCTAGAAGTTGGAGCATTGCGTTTAGATCCAAGCATTTGCGAGGTAACATACGATAATCAAGTTCTAGATTTGACACCCAAAGAATATAGTCTGCTGGAACTATTACTGCGGAATCCATTGCGGGTTTTTAGTCGGGGAGATATTATCGAACATCTCTGGACTTTTGACGACCCACCACAAGAGGAAACTGTTAAGTCCCATATTAAGTGGTTGCGACACAAGTTGAAAGTAGTGGGAGCCGTAGACTGGATTGAAAACGTTTATGGTTTGGGATATCGCTTATCTCAAAAAGCTATTAGTAGTGGAAAGAGCGAAAAAGAAATAACTCAAAAAAATCCCGTTCAGAATTCCTCCATACCCGATACTTCCCCATCCGTTGAACAACAGTTTAAGCAAGCAATGGGTGGTTTGTGGAGTCAATACCAGGGGCTAATGATGCAGCGAATGGAGGTACTGCAACAAGCAGCAACAGAACTCTCTAGCGGCACACTAACTACAGAATCACGTAAATCGGCTGGACGGGAAGCGCACAAGCTAGCTGGTGTTTTGGGAATGTTTGAGCAAGAAGCAGGAACTCAAATAGCACGGGAAATTGAACAGATTTTAGACAAAGATACAGAATTATTAGCAGCCCGAAAAAGCCAATTAATATCGCTGATACAAGAGTTAGGTAAATTATTAAACCTAATGACGCAAAAGGTAGTTAATCAAACTGCTACCTCAATTGAGGAAGAGATAAGTCCTAAGTTACTGCTGATTGACCCTGATTTACAACTGGGTTCACAGTTGCAACAACTGGCATATTCTCTGGAAATGCGCTGGCAGCAAATAACAACGTTAGAAGGTGCAAAAAACTTTTTGCAAACCACATCACCAGATTTAGTAGTGCTGAATGTAGATGAGATTGGGCTGCGAGAGGAAAGTTTGGCATTAATGTTGGACTTCGCAACACATACCCCTCATGTACCTGTTCTGGCGCTGGCTGTCACTGATCAGCTAGTGGATCGTGTAACTTTGGCTCAGTCTGGGGCGCGGGGTTTTCTCGTTAAGCCTGTCACAGCAAATCAAGTTTGGGAAGCTGCATCTCAAATATTACAGTTTACCCGTTCTCTAACAGTAAATGTATTAGTAGTTGATGATGATCCACTAATTTTAGCAGCGCTAGGCCCAATGTTAGAACCTTGGGGAATGCGAATTACCGGATTGGACGATCCCCGACGTTTCTGGGAGGTATTACAATCTACTGCACCAGATTTGTTGATTTTGGATGTGGAAATGCCAGAAATAAGTGGTATTGAACTTTGCCAAGCAGTTCGCACAGATCCCCAATGGCAGGAATTGCCAATTGTATTTCTGACGGCTCACCGAGATATGGAAACTGTGCAGCAGGTGTTTGCTGCTGGAGGAGATGATTATGTAGTTAAACCCGTTGTGGGGGCAGAACTGCTGGCAAGGATTACCCATCGCCTAGAACGCAGTCGCCTACTCCAATCACTCTCTACTAAAGACCCCATAACCGGATTAGCAAATCAGTTCCAGTCTAGCCGGGACTTACAGCACCTGATTGCTAAAGCCGAGAAAAATCAGCAATCGGTTTGCTTGGCGATCTTGAATTTCAATGATTTACGCCAAATTAATATCCAGTACGGCCATGAGGCTGGTAATCAAGTGTTGCAACGATGGAGTCGTCTATTCCAGTCGGCATTTTGCAGTGGTGAAATATTGGGCTATTGGGGTAACGGAGAATTTGTGGTGGGAGTTTCTGGCTTTACTGAAACAGAACGGCTCGTCATCCAACATCGCCTCAATGACATTTTAACCAAGCTCCGGCAGCAAGTCTTTACAGCTGCCAATGGCGATCGCTTCCAGGCAAACTGCAATTTTGCTGTGGTTGAGTATCCTAATCATGGACTAAAGTTACAATCTTTATACCAAGTTGCTAATTCTATGCTAAAGCAGAATTAAAGCTCACTTTCTAACTGTTGGGCTACCAGTTTGGCAAATAACCCTTCTTGGGCAATCAATGCCGCAAAATTACCTACTTGCACGACTTTACCAGCGTCAATAACATAGATGCGATCGGCATTACGAATTGTGCTGAGGCGATGGGCAATCACCACTCTAGTAGCATTTAATTTCGCTAAACTTTCAGTTACAATTGCCTGGGTGCGATTGTCCAAAGCACTGGTAGCCTCATCCATCAAGATAATTTTAGGCTTTGAAACAAGCGATCGCGCAATTAATAATCTTTGTCGTTGTCCACCAGAAAGATTAGTACCTCCCTCGCTAATTATGGTGTACATTCCCATTGGCATTTGCTCAATATCACCAGCCAAGCCTGCCATTCGTGCCGCTTCCCAGGCTTGTTCTTGCGTCACCAAAGCTCCAGCAGTAATATTCTCAAAGATTGAGCCTGTGCCGATTTTGCCATTTTGCAGCACCACTCCTAACTGTCTTCGCACAGCCTGAATATCCAACTCTATCAAGTCTTTACTGTCATAGTAAATGCTGCCTGTTAATGGAGTCTCAAACCCCAATAACAACCGTAATATTGTTGATTTTCCGCTTCCAGAAGGGCCAACGATCGCAATAAATTCTCCTGGTTCGGCATGGAGACTGACATCATTAAGGATTAAACTTTTGTTCTGGGAGTAGTGAAAGCTGACACGATCTAGTGCAATGCGACCGCTTAACTCGCCAGGATTTGTCTTAGTTGAGTCTGATTCTGGCTGCGATCGCCAAATCGGTTTGGCCCGTTCCCAAATTGGTACGATACCCAAGATGTCGGTTACGGTATTGCTCAGGTCAGTCACTCCCTTGATAAAAATTGTTAAAGCATAGTTAAAAGCAACAAATGTACCAATATTTAAGCGTGTCTGCATCAAAAGCATGATAAACCCAAACAACAGCACTGTACTGATTAAAGGCAGGGCTTCGTTAAAAATAGAAACGCTATCTTTTATTTGTTGCCAACTTGCCTTCAAGCGGATCTGCTGGCTGTACTTTTTTGCCCAAGCTGCAAATGCTCGTTCTTCTGCCATTGCTACTCGCAGCTTGGCCACACCATTGATCAGTTGCACGGTGAGTCCTTGAATTACCCCATCTAGTTCTTGCTGTTTTTGTGATTTCTTGACTAGGAGGAAGTTAGAAACAGCCGTTACTACAGCAGCAAGAATTGCTAAACTGACTCCCACAAGAGCAAGTTGCCAACTGTAAACAAACATCAGCCCTAAGTTGAATAGGGCAAAAACTCCACTCAACAAAGTCCTTTGGGTGGCACCACTGAGTTGTTCATGAATTTGCCTCACCGCCATGACGCGGTTGACCAAATCTCCAGAAGCGTATTGACGAAAAAAACCTGGACTTAATCTCAGCAGCCGATCCCAGATTGCTGGTTGCAATACGCTGTTAGTAGCACTTTCGACTCGTAGGGTGATAATACTTTGGGCAATCTGAAAAGCTAACTGCCCAAAAGCTGCTGCTAACAATACCAATCCTATCTGCCACAGTAAGGCGCGATCGCTATCAGGAATAGCATTGTTGATTAATATTATGGTTGCCTGGGGTACAATCATTCCCAGCAATGTCCCCATTATCCCCACAATCACAATATTAATAATGTCTTTTTCATAGCCCTTCACCCCAAACTGAAGTAGCTCAATGACATTGTTCACAACCCTGGGCAACGATCGATACAAAACGTAAGCTACATATTTCAGTGTTTTTGCTATTGAAGCATTTACAGGTGTGCGAGTTTGTGCTATTGGGTCAAATATGATATAACTCTTATTGTCTGTGGGTAACAAAGCTACTGGGCGATTTTCTAACTGGGTATAAGCTAACAGAGGGCCTTGATCTTGCTGCCACCAACCATCTCTTAAAGTTATTCGCCGAATTCGAATTTGTGATGCTCTGGCGATCGCTGCTACAGGGTCTTTAATAGAATTCAAATCCTCTACTGGTGGACGAATCTCTATTCCCAGCGATCGCCCAACTGCCCCAAATGCTACCAGTAAGGGTGACCCCTCTTGAAAGAAAACTGCCTCGTGCTGCGGCTGTAAAACTGCTGCTAAATCAGAGAGTGCCGCCTCTATTACTTGCTGATTAAATTGTTCGCGTTCTTGAAACTGCCGGAATTCTGCTTCTGCTTCTTTGTTTGCCAACAAACTGAAGTAGTGAAAGAAATAAGTCTGCAAACTAGCTAAACCTGTCAGAAGTTTCTCGGAATTTTCTAAATCTGCCGTTGACAACATCTCTCCGATAACCGCATTTTCTGCCTCCAGCCACATCGCATTGGTGATTGGAAATGCTGGTGAGGCGGAATTCAAGGTTAGTTCCTCAACTCCCATCCAGTGAGTATTGCCTTGCTGTAACTTCAGCCATCGGAGTGTTTGTTGCCTCCACTGTAGCGTTTCACCAGGCGATAATGAAAAATCCCGCTCAAATACCGACACTTGGTTTAATGGTGTAGCCAAAACTGTTTGCTGGGCGTTAAGAGATTGCCCTAAATGATTTACCCAACCTTCTAAAAGTTCTATGGTTTGCGAGTCAGCCGCCGCAATTCCCTGAACCAAATCAACCATTGATATCTGGCATAATTGAGTGGGTTCAATTGCGATCGCGACAAAACTCCATTGGCTTTGTGCAACTACTTCCGGTAACAACACTGCAATAAACAAGGCTTCACCAGCGCTGACATGAAATAGATAGCGGTGATGTTCCTTTGGTAAACTGTTTTTAACTCTAGTCGCAAACACCGCCAATGTTCCAGACTGCACTATCCAGAATGTTTCGGAGTCATTCAACAGTACTGGTTCGTTTGCTTGAAAGGAGTAAAGTTTAGAAGAAGGATTCACCTGCGGGCTATTCATTACTCAACTATGCCTCTACCGCGTGAAGTAAGCGGACATAAGTTCCACCTTGCTGCCATAATTCCTCATGAGTGCCACGCTGCACGATTTTACCTTGCTCTAGCACAATAATTTCATCACAATCGCGAATTGTGCTGAGGCGGTGGGCTACTACAATACAGGAACAACCACGCTGTTGTAAATTGCGATTAATAATCAGTTCTGTTTGGGCATCTAGAGCGCTTGTTGCTTCATCAAGTACTAATACTGTGGGATTTCTCACCAAAGCGCGGGCAATTTCTAAACGTTGGCGTTGTCCACCGCTAATATTCATGCCGCCCTCAATCAACTCAAAATCATATTTTCCAGGCATAGATGCGATCGCATCATGAATAGCTGCATCTTGGCAAGCCTGCACCAAATCAGCTTCTGGCATAGTAGAGTCCCAAAGAGTGATATTTTCTCGCACAGTCCCCGCAAATAAAAAGATATCCTGTTCAACCATTGCCAAACAATGAGCAAGGACAGAGCGTTTAATCTGCGATCGCTCTACACCATCAAAGCAGATTTCCCCTTCCCAAGGCTGATAAAGACCGCAAATTAATTTGGCAATTGTAGATTTACCAGAACCACTTCCCCCCACCAGCGCTATCCTTTGTCCTGGCTTGACACTCAAGCTCAAATTCTCAATTAACGGAGGTTCTACAGGACTGTAGCCAAAAGTGACATTCCGTAACTCAACGTGACCCTGTAATTGCCAGAGAGATGAGAAAGTAATTTCTCCCCCTGCTCCCCCTGCCTCCCCTGCTCTTTGCTTCTCCTCCACTTCCAAATCAACGGAATTTTGAAGCACATCATCAAGACGGTTTAAGTCAGCTTCTAAATCTTGTAAAGTACTGCCAAAATTGACGAGGCTATTAACTGGTTCTAAGAAGCTCTGGGTTAAACTTTGGTAGGCAACCAGCATCCCAATACTAAGACTTCCATTCATTACCTGTAAACCACCAACTAGCAAGATAAAAGCTGTAGTCAGGGCTGTTAAAATCGTCGGTAATGTAGTGATAATTTGAGTTTGTAAACCTAACTGCTGTTCGGCGTTAACTGCTTTAGCATAATAACCGGCAAACCGGGCAAATAAATCTGACTCCAGCCCAGAAGCTTTGACTGTTTCTATTGTTTGGATACCACTAACCGCCACCCCAGCTACCTTGCCATGTTCTTGAGCCAGCCGCATATTGGCATCGACGCGAGTTTGCGATAAAAATAGGAGAGCAAGAATGTTGATAGCAGCAAAGCCGACTGCGATCGCACTCAGCAAGCGATCGTACTGAATCATAATCAGCAGGTAGAAGACCATCATTACTGCATCAATTACAGTGGTTGCTAAACGCCCTGAAAGTATTTCTGCAACCTTGTCATTTAGTTGCATCCGACTACTGATTTCTCCAGCAAAGCGCTGGGCATAAAACCCGATGGGTAATCGCAATATATGCCAAAGAAACTGTCCTGACATACTGACTGACAACTTCACCATCAATCGGCGCAGGTAGGTAAGCCGCAGTCTAGCCAGAAACGCCCGCAATAAAGTAGTGATCAGCATTCCTAACAGCAAAGGCCGTAACCAATCTTGTCGGTCTTGGATTAAAATCTCATCGATAAATACCTGAGAAAATGCTGGCACAGCTAATCGAGGCAATGTTAGCAATAACCCCGCTAGCAAACAAAATAAAATAGTACCCCAGGAGTTTTGTAAGCGGTTACTTAAGGCTGAGACAATGTGATTTTTTTTGCCTCCCCTCTGAAAGTCCGCTCCTGGTTCCATCACCAGCGCAACACCCGTGTATGCGCGATCGAAATCTTCCCAACTCACTGTTCTTTTACCAGTAGCAGGATCGTTGAGGTAGACGCGTTTTTTGCTATATCCTTCTACTACGAGAAAATGGTTAAAATTCCAAAAGGCAATGTAGGGAAGACGGGTAGTTTTGACGTTTTCCAGAGACAGTTTTAAACCTTTAGCATTGAGTCCATAATTTTTAGCAGCTTTAAGGATATTAAAAGCTTTACTCCCATCTCGCGAAACACCGCATTCTTCACGTAGTTTAGCCAGTGGCACAATCCGACCGTAATAGCTCAGAATTATTCCTAAAGCAGCCGCACCACATTCGACCGCTTCCATTTGCAAAAGTGTAGAAGTGCGGACATGATGCGGTTTAAATTTAGGGATGGGGCATTGGGGATTGGGCATGGGGCACTTGTTGAGCGAAGTCGAAAGGAGCCTAGGTATGGGGCATTGGAGATTGGGTATTGGTATTAGAATTTAAAATGTTGAGCCTGTGAGGGTGAACCCTTAAGTTTTAACTCTCCAATGCCCAATGCCCAATCCCCCATTCCCAATTCCCAATTTAATAAATCCCCGTCCAAGAGCGTAGCATAGGAATAATATAAGAAATAGGTGCTTTTTCTCCGACTTTCACTTGAACAGAGGTAGTTGTGCCGGAAGATATTTTTAAGGCTGGGCCATCAGATGATGACCATTCGTAACCACTTATTGATGTAGGGTTTTCTTGGAGTTGGACAAAAGCTTGCACCTGACCTTCACCTTTACCCGCGAGACTAGCGGCCATTTCTTTGTTACCAACGATCGCTGTAATATCTTGTGTAGTTACCGGAAATGAAGAAATATCTGCGATCGTTCCGACAATGCCACCTTCGCGTTCACGTTTGGCAAAGCTGGGAGTCACTTGTACAGCCATTCCTGGCTTGATTTGCTTACCATCTTTATTAGCAAAGTAAACAAGACTCACAAGTTTTGAATTCGGCTGTTCAGCTTCAATTGAACCCAAGCGAATACCCGGATTCATCATTTGACCAGGAACAACACTTACTTCTAGAATATGACCATTGTATTTGCTAATGATTCTACTTTCTTGAGATAGTTGCAGTTCTAATTGGGCAATACGGCGCTTTATTTCCTGAATTTGATTAGTTTTGTCAATTGATTGCCTCAGGTCTTGTTCGCGTAGTTTAGTATTTTGACTATTGATATCTTTAATTTTAGTTTTAATTTCGTCAATTCTATTCAGATTTTCCAGATATTCTCGTTGCGTGGTGGTTTCTTGAATTTCAAGATCCTTCAGTTGCACATCAATATTTGATAGTTCGCTTTGAGTATTAAAATATTCCTGTTCAGCTTGCACCAGCATATCTTGGCTGATGACATGCTGCTCAAAAAGCTGACGACGGTTATCAACCCGTCCTTGGAGAGTTTTAAGTAAGTAACTAATTTGTTGTTTGCGGGAATTAATGCTTTGACGTTTTTGAGCGATCGCTCTCAGTGTTTGATCGCGTAACTTGGGCGCACTTTGCTCTCGATGCAGATTATTTTCTAAATCTAATTTTTGCTGTCCAAGAGTGATAATTTGTTGGTCAATCAGCAGCTTTTGTAGGCTATCCGTTTCTTGATTCTGGGTTTGCAGCTGTTGCAACTTTACTTGCTCTTGTTGTAGTTGCTGCTTCAGTGCTGATTGGTCGATTATCCCTAGTACATCACCTTGTTTAATAATATCCCCTGCCTTGACCTTTAGAGTTAGTAATGGGCCAGAACTGGGTGCTTGAAATTCCACAACATGGTGCGGCTTAATCAATATACCTTGACCTGTGACGGTGAGAGGAATTCTACCAAACACACTCCAGATACCAGCCACAGCAACCACAAAACTCAAAGTAGATAGGGTTAACCAAGCTTGAGGTTTGACAACTTGTATTGCTTGATCCAGTTGTTCTGGTGAAGATAAGCGATCTAGGGCTTCTGGGCGAAAGATGTGGCTATGTTTTAGTTGCATTGTTCTCCTCCTTACTGAAAGCGCCTAGAGCCTCAAGTCTTCTAGACTTCTAAGATTAAAGTGCGATCGGGGAGAACTAGGGGAGAATTAGAGTAAGCGATCGCTTTTGCTGCCTCAATTTGGGTAAGGGTTTGAGCCTCTCAAGATGTCATAGAATAAGTATTTATTGGGATCTCAATCGCCCAAACCCTTGATTTCAATAGGTTTATTTATCCAACAAAGCCACACAACCAATAAAATCTTCTAGCGCAGATATGGCACAAAACCTGGTGAGAACAGAGAGGACAAGTTTGCAAGACATTCATCGTCAAACTTCAGCAGAAGACTCGGACTTGAGCAGGGTTATTGATGCTTTCACAGCAGAATGCAGGAATGCCGCAACCTGCTGTTGTTGGGTTTGGGCATTAGCATTTTTAGTGAATTGAGAAGCTTGCAGCACAGCCCCAACCCAGTGTTGGGTATGCCAAAAAGCCTGACCATCAAGGGTAGGAAGATTGGCTGTGTCTGGATACGGATAAGGAGACACATACCAGTAAGGTTCTTGATAGCTAGTGTCTCCAGGCGATAATCCAACCCCGACTGTTAATGGATTCTCATTTTTGGAGTCAGAAAGTGTAATTAGTGTTGCCATATCAAAATGATGGGGCCAAATGTAAATCGCTGAAGCATTCTCGTTAGTTGTAACAATCTTCTGAAGTAGCCGATGTGCGGTGATGTAGTAATTTGCTAATTCACGCAATTCCACCTCTTGGCTGGCATCAAAGGAGGCTCCGTGAGCAAGGGGATGATCGGGAAAATCATCAGGTGGATAGTCTAAAAAGACAATCTCGCTGGCATCTGTACCGAGTTTAGAAATCTCGTGTTGAAGCCAATCCAGCCCTTCTAGCATTGTCTTTCCGTGTAATGGCAAAGATGCGATCGTGTCATTCTGATCATCTATCAACAGTAATGTGAGGCTGACTGGGTTGAGTGCTATTTGAAAGGGCTGGGCTGCTCGAATAGTCGATCCAACAAACGCTTCTAAAACCGGATTCCATACCATGCTGGTGTGGCTGTAATCTGGTAGAGGCTCTACCAATGCCGCACCCGTTGCGGCAATATATTGAACAGCATAGTGCAATTGTAGTTTGCTTTGGGTCAGTTCTTGGGGGTTGATTTTGCCTGTCATTGTCTCTAGTGTTGTCATAATCATATCCATTGGCTAAAAAAGAGGATTTGTAAGGAACGTGGGGGTAAAGTAGGCAGCTATTAATTTTTCAGATGGGGTAAAACACCTCTGGTGAAGACTTCGCTCGTCAAAATTACGGTTTTGAACTTGCCAAGCGAATTCCTGTAAACTACCAGCGGGCATCAGTTGGGAAAAAGTTACGATAACTGGCGCACATATGGCTTTGAGGCGAGGCGATAGCGGTCTGCGGCATCTACCTGATTGAAATTTGGGATCATGCTCTGACGAGCAGCATCGAAGGTGTTCCACTGCTCCGCATCGGGAAGCGACGGGATGGTGACAGTTTCGCGGCGATCGAAGCCAACAAGGGCGGCATCCACTAGTTCGTCAACTTTCATAGCAGGCGGTAGCGCATTCATATCCCAACCTGAGCGCTCCCAGATTTCCGTCTGCGTTGATGCCGGTAGCACAGCCTGAACATAGACACCTTTGGGGCCAAGCTCGAAGTGGAGACCCTGGGTGAGGAAGAGGACAAAGGCTTTGGTTGCGCCATAGACAGTCAAACCGAATTCCGGTACTAACGCAACCGCCGAACTGATGTTAATAATCGCGCCATCGCCCGCCTTGACGAACCGTGGAGCGACGGCGCTGGCAAGCCGCGTTAGCGCTATGGTGTTGAGGCTGATGATTTTAGCCACCTCATCCGGGCTTTGATCTATGAAACTGCTGGCAGCGCTGACACCAGCATTGTTAACCAGGATACTAATGCGCGTGTCAATACTTAGCCGCTCCTCCACCTGGGCGAGTTCACCAGCATCGGTGAGATCGGCCTGAAGGATGTCAACCACCACCCCGGTTTCCCGGCGCAGTCTTTCGGCTAGAGCTTCCATTCGGGCGTGGTCACGCGCTACCAGCACGAGATCGTAACCACGCTTTGCGAAGCGATCGGCATAGACGGCACCGATTCCACTGGATGCTCCAGTAACGAGCGCGCTCTTATGTGTCATATTTTTACTGCTCATATTAATATTGCTCATCTTGTTCTCCGTTAGGTTGGTGAAGCTTGCTGCCCACCTGGTTACATTTCATTCTTCAGCGATCGCTCAATTTAGACCAGTCAAGTTAATTGAGTTAAAACGCATGTTAACTGTTCGTAGCCTCTTTGCTTGACGGACAGGGGCACTCCGACGATCAAACTGTCGTACTGATTTCCAAGATCCGTCTATCCTTCGGGCGGCGTTTGACTGATTTGGGGAAAGAACTCGTCTTTTTGGTTTCAAAACCAAATGCTTTGACTGCGATCGCTGAACGTTAAATCAAGCCTTTTCGCTTATCCTGCGGCAAGGTTATGCTTTCAAAGGCGGCAAACTTATGGTTACAGTGACAACACAACACTTTCACCAATATGCGATCGCGGAGGGAGCATATTGGCAACGAGAATAGAAACTATTGCGCTGCCGATAAATTTTGCTTGTCTTTGGTATCGTCTTTGATGCGTAATCCAGCGATACACGCTTACATGGTGCTAACTTTTAGTTATAGTTACACGTAGTTTATTATAGGTACAATGCAACTATAGCTTTGACTGGGTGCAAAGATAGTTTACAAAAATTGCTCAAACGGTTACTATAGGCCGTGTTTTAACCAAGTATTGAGGGACAGGCTGCACAGGAATGCATTCGGAAAACTTTTCTCCCTTACTTTGTGCCTGTTCCTCAATCTCTGACCGAATAGGGGAGAATGTAGATTAAAGAAAAGCAGATTGGAATATTACACGAGCTACTAGCTTTCAAGCAGGGGAAAATCTACAATTTACCCTCTAATATCAACAATAAATTTACAATCTACAATCGGCAATCTGCAATCCGTTGACATTTGGATCGTGGATAACTGCAACCGCCTTGATACTGAACCGTCTGGGAATATAAATTGCCTGCTTTAATTAACTACAAAAATCATCCACTCGAATATCACGCCAAATATCAGAAATCTGCCAGCCTGATTTGCCTGCCGATTGGACTATGAGATTATCCCGTAGTGGAATGTAGTTCGGTTCTTTTGGCTCTTGAATGGCTGCTGGTTTGTCCTCTGGTACAAGGGCTGAAGAATTGATGTTATCAGCATCAGCTTGAAGATTTTGGTCTTCGGCTTTTTCGATTTCCATCAACTACTACATTACTTGAGTTTTCTCGGTTGACCAAATTTTCCCTCAGTGGCAGGGCTATTTTCTTCCACCTGAAACAGGATTTATCAAGATGGTTAGCGAAAAAAAGTTGTAAGTGGGAGTGACGAATAAATGAACTTTTAAGTACTTAAATAACAGTAAGATTGTTCATTTTATCGGCAGGCTGGTAACAAAATAATCAATTCTTAATCGCTAAAACCCTTGTTTTTTCGAGATATTTAGGAAATGAAACGGCCCTGACCTCAATAGTAGGGCTGCTAATCGATACATTTAATGGAAAAATTTGTTCTGTGCTTGTGAGGCTAAAATTGGCGAATATCTCATCACTGGAGTTAAATAAGCCACTATCTTCATTCAGGGTGCTATAGCTAACTGTCGATTGAAAAGTATAAGTCCCTGTACTAGTGATATTTTGAGTTGGAAACAAGAATAAGTTATTATCTCCTCCGTTGAAACCACCATCATCTCTAACTAGTTTAGCTCTGAGTTGGAAACCAACCTCATTCTCAATAAGAAAAGTCTCAAATGAAGTGAGCCTGACATCAACCGTTACACTGACATTCGGCTCTGAATTAGTAAAAAGATCGATTGATAGTGTGGGATTACATAAGGTTGCCATACTTAGTTATTTATGGAAGTACTTATTTTTATTTACACCGTTAAAAAGTAAAATTGGCACTATCATCATGTGTATTATTAAGGCAGATATATTCATAAATATACTTGTGTTAATATCCACCAAGAGATAGTTAATATCAAGTATGTAAGCTGCTAATCTGGATGTGGCTCTGCGTGCTTTGAAACCTTTACCACTTAAAAATTCTTCATTTATTTATTAACAACTGTTTTCGATGAGCCATTGGACGAGTTGAATCACAACACCATTGGGGCCTGTGGGTTGAAAGGTTCTTTCAACCCAAGATTCGGTCTTGATCGCATTTGTAGGGGTACATAGTCATGCTCAAAAACTCCTCTGCTGTCAAGGGCAAAGAGATGTCTTAACCGAACCGTATTGCCCCCACAGTCTATGATTGCTCCCTTAGTCGGGGATGAGAGGCGTGAAAGCAGCATCAAAGATGTTTTAAGTAAATCGGTAGAGCGATTGAGCTAAGTTTCGTCAGTTTGATGGATGTCTCAAAGTGCTGAATCTGATGAAATTGTTGGGAAAGAAAACGTTAAATTTAAAATTCGCAAAATATTTATGACACAAATCCCCATCGTTCGCCAGATTCTATCAGATCCAGATACCGGATTGTTGTCATATCTTAGTCAACAACTTCAAACACCGAGCTTTTCACATTTTAAAAGCCAATTTGGTTTTTATGTAGATGAGTCTTGTACACAAGTTACCTCTAAAGACGATTCTTTAGAAATACAAACAATACTTTTGCTGACTCTGAAGTTATCGATAATTGCAGATAGTCAAACTTTCTTGGATGATGCGACAGTACACGCTGTTGAGTTTCAAGAATTGCTAGATGCACAAATTATTAGGTGGAGTCAGGACAACCCACAATTGCTTAAACCAATCTCATCCATTAAAAATACATTCAGTCAGTTGTCAGATATCTCGTTCCACGGTGGCTATCTTCCAGGTTTTGAAATTAAAAGCCAATTTACTTTAATTTACACTCCCATTACTACAGAGTTAAGCCAATCAGAGGAGCCTCAATTTTCTTTGCATAGTCCAGGGGAACGCACTCCCATTAGTGGACAGTATGAAGTAATCAATTCTAATGGAAGAGGCACAGGGCTAGAGGTAACCTCAACTGCTGGAAATCCGTTTCCTCCAACGAGTGAATCTGACCAATCATATCGGTTAGTTGACCCTACGAGGCACAAAAACTCTAATAAGTAAAGTGGCATTAGCGTTGGTCAAAGGCAATCTTGAGCTAGGGGAGCTTTTGCTCACGAACTGTTAACTGTCAGATATATTTGGATTGCCCTGGAGCGCAACCAACGAAGTATGAGTAAGTAATCTGTCTCAAGCAAGATTAGAAAAGGAAAGATAGCAACTAAGCTGTTATTAAATGGTTAGTCATTAGTTTGCATAGGGGGGTACTTAAACAAAGTTTAGGTACTCTTTATCTAAGCATATTTCATTCTTTTCATTAATTCAGATGTTCTCTACGAGACACTATTGCTAGCTTTTTAGCAGGAGCCATTCATGCAAAATACAAGAATCTTCTTCTAGCGACTGACACCAATATTGCTGTTTGTTAAAGTAACTTCAATCTGCTTCTGGTGGCTCCTTAGCAATTCCCAATCCTTTTTTGCTTTGTTTTATCCCTCTCCTAAGAAAACAGAATGGTTTCTTCCATCCATAGTGGGCGATCCGCTCATGAACAGCTTCTGTCACTCTCCGGAAAGTTTTACCATTTCTGAATTTTAGAGCTTTTGTATAGCAGGCGATGCCTTTGCCCGCCGCAGGCATCGCGCGATTCTTTTCTAATAACAAATACAAGACCAATTTTTTTCTAATAGTATAGCTTGTATTGGTTGCCTCATGAGGCTTCTGGCGATCGTCCTCACGGAGGGTGACAGAAGAGGGATAACTGACACAATTAACTATTTTTATCAAAAAAATCAATTTAAAAACTGGTGTAGCGTAATTCGAGCAGATTTATTTTTTATCCATTAATTCAATTATAGACATAATTTTTTGCCAGGTTGCACCGAAACAGTTTTGAGTAAGGTTACATTAGCCAGAGCAAATTAATTAGCCATTTTGAATGATTAAATTACTATTTTACCTAAATAAATCAGTATTTAATATTGTTAAATATTGATGTCCAGCCTCCACTAGCTTTTAAAGTGGTAATACATGGTTAACAATCTCATCCTTTTGACCAAGGAGTACAAAAAGACGTGGAGAGCCATAAAGCAAAAATCTTGGTAGTAGATGACGAAGCCAGCATCCGCCGGATTTTACAAACGCGTCTTGAGATGATTGGCTACGATGTAGTCACTGCATGTGACGGTGAAGAGGCTTTATTAGCTTTTCGTAAAGAAACCCCTGATTTGATAGTTCTGGATATAATGATGCCAAAACTAGATGGTTATGGTGTCTGTCAAGAATTACGGAAACAATCAGACGTAGCAATCATCATGCTTACAGCTTTGGGAGATGTAGCAGATCGGATCACTGGGCTGGAATTAGGGGCTGATGACTATATGGCGAAACCTTTCTCTCCCAAGGAATTAGAGTCAAGAATTCGCTCGTTGCTGCGACGAAGAAACGATAGAACAACTACTACTGCTATTTCTAAATTGGGAGTAATGGTTCTAGACAATCTCAAAATTGATACCAATAAGCGACAAGTCTACAAAGGAGGTGAGCGGCTTCCATTAACGGGTGTAGAGTACAGCTTACTAGAGTTATTGATGAGCTATCCGGGCAAATCTTTTACCCGTGGAGAAATATTGCAGCAAGTGTGGGGTTATAACGCAGAACAGCATGCAGATACTCGTGTAGTGGATGTGCATATCTCACGTTTGCGCTTGAAGTTAGAAGATGACCCGGAAAATCCAGAATATATTTTGACACAAAGAGGAACTGGTTATCTTTTTCAAGGAATTAGTAAACTAAAACATCAATCATGAAAGCGCCAAATGTCGCAATTGAAGGTTAATGAAGTTCTCTGTAATTGAAGGTTAGCGCCCTGATAGTTTTTTACACACCTGGTAAATGCTGGGAATTTCGTATCATCAGCCGCACAGGTGGTATATTCGGGGAACAGAAGATTTATTATACCGGCTGCGGCGGCGTTGAGAGCTGGGTTGAGTTGGCTTAAAGATGAGTTGTGATGACGAATGTTATTGCTCGTCACTGGGAGCAACAGTCCTTGAGCTTAAAGAAACTGTAGATAAATAGTGACAGTGTAAAGATAGATAATATCAACAAAAATTTACCTAGACAAAATAAATTAGGTTATTAATACTAGAAATTTTAAAACTGCTCATTGGGATTTGAATGAGACAGTTTTAAAATATGCAAGTATAATATTTACAGGGTCAAGATAAGTAAAAATGGCAGTTTTATGGATGCTATTGCTAAAAATCTACTAATGAGTGACTTCAAACAAAAAACTGCATCCGTTAATTATCTCTATATTTCACGTTCACGAACTACCGCCTTTACGTCCAGCTTCACGAGCTTCTTCAGAGGTGAACTCATGGGCAGTGCCTTTTTCATGAGCAACTTGTCCACCTTTTTGTCCAGCTTCACGAGCTTCTTCAGAAGTGAACTCATGGGCAGTACCTTTTTCATGAGCAGCTTGTCCGCCTTTGCTTGCAATTTCGCGTTGCTTGTCTTCATCCATAGAAGCAAAGCCACGATTGCTAGTATCTGACATAATATGACTCCTTGTAACTAATTAGAGCTTTTTAGGTTTTGAGTTAATAAAACTTCAAAAGCAATTCAATTCAGTTGTCTGATGGCTTTAATTTAGCCCTGTAAATTAATGAATTCATGGTTCTTTAGAGATAAATAGTAACGATGAATTTATCCTTCAGATATATAACTAAAGTTATTATTGCTACAATCGTATCCAGTCGGGCGCATATAATGCCTGCCAATGTGGTGCCTATTAAAGTTTGCCTGATTATCTACTAACAAAAATCCCCCGATAGATCGGGGGCTAAAATGTCAGAAAATAATATTAAACCTATTAGCTGCAATGCTAGCGTTCGCTTCACGGACAAAAATCTTTCAAAGGTTTGAATGACCTTTAAAGAATGATTGTGATAATCAGCACAAATAAACGCCTCAATAAAACTTAATTTTTGCATTATCGTCTTATGGTCGTTCGGTAGTAGCAAGATTGACCACAAGACGATTAAGGTGATTTAGGCAGCATACTTTTTTACCTGTATTTAAATGAGTATATCTGCTCAGACCCAAATAACTTTACTTACCTGCTAGTGGTTTTTTACCTGAGAATTATTGCAATTCTTGAGATATACTTCATCTTGATTATAAAACATAATTTTGTTAAGCCAAGTCATCCTCTAGACATTTAATAGACTAGTCTTTTTAATAGATGTTTGCATTTAGCATTAGCTATAGATTAAAAGTAAGTAAATGTTATTTAATCCTTGACTAAAAAAGGAGTTTTTTATGTTATTCACTGTGATTTTTTTTGTTGGCTACACTGTAATATCTGCGTTTTTCATTTCCCATGTTGAGTAATCAGCTAGAAACTATTAGGATTCCTATTTGGTTATGGCACGCTTGATAAGCGCAAATCGATTATCTATAAGGCTTTTGCGTGTGGTTCATCTGTGGCATCCCAATGTCACTCAACAAAATATCTGCTGGTGATTGCTCCAGTGCTTGCAGCACTTCTATTGCTGATGTCGCAACACTAACCTCTGCTCCCGCTTGTTCAAGGACGAAGCTAAAAAAATCATGGATATCTGCATCATCATCAACGATTAGTACCCGTATTCCTGTCAAACGTAAGGAGTTAAAAGTATTGGATGAGGAGCTACCTTGTGCAAGATGACTTTCTCCTTGCACTTTCATCAAGGGGAAGTTGACGCCAAAGGTGGCTCCCTGCCCTTCTCCAGAACTGTCTACTTTAACAAGTACCTCTCGGATGAGAGCGACGTTAGTGTGAGGTGTAGATTGTCATAATCGTACCCGTTGCAAATCATAGTCAGTCACCCGCGCGATCGAATCTGCTGAGGTGAAAACCTCGTCACCTTTTTCCGATATTCTAGGGGACATCCATTCGATGCTGTAGAACCATGCATCATTAATCAGTTGAATGCCTTGGACAATCCGAAGTGGTGACCCATTGCCATGAAACCGAAACTCAACCAATTCGCCCAGTAGGAAAACGGGCTTTTCTTTGATGATCTGTTGTAAGTCGCCTGTAGGAATGATTTCGTTTCCTAAAACAGTAATCTTATCATTGCCGAGAACAATTTCATATTTCCAGCCGTGTTGCGACCATTCCACGCCAGCGCAGTAACCGAATGCTTTGGCAAACTTCACGTACACTCGCTCCAGCAGACTGACCAGTAACGGCGGGACATTTTTACCCCAAGGTGGCGAAACATACCAGCAAAATTCTAAGTTTTGGATCAGGTTAGTCATACGGCTGTTCCTAATAAAAGTTTGCTCTGTACTGATGTGAATAACCCAGCTGTAAAACTCGGGAGGCATGAAAAACCTAATAATTCACCGAAAACAGGGTTTGGGGTGTAGGGAAAGAAAGAGCGCTCTGCCGCATCCAACAGGTACAGAGCAACTATTCTTAAATATGGAGAAAAGAAGAAAATGTGTTTCGAGATACGTAGTCTAAGAAATACAACGTCTTTGTTTGAAACCCTTGCTTTTAACTATGGGTTCTCTACACCCTTTTCATCGAACACTAGCAGCATAGTTAAGGAATTCGTACTAATCAGGAAATTCTTGTAACTTAACTGTCCCTTCAATCGATAGAGATTTGACTGTGCTATCAGGCAACCAGATACCAACTATACTTTTGCACAAAGAACCTTTAGAGCAGTGAAGTGCGATTACCCAGGTATACTTAGGGCATCGCAAAGAAGGGGCTTGGTCAGTCTAAGCATTGTCATCTACTACAGGTATCCGCAACTGCTCAAAGGAGGTGAATGCCACAAACGTAATGCAGTATCAAAGTTTTCAATCAATAGTTCTTCTTCGAGGGTTAACTCAGATTTTTTTAAAGTTTTAAGCTGTCTGTATAATGTCAGCGCTTTTTGCTGTAGCTTAATTTTATTTGTTTCAAGATGCTCGTCATTATAAATTACTAGCATATTAATTGTAGTTTTGTAGTTGGGGCTTCTAAATTAGAAAATTTACAGTTAGACTGCCTTCAGAAAGTTGCGCTTTAAAAAGCTGGCTCAAAGTATTATGTATGTTTAACTAAACTAAGTTTTATAGATATCAAAGATTTGGAAAATTTTAAACATAGAATTTTCTTATAACGGTTGTAGCGTTTCCTTAACAGATTTAAGTACACTCAAATCTCTTTTATCAAGGTTACTCGCTTTGAAAACGCACCTCAGCACGTCGGTAAGGGCTATATCTAATAATCAAATATAAATCTTAAGTAAGTCGGTGCAATAAAACCAAGCTATGTAAACAAAAGTAAATAAGGCTCAAACTCTTTCTCCCCCTGCCCCCTGCCTTATTGCAACAATAATTATTTACGCCAACCTACTTAACTTTTTCTTGGCTATTTATCTTGCCTGAACCAAAACTATACTAATTTACTTACCATTATGTAAAAGTTTATATAGATAAACTACTTCTTTAATCACAATTAGGAGGGTTAATTAAGTAGAGACGTTCAGTTTCTGCTTTGAATGTCAGATTAATGTACCATGATTTTAAGTTTACACTCGCTTAATGTAGAGTGTCGGTACGGTGTCATACATAGTCTGTAGATAAACTAGAAAAACGGTAGGAGCTATCTTCATATCCTTTAAGTATTGCTCAATCGTAAATCGTAAAGGGGAGATTTGAGCGCGATGGTTAGGTTAGCGATCGCATTGAGCCAAGAGTTGTCAAACGCTTACGCTTGGTAGATGTTGCCTATTAGCCAGCGCAGAGCAACCCCCTTGCTTGAAAGTTATCTACACAGGCTATTCCCATGTACCTTTCATGCAAACCAAGTTGCACACTATGGCGATTACATCGCACGTAAAAACGTCTTTTCTCTTTTTAGGCTGCGCTAACCAGACGCTCTGCAAACGCTCCCCTGAGCTTGTAACCAGATATCTTCAACAAGTGGTTCAGCGCTCCGGGTGAGCCTGGCTATTATAATCTCTCTTTAACTTTGCTCCCCAAGAGGCAGGCGAAAAATTCATCTCCTCAAGCCAAAGGCAAAGTAATCTTGGGCTTTGATAAAAGTATTGCGCTTATACGCTTAATGTACGGAACCGGACGGATGAACAACAATAAATATGTCAATATTGAGTGATGTTAAGGTTGTATCGTTTTCTAAAGCACAAAGAAAAGCCTCGCCAACGCTAAACTATAACCTAATTATTAAAAATTAAGGTTCTATAGTACCTGACTTTCCCCGTTAAGTCATGAAACAAAGAAATTGCAAAGGTTTCAGGCTATAATTTCTTCTCAAGAATTTAATATTAGTGATAATAAATCACGCGAGAATAGGGCTTAAAGGTAAGCATAGGCGCAGCCCGTCGTAGACATCACTCAATCAAGGAGATGACGGGAAAAGTCAGATAACTCATGAAGCCATAGCTGCAAAAATTAATTGTGTAAAAGCTTCAACAATAAGCGATTATTGCTGAAGCTTTTACAGTTAACTTATGCAAATATACAGATTATACAAAGCTGAAACCTTAACCCCATATCAGTGAGATTAATATAATCCCTATGGAAATAAATAACTATTGTGATCCAGTAGACATAAATATTTAGCATAAGAGTCAACCTTAAGGTTGCTTGCACTTTAAACCTATAGGCAGGGGATTACAGTATCAAGGTTAGCTACTATTTAAACATGATTGAAATATAGAATTTTTTTTAGGAGAATTGTTAACCTAAGTGAAATAAAAAGAAAAAACAGAAACTGAGAAGAATGTTCCGGCTATGATTTTTGCCTCAAGAATAGATACGAGCAACAACTAGCTTCCTCCGGTTATTAAAAATTGTCTTTTGCTTAAAATTTTTAAGGAGTAAATAACTATGCTTCCCTACTTGATATTTGATACTTACTTATGTTGACCTGATTTCTTCTTTTTCTGTTCTATCTGTCACACCACACTTACCCTCTGGCTAAACGTTTTCTTGTGGATGGCATTGGTAAAGTATGCCTAAAATTTTCGCATTTTGAGATATTTGTACCGCTTGTAGGTCATTGGCTATACCCAGACTGACCTACTCTTTTGACCTGATTATCCACTTATTTAATTAAGAAATCTAATGGTTAACTTACTCAGACCGCCCAGTGTTTCAAGTTCTGACCTCGGTACTATAACTGGCTTGTGGAAGGAACAGTCTCTTTACGATAGGAGGGTGCTTAATACAGGTATCATCCATTTCGGCCCGGGTCGTTTCTTTAGAGGCCACCTCGCTTACATAATACATAACTATCTTGCACAAAAGCAGCCCCAAGAGCAGAGATGGGGAATTTGTGGGGTTAGCCTTAAGAGCCAACACACCATTACGAAGTTGAAACCGCAGAGGTTCCTTTACACTTTGACCAAACACTCTAGTTGCACTAAAAATCGTGAAGAAGCGGAAGTTATAGGTTCTATCAGGGAAATCGTTAATGGTAGAGACAAGTGCGACTATGTACTTGAAAAGATGGCATCTCCCTCTGTGCATCTGGTGACTCTGACAATTACTCAAGGAGGCTATCATCTAGACAAGAGTTTTAATCTGGATACAGCGAATGAAGACATCGCGCACGATCTGCAAAATCCTTGTACTCCAACCACTGCAATTGGTTTTATAGTAGAGGCGCTGCGCCGACGACGCGATCGCAAAATGACTCCCTTCACCACCCTTTCTTGTGACAACCTCCCAAGAAACGGGGAGATCCTGCGAAAAGCAGTGCTAGCTTATGCTGATTTGATTGATCCGACTCTTGCAGAATACATTAGGGATAACGCGACCTTTCCGAATACGGTTGTAGACAGGATTGTGCCTCAAGAGCAAGAATCTGACTATAACTATCCCAACCGATTGTTGCAGGTTCGCGATCGCGCCCCCATTGTAACCGAACCATTTTGGCAGTTTGTCGTGGAAGACAACTTCACAGGCGATCGGCCCAAGTGGGAAGATGCCGGGGTGATTATGACTAGCGACATCACTCCCTTTCTATATATGAAGTCGAGATTCTTGAATGCAGTCCACTCCTTCGTAGCCTGTTTAGCTGTCAGAGCAGGTATACAGTATATGCATGAGGCGATCAGGCAACCGGAATTCCATTTATTTACCCGGCTTCTGATGGACGATATCGCAGCAGCAACACCCGTGCCTCGTCAGATGTGCGAACAATATATGCAGCAGGTGTTACTAAGGCTGAGTAACGAGGATCTTCCCGATACTACTGAGAGAATCTCTTCAGAAACCTGTAGGAAAGTAGGCAAGTATATATTTCCCATACTTCAGGATGCTTATAGCCGAAAGGTCAGCATGAAGCGGATTATACTTCCGGTTGCGGCGTGGCTTCTTGCAGTCCGAGAGGGGGCGAGCGAGTCTGGTCAGCCCTATCATGCCAAAGATACCCAAAGTGCAATTACAGCGATTCAAGAAGGCGCAGCGATCGGCGGCATTCTGGGATTGGAGAATTGCGAACAGACAGAGGTCGTAGATAATGAATGCCACCAAGCTTTACGAGATATCCAGACCCACGGACTATTAGCTACGCTTAAGAATTATAGTGAGGGAGGTCTTTTAAATGAAACCGCTTCAGCATGATAAAGTGATACTTTTCGATCATGATGGAACTGTCGTTGATAGTGAAACCATCGCACTTGAGAGCGCTTGGAGATTGACAAATGAAGTGGCTGGTGAGTTCGCTGGCGCTCAACACTATGAGCTTGAGGACTTTGTTAAAAGCTTTGCAGGGAAACCTTACAGGGAAATACTCAAGAAGATATATCCAGACTCATTAGCTACTCTTAATGAGGAAGATATTGATAGGCTAGTGGCTGAGGAAGAAAAGAGAGCGATTGAACGGCTTAGTATAGAGGCCAAGGCAACTGAAGGAACGCCTGAAGTTCTTTCTTACTTGCGCGACGACGGATTTGAATATGCATTAGTAAGTAACAGCAGTTTTCAAAGGCTGAATGCTTGCCTTACTTCTGCTGCCCTGACCGATTATTTCCCAAGTGAGCAGATATTTAGCGCCCACGACTCTCTCCCTGTTGCGCGACCCAAGCCGCTCCCTGACATCTATCTACACGCAGTGAAGTGTCTGGAAGCTGAAGTTTCGGATTGCGTGGCAATCGAAGATTCTATCAGTGGGGTAAAGGCTGCCGTTGCTGCTGGAATTGGGCGGATTATCGGTTATGTAGGGGGAACTCATGTAAGCGAGGATGAACGAAAAACCCGTGCAGAAGCTCTTCAGTCAGCTGGTGCCGAGCAAGTTATTGAGCGAATGCACGATCTGATTGAGCTATTGAAATGACCATAACAGCAGGTGTGAAAAATCAGCTTTTGTCAAGAATCGCTTGGGCGACAACTTCATCAGTGATCAGTCCTGTGATCAGCTTGCCATGCAGAGCCGCCAAAATTGACTCTACTTTTTTCACACCTCCTGCAATACCGATAATTAGCCGTTGAGCAGTTTGTTCGAGCGGGACACCGGCAACTCGGCTATTAGTTGCACCCTGAATCAAGACTCCTTGGCGATCGTATGCCCATCCTGCAATTTCCCCAACTGCCCCCAGTTCAATTAATTGGGTCACTTCATCGTCATTAATGAATCCGTCTTGGTGTAACGGTGCATCCCAGCCAATTTGGCTAATACCAACAAAGGTTGCTTTGGCTTGCTCCGCAAGGGTTTTCACGGTGATAAACGATCGCTGAGTCTGCAAGAGTTCTCGTTCTTCAATACTGGTCGCTACGACTGGAGTAGGAACTGGATATACTTGGGAACCAACGCGATCGGACAAATGCATCACCACTTCATAACGACCTGCACGGCCATATTGAGACATATTTCCAACTATTGAGACAATCTTATGCTGAGGTTGATTCATGGATGGGATTTGATCCACCATCGATCGCAAAGTCCGACCGGTGGAAAAAGCCAAAATTGTTGGAGTTTTAGCAACAAGGTACGCCTCTAAGTGAGTGGCAGCACATACGCCAATTCCGTTGAAGCTATCGCCGCTCCCTGCATCACTTGGAACCACTTCACAAAGCGATAGTTCAAATTTGTCTCTGAGTGATTCAGCTAGAGCAATACACTCACTCAGGGGATGATCGAGCCGGAATTTGATCAGTTTTTCACTCACCGCTAGTGCGACCAAACGCTGTGCCGCCTGCCGGGACACGTTCAACTTTGCGGCAATCTCTTCTTGTGTGTTTCCAGCAATGTAGTAGAGCCAAGCTGCGTGAGCTGCCTGGTCTAACTTGCGAGTCCGAAGGGACAAGCCACGCTCTAAGAAGGGTTCTTTCATATTGCACCTATAGAAAGTATGCATCCCCCAAAGAGTAGATAAGTTATTTGAATATCTGCTCAAGGATACAGTTTTTGCTCAAAAATATGTGTATACGTTATCACATTCTAAGTTAATAAAAGTGGTCTGAAATAAACTCAAGCGCAGCAAAACATTGCAGTAATAATCCTGGAGGCTGACAATATTACCAAATTACTGACTTAGCAATCCCCTTTTCTCTATGAAACTCCAAAAATTAAATTACCCAATTCCTTCTTCTCCCCCTGCTCCCCCTATTGCCCGCCAGTAAGCTCCAAATTAAAGCCCGTAATGTAGCTTGCTTCATCACTCATGAGAAATGCCACACTGTTGGCAACTTCTTCAAGGCTCCCCAAACGCCGCATTGGTACTGAATTAATCATTTGCTGCTCTACTACTTTAGGATCAGCATCAAAGTACTGTGACCCTACACCTGCCTGCAATTCGGTCTGCCGCGTCCACATCATACCAGGGCCAATCAGCGCAGGCGAGAGCGCATTCACCCGAATGTGGTAAGGAGCCAAGTCTTTCGCTGCTGTTTGAGTTATGCCAATTACGGCAAACTTCGAGGCTGAGTAAGCGATCATATTTGGAGGACCAACCACTCCTGCATAGCTTGCCATATTAACGATCGCTCCTCCACCCGATTTGCGTAAGTGTTGTGCCGCCGCCTTAAGGATGTGGAAAACTCCGACAACATTTATGTCAATCACCTTTTGAAAATCTTCCTCAGGATACTCGTCAGTTTTGGCAAATACTCCTTGATAACCCGCATTATTAAAAACATAGTCGATTCGCCCAAATTGCTCTACAGCAGCAGAAAAAGCTTGAGCAACATCCTCAGAAGCGGTGACGTTGCAGCGAAAGCTAAGAACTGGAATTTTATAAACTTCCAATTCATGAGTAACCTCTGCCATCTTCGCTTCGTTTAAATCTAGGAGTACTACACCTGCACCATCTGCGGCAAAACGCTGTGCGGTAGCTCGACCAATATCACCAGCACCCCCCGTAATCAAAATCGTCTTGCCAGCAAAGTCATAGCTTGCTTTAGCTGTCATATCTTCAACTCCTTGTGAATATATGTTGCAAATAGTGTTTAAGTGTCCAGTATTTAAGATCAGCTAGTATGATTCAATTATTGGGCCTTTGCCCAATAGTAGAGCATAAAATCATTTTTTTATATGATTTTGATACTAAAGGAGCTGTGCGATGCGTATGCCTCGCTTCGCTAAAATCTTGGTTGCATTCGTTGTTGGAGTGATGCTCGCACAACTGCTACATGCCTGTGCGGGTTCGCAAGCAGCAGGGAAAACCAGACTGACGATCGCTACTGTCAATAACGGCGACATGGTGGTTATGCAAGGGCTTTCCCGCAACTTTGAACAAGCCAATCCAAATATTCAACTGAGGTGGGTTGTTCTGGAAGAAAACGTGTTGCGCCAACGCACCACTACAGACGTTGCTAGCCAGGGCGGACAATTCGATGTTTTGACAATCGGTTCCTATGAAACGCCGATTTGGGCGAGACGGGATTGGTTAAAACCATTGGATCTACCCGCAAGTTACGACGTGAACGACCTGATAAAACCCATCCGAGAAGGGCTTTCCAACAACGGCAAACTTTATGCTGTGCCGTTCTATGGGGAGAGTTCCATGCTGTATTACCGAAAAGACTTGTTTGAAAAAGCAGGGATTACGGTTCCCGAACAGCCAACCTATCCCCAACTCAGGGAATGGGCGAGCAAGGTTCACGATCCAACGCATGGAGTTTACGGTGTTTGTCTGCGCGGAAAACCAGGCTGGGGCGAAAACATGGGATTTGTGTCCACATTGGTCAACACCTTTGGCGGACAGTGGTTTGATATGAAGTGGCAACCCACCATAAATACTCCAGCATGGAAAGAAGCGATCGCCTTCTATGTCGATTTGCTCAAGAAATATGGGCCACCGGGTGCGAGTTCCAACGGATTCAATGAGAATCTGGCGCTATTCTCGACGGGTAAGTGCGGGATGTGGGTAGACGCAACCGTTGCCGCAGGGCTATTATCCAACCCGAAAGAATCTCAAGTTTATAACAAAGTTGGCTTTGCCCGTGCGCCGATTGAGAGATATCCAAACGGCTCGAATTGGCTCTGGGCTTGGGCATTAGCGGTTCCAAAAACCTCAAAATCTCCCGAAGCTGCTCAAAAGTTTGTTGCTTGGGCAACCTCTAAAGAATATATTCAATTAGTTGCTAACCAAAGTGGTTGGGTTAGTGTACCACCAGGTACGCGGACTTCTACCTATAACAATCCCAACTATCAAAAAGCTGCACCCTTTGCTTCAATTGTGCTGAGGTCGATCCAATCTGCCGATATTAGCCGTCCAGCTGCACAACCAACTCCTTACAAGGGTATTCAATATGTGGATATTCCGGAATTTCAGGCGATCGGTTCTTCGGTTGGGCAAACTATGGCAGCAGCGCTGACCAATCGCCTTTCAGTCGATGAGGCGTTGGAGCGATCGCAGAATTCGACTGAACGTTTTATGAAACACACGGGTTATATCGAATGAACCCGGAGATCCCCCCCAGCCCCCCTTAAAAAGCTACGGTGTACACACGTCTGAAATAGCTGATTAACCAAGGTTTTACCCCACCCTAACCCTCCCCTTGGAAAGGGGAGGGAACTAGATTTCCGGCTTCCCCCCTTTATAAGGGGGGATTGAGGGGGGTAATAAGACTTGTGTGTACACCGTAGCCTTAAAAAGGGGAGAGAATTCAACTAAAGCCCCCCTTATAAAAGGGGATTTAGGGGGATCTAAATTTAATGGGGAAGTTTGAAAATACGCCAATGTCCGCTCATAAAATTTTCACAATCTAAAATCCAAAATCTAAAATCCAAAATTTATTAGGCTATGTCTTCTTCAGTAGCTGTAAAGCGTCACCATGAAACGCCACCCACTAGGCAACGAACAAAGCGGCAAGCATCAACCTTACCTCTGGTTGCGCCTTCTGTGATTGTCTTGCTGCTGTGGATGATTGTACCTCTGGTGATGACGCTATGGTTTTCCTTTCAGAGGTATAACCTGCTCAATCCAGACGCACGTAAATTTATTGGAATTGAAAATTTCACGTTCATCTTGAGCGATCCAGGTTTATGGACTTCGATCGCCATCACAATAATTCTGGTCGTGTCCGTTCTGGTAATCACAATTGCTCTAGGCATACTTCTGGCAATTCTATTTGACCAAGACTTTTATGGTCAGGGGATTGCGCGAGTACTGGCGATTTCTCCGTTTTTCGTCATGCCCACAGTCAGCGCCCTAGTCTGGAAGAATATGCTGATGCACCCAGTAAATGGGCTGTTTGCTCAATTTACAAGAAGTCTGGGTTTGGGGGCGATCGATTGGTTTGCAGATTTTCCCCTGCTTGCCATCATTATCATTGTTTCGTGGGAGTGGCTTCCCTTTGCTCTGCTGATTTTATTGACGGCGATTCAGTCGTTAGATCATGACCAGCTAGAAGCAGCCCGGATGGATGGAGCAAATGCGATCGCTCAATTCCGTTTCGTCATGCTGCCACATCTGAGCCGCGCCATTGCCGTAGTCGCCATGATCGAGACGATTTTCTTTTTGACCATTTTTGCAGAAATCTTTGTTACTACAGGTGGCGGTCCCGGAGTGGCAACAACCAACCTTGCTTATTACATCTTCCTGAGAGCCTTGCTGGAATTTGATGTCGGTGGTGCTTCAGCCGGTGGATTAATCGCGGTAATTCTTGCCAACATCGTGGCAATTTTTCTGATGCGTAGTGTTGCACGTAATTTGGATACATAACAATGGCACGTAAAACTTTGAAGCGCCTGCTATTTACATTGCTCGGTTGGTTTGTCGCTTGCAGCTTGTTTTTCCCGATTTTCTGGATGTTTCTCACTAGTTTCAAAACGGAAATGGCGGCGGTTGCAACTCCTCCTCAGTTATTTTTCCAGCCGACATTGGAAAATTATGTGGCGATCCAAGATCGGGCAAACTATTTCAATTATGCGCTCAACAGTGTGGTGGTTTCACTCGGATCGACTATCCTCGCGCTGCTGCTTGCCGTACCTGCCGCTTATGCGATGGCGTTCTTCCCAACCAAACGCACTAAAAGCACCTTGCTGTGGATGCTTTCTACTAGAATGCTGCCACCCGTTGGTGTGTTAGTGCCGATTTACATCTTGTGTCGCAACGCTCGTTTGCTAGATACCCGCATCGGTTTAATTATTATCTACACCTTGATCAATTTGCCAATTGTCGTTTGGATGATTTACAGCTTTTTTAGGGATGTTCCCAAAGATATCCTAGAAGCCGATCGCATGGATGGGGCAAATACACAACAAGAACTGATTCATGTTTTGTTGCCACTGGCATTGCCTGGAATTGCTTCTACCGCACTGCTTTCAATCATTTTGTCTTGGAATGAAGCCTTTTGGAGCCTCAACTTAACAACGGCTAATGCCGCACCTTTAACCGCATTTATTGCCTCATTTTCCAGTCCTCAAGGGTTATTTTGGGCAAAACTTTCGGCAGCATCAACCCTGGCGATCGCGCCGATCCTCATTTTCGGATGGCTGAGTCAACGGCAATTAGTCAGGGGTCTGACATTTGGTGCTGTGAAATAATCATCTGCTTTTCTTAAACTCATTAACAGAAAATTCTATGTCAACAGTTGCTTTAAGAGATATACATAAACGGTATGCTGATACTGAGGTGATCAAAGGCATCGATCTTGATGTTGGCGATCGCGAATTTGTTGTATTTGTCGGCCCATCTGGTTGTGGAAAATCAACCTTGCTCCGCATGATTGCCGGACTAGAAGAAATTACCTCCGGCAAGCTGTTGATTGATGGAGAAGTAGTGAATGATATACCTCCTGATAAACGTGGGTTGGCAATGGTATTTCAAACCTACGCCTTATATCCTCACATGACCGTAGCGGAGAATATGGCGTTTAGCCTCCGTCTTGCAGGTGTGCCAAAAGCCAAGCGTTATGAAAGGGCGCGTGAAGTCGCTCGTGTCCTGCAACTGGAACCACTGTTAAACCGCAAGCCCAAAGAGCTATCGGGAGGACAGCGCCAACGGGTAGCGATCGGTCGTGCCTTGGTTCGCAATCCCAAAGTCTTTTTATTTGATGAACCACTGTCAAACCTGGATGCGGCTTTGCGTGTGCAGATGCGGATTGAACTTGCCAGCCTACACGACAGCTTGCAAGCCACGATGATTTATGTAACGCACGATCAGGTGGAAGCCATGACACTTGCCGACAAGATTGTAGTGTTGCAGGGCGGAATTATAGAACAAGTGGGTTCGCCACTAGAACTCTACCACCATCCCCGCAATCTATTCATTGCCGGATTTATTGGTTCACCGAAGATGAACTTTATCTCGGTAACAGTAACAGCCGTCAACGACTCTGGCATAACTGTCAAACTTCCTGGTGATGCCAGTGTGACAATTCCCGTGAAGCCTGGAAAGCTATCGGTTGGAGATCAAGCTACATTGGGGATTCGCCCCGAACACCTGCGACTCGATCGCAATAACTCAAACATAAATGGCGAAGTGTTAGTTGTGGAACGACTGGGTGGACAGACCTATCTCTATGTCAAGATTGAGGGGGGAGACACCGTAGTAGTGCAAACAGACGGAGATAATTCCAGCCAGTTACGCGATCTTGTTCCTATCCACATTAGCGGCGATCTTTGCCATCTGTTTGACTTACAGGGTGAAGCAGTTTCAAAAAGTCGTCGTCACCAACTAGCATAAATAAGATGAACAGCAATACCAGCACAGGCTCAACAATCAAGCTGAATCAAGCATCCCTGCCTCATTTACCTGGAAACGTGCGCGTACCCAAGTACGATCGCCATCAAATCACAAATGGAATTGTGCATATTGGGGTTGGTGGATTTCATCGATCGCACCAAGCACTCTATCTCGATAATTATTTCCATCAGAATCCTGGTAGCGATTGGGGAATCTGTGGTGTTGGATTGCTGGACTATGACTATGACAGGCGTATGCGAGATGCGCTGCTGTCTCAAGATTGTTTGTATACCTTAGTTGAGCGATCGCTTTCAGGCGATCATGCTCGAATCATCGGTTCCATCACTCACTACCTGTTTGCACCAGACGATCGTCAAGCAGTTATTGAAGCATTAGCAAGCCCCGAATGCCGAATTGTTACTCTAACAATCACTGAAAGCGGCTACTACTACATAGAAGGAAGTGGCAATTTCGATGTCAACCACCCGACGATGCAGCACGATTTGCACCATCCTGACCAACCACTTGGGACATACGGTTTTTTGACCGCCGCGCTCGAAAAGCGATATAAACAGGGTTTAACGCCTTTTACCGTATTGTCCTGTGACAACATTCAGGGCAACGGCAACATGGTACGAAAAATGCTAACGACATTTGCCCAAATGCGCGATCCAGAGTTAGGACGTTGGATTGCTGAATACGTTGCGTTTCCCAACTGCATGGTCGATCGCATTACTCCGCTCACAACCCCAGCAGATATCAAAATGGTGGCGGAATTTGGTATTGATGATGCATTTCCATGCATCGCGGAGCCTTTCACCCAGTGGGTAATCGAAGATACCTTTTGTGCAGGCAGACCCGATTGGGAATCCGTTGGTGTACAGATGACTAACGATGTTCACCCCTACGAGATGATGAAAATCCGGCTGCTCAACGCCAGTCACATGCTAATTGGCTATCTCGGCTCTCTAGCAGGTTATAGCTACGTTTATGAAGTCATGGCTGATCCTTTGTTTGAGCAAGCCGTCGCTAAGTTGATGGATGAGGTAACACCAACGCTTCAACCCGTTCCTGGGATTGATTTAGACGATTATAAAAAGACTCTAATTGAACGGTTTTCCAATCCCAAAATTCGCGATCAGCTGCCGCGCCTGTGCCTGAATGGATCAGCGAAAATTCCTAAGTTTCTTTTGGGATCGATCCGCGATCAATTACAACTTGGAGGTGCGATCGATTACTTAAGTTTAACGATCGCCGCTTGGTGCCAATACCTCACTAGTCAGGATAAACAAGGACAACCTATTCCCATTGATGACCCATTAGCAGACATCCTGATTCAACGCGCCAGCTTGAGCAAATTAGATCCCAAACCATTCCTGAGTATATCTGAAATTTTTGGAGATTTAGTAGAGTCGCCACGTTTCGTCGAGGCTGTTGCTGACCAGTTGCGTAGTTTGCATGAGTTTGGTGTTAAAGGAACACTAGTCCGATTCTCGCAAGCACACTAAGGCATTATCAACTTCATGAAAGATTTGTAGGTTTATCAAGCTACAAATCTAATTTGGGATTCTTAACTTTTAAGTATTTGAGGACTAGCTTAATGCTGCTTGGCATAGATTTAGGAACAGGCTCTGCTAAGGCATTGCTCCTGGCGACAGACGGAACCGCTATAGGTGAAGCATCAAGCTCCTATCCTGTTCATGCACCTCACCCCGGATGGGCTGAGTCGGAGCCAGGGGATTGGTGGTCAGCTGTTGGCTTGGCTGTTAGGAAGACCGTGGGAAATCATGCCGATCAAGTACAGGCGATCGCATTTTCAGGACAGATGCATGGTGTTGTCCTAACTTCGGAGTCGGGTGAGCCACTGCGTCCTGCTATCTTGTGGGCAGATAGTCGCTCTAGTACCACGCAAAACATTTATCATTCCCTTGATGCTACGCTTCTAAAGCGATTGGGCAACCCGATTACAGCTGGAATGGCTGGCTCAACTTTGCTGTGGCTACGAGAACACGAGCCTACTGTCTACGCCCAAGCGCGTTGGGCACTTCAGCCAAAAGATTGGCTACGGTTACGGCTGACTGGAGAAGTTGCAACCGAACCATCTGATGCTAGTGGTACTTTGCTTTACGATGTTGTGTCAGACAACTGGGCATGGGATGCAATCTCAGGGCTGAATCTGCGTTGTGATTGGTTGCCGAAAATTATTCCCTCTAGTGCGATCGCAGGCTACCTTACGGCTGTTGCTTCAGAGCATCTTGGCTTAAGAGTTGGCTTACCTGTTATTACTGGTGCTGCGGATACGGCAGCCGCAGCACTTGGTAACGGACTACTAGAGCCTGGCTTAGTTCAACTAACCATTGGCACAGGCGCTCAAATCATTACACCTCGCTCTCAACCAATTCTCGATCCTCATGGTCGTACACATCTATATCGAGCCGCCGTACCTAACGGGTGGTACACCCTTGCAGCAATGCAAAATGCCGGGTTAGCGCTTGAGTGGGTGCGAGGTATCCTCGGCTTGAGTTGGGAGCAAGTTTATACTAAAGCGTTTTCTGTTCCCCCAGGATGTGAAGGGTTAACATTTTTGCCATACCTCACAGGTGAGCGAACTCCACACCTTGACCCTTATGTACGTGGGGCATGGGTGGGGCTTGGGCTTCATCACACACAGGCGCACCTGATGCGGGCAGCTTTAGAGGGAGTTGCTTTTGCCTTGCGACAAGGTTTTGAGGCACTTGAGGCAACAGGTTTTAAAGCCACAGAAATGCGTTTAGCAGGCGGTGGAACGGCAGAAATGCCTTGGAAACAATTACTGGCTGATGTATTGAGAATACCCCTCTATGCAACTACCGTTGCTGCTGCATCTGCGCGTGGTGCTGCTTTACTGGCGGGTATCGGCATTGGTGTGTATGCGGATACTAATGATACAATGAAACTGGCAGCTACACCAACACTTGCTGCAACTCCCCAGTCAGTTGATTCAGCCTTAGAAGATGCTTGGATGCGATATCAATCTCTCTATCCACAACTTAAAAAAATCTGATAGAAGTTATGCCTCATGGAGGAAGAAGTAGAAGGTGTATACAGATAAATTCTTAAAATAAGACTGTTTAACATCAGTCAACTCAGTTATTTCATTGACTAAAACAATAGGTAAACATTAGATGCATATAGTAGGTGGAATAAAGCTTCCCAAATCAGCCGATGCTTCTGATTTATACATGCAGTGTAATGAGGCTATATCTATAAACTACCAGGAAAATGATAAAAAAGTTGTGTTTCGTAAAGGGGGTATTATATCCTCAAGTTCTTACTTTAATTCATTTTATGAGAAATTTTATACTAAATATACAACTCTTAGTTCTATCTACTATTTGCTGAAACTCGAAGGCGATTTTAAAGTTACTGTTTACAGAGAAGTTAATGGAGAAAACAAAAAAGAAGTAATTTCTGAAGAAAACTTTGAAAATTGCCAATTTTCAGATCCCGTCAAAATTTTACCAATAAATCTCCTTCAAAATGAAAACGCTGGCAGAATATATTTTGAAATAACCTGTTCTAGTGAACAGGGTGCATTTAAAGAGGCATGGATAGCAACTGATGAAAATAAACCTAGAGACGTATCATTAGGAATTATCATTTGCACCTTCAAAAAAGAGGATTATATAAAAAATACCTTAACTAGGATTTTTCAAGATAAATTACTAGAAACTAAGGATTTCAAAATATTTGTTGTTGATAATGGTAGAACTTTAGACGAAGCTGATTTCAACGAGCCAAAGCTGAAACTGGTTCCCAATATAAATGCGGGTGGAAGTGGTGGTTTTACTAGAGGGCTAGTTGAAGCTTTAGAGGAGAACGTCTACTCTCATTTTTTGCTTATGGATGATGATATAGAGTTAGAAAGTCAGTGTATTTATAGGTTATTTTCTTTGCATGAGTACGCCAATTTTGATTTTGCAGTAGCTGGCGGACTGCTAAATTTACAGAAAAAGTATATGTTGTATGAAGCAGGAGCAACGTACAACGAAGATTCTAAAACTAGAGGATTTGCACCTGGGTCATTGACCGCTGCAAATCATAATATTGATTTACGAAGTTCTAGTTCTCTCAACAGGTTACTAGTGGAAGAACATATAGATTATGGTGGATTTTGGTTTTTTTCTTTTTCTAAAGACATTGTTAAAGAAATTAAATTACCACTGCCTTTATTTATCAAGATTGATGATATAGAGTTTTGCTTAAGAATTAAAGATTTAGGTAATAAAATTGTAGCTTTCCCTTCGATAGCTGTGTGGCATCAACCAGCTTCAGCCAAGAATTTGGATTGGGAAACTTATTATTATATTCGGAATGATTTAATAACTTATACCATCCATTATTCGATAGAGTATATGGATACCGTTGAGCATTTCACAAAAGTAATACTTAAGTCTTTATCAACGTTTGATTATAATCATGTAGAGATGGTTATAAAATCTTTTGAAGACTATACAAAAGGTCCAGATTTTATTAAAAACTCCGACCCAGAGGGCTTGCATTTAAATATTTTAAAACTTAGTAAAAGCTATAATAGCAAAAATGAGATAGATAAATTAGCTGGTATTAAGCTCTTGACTAGGTGGTTTAAAATTGCTGCTGAAAGTAGCCTTGAATGGTCATCTATAAGTAGGCAATGGAAAAGTGCTTCAAAGGAGATGACATCTACTACATTTTGGCAACAATATCTTGGGCTAAAGAATTATAGTAATCCTAAATGATTTATGAGAAAACACTATATTCATGCAACTTAGAAAAGTCAAAAATTTGACATTTTTGGGAATAGATACCCTGCTATTTTTATATTCCAAAATCTTACAATCCAGAGCGCTTGGCAAAAAACGAGTCATGGCTTAAATTCCAACTTCACCAAGTGCGCGTATCTCATCGTCTGAATAACCCAGCCGGATAACCTTTTCGGCGAGTAACTGCGCCAACCCACCAGTGAAGTTTACGATCGCTGCCTTGGTTGCCGAATACGCCAGTAGCTTCGGCTTCGGCTCGGCTGCATTGATGGAGGTAGTTCTGAGTGATTGCGTGTTTACAAACACAAATATATTTAAATAAATTGGAATTTATCCTCAAGCGAATTTAGATTAATGCTTAATGATATTTCATAAGTGTTTTTCATTTTCAGACATAGGATAAGAGCAATGATTGGCATATAAACTCTTAAGCCTACCGACGATTATAATTTTTTAACCCTTATTCTTTGCTGCGGCTATTTCTTCAAAGTCTTATTTTTAAACTTTGTTTGTATCGTTCATTACATATTTAAGTAACTTAGTTCTTCTTTAAGTACGATTCAAATTAATTATTTGGATTGAGGTTTTCATATTAAATATATTCTTAACTAAAGATATGTGGACTTTAGCGATCGCTAGTTAGGGCTTGCTGAAAAAGAAAGAAAAGGTGACAGTCTGTAGATAAAAAGACCCTAGAAGTATATTCAGGTGCAAGGAAAGAAGGTAAAATAGCCCAAAATCCTTGCATGACAGTGGTCAGCCCTAA